>Ga0302314_10001115_pt1 | contig 50162 bp, 47 predicted proteins | sample III_Palsa_N2_3_FD_200533 | JGI IMG/M metagenome (GOLD analysis project Ga0302314, IMG submission 200533) | Peat permafrost microbial communities from Stordalen Mire near Abisko, Sweden - III_Palsa_N2_3 | ecosystem: Environmental > Terrestrial > Soil > Palsa > Peat permafrost | place: Sweden... | reverse complement strand
CAGGCCTTCGGCGGCCGCGCCCTCGATGCGGCCCGCTGCGCTCTGCACGATGAGGGCGCGCCCGGCTCGGTGATCAATCTGGTGCGCCAGGCCGGGCGCACCGCCTCATCCATGCGCGAGCGGCTCAGCGCCGATTTCTGGTCCCTGCTGGTCGGCTTGGAACGGGGCCTCGCCTCGCCCGGCACGATCTCCGAGGCCGACGCGTTGGCCCAGGTCGAGCAGGCGCTCCAGCGCCTCGCCGCCCTCGCCGGGCTCACCCAGGAGAATATGAACCGCACCGCCGGCTGGCGTTTCCTCGACATCGGCCGGCGCATCGAGCGTGGCGTCAATACCTGCTGCTTCGCCCGCGCCCTGGCCAGCGACGCGGCGACGCTCGACGATCTCGATCTGCTGCTCGATCTCGCCGACAGCCAGATCACCTACCGCGCGCGTTACCTTGTCGGCCTGGCGCTCACCCCGGTTCGCGACATGGTGATGCTCGACCCGTTCAACGCCCGCTCGCTCGCCTTCCAGGTCGAGACGCTGAAGCAGCACCTCGCCGCCCTGCCGCAGTTGGTGGACGACGGCATGCTGGAGCCGCCCGCCCGGGTCCTGGTGATCCTGGCCACCGAGGTGGAGACCGCCGACGCGGCTGCATTGGGGCCAGATCAGACCTTGGCGTTCGAGAACGCCCTCGGCCGCCTCTCGACCGCCATCGGCGACCGATATTTCCTGAAGGGCGCCAACGCCGTGCCGACCGTGAAGCTGGGAGGTCTGGCGTGATCTATGACATCAGCCATCGCACCACCTATGCCTACGGCTCGAAAGTCACCTACGCGCGCTGCGTGATGCGGCTGACGCCGCGCTCCTTCGCCGATCAGACCTGCCTTTCCAGCCGCATCCAACTGACGCCGTCGGCCTCGCAGGAAAGCATCGGCGCGGGCGCGTTCGGCGAGGAGGTGCGCACGGTGGTCATCACCGAGGCGCACGACCGGCTGGTCATCGAAGCCACGGCCCGCGTCGACGTGCACGCCCCGCCCATCGCCTTCGCTTTCGACACACCGTGGGAAAGCGTGCGCGGCCTGAGCCTGGCTTCGCGCGGGCTCGGTCCGGACGGGCCGGCCTCGTTCCTCTACCCCACCCCGCGCACGCCCATCGCGCCCGAGATCACGGACTATGCCCGGAGCAGCTTCGCGCCGGGCCGGCCGATCATCGAGGCGGCCAGCGAACTGATGAACCGCGTTCACGCGGACTTCAGATACGACGCTAGCGCGACCGACGTCCGGACGCCGGCGGCGGCGGCCTTCGCGGCGCGGCATGGCGTATGCCAGGACTTCGCCCACGTGATGATTTGCGGCCTAAAGGGGCTGGGCCTGCCGGCGGCCTATGTCAGCGGCTATCTGCACACCGGCCGGGGCGCCGCGCCGCTGCAGGGCGCCGACGCGACCCATGCCTGGGTGCATCTGTGGTGCGGCGAGGCGGCAGGCTGGGTCGGTTTCGATCCCACCAATGCGGTGACGACGCGCGACGATCACATCGTCCTCGCCATCGGCCGCGACTATGGCGATGTGGCGCCGATCGACGGGGTGCTGCTGGCCCCCGGCGCTCAGACCCTCGAGGTCGAGGTGCAGGTGACGTCGGAGAGCGGGTTCCAAGCGTCGGCCTGAGTCTCAGCGCCCCGCGCGCTCGGCGGCGACTAGGGCGGGCGTGACCGCCGGCGCGTGGTTACCCCAGGCGGACCTGACATAGCTGATGGCGGCGGCGATCTCGGCGTCCGAAAGCTGACTGGCGAAGCCTGGCATGCCGCCTTTGCCGGTCAGCACGCGGGCGATCGGGCCCGTCGGTGGGCCGGTCACGAACGGATCACCCGCCAGGGCTGGGAAGGCCCCCTTTATCCCCGTCCCCGCAGCCTGGTGGCAGGCCTGGCAATTGGTCGTGAACACGCCCTGCCCGTCCGGTTGCGCCACCGCCGGAGCCGCGGCGAGCGCGAAGGCGAAAGCCAGACACAGTCGATTCATTGCATCCATCCCGGTCACGCGGCGAGTTCGAACAGCCTTTCGTCTTGGCGGCGCGGCGACGTCGGATCAATGGCCAATCGCGGGATCGACGTCCGTCCGGTCTGGAACGCCACTTGACTTGACGATCTCCGCCGCGACTTTGCCACCGGGGACGGAGGAGGGCCGATATGAGAGCGACGACGATCCTGGCCGCGGCCAGTTTGGCTTTCTTCGCGAGCGGCGTCCTGGCCCAGGAAGCGCGACCGGCTCTGCCGGCGGGTCCTGATCTCAGCGACATGGCGGCCCAGATTGCGCCGCCGCCGTCGAGCGCCGACTACATCGAGCGCGACGTGATGGTCCCCATGCGCGACGGGGTGAAGCTCTTCACGGTCGTCGTCATCCCGAAGGGCGCGCGCAATTCCCCGATCCTGCTCACGCGCACGCCCTACGACGCCGCCAATCGCGTCAAGCGCAACACGAGCCCATCGCGCGTCGCCAACCTCTCACAGAGCGACGAACTGTTCACGGCCGACGGCTACATCCGCGTCTTCCAGGACATCCGCGGCAAGTATGGCTCGGAGGGCGACTATGTGATGACCCGACCGCCGCGCGGCCCGCTCAATCCGACCAAGACCGATGACACCACCGACGCCTGGGACACCATCGACTGGCTGGTGAAGAACGTCCCCGAAACCAACGGCCGGGTGGGCATGATCGGCTCGTCCTACGAAGGGTGGACCGTGGTCATGGCCCTGCTGGATCCGCATCCGGCGCTCAAGGTCGCCGCGCCCGAGAGCCCGATGGTGGATGGCTGGATGGGCGATGACTGGTTCCACTACGGGGCCTTCCGCCAGCCCAACATCGATTACTTCGTCGGCCAAACCAGCCGCCGGGGCGACGGTCCGAAGATCGCTCGCGAGACTCTCGACGACTACGAGGGCTTCCTGCGCGCCGGTTCGCTGGACAGCTGGGCCCGCGCGCACGGCGTCGCTGACTATCCTTGGTTGCAGCGGACCGAGGCCCATCCGGCCTATGACGCCTTCTGGCAGGGCCAGGCGCTGGACCACCTCGTCGTCGAGCACCCCTCGCACGTGCCGACCATGTGGGAGCAGGGCCTCTGGGACCAGGAGGACATGTGGGGCGCGATCCATAGCTGGAGCGCGCTCACCGCGGCCGGCTACGGCGACACCAACTTCCTGGTCATGGGGCCGTGGCGGCACAGCGGCGCGAACTACGACGGCACGATGCTAGGGCCGCTGCAGTTCACCGGCGACACCGCGCTGCAGTGGCGGCGCGACGTGCTCAAGCCGTTCTTCGATCAGTATCTCAAGGATGGGGCGCCCACGGCCGATACGCCGCGGGTGTTCATCTACAACACCGGCGAGAACCATTGGGACCGGCTCAAATCCTGGCCGCTGGCCTGCGAGACAGCGTGCGCCGCGCCGCTGAAACCGCTCTACCTGGAGACGGGATTTGCCCTGGGCTTCGATGCGCCTGCGGCTGGCAAGGACGCCGTCGACGCCTATGTCTCCGATCCCGCCAAGCCCGTGCCCTATCTGCCGCCGCCGGTCCGCTTCGCCGATACGCCGCGCTGGCAGAGCTGGCTCACCAGCGACCAGCGCCCCGCCGCGACGCGCCCCGACGTGCTGGTCTACGAGACCGCCCCGCTCGACGCGCCGGTGCGCATCGGCGGCGCGCCGATCGCCGACATCTGGGCGTCGACCACCGGCACGGACGGCGACTTCGTGGTCAAGCTGATCGACGTCTATCCGGACATTGTCCCGTCGCATCCGGAGATGAGCGGCTATCAGCTGCCGATCGCCATGGACATATTCCGTGGCCGCTACCGCGACAGCTTTGAGCACCCGACGCCAATCCCGGCCGACAAACTGCAGCGCTATCGCTTCGCTCTGCCGACGGCGAACCATGTGTTCTTGCCCGGCCACCGGATCATGGTCCAGATCCAATCGACCCTGTTCCCGCTCTACGACCGCAATCCGCAAACATGGGTCGACAACATCTTTTTCGCCAAGCCGGCGGACTATCGGGCGGCGACGATCCGCGTCTCCCGTTCGGGCGATCACGCCAGCGCGGTGTGGCTGCCCGTGACCGCGGGGCCGTGAGCTTTCTAATTGGTAATTTTGTTTGCGGCCCTCGCGCGTCTATGCGGAGGCCGCATCACTAGCCTTCTCGGGGACGATCCTGAACATGAAACAGTTGCTCCTGGCGGTCGCGTCCGCCGCCTTGCTGGCCGGCGCGCCGGCGTTCGCCGCCAATCCACCGCCCGCCAAAACCGACAGCGACAAGGCCCAGGCGGCGGCCGAGAAGCCCGGCGGCATCTTCCAGCCGGAAAGCGCCTCCAGCGAAGGCCAGGTCGCCGTCGAAGGCCAGTCGATCAGCTATCACGCCGTGGCCGGCACCATCGTCGTGCACCCCAAGGGTTGGGACGACTCGATCGCCAAGGCGGTTGCGGCGGAGTCCAGCGACAAGGGCAAGGAAGCGGCGGCAGATGGCAATCCGACGGCGGAAGCTTCGATGTTCTACGTCGCCTATTTCAAGAACGGCGCCCCGTCGGCCAATCGTCCGATCACCTTCTTTTACAACGGTGGCCCAGGATCCTCGACAGTGTGGCTGCACATGGGCGCCTTCGGCCCGCGCCGGGTGGTGACCGCCGACGACAGCCATACGCCGGCCGCGCCCTATTCCCTGGTCGACAACGCCTACAGCCTGCTGGACGCCACCGACCTGGTGTTCATCGACGCGCCGGGCACCGGGTTTTCGCGCATCGCCGGCAAGGACAAGGAGAAATCTTTCTGGGGCGTCGACGCCGACGCGCACGCCTTTTCCGAGTTCATCCTACAGTTTCTGTCGAAATACGGCCGCTGGAATTCGCCCAAGTACCTGTTCGGCGAGAGCTACGGCACGCCGAGGTCGGCGGTGGTGATCAATGAACTCGAGACCGCGGACTCGGTCGACTTCAACGGCGTGATCCTGCTGTCCCAGATCCTCAACTTCGACATGTCGGCCGACGGACCGCAGTTTAATCCGGGTACGGACGAGGCCTATGTCGCCGCCTTGCCCACCTATGCGGCCACCGCCTGGTACCACAATCTGCTGCCCGGCGGCCGCCCGGCCGATCTGGAGCCGTACCTGAAGCGGGTCGAGGCCTTCGCATCGGGCGACTACGCCCAGGCGCTGCAGGCCGGCTCCGAGCTCGATCCCGCGCGCAAACAAGCCATCGCCGACCAGATGGCCAAGTACATCGGCCTGCCCGCCGCCTACATCCTGAAAGCGGATCTGCGCGTCGACGGCGGCATGTTCGAAAAGATGCTGCAGGATCAGGACGGGATCACCACCGGCCGCCTGGACACCCGCTTTTCGGGCCCTGACATGGACCCGCTGTCCAAGGAGGCGGACTATGACCCGCAGTCGGCTTCGATTAGCTCGGCCTATGTCTCGGCCTTCAACGACTATGTCCGCAAGCAGCTCGGCTTCGGCGAAGGCAAGACCTACAAGCCGGAGACCGACGTCGGCCGGTGGGACGCCAATCACCAGCCTCCCGGCGTCCCTGTCCCACTGCCCGGCATTCTGAACGTGATGCCCGACCTCGCCACGGCCATGAAATACGATCCTCAACTGAAGATCATGGTCAACGGCGGCTATTTCGACTTGGCGACGCCGTTCTACGAGGGCTGGTACGAGGACCATCATCTGCAGATCCCGGTCACTCTGCAGAACAATATCGAGTACCACTATTACCAGTCGGGCCATATGGTCTATGCGCACGAGGCGTCGCTAAAGGAGATCCACGACAACGTGGCGTCCTTCATCGGCCGGACGGATAACCAGGGACGCTGACGGCCGGCCTCTGGCTCCGGGCGACCGCCTGGGCCAGAGTAGGCGCATGCCGCAACTGACCAACCACACCTCGGTCGACGATCTCAACCGCGCCTCCGAGGGGAAGCTTCCCGGCTGGCTCGGTCTGGAGGTGACCTCGGTCGAGGCGGGCAAGCTCGCCGGCCGCCTGCCGGTGCGACCCGAGATCGTCGCCCACACCGGCTATTTGCTCGCCGGCGCGTTGCTCTCGTGCCTCGACATCCTGTGCGCCTATGGCGTCTCCAGCGCCTGGCCGGAGGGCGCGAGCGGCTTCACCACGGTGGAAGTGAAGAGCAACTTCGTCGGTACGACGCTCGAGGGCGCGGTGCTCTTCGAGGCCGAGCTTCTGCACGGCGGGCGCCTGACCCAGGTCTGGGACGCCAAGGCGCGTGACGAGACCACCGGCAAACTGATGGCCGTCTTCCGCTGCACTCAGATTATTTTGTATCCGCGGGCTTAGGCGGCGCCTTGACGGGGCAGCCCTTGCCGATCTGGGCGCAAGTCTCGGCGAGCGTGTCCTTTTTCAAGTCGAAGCCTTTCATGTTCTGCAGCGCCGACAGCAGCGAGATCAGGCGCTGCGAATAGGCGAGGCCCGCCGGCGTCTCGAGGAAGGAGTCCATGCTCTTCAGTTCTTCGGGCGTGAAGCGGGCGGCGTAGGCGCCGGCGAATAGATCGACGATCCGGTTCATGCTTTCGGTAAGCTTGGCCCGCCCGATCGCCTGAGCCTTGGCCTTCTCCTCCGGCGTGAGATCGCCCAAACCCGCTTGGATGCCGTTCATCTGCGCAAACGCGGCGGTCTGGATCATGGCCACGAAGTCGTCGCGCGCGGCGACCTTGCGCGCCAGCGCCTGGGTTTCCGCCGATGGCGCTGTGGCGGGGGCGGACGAACTCGTCTGGGCGTTGACGCCGGGGTCAGCGCCGACGAGCGCCATCGCCATCAGAACGCCCGCGATTGACCATTTCATCAAACTTCCCTCCTCGACCGCCGCGCGAAGCGTTGTATGTCAGCGCGGCCATGATCGACAGGCCCCCGAACACCGACGGCGCGCCATGGGGCATGATCCTGCTGCTCGGCTCCCTGACCGCGTTCGCGCCGATGTCCATCGACATGTACCTGCCGAGCCTGCCGGCCATAAGCGCGGGCTTCCACGCCGCTCCGGGGGCGGCGCAAGCGACTTTGGCTTCCTTCTTCACCGGCCTGGCGCTCGGGCAGATCTTCTACGGACCGGCGTCGGATCGCTGGGGACGCCGGTGGCCGCTCTTCGGCGGCGTTGCGCTCTATGTGGTCGCGTCGGCGTGGTGCGCGCTGGCGCCGAGCCTCGAGAGCCTGATCGCGGCCCGTTTCCTGCAGGCGCTCGGCGGCTGCGCCGGGCCGGTGATCGCCCGGGCGGTGGTGCGCGACCGCTTTGACCACCGGCAGTCGGCGCGGGTGCTGTCGCAGTTGATGCTGGTCATGGGCGTCGCCCCGATCCTCGCGCCGCTGGTCGGAGGCGAAGTGGCGGCGCTGGCCGGATGGCGGGCGCTGTTCTGGATCCTCGCCGCGTTCGGCGCCGTGCTCGGGGTTTTCGTCTGGTTCGCGCTCGATGAGAGCCGCACGCGGGAGACGGCCCTTCAGGCTCAGTCGGAGCACCCGGTTCGGGCCTATCTGGCGCTCGTGAAAAGCCGGCCCCTGATCGGCTTCACCTTGGCCGCCGCCCTCAACAGCGGGGCGCTATTCGCCTATGTCACCGCTTCGCCGGGGCTCTTGATCTCGACCTATCACATTCCCTCGACCAGCTTCGGCTGGGTGTTCGGGGCCAACGCCATCGGCCTGATCGGCATGAGCCAGGTCAACGCTCACCTGCTGCGCCGCCACGCTCCGGAGACCATCCTGAGGCGCGGGCGACCGTTTTCGATCGTGTTCGCCGCCATCCTTGCCGTGGACGCCTTCACGGGCTGGGGCGGCGTGTGGGGGGTGCTGGCGCCGCTCTTCCTGGTCCTCGCCTCGTTCGGCCTCGTCGGGGCCAATGCCCAGGCGTGCGGCCTCGGCGTGGATCCTAAGCGCGCCGGATCGATCTCGGCGTTGATGGGCTCAGCCTCCTTCGGCCTCGGCGCGCTGGCGGCCGGCCTGACCGGCGCCTTGACGGCGGCGTGGCCCGGCGGCGGCGCTGGTCCGATGGCGGTGGTGATCCTGGCGGCGATCATGGCCTCCACCGCGGCGCTCTATGGCGTGGCCCGGCCCGCCGCGCGGTAGGGCGCGCCGTTATTGGCGGGAGCAGCGTCCGCTTTTGGGCGCGACTCGAAGGTCGGCAATCGACCCAAAGCGGAAATTTGTCAGGCTGGGAGTTCAGTTGGCGCGGATCTCGCGCACTGTTCTGATTGAGCGTCTGGTTTTGGTCTGAAAAAGCCTACGCCGTCTTCCTAATCGAGAAGAATTTCGAGAGAGCCAGTCAGACCGGTCCACTCGACGACTCCATCGGAGGGAATCTTGAACCCCAACTCGCGGAGGGCATCTGCATCGACGCGATGCAGCCGCCCCTTCTCGCCGTGGCTGCTCGCGCCGTCGATGCTAACCGCAACCGGCAGTTCGCCGTGTCGTCCGTAGACATGGGCGTGCTGCTGGACCTCACTGCCGGGGTGGAGGGGCTGGTTAACTTGAACATTGGGAGCGAACCGACCCCGAATCCATTTCCCTTCGCGGAGTTGGCACAGCATTGTTCCGTCACCCGACACGGCAATGTCGGTGATCTCAGGAATGCCGGGACGCTCAGCGCCGCCCACAAAAACCTGCTTGACTAGTTTTTTGATCGACTTGGCCATCTATGTCCGACCTGCGTTTGCGTGGGGATGTGGGAGCTATGACTTACGCACGCACCTTGAACGAGGCCCCACCAATCGGTTCATGATCGGTTCAGCTTCCGCAGGCAACGCGGTTCAAGGCGAACTCATGCACTCCCCCAGATATCGTGTGCCTCCGCGCGGCGTCGGCCCCGAACTGCGAGCAACGAAAACGAGCGGCTGGCGCTTGAACATACATGCTGCCTCGCTCGACGACCGAACATTCGCGGCGACGCACGGAGCCAAGGCGACTCTTCGTGGCGTGGGGCCAAGCGCCGCGATTCGCTCGCAACGTTGTGATTTCCTTACCGACGTTCCTTTGCGACCTCGGCTTGCTCTTCCTGCTGGTTCGACGCGCCCACCTCGACTACTTGGTCGCAACGGTCGTCTCATTCCTGGTTGCGCACGGCCTGAGCTACTTCCTGGCGCGGTGGCTGGTGTTCGCCGGGACCAAACGCGGCTTGAGCGCTGGCCTCGTATATTTCCTGGCTATCGCGGCGCTCTCCGCGTTTGCCGTGGCGCTTCTAATGTGGCTGTCGGTCAGCGTGTTCCATCTCGACGTGATCCTGAGCCGCATCGCTGTGGCGAGCATCGTGGGCCTCGGCGGGTATCTGTTGAACCTCATGGTCAACTTTCGCGTAGCTCGCACGCAGGACGTGCCGCCGCGCTTGGGCCTCCGGCGGACCCGTCGCCAAAGACCTGCGTAACGTCAAGATGCGACGCCGCTGCTTCATCACCCACGCTCCTTTTCCGACGAAAAGTAGCGCGTTGCGGTCACCGATTGAGCCCACCACCCATCTCGGACGTCACCAGCGTCCGCTGGCTGGTTGGCCGTCATTCCTTGTCCCGCGCGCGCTCGGCGGCGTCTCCAGTTTCAGGAGGTCATCGCCTCGATCATCCGGCGTCGGCCCCGGCCAAAGCCTCGTCCACGCCGAGTTCGTCCGCCGGCAGCAGATGATGCGGCAGCCAGAAGGCGTTGGCGATCAGCGTCGGGACGACCGCGCTGCCGATCACCGCGGCGACCAACAGGGAATACTGCGCCTGGTCGATGACATGATGGGTAAGGCCGTAGAGAGAGGAGATGGTGCCGAAGGTGAGACCGGTGGACATCAGCAGGGTCGTGTAGGCCGACTCCCGCCGGGGGTTGCCGAACAGGCGTGTGACGGGAAATACGCCGACGATCTTGGCGACCATCTTGGCGGCGAGAAGGATGAAGAAGGCCGCCGGCGCGGCCACGAGCGCGGGCACGGAGACGAACGAGCCGGCGCGCAGGAAGTAGAAAGGCGTCAGCAGGCCGAAGGTGAGGGTCCGCACGCGCCGAACCAGGGCGCGGTCTCGGCCCATGGCGCCGGCCAGCGCCATGCCGACAAGATAGGCCGGCAGCACCGGCTCGCTGTCCGCCCAGGCGGCCAGGGCGCCCAGGCCGAACAGGACCAGCAGCAGGAACTTGGTCTCCGGCTCCGAGGGTCGGTCGCGGAAGCGGGCGAAGAACCGCGTGGTCAGCCAGGGCAGCGCCAGCAGGGCGGCCGCCGCGCCGCCGCCAAAGACGGCGGTCCGCCAGGTGAACGGGGCGAAGATCAGGCCGAGCGCCAGGACCGTCAGCAAGTCGTTGATGAAACAGGCCGCCAGGAGGGTCTTGCCGAACTGAGTGCGGTTGAGGCCCAGCTCCAGCATGACCGCATAGACGACCGCCACGGAGGTGGTCGACAGGGCCACGCCCGCCAGCCAGCTCGGCCCGACCCCCCAGTGCAGGACGAAGCGCGCGACCGCCGCGCAAACCAGAAACGGCAGCACGAAGCCGGCGACGCCCAGCGCGCCCGCCTCCTTGAATTTTGAGCGCAGAACGGTCGGATCGAGCTCGGCCCCCGCGAGGAAGGTCAGCACGATCGCCCCGGCCCCCGACAGAAACGTGATCCAGGACTCGCCGGCGCCGAGGGCCGCCGCGCCGATGAGGGCGCCGATGACCAACTGGGCCACCGTCCCGACCACGATCTCGGAGAGCGCCGTGGCCACGCCCAGCCAGATCGACAGCAGGGTGGCGCCAAGCGCCAGTCCAAGCCAAAGAGCCGCCAGCGCCCAGACATGGGTCATGGCCACCGCCTCCGCCGCGTCGGGCCCGAGGCCCGTCGTGTCGTTTCGGCAGGGAGTCGCTCCTACCGGCGACGGATGACACAGGGGCCGTCGCGCATTCGGTAGGAGCCATCAGCCTTTGAGGCGGTTTCGGGGGCGCTCCATCCCCGTGATCGGAACGCTAGACCCGTCTGGCGCGGCGGGCAATGCCGCCCGTCAGGCGGCCTCGGCCTCGTCGGCGACGAAGCCCTTCCAGCTGTTCATATAGTCGATGAAGACCGGTCCCAGGCGCTCGTTGCGCAGATAGTCGCGCGTCACCGGCAGGGAAATCGTCTGGAACTCGGGATCGGCGGCCAGCTTCGGCGGGAAGTCGTGGTGCAGGATCGCCGCCCGACCCAGGATGGCGAAGTCGGCGCCATGGTCCAGCACGCGCCGGCAATCCTCGCCGCTCGTCAGCTTGCCGGCGACGCCGAGCCGGGTGGCGCCGCGGGGCAGGTCGGCGAACCAGTCGATCAGCGGCCGGTCGGCGAAGTCCGTCTCCATGGGCGACTTGAACGTGCTCCACAGCGACATGTCGAGATAGTCGAGCTCGCCGCCCGCCAAGAGTTCGCCGGCCAGGGCCCGCTGCTCGGCGATCTTCAAGCCGAAACGCTCGGGAGAAAGTCGCAGGCCGAGTTGAAAGTCGGGGCGCGTGCGGGCGCGGACGCCCTTGATGATCTCGCGCACGATGCGGGCTCGGTTCTCCAGCGATCCGCCCCAGCGGTCGGTCCGGCGATTGGTTTCGGCCGACAGGAAGGCGCACAGGATGTAGCCATGGGCGCCATGCAGCTCGACGCCATCGAAGCCGGCGCGCTCGGCGCGAACGGCGGCGGCGATGAAGTCCTCGACCAGAGCCTCGACCTCGCCTTCGGTCAGGGCGCGCGCGCCAAATTCGGCGTCATCGGACGGACCGACAGGAGCCTCGCCGATCAAATCGGCGGGCGAGCGTATGCCGGCGTGATGAAGTTGGACGGCGGAGAGCGATCCCTCGGCTCGGATAGCCGCGGCAAGCCTGGTGAGGCCCGGCAGGTGGTCGTCGGAAAAGACGCCGAGCTGACCCGGAAATCCCTGCCCCGTGCGCTGGACATGGGCGGCGCAGGTCATCACCAGGCCGAACCCGCCCTTGGCCCGCCAGGTGAGCCAGTGGAATTCGTCGTCCGACAACCGCCCGTCCGCATGGCTCTGGGAGTTCGTGAGCGGGGCCAGCATGAAGCGGTTCTTCATTGCTGGGCCGCGGGCGAAGGGGAGTTCGGCGAAAAGGTTCGTCACGGGCGCGCTTTCAGTGGTGGCAACGCCTTTTCAACTAAGCCAGCGCCGGCAAAGCGCAAGTTCGCGCTGCGCGCAGATGTTCTAAGATCGCGATCAGCCTATCTATGGTCTTGGCCGCGGATGGAGTGGAATGAGCGAAGTCGCATCGATGGAGGCGGAGCGGATCGTTGCGGCGGCTCGTTTCCTCGCGGGCCGCGGCTGGGCGCCAGCGGGCGCCGGCAACTATTCCCACCGCCGGGCGACGGGCGACATCGCCATCACGGTGTCGGGCGCGCACAAGGCCACGCTCAATGCCGAAGATGTGATGATCGTCGATGCGGACGGCGTCTCGTTGGACGGGCGGCGGCCTTCGGCGGAAGCGGCGCTGCATCTGGCCATCTATCGCCTGTATCCGAAAGCTCAGGCCGTGCTGCACACCCACTCCGTCCCGGCCGTGGTCGTCTCGCGCAGGACCGGCGACTCCCTGTGCCTGGCGGGATACGAGCTGTTGAAGGCGTTTCCCGGCGTGGAGACCCACGACTGCGCCGTCGAGCTGCCTATATTCGACAACAGCCAGGATATGGACGCCGTGGCCGTCACGGTCGCCGCCGCGCTGGTCGTGCGCCCGGCGCCCGCCTTCCTGATCCGCGATCATGGTCTTTATGGTTGGGGGCAGACGATGGACGAGGCGCTGCGGGTGGTCGAGGCGGCCGAAACCCTGATCGCCTGCGAACTGGAGCTGATGCGCATGGATGCGCAGGTGTGAGCCGGCTGACGATCCACGCCGAGGACGATCCGAAAACGGCACTGTCGTCCACCGCCGATGCCAACGAGATCGCGGCTGGCTTGGCCCCGATCGGCGTCACCTTCGAGCGCTGGCGGGCCGGGGCGATTCTGCCCGAGGAGGCTGACGATGCGGCCGTCCTCGCCGCCTATGCTGACGACGTTGAACGGCTCAAATCGGCGGGCGGCTACCGCGCGGTCGATGTCGTTCGCCTGACGCCCGACAACCCCGCGGCCCCCGAACTGCGCGCCAAGTTCCTGTCCGAACACACCCATGCCGATGATGAGGTGCGTTTCTTCGTCGAGGGATCGGCGCAGTTCTATCTGCACCAGGCCGGCAAGGTGTTCATGGTGGTCTGCGAAGCGGGTGATCTCATCAGCGTGCCCGCAGGGACGCCGCATTGGTTCGACATGGGTCCGCACCCGCGTTTCACCGCCCTGCGCCTGTTCGTCTCGCCGGTCGGCTGGATCGCCGACTTCACCGGCGCCGGCATCGCCGACGCCTTCCCGAAGTTCGAGCGGGCGGCGTGACCACGAGCGTCAAGGCGGTCGTTACCGACATCGAAGGCACCACCAGCAGCATCACCTTCGTCCATGAGGTGCTGTTCCCCTACGCCCGCGAACGTCTGGCCGGGTTCATCGCGCGCAACCGCGACGCTTTGGCGGCCTTGCTCGATGAGGTGCGGGCGGCGGAGGGCGGGTCGGATCTGGAAGAGGCCGCGGTCGTCGCCGCGCTGCGGCGCTGGATCGACGAGGATCGCAAGGCGACGCCGCTCAAGACGCTGCAAGGCATGATCTGGCGCTACGGCTATGAATCGGGCGAGCTCACGGCTCACGTCTATGACGATGTGGCGCCGGCGCTGCGCCGCTGGCATGGCCGGGGTCTGCGCCTGTTCGTCTATTCTTCCGGCTCCGTCGGCGCGCAGCAATTGCTGTTTGCCCACAGCGTCGCCGGCGACCTCACTCCGCTCTTCGAGGCCTATTTCGACACCCGCGTGGGCGCAAAGACCGACACCGGCAGTTATGGGCGGATCGCGGCGGCCATAGGTCTGCCGCCGGCCGAGATCCTTTTTCTGTCCGACGCGCCGGCCGAGATCGCCGCCGCTCGCGCCGCCGGCCTCAAGGCCGTCCGTCTGGCGCGCGACGGACAGGCGGTTGCGGGCGACGTGGCGAGCTTCGATGAGATTTCCGTAATTTGACTTTCGACCCGTGCGCGGGTCGATGGGCGGAAACGAGATCGGGGATGGAATGAACCGCCTGAAACGCATCCTGGCCGCCGCCGCGGCGCCTTTTGCCCTGGCCGGAGGCGCTCACGCCGCCCTGCCGCGCTTTCCGCAGCCTTACGGCGACCGGATCGTGTTCGTCGCCGATGGCAACATCTGGTCGGTCGCCAAGTCCGGTGGCGCGGCCGAGCGCCTGACCAGCGCCGCCGGCCAGGACATGTTTCCGCGCGTGTCGCCCGATGGAAAGTGGATCGCCTACACCGAGGCCAGCAAGGCTGGCACGGATATCTGGGTCATCCCGGCCTGGGGCGGCCAGGCGCGTCGGCTGACCTATCATCCGACCACGGAAGCCGGCACCGGCGGCCGGCATGGGCCCGACAACATGGTCGTCACCTGGACGCCGGATTCCCAATCCGTCGTCTATCTGACCAAGCAGGCTCAGTGGAACGGTTGGATTCAGAACATGTACAAGGTTCCGGTGGCGGGCGGCGCGCCCATGCCGATGCCGATCGATAGCGCCGTCGGCCTGGCGACCTTCGCGCCGGACGGCCACACCATCGCCTACAACCGCATCTTCCGGAATTTTCGCACCTGGAAGCGCTACAACGGCGGCCTCGCCCAACAGGTGTTCACCTACGACCTCAACAGCCGCCAGCTCACCCAGCTGACCGACTGGTCCGGCACCAACACCTCGCCGATGTGGTACGGTCGCAATATCTATTACCTCAGCGACCAGGACGCTAACCGGCGGGCCAATATCTGGGTTCTCGGCCTCGACACCAAACAGACCCGCGAAGTCACGCACTTCACCGATTACGACATCGATTTCCCGGCCCTCGGCGGCGACGCGATCAGCTTCCAGCAAGGCGGCAAGCTCTATCTCCTCGACTTGCCGACCGAGCAGTTGCGCGAGGTGCCGGTCAACGTGCCGGACGACAGCACCCGCCGCCGCCCGCGCGTCGCCGATGTGAAGGACGAGATCCGCACCGCCGATCCCGCCGGACAGGCGGACTTCGCCCTGGCGCCCAACGGCAAGCGCACCCTGTTCTCGGCGCGCGGCGATATATTCAGTGTGCCGACGGAAAATGGCGCCACGCGGAATCTGACCGGCACACAGGGGGCCGATGAAGATCATCCGGCCTGGTCGCCGGACGGCAAGTGGGTGGCCTACACCACCGACGCCAGCGGTGAGGACCAAATCGCGGTCCGGCCGGCGGAAGGCGGCGCCGAACGGCGGCTGACCACCTTCGCCCAGGGTTATCTCTACGGCCCGGTCATCTCGCCGGACGGCAAGACGCTCGCTTTCAGCGACAGTTCGCACAAGCTGTGGATCGTCGGCGTCGATGGCGGGGCGCCTAAGCAGGTGGCCCAGGACAAGCAGAACGAGATCCACGACCAGGCCTATTCGCCGGACGGCCGCTGGCTCGCCTTCAGCATGACCGCGACCAACCGGCGCCGCGATCTCTATCTCTATAGCCTTGAGTCCGGCGTCGCGACGCGGATCGGCGATGGGTCGTCGATCGATTTTGGCCCCACATTCTCGCCGGATGGCAAATACCTCTATTTCGTCTCGAGCCGGCACGAGAATCCCGTGCCGTCGGACACGGATTTCGACTTCGCGATCCTGAAGTCGGCGGGCGTCTATGCGATCCCGCTGGCGCGCGACACGGCCTCGCCGATGGCGCCGCGATCCGACGAGGCGGACACCGCGCCGGAAGGTGATGACAAGGCGGGCAAACCCGACGCGGCGGGTAACGCCCCCGACAAGGACGCCAAGCACAAGGGCGACAAGGACAAGCCGGCGCCGGTGGGGGCCATTGCGCCCATTCACGTCGACCTCGACGGCATGATGGCGCGGGCGGTGGCCATTCCCATCGATCCGGCCAACATCGCTCAGCTCGATGTGCGTAAGGACAAGATCTTCTACCTGATCCAGCCGCTCGGCCTGATCGACGGCAATCTTAAGGGTGAGAAGTCCGCGCTCCGGCTCTACGACCTCAAGAAGCGCAAGGATTCCGTGGTCACCGAGGATGTCGACGCCTATTCGCTGTCGCTGGACGGCGAGAAGGTGCTGATCCGGCACGACAAGGATTACACCGTCCTCGACGCCAAGACCGACGCCACCAAGGACGACGACGCGGTCAAGAAGCTCGATCTCTCGCACATGCGCGAACTGGTCGATCCCGTCCAGGAATGGACGGAGATGTTCGATAACGCCTGGCGGCTGGACCGGGACCTGTTCTTCTCGCCGGCGATGAACGGCCAGGACTGGAAGGCGGTCCACGACAACTACGCCAAGCTGTTGCCTCAGCTCGGCTCGCGCGAAGACCTCAACTATCTGATCGGCCAGATGATCGGAGAGATCTCCAACTCTCACACCTATGTCGGCGGCGGCGACGACGGTGACACGGGCCCCACCGTCCATGCGGCCCTGCTGGGCGTGGACTGGGCGGTCGATCCGGCCTCGGGCCGCTACCGCATAGCCACCATCTACCCCGGCGACAACACGCGCGACGACTACCGCAGCCCGCTGGCCCAGCCGGGCCTCGCGGTGAAGGCCGGCGACTATGTCTTGGCGGTGAACGGTGTCGAACTCACCGCGCCCGCCGATCCCGACAGCCTCCTGCAGTTGGCCGACGCCGAGACGACCGTGGATCTCACGGTCGCTGACAGTCCGACGGGGCCCCGGCGCCATGTGGTGGTGACGCCGGTGCGCTCCGAGCTCGGCCTGCGCGAGGCGGCCCAGATCACTCACAACCGCCAGGTCGTGGACAAGCTATCCGGCGGCCGTATCGCATATGTCTACATGTCCGACATGGAGCAGCTGGGTCTCCAGCAGTTCGTGCGCCAGTTCTACGGTCAGCTCGACAAGCAGGCGATGATCATCGACGACCGTTGGAACGGCGGCGGCTTCATCGCGCCGTTCGCCCTTGAACGCCTGCGTCGCGTCCTCGTCTCTCTGGACTCCAACCGGGAAGCCGTCCCGCAGACCGAGCCGGAGGAAGTGCTGAACGGCCCCAAGGTCGCCTTGCTCAACCACTGGTCGGCATCGGACGGCGATATCTTTCCCTATCTCTTCCGCCAGTATGGCCTCGGCAAGCTGGTCGGCACGCGCTCATGGGGCGGCGTGCGCGGCATCCGTGGCAACTGGCAGATGATGGACGGTGGCTACATCACAATTCCTGAGGAGGCGACCTACGCCCTCGACAGCAAATGGGCGGTGGAGAACCATGGCGTCGACCCCGACGTGGAGGTCGAGAACATGCCGGCTGACCTGCTCGCCGGCCACGACGCTCAGCTTGAGACGGCCGTGGATATCCTGATGAAGCAGATCGCCGGTAAGCCCGCGGGTCTGCCGCCCCCGCCGCCGCTCATTCCGGCCTATCCGGAGAGCGGGATCGTGCCGCCGCAGCCTTAGGCTGTGCGGCGCCACGGCCGCCGAAAGACGATGGTGGGACCGCCGCCAAGGCCTAGGAAAAAGCCGACGTCGTAGACAATCGAGTTGGCGCGCGTCTCGTAGAACCGTATGTCCCAGGGAATGGTCTGCGGCCACAGCTTGTGGCCGATCTCCACCAGCAGGGTCACCGGCGCGATGATGCCGTGCCAAAGGCCCAGCAGAAACACGGAAAGCACGCCGCTGTGGGCGGCTGTGCCGGACTCGACACCGCCGGCGGCGCAGCCCGCGAGCAACAGCGCCAGGAGGCAGGCGGCGGCGATCTTCGGACCGGACATCATCTGGGCTTCCCTTTGTCACGGCGATGGCGCTCAGACCACCGTTAAGCTTTCAACTCCTGGCGGAGAAATTCGATCCCGTGCGGCCTCAGACCTCGAAGCGATAGACCTCGCCGTCGCGGCGGATACGCCCGGCCGTCGGACCCGCGTAGTGAGTGCCGATCACCAACACCTGGTCGTCCGCCCACTCGGCGAACAGGCGCGAGCGCACTCGTGCGGCCTCCTTAGGATCCGAATCAAACGGCGGCGACCACTCCGGATGCGCCAGCTGGCAGGGGTGGTGAGTCATATCGCCGGTGATGACCGCCGTCTCGCCTTCGGACTCGATGACCACGCTGACATGGCCCGGCGTATGACCGGCGCTCGGGATCAGCCGAACCTCCGGCGAAATCCGGTGGTCCATTTCGACCAGCTCGGCGAGGCCCGCGTCCAGAATCGGCTGCACCGAGTCGGCCAGGATTTCCGGCTGCTCACCCTCTTTCACCGAGGACCAATGCTCCAACTCTCGGCGACCGATGAGATAGCGAGCGTTGGGAAAGGTCGGAACCCAGCGGCCTCCCTCGAGCATGGTGTTCCAGCCGACATGATCGACATGGAGGTGGGTGCAGACGACCGCGTCGACGCCGTCGCGTGACCAGCCGGCCCCCGCAAGATGATCCAGGAAGGGCGTCGACAGAGCCTGACCGCGCATCATTCGGCGGCCCTTGTCGTTGCCGATGCACGTATCCACGACCAGGCGCAGGCTGGGCGTCTCCACCAGCAGGGCGTGGACGGAGAGCAGCATCTGATCTTGATCATTGACGAAGTGCGGATAGAGCCACGGCGTTCGGCGCAGAGCCTCGGGCGTCGCCTCGGCCAGGAAAGGCTGCCGCTCGTCATAGGAGATCGGCATTTCCAACTCGACGACGCGGGTCACCTTGACCGCGCCCACCTGCCAACTCAGCATCGCTTCACTCCGCTTGTCTTCACCCCCACCCTAGCTGAGGCCGGCGGTTGGGCCCATTCGCGTCAGCCGGGACTGCCGCGCAGGATCATCTGGTCGCCGCGCACCTCGAACGACTCCAGCCGCTTGAGGAACGATGTGCCAAGGAGGGACACGCTGATCGGCGCCCCGTTGACCGCGATCGGCACGTTGGTGAGCCGGATTGTCCCGATCGTCAGGCTGGCCGCTGTCGCCATTGCGCCAGAGCCGACGCCGTTGGCCGTCTCGGCGGGCCGCGAGGGTCCAGAAGCGCTCACCCGCGCTCGCGCGGCGTCCGCCGGGCTGAGCACGATGTCGCTGGCGCCCGTGTCGATGAGAAACCTAACCGGCGCGCCGTTGACCGCGCCCATGACGTAGAACTGGCCGCCCTCACTTCGGCCCACCACCACCGAGCGCGGCCCGTCGGCGCCGGCGAAGGCGGGAAACAGCGCCGCCCGCAGGCGGAGCGCGGCGTTTCGCGCGTCGTCGCGATAGGCGTAGCCTAGCACCAGGATCGCCATGATCGTCACCCACCACGCCGCGCCGCGCGCCGCCTTGCCGAGATCGATGCGGCGCAGGGTCAAGAGACCGCTTGAGACCAGCGCAGTGAGTCCCAGTAGACGGAACACCTCGAAATTGTCCTGAGCGCCGGGCGTCTGGCCGGGAACCAGGACCGACAGGGCGAACACGACGGCGCCGGCCAAGCCCAGCAGGCCGAGCCAGAGCAAGGGGCCGCGACGGAGCGCCCATCGCCGCCTGGGCGGGTCGGGAGGCCGCTCCGCGCCCCAGGGTCCGTGACCGTCCGTCATGGTTCGCCGACACGGTTCGAAGCCTCGGTCGAAGTCTGAACCTTTTCACCCCTCATCATGGTGGCGTCCGAAATCAGGCTCGGGCGTTTCCTGACCGGCGTCAATGACGCCGCGGCGGATCTCGCGGGTGCGGGTGAAAAGCTCGTGCAGCTTATCGCCTTCACCCCAGCGGATGGCGCGCGAGAGCGCTTGCAGGTCTTCGGTGAAACGGCCGAGGATCTCGAGAACCGCGTCCTTGTTGGCCAGGAACACGTCGCGCCACATGATCGGGTCGGAGGCCGCGATGCGGGTGAAGTCGCGAAAGCCGCCGGCCGAATATTTGATCACCTCGCCGCGCGTCACCTCCTCGAGATCGGCCGCCGTGCCGACAATGTTGTAGGCGATGAGGTGGGGCAGGTGGGACGTCACCGCCAAAACCAGGTCGTGATGCCGCTCGTCCATCCGCTCGACATTGGCCCCCAGCGCCTCCCAGAAGGCGGTCAGGCGGCCCAGCGCGGCGAGATAGGGCGCGTCCGTGCGCGCTTGCGGCGTCAGTATCGTCCAGCGGTTCGCGAACAGCGTGGCATAGCCCGCGTCCGGCCCCGATTCCTCAGTGCCGGCGATGGGGTGGCCGGGGATGGCGAAGACGCTCGCTGGCAGGTGTGCGGCGAAGGCTTCCGCCACGGCGGTCTTCACCGAGCCGACATCGGTGACGATGGTCCCCGGGGCCAACGCGTGCGCGATCTCGGCGGCGACCTTGCCGATGGCCAACGGCGGCACGGCCAGGACGACGAGCTCGGCCCCGCGCACCGCCTGCGTCGCGTCGGGAAAGGTCTCGTCGGCAAGGCCGAGCGCCCTCACCCGCTCCAGCACCGTCGGGCTGGCGTCGGCCACCGCGATCTCGCCGACGACGCCCTTGGCGCGGGCGGCGCGGACCACGGACGAGCCGATCAGACCGCAGCCGATCACGGCTATGCGGGCGAAGATCGGCCCGGCCATCGGGGGCGTCGTCATTGGCCGAGGAAGTCGGCGAGGGCGGCTATGACAGCGCGGTTGTGCTCTTCCAGGCCGATCGTCAGGCGCAGATGGTCCGGCAGGCCATAGTTGGCGACGCCGCGCAGGATGAGGCCGCGGCCGGCCAGGAACGCCTCCGCCTCGGCCGCCGTCTTTCCCGGCCGGTTCGGGAAGCCGAACAGCACGAAATTGGCCGCCGAAGGTGTCACCTCGAGGCCGAGGCCGCCGAGCTGCTGGGTGAGCCAGGGGCGCCATTGCTCCACATGGGCGAGGGACCGCTGCTGGAACTCAGTGTCGGCGAGCGCCGCCACGGCCGCCAGCTGGGCGGCGATGGAGGTGTTGAACGGCAGGCGGATACGGTCGACGGCGTCGGCTATCTGGGCCGGCGCATAGGCCCAGCCGACGCGCAGCGAGGCGAGACCGTGCAGCTTGGAGAAGGTGTGGGTGACGACGATGTTGTCGGCTTCTCGCGCCAGGCCCAGGCCGTCGTCAAACGTGGGGTCGCTGTTGAACTCGGCATAGGCGCCGTCCAGCACCAGCAAGACTTCGGGCGGCAGGCCGTCGCGGAGTCGCGCCACCTCGGCGCCGGAAATGAAGGTGCCGGTGGGATTGGCCGGATTGGCGATGAACACCAGCCGGGTCCGCTCGTCGACCGCCGCCACCAGCGCGTCGACATCGATGCGGTGATGGGTTTCCGGGGCAAAGCGCACCTCGGCCTGATTGGCGCGCGCGCCGATGCCATAGGCGTTGAAGCCGTACTGACCCTGGACAATGTTGTCGCCGGGCGCGAGCAAGGTCTGGTTCAGCAGGGAGAAGATCTCGTCGGTGCCGCAGCCGAGGATCAGGCGGTTCGGCTCCAGCCCATAGCGATCGGCCACCGCCTCGCGCAGGATCTGGCCGCGGCTGTCAGGATAGAGCGCGAGGTTGCCCGCCGCCTCGACGTGGGCCGCGCGCGCCGCCTCGCTGGACCCCAAAATATTCTCGTTGGCCGACAGCTTGATCGGATGGGCGATCCCCGGCGCGGTCGACTTACCCGGCTTGTAAGGCGTGATGTCCAGGATGCCGGCCTTGGCCTGCGGGCGCGGGATGTGGGCGGGGGCGGTCATGGCCGCGCCTATGGGGGCCTTGCCGAAGCGCTGTCAATAAACCTTGGGTGAGGGTCCGACCGCGACAGGACCGAGCGTGGTTCGTCCGGCCGCGAAGCCGAGGGTGACGTGGTCGGCCGCGCCCGCTCGCGCGCGCGAAAGGACGGCGCCTAACGTGTGCGCCGCCGCGGGATCGACGACTCCTGCCTGCGCCAGGGCGGTCAGGGCGTCCGCGGCTCGCGTCAGGGTGGCGTTCAGGTCTCCTTCCAGCCGGCCGTCGCCGTCGACCGAGAGATTGGTTCCGTGGCCGTCGAGGCTAGAGTCGCCGGCCTGGAGTCGGAACTGCCGCATGTTCAGTTGGCCGCCGGCGCCGGCCCAGGCGGCGATCGCAGCGGCCCGCGTCGTTCCGGCGAGCGCGCGGGCGTGGCTGTAGATCGCGTCGGCGACGAGGGTGACCGGCTTGCCGGCGGAGACACGCCCGAGGGGGCTGTCCGGCGTCGGCGTGGCGCCATCGAGCTCGACGTAGAAGGCCGCCAGATCGGCGGGGCCGGCCCGGGTGTGGACGTGCAACTCGGCGGCGCTCTGAACGAAATAGGGCGCCGACCCGGCGACGGGCGTGAAGGCGAGGCCCAGACCCTCCAGCGAGAACGACGGCGGGTGTCCGGTCATGTCCGACAACGACGCCCGGAGCACCTTGGCAGCGACGTCCACCCGCCCAGCGGGGCGCAGGAGCGCGGCGCCCGCGGGGGCCATGGCCACCCAATGCTGCGGGGCGAAGACGAAGGTCTCGGTCTTCAGAGAGGGGGCGGCCACGCCCCAGCCGTCCGGCGCACGCCAGGTGAGGTCGGTGAAATCGACATCGATCCTGAACGGGTAGCCGTAGATCCGCCTGTGGCTCCAGGTGAAGGCGCCGCCCGCGTGCTGCTGGTCCGTCGCCGCCCCGTCCAGCCGCCGCTCAACCTCGCTCTTCAGCCACAACCAGCCGGCGCTCCAGGCCGCCACGGCGATGGCCAGGGCTGCGAAGGGACCGTAAAGACCGAGGCGCCGAGCTCTCGCGGGCGCGGTGGGCGAAGTCATGGGAGCTTCCGTGCGAGGCGAGGAACCGGAGACGGGCGAGCGATGGGTGTTCGGCTACGGATCGCTGATGTGGCGGCCGAGCTTTCCCTTTCTAGAGCGGCGGCCGGCGGTCCACCATGGCCGACGGCGGGCGTTCTGCATCTACTCCGTCCATCACCGCGGCACACCGGCGCGCAAGGGCCTGGTGCTGGGCCTGGCCCATGGCGGCGCGGTGCGCGGCGCGGCCTATCGCGTCGCCGAGGCCGACTGGCCGGCGACCTACGCCTATCTGATGGAGCGCGAGCAGCCCACCGAGACCTATATCGAGCATTGGGCCGCCGCGCGGCTCGACGACGGCCGGCTGGTCAAGGCGCTGACCTTCATCTCCGACCGCGGTCACCCGCAGTGGGCCGGAGACCTGACGCTTGAGGCGCAGGCCGACCTGATCGCCGGCGCCACCGGCCTTTCCGGACGCAACGTCGACTACCTGACCGACCTCGTGGAGCATCTGCGCGCCGAGGGGGTCGCCGACCGGACCATGGAGCGACTGCTGGAGCTGGTGGTGGAGCGAGAGGCCGGGATCAGTTTTCGAAGGGATCCCGCAGCAGGATGAGATCGTCCCGCTCCGGACTGGTGGTGAGCAGGTAGACCGGCGCGCCCACTAGTTCCTCCAACCGGCGCACATAGGACGCCGCCGCGGCCGGCAGATCGGACCATTTCCGCGCGCCGCGCGTGGCCTCATGCCACCCTGGCAGCTCTTCAAAGACCGGGACCACCGAGGCCTGGTCGGTGAGGCCCGCGGGCAGGTAGTCGATCGTCGCATCGCCGAGGCGATAGCCGACGCAGACCTTCAGGGTGTCGAACCCGTCCAGCACGTCGAGTTTGGTGAGCGCAACGCCTTCAACTCCACCAATGGCCGCGGACTGGCGCGCCAGCACGGCGTCGAACCAGCCGCAGCGCCGCGGGCGGCCGGTGACGGTGCCGAACTCATTGCCTCGCTCGCCCAGCCGCCGGCCGACCTCATTGGCCTGTTCGGTGGGAAACGGCCCTTCGCCCACCCGTGTCGAATAGGCCTTGAGGATGCCGAGCACACGACCGATGGCCTTGGGTCCAACGCCGGCCCCCGCCGCAGCCTGGCCGGCTACGGTGTTGGACGAGGTCACGAACGGATAGGTGCCGTGGTCGACGTCGAGGAGCGTCGCCTGCGCGCCTTCGAAAAGCACCCGCTTGCCGTCCGCCGCCGCCTGGGCCAGCACGCGCCACGCGGGCTTGGCGAACGGCAGCACCTTGGGGGCGATCGCCAGCAGGTCGGCCATCAGCGCGGCGGCCTCGACGGGTTTCAGCTCCAGCCCCTCGCGCAGGGCGCCGTGGTGGGCCAGCAGGCGCTCGATCTTGGCGGGCAGGGCCGCCGGGTCGGCCAAGTCGGCGACGCGGATCGCCCGGCGTCCGACTTTGTCTTCATAGGCCGGGCCGATGCCGCGGCCGGTGGTGCCGATCTTGCCGGCGCCGGCGCGGGCTTCACGCGCCGCGTCGAGGTCGCGGTGCAGGGGCAGCACGAGGCAGGCGTTGTCGGCCAGGACCAGCAGATCGGGGGTGATGGTCAGCCCTTGCGCCCGCCCGGATTCGATCTCGGCAGCCAGGGCCCATGGATCGACGACCACGCCATTGCCGATCACCGACAGTTTGCCCTGGACTAGGCCGGAGGGCAGCAACGACAGCTTATAGACGGTATTGCCGACGACGATGGTGTGGCCGGCGTTGTTGCCGCCCTGGAAGCGCACTACCACTTGGGCGCGGTCGGCCAGCCAGTCGATGACTCTGCCCTTGCCTTCGTCGCCCCACTGGGCGCCGATCACCGTCACATTACCCACGCGTCTCGCCTCACCGCTAAAAGGAAAGGCGGCGCCGCTACCGGGGCCTTTCCGAGGCCCTTTAACGCGGCCCTGGATGAGTCTCCAAGGCCTATTGCGCCGGCGGGCCCGTCTCGGGTCGGCGGGCCTCGGCCAAGGCGGCGGCGTGGCCGGTGAGCTGACCTGACTTTGGAAGCGGAACGCCGCGGCAGACGGCGTCGGCGATGAGGACGTAGGGGCCGCCGGGCGTCAGCGGCGCCGCCGCGCTGGCGGCCAGGGCGACTACGGGCGCGCCCGTCTCGTCATATCCCGCCGAGGCGACGGTCTGGTCGGTTTTGGCGGCGCAGTCGACATCGTGATGAGCCAGTCCCTGGACGGCCAGGACGCCGGGACCGACCTCGACCGGCGGCGCGAAGGCCTCATAGGTCCAGAAATCAGCGACATCGCCGCTCCGCGCGGCGCGATCGACCACCAAGAAGGTCTCGCCCCGGTCGCTCCTGGCCACGGGCAGCAGCGGCCCCTCCGGCAGGGGCGGCGCGGTGGAAAGATCGCCCGGCGGAACGGATGGGATCGGGAGCGGCGGCGGCGCGGCCTCCACTGGCCGGGGAGGGGGCGGCGCCTCCGACGGGGCCGTGGGAACGACCTCCTGGGCCAAGGCCAGGACGGCGAGGAAAAAAAGCATGGCGGGGCCTACAGCTCCAGGTCTCCCGAGAGCGCCGCCTCGGCCATGGCGCAGTGCATGGCGATGCCGCGCGCCATCACCGTTTCATCGAGAACCATGCGGTTGGAGTGGAGGGCGCAGCAGGTCCGGTAATCGCCGCCCTGCGGCGCGGCGCCGAGGAACGCCATGGCGCCCGGAACCTTCTGCAGCACATAGGAGAAATCCTCGGCCCCCATCATCGGATGGGACATGGCCATCCAGGCGTCCTCGCCGAACAGCGCCGTCGCCGTCCGCGCCGCCAGTTCGGCCACACGGCCGTCGCACACGGTGACCGGGAAGCCGTGTTCGATCTCCACCTCGCACTTCATGCCGTGCGCCGCCGCGATGTGCTCTGCGACACGCCGCGCGCCTTCGTGGACCTCTCGGCGGGTGTGCTCGGAGAAGGTGCGCATGGTGCCCAAGAGCCGGCCGTCTTCGGGGATCACATTGCTGGTGGTGCCAGCGTGGATGTGGGCGATGGTGATCACCGCCGGCTCGAACACCGGCACGCGCCGGGTGACGAGGGTCTGGAGCGCGGTCACGATCTCGCACAGCACCGGAATCGGGTCGTGGGCGTCGTGCGGCATGGAGGCGTGACCGCCGGCCCCGATTACCCGCACGCGCAGGGTGTCGGACGCGGCCAGCAGCGGGCCGGTGCGGCCGGCGAAGACGCCGCGCGGCATGTTCGGCGAGATATGGAGCGCGAAGGCGACGTCAGGCAGCGGATCAAGCAGGCCGTCCTCGATCATGTGCCGCGCGCCGTGCCAGCCCTCCTCGCCAGGCTGGAACATGAACATGACCGTGCCGGTCAGGCGCTCGCGGCGTTCGCACAAGGCCCTGGCCGCGCCCGCCAGCATGGCCACATGCGTGTCGTGGCCACAGGCGTGCATGGCCCCCTCGTTCAGGGAGGTGAAGGCGAGGCCGGTGTCTTCGGTCAGAGGCAGGGCGTCCATGTCGCCGCGCAGCAGCACCGTGCGTCCGTTGGCGGGTCCGCGCAGGATGGCCATGACCCCGGTGGTGGACGGGCCTTCGCGGATTTCCAGCGGCAGGCCGGCCAGCGCCGCCTTCACCTTGGCTGTGGTCTTGGGCAGGTCGAGGCCGAGTTCCGGTTCGGCGTGGATCGCGCGGCGAAGCTCGATCGCGGCGCCGAGGCCCGCTTCGCCGGCGGCGGCCCAGGTCTCGGCGTCAAGGGTGATGGCGTTCATGGCGCGCTCCATTTTGTCGGCCCGAGCATTGGCCCCGGCTACGCGGCAAGTCCAGGGCGCCAATGTGTCCAGCGTCCGACGCCGTTGCGGGCAGGCGGATCGCTATGGTCGGCGGAAGGCGACCGGCTCTCCGCCACCCCGGTCGGCGATGCGCGCGCGGGCGCCGGCGAGCGTCTCCACCGCCACCGCCATGTGGAAGGCGTTGGCGTGAACCATGCGTTCGGGGTCGATCATCATCGCCACGTGTCCCTTCCAGAACACCAGGTCGCCACGCGCGAGCGCGTCCGCCGGCGCCGGCGCCCCCAGGGCCTCCTGCTGATCGGAATCGCGCGGGCAGGCGAGGCCGCAGGCGAACAGCGACTGTTGGATCAGGCCAGAGCAGTCGAGGCCGGTGCTCTCGCGGCCGCCCCACAGATAGGGCGTCCCAAGGTGGGCCAGGGCCACCGACGCCGGATCATCGAGCGTGGTTCCGATCGGCGACAGGTGGGTCTTGGCGATCCAGCCGACGCGCGGGTCGCGCGCCAGGGTCTCGGTTTCCTCCTCGATCGCGACGAGGGCGTTGAGGCTCAGAGGCCCGCGCGCTGGCGCCTTGATCGACGCGTCATCGAAGGCGTAGGCGCGCAGCGCGCTGACCCAATGGGTGGGGGCGACCACCTCGTCAGAGAGCGCGGCGGCGTCGATCCAGCCGACATAGCCGTCGCGGCTCGCCTGGCCGAAGACGAAGTTTCCCACCGACTCCAGGCGCTCGAAGACCTCGCCGAAGAGGAGTTGGTCGAGCTGTTCGGCGCGCGCCTCGGGCGCGGCGCGCAGCGCTGTCGCCGGCGCCGTGACCTGGGCGGCGCGCGCGGCGACGTAGCGGGCCGCCTTCAGCACGCCTTCGAGACGGGCGTCGGCGACGCCATCGCGCTGGAGGGTCAGGCGCGGATCGAAATTCACGCGAACCTCGCCTTGAGGAGGGCGTAGAGCGCCCTGATCGCCTGCGCCTCGGCGCCCTTGGGCCAGCCGGGTCGGTTGCGCGGGTTCCAGGCGAAGATGTCGAAATGGACCCACGAGCCCGCGGGCGCGAACCGCCGCAGGAACAGCGCGGCCGTAACAGACCCGGCCTGGGCCCAGGCGTCCGAGTCGTTCGTGAGGTCGGCAACGTCGCTGTCGATCGCGGTCTCGTATCCGCTCCACAGCGGCATCCGCCAGACCGGGTCGCCGGTCCTGGCCGAGGCGGCGGCGATCTCGGCCGCCAGGGCCTCGTCATCGGTGTAGAACGGCGGCACGTCCGGCCCCAGGGCGACACGCGCCGCGCCCGTCAGGGTGGCCAGGTCGATCGTCAGGTCGGGCTGAAGCTCGCAGGCCCGGGTGAGGGCGTCGGCCAGTATCAGGCGTCCCTCGGCGTCGGTATTGCCGACTTCGATGGTGAGGCCCTTGCGCGATGCGATGATGTCGCCGGGCCGCATGGCGTCGCCGGAGATGGCGTTCTCCACCACCGGCGTCAGCACGGTGAGCCGGACCGGCAGCCTCGCGGCCATCACCATCCGTCCGAGCGCCAGGGCGTGGGCCGCCCCGCCCATGTCCTTCTTCATATGGCGCATGCCGGCCGTCGGCTTGATGTCCAGGCCGCCGGTGTCGAACACCACACCCTTGCCGACGATGGCGATGTGTGGCGCGTTTTCATCCCCCCAAGAGATCTCGATCATCCGCGGCGCGCGGTGGGCCGTCGCCGCCCGGCCGACGGCGTGAACGGCGGGATAGCCCGCCTCAATCAAGGCGTCGCCTGTGATGACGGCGATTCTCGCGCCGTGGGCCTCGGCGATTTCGCGGGCGATCGTCTCGACCTGCAGCGGGCCCATGTCGTTGGCGGGCGTGTTGATCATGTCGCGCGCCAGGGCCAGGGCGTGGGTGACGTTCCGCACCTCGGCCGATTCGACGCCCGGAGGCGTGGCAAGAACGGCCGCTGATGTGGCTTTTCGGTAACGGTCGAACCTATAAACGCCGAGCGAGAACGCGACCGCGATGTCGTCGGGGCTCAATCCGGAGATCGTCGACTCGAGCTGATAGTGGCCCGCGGGCAGTCGCCCGGCCAGCTCGCGGAACATCCCCGCCACCGGCGCCTCCCCCAGGCCGAATAGCACGCGAGCCAGGCGGCCCTGCGAGTCGCCGACGAAGGTGATTTGACCCTCGGCGCCCGTAAATCTGGCCAATGACGCGGCCGCGTTCGCTGAAGCTCCCAGCCCCTGAGAGAACACGGCCCATTCCGCGGGGCGGACCGCGGCTATGGACACTTCGGGGGCGTTCTCCGCGGGCTCTGGATTTTCTGTCAGCGACTCCTCCTATTCCGGCGGCTTGCCGGCGACGGAACCAGATTGAGGCAAGCGCATTTCCGTCACAAGCTTCCCCTCGTGGCATGCGGGGGTGGGGCCGCTTGGAAAGGTCACTCGCGACATTTTCAGGTAGACGGTTAGTCAGGGTCTGTTCATCTTTGGATAACAATATCCATACGTTTCTCGTTGCATCTGCGGCGATGCTTGTAGGCATGGCCGCCGAAATGTTTTAAGAACGCAGGCGCCGCTTCGAAGTTAAGGCGGTCCTTGTGCCAAACGGGCGCCGTGTTGCGGCCGCAGGGTCGATACGGACGGTAAAAAGGGGATAAGAAATGAAATTGAGTCTCTTGGCAGGCGCCGCGCTGGCTTCGCTTGTGGCCGCCCCTGCGGCGTTCGCGCAGGTCGACGACTGGTCGGCGACCGAGCCCGGATGGTACGGCGCCCTCGACGTGGGCGGGCACCACACGGCCGGCACGACCCTCCACTCAGCCTCCGGTACGGGGCAGGGAATCATACCGTCGTTCACCGATCCTGAACTCGTCGCCTTCGCGCGGATCGGCTATCGCCTGAACCCGCACGTCCGCCTCGAAATCGAAGGTGGTTGGCGTCATGAAGGCATCAGGGCCGTTGCGCCGTCCGGCGGTGGTCCCTACGCTTGCGCCCCCAGCTCGGGCCCTGGCACCTGCACTGCGCCCGCCGGCGGCGAACACGCCTGGACCGGCATGGCCAATGTGCTCTTCGACATCCTGCCCCACTCGCGCATCAACCCCTTCGTCGGCGGTGGTGTCGGTGTGGCGAAAATCCATCTGGATGAGGCAGGCGTCTGCAACGGCGCTGGTTGCACGTTCCCGCAGCCGCTGCTCTCCGTCGATAACGGCAACACCCGCTTCGCCTACCAGGGCATCGCGGGCGTCTCCTTCCGCGCGACGGATCGGGTGAATGTCGACCTGACCTATCACTACACGCGGGCCGACGGTGTTCGGTACTACGACCCGAGCCTCGCCAACGCAGGCATCGATCCCAACGGTGTCGTGAAGGGTCCTTGGGAGGACTCCGCTGTGACGCTGGGTCTGAGGTATTCGTTTGCGTCGCCGCCGGCTCCGCCGCCGCCGCCGCCGCCGCCTCCTCCCCCGCCGCCTCCTCCGCCTCCGCCTCCCCCGCCGCCGCCGCCTCCTCCGCCTCCGGCGTTCGAAGCGCGCGACTACACCATCTACTTCCCGTTTGATCAGTATGTGATCACGCCGGAAGCCCAGGCGGTTCTGCAGGACGCGGCCAAGTACTCCACCGACGGTCACGCCACGAAGGAACTGGTCGTCGGCCATACCGACACCTCGGGCGGCGTGGCTTACAACCTGCGACTCTCCGAACGCCGGGCCAAGGCCACGGCCGACGGTCTGGTCGCCCTGGGCGTGCCTCAGGATACGCTGGACGTCAGCTGGGTCGGCAAGACCGATCTCGCGGTCCAGACTCCGGATGGCGTCAAGGAACCCTTGAACCGCCGCTCGACGATCCACATCCAGTTCTGATCGTCGTCGGATTGACTTGAGACTACCTGGAGCCCGGCCGAAAGGCCGGGCTCTTTGGTTTTGGGCGTGGACGCTCAACGGGGCGGAAGGCTAGACGGCGCGCATGGCGATCGGCGTGTTCGATTCGGGGGTCGGGGGTCTCAGCGTCCACCATGCGCTGGTGCGCCGCCTGCCGGAGGCCGATTTCATCTACCTGGCCGATCAGGCCAATACGCCCTACGGCGGCCGGCCCGGCGAGGAGATCGTGGCCCTCACGCGCGCCGGTTGCGAGCGCCTGTTCGATCTCGGCTGCGGCCTGGTCATCCTGGCCTGCAACACGGCCGCGTCCGTGGCGCTGCGCCGCCTGCAGCAGACCTGGCTGCCGGGCTATCGTCGTGAGCTCGGCCGCCCAGTCAATGTGCTTGGCATCATCGTGCCGACCATCGAAGCAGCCACCGGCCTTCCCTGGACACAGGAGGTCGAACGTCCGAGCGACAAGGTCGAGCGAGTCGACGTGCTTGGGATCTTCTCCACACCGGCCACCGCCGCCTCGCGCGTCTATGAAATCGAAATCGACAAACGGCGCGCGGATGTCGCCGTCTTCTCCGAACCGTGCGAACGCCTGGCGCGGGACATCGAAGCCGGACTGCCGGACGCCGAACTTCGCGCCGCGGTGCAAGGGCATGTGGCTGGACTCACGCGGCGCATCGGCCGGCCTCCCGATCGCGCCATCCTGGGTTGCACCCACTATGAGATCATCGGCGACATGTTCCGCGACGCGTTGCCGGCCGGCGCGCCGCTGATTCATCAGCCGGACGCCACCGCCGCGGCGATCGAACTCTATCTTACCCGCCATCCCGAGTTCGATCCCGGAACGGGACGGGCGAGGCGGTTCCTCACAACCGGCCGACCTGGCCCTCAGAATGGCCTGGTCGAACGCTTCTGGGGCGAGCCGCTCAATTTCGAAGCAGCATCATGAACATGAGACTCGTGCTGGTTCTATTGGCTATGGCCGGCGCCGCCCGCGGGGAGGTGCTCGACGCCCAGCCAAGTGGGTTCACCGTGCGCGAAACGGTGACGATCTCGACCGATGCGGCCCATGTCTGGAGCGCGCTCGGTCACATCGGCGCGTGGTGGGACCCTGCCCACAGCTATTCGGGCGATCCATCTCGCCACTCGATCACGCTGCAGCCCGGTGGCGAGTGGCGTGAAGCGCTGCCCGGAGGCGGCGTGCTCCATATGGCGGTGATCAACGCCCAGCCGGACAAGCTTCTCAGACTAGAGGGCGCGCTGGGGCCGCTTCAGGACTTTGGCGTGATAGGTCATCTAACCCTGACCCTGCGCCAGAACGGTGCCGGGACCCAGGTCACCCAGACCTACGACGCCGGCGGTCATGCGCCGGGCGGCCTGGACAAGCTCGCCGCGCCGGTCGACGGCGTGCTGACCGAACAACTGGCGCGCCTGAAGCGCTACACCGAGACCGGATCGCCGCGGTGAGGGCTCAGTGGGTCGAGATTCGAAGGGTCTCGAGCTCTTCCTTCAATCGGAGCTTCTGCCGTTTGAGTTCCATGACCCGAAAGTCGTTTCCCGCCGGCCGACTGGCCTCATCCTCGATCGCACGCTCAAGCGTCTGATGACGCACGCCGAGTTCGCGGATGCGGGCTTCGATCGCCATGGCTGGTTTCTCCTCTGATTAACCGGCTAACCAGCGAACACCCGTGACGCGCGTCTGTCACATCACATATGTTTGTGCAGCGGTGCGGGAGTGAAAATGGCCAAAATCGAGGCGCCGAGACTGGTCGTTGGCGTTTCCGGCGCGTCCGGAGCGATACTCGGCGTGCGCTTGCTCCATGCCCTCGGCGAGCTTGGCGTGGAAAGTCACCTGGTCGCCAGCCGCGCCGCGGCGTTGACGCTCGCCCAGGAGACCGGCCTCACCCTAGCCGATCTTTCCAGGATGGCCAGCGTCTCCTACCGTGCCGGAGAGATCGGCGCCGCCATCGCTTCAGGGTCTTTTCCCACGCAGGGCATGATCATCGCCCCCTGCTCGGTCAAGACCATGAGCGAGATCGCCACGGGGGTCACCTCATCGCTCATCACCCGCGCCGCCGACGTGACGCTGAAGGAACGACGCCGGCTGGTGCTGATGGTGCGCGAAACGCCGCTGCACCTGGGCCATCTGCGCACCATGGCTCAATTGACCGAAATGGGCGCCGTGATCGCCCCCCCGGTTCCCGCCTTCTATGCCGGGCCGACCACTCTCACCGACATTGCCGACCAGTGCGTCGGTCGGGCGCTCGACCTCTTCGGCTTTCGCTGGCGATCCGTGCGCCGCTGGGGCGAAGACCTGCCCGCGATCGGCGCAGACGAGCCGTGACGCTCTGGGACTACGCGCTCGTGGCCTGGACGCGGCCCGGCGTGAGCGAGGTCTGCCTCCAGCTTCAGAACCAACACGGCCAGTGCGTGGCCCTGCTGCTCTGGCGAGCCTGGGCCACGACCGAAGGGCGCCAGGTGAGCGGGTCCACGGCGAGGCGCGCGATCAACTTGGCGAGACTCCGGGAAAGCAAGATCAACGCGCCCCTGCGCGCCGCACGCCGCGCGCTGGCCGGCGCTCCCGAAGGCGTGGAGGCGGCGCGGGCCGCGGAGTTGGATGCGGAGCGCGCGCTTCTGGAGGCGCTCGAGGCGCTGACGCCACCGGCGGCCGGCGTCCGTTTCGGCGGCCTCGCCCCAGGTCTGGCCACGCTGATGGCGGCCTGGAACGGTTCGCGCATCGATGCCCTCGCCGGCGCACTCGCATCGGCCCTTCGGCGATAATTGCGGGGGAGCCGCCGGCTCTGCTATTATGTGACCCCGATGCGTGACGCGTCCCAAGAAGACGATCTCGATGCCGGGCTTCGACGGATGCTCGCGAGCCTGCGTCAGGCCCACCAGGACCTTGACTCGGCGGTTCACGCCCTGGAATGCCAGGCCGCGCCCAACCAACTCCAGGTCGCGCGTTTGAAGAAACAGAAGCTGGCCCTGCGTGACCAGATCGCCCAAATCGACCGCCGCCTGACTCCCGACATCATAGCCTGAGACGCGCGCGCCTTGCCGCGCGCCGGGTCATCGGCCATATCCGCGACCATGGATGAAGATATGCTCGGCGGCGTCGTGGCGGCCGCGATGAAGGCCGGCGCAAGCGCGGCCGAAGCGGTGTTCGCCGAGCGCGCGGCGCTCTCAGTAAGCGTGCGTCTCGGGGCGCTCGAAGAAGTCGAACGCGAAGAATCTCGCGACCTCGGCGTGCGCGTGTTCGTCGGCGCCCGACAGGCCAGCGTTTCCGGCTCCGACGTCTCGCCCGAAGGCCGCGACCGGCTTGTGGAGCGGGTCATGGCGATGGCGCGCCTGGCGGCGGAGGATCCGTGGGCCGGCCTGGCGCCGGCGGACCGCCTGGCCGGCGGCAAGGGCCTCGATCTCGATCTGTTCGATCCGGCGGAGCCCGACGCGGCGGCCCTGGAAGACCGTGCGCGGGCGGCGGAGGCGAGCGCGCTCGCCGTCGCGGGCGTGACCAATTCCGGCGGCGGTTCGGCCACCTGGTCGTCGACCGCCTGGCGCATGGTCAGCAGCGCCGGGTTTCGCGGCGCCTACCGCGCGACCGCCTCTTCACTGTCGGCTCAGGCCATCGCCGGCGAGGGCGCTGCCATGGAACAGGCTGGCGAGGGCCGAGCCACGCGCTGGCTGGCGGATCTTCCCGCGCCGGACCAGATCGGCGTCCAGGCCGGACGACGCGCCGTCGCCAGTCTCGGGGCGCGAAAGATCGACTCAACCACGGCGCCTGTGATCTTTGAGAATCGACTGTCGTCGTCCCTGTTCAGCCCATTCATCGGGGCTATTTCGGGGCCGTCGGTGGCGCGCGGCGTGTCGTTCCTGAAGGACAGGCTGGGATCCCGCGTGTTCGCGGCCAACGTCACCCTGACCGACGATCCTCACAAGGCGCGGGGACTCGGCTCGTCGCCGTTCGATGACGAGGGCGTGGCCAACCAGGCGATGGATCTTGTCAGGGACGGCGTTCTGACCAGTTGGCTGCTCAACGCCAGCTCGGCGCGTCAGCTCGGCCTCCCCACCACCGGCCATGCGTCACGTGGCCTGGCGGGGCCGCCGGGCGTCGGCGTCGGCAATCTCACCGTATCGCTCGGTCAGACAGATCAGGCCGGTCTCATGCGCGACGCGGGCTCGGGGCTCCTGGTCACGTCGATGTTCGGCCCCTCCCTGAACAGCAATACCGGCGACTGGTCCGTGGGTTGCTCGGGCCACTGGTTCGAGCACGGCGAGATCGCCTATCCGGTGACCGAGATCACCGTCGCCGGAAACCTGATCGACATCTATGCCCGGCTCGTTCCCGCCAACGACCTGGAGATTCGCGGCCACGTGAATGCGCCGTCGATCCTGGTGGACGCGCTTTCCATCGCCGGCAAATAAGGAACTTCGAGCGATGTCCGACAGCCAACTCCTTCACCTGGTGATCGGCGGCGAGCTGAAGGACGTCGGCGGCGTCGAGTTCCGCGACCTTTCCAAGGTCGATCTCGTGGGCGCCTATCCCAACTATGAAGAGGCGTTCCGCGCCTGGAAGGCGCGGGCGCAAGCGACGGTGGACAACGCGCACATGCGCTATTTCATCATCCACGCTCACCGCCTGCTGGATCCGCTGGCCGACGGCCATCACCACTGAGGACTCACCTCAAAGCGCCGCTAGACCGAGCCGCGCGCGGGAAGCGCAAGAGTTTGCCGAGGACCCGGCGATCGGTTAAGAGGCGCCCTTCCACGAAATAGACAGTCTGGGCGGCGATGGCGCCTCCGGCCCTCACAGCGCGAGTTAAGAATGGTCGACACCCCCCCCGCCGGCGCCATGCAGATGCAGGGCTCGCCGATTTTCTATTCACGGCCGGAGCCGCTGAGCGCCGAGACGCACGCGGGGCTGGGCGTGCGACGGATCGATCGTCCGTTCGGCTTTGCCGCCGCCAGCAATGTGGTGCCCCTGGTGGTGACCGAATTTCCCCAGACGGCGATCTCGTGCCCGATCATCTTCGCCGGTGAGAAACATCAGCCGTTGGCCGTGATGGGCGTCAACCAGGGCCAGAATCTCTATATCGGACAGGACGGCCTGTTCCAGACCGGCGTCTACATCCCGGCCTATGTGCGCCGCTATCCGTTCGTGCTCGCGGCCAATGAGACGCGTGAACAGTTGGTGGTGTGCATCGACCGCGATGCGCCCATGGTCGGAGACCTGCCGGACCTGGCCCTCTTCGACGCCGCCGGCCAGCCCACCGATTACACCAAGGGCTGCATCGAATTCTGCAACAACTTCGAGATGGAAGTCCGCCGGACGGAGTCGTTCGTCGAACTTCTCAGCGAACTCGACCTCTTCGAGACGCGGACGGTTAACCACGCGCCGACCAATCCCGACGGAACGGTCGCGGGCCCGGCGCAGCTGGTGGCGGAATTCTACGCCGTGTCGGAGGAGAAGCTGAAGGCTCTGTCGGACGCGAGGGTTCGCGAGCTGCTCGACAAGGGCGCGCTGCCGCAGATCTACGCGCACCTCACCTCGCTGTTCGGCTGGGAGCGCCTGATCAGCCTGGCGATCAAACGCGCCGGCGCCCCCTCCGCGGCGAACCTCAACTAGGATTGGCGTCGCCGCCGACTAGCCATCATCGCGGCTCGGGGATTAGACTTGCCGCCAGGCAACGACCCTGGAGGAAATCGGCATGAAACCGGAACAGGTAGGGCTTTCGACGGCCCGGCTCGCCCGGCTCGATGAGGTGATGAAGCGCCGCTACGTTGACGGCGGCTCCCTGCCTGGCCTGATTACCCAGGTCTATCGGCGCGGCGAGCTGGTCCACTGCGGCCTCGCCGGCCACATGGACCTCGAGCGCGACAAGCCGATGCGCGAGGACGCCATCTTTCGCATCTATTCGATGACCAAGCCGATCACCGCCGTGGCCCTGATGATGCTGGCGGAAGAGGGCCTGATTGGCCTGGACGACGACGTCGCCACCCATATTCCCACTTTCAAGCGCCTGGGGGTCTACGCCACCGGCGTGCCCACCTTGCTCGCCGGCGCTCCGCCCAGCTTCATCACCACCCGGCCTGAGCGGCCGATGAAGGTCGTCGATCTGGTAACCCACACCTCGGGGCTCACCTACGGCTTCATGATGCGCACGATGGTCGACTTCAACTATCGGCGCCTGAAGATCGGCGAGTTCAACACCGAGGGCGGCCTCGAGACCATGATCGAGCAGCTGGCCAGCGTGCCGCTCGAGTTTTCGCCGGGCACGGCCTGGAACTATTCCCTCAGCATCGATGTCATGGGCTACCTCGTCGAGAAGCTCTCCGGGATGGCGTTCGGCGAGTTCCTGCGAACGCGGCTCTTCGAGCCGCTCGGCATGCGTGACACAGCTTTCCACTGCCCGCCCGAGAAGATCGAGCGCTTCGCCTCCTGCTATCAGCCGGGGGAGGGCGGCAAGGGCCTCAAGCTTCAGGACGACGCCGGGGCCAGCACCTACGCCAAACCGCCGGCTCTGGAATCGGGTGGCGGCGGCCTGGTCTCGACGGCCCACGACTACATGCGCTTCTGCCGCATGATGCTGCACGGCGGCGCGCTCGATGGCGCGCGCATCCTGTCGCCCAAGACGGTGGCCCTGTTCAGCCTCAACCACCTGCCGGACAACCGCGAACTGGCCGAAATGTCGCCGCCGGGCATATTCAGCGAGGCGTCCTACTACGGCGTCGGTTTTTCGATCGGCTGCGGGGTCAACATCAACGTCGCCCGCACGCGGCTGCCGGGCTCGGTCGGCGAGTATTTCTGGGGCGGGGCGGCGTCGACGGCGTTCTGGATCGATCCCGCCGAAGACCTGGCGGTGGTGTTCATGACCCAGGTCATGGGCTCCGACGCCCGCCTCACCCTGCGCCGCGACCTCAGGACCCTGGTCTATTCGGCGATGACGGAGTCGTTCGCCTCGCGGTGACCGGGGTTCTCTCCTACCGTGCGAACACGCTGCGGGTGAGGCAGGAGAACACCAGGCGACCGGCCTCGTCCAACAGGTCGTGCTGCGCGATGACGATGCCCTTGGCGTCGCCGACGGGGTCCTTGCCCATGACGGTCATGCGGCCGCGCAGCAGTTCGCCGGCCGGCGGGTTGCGCACCCAGCGCAGGGCGTCGACGCCCAGGCGCTTGGTCTGCGGCCAGGACGCCGACGCATCCTGTTCCAGGCGCGACCAGATGGCGAAGACCATGGCGTCGGGCGCGCCGCGCTCGGAACTCCAGGTCGGCGCGAAGGCGGCGATGAATGTCCGGAGCGCCGTCTCGTCGACCACCGCCACGCCCAGGGACGCGACGGCGCCGATCTCGATTTGGTCGAAAGGGGCGGGCATAAGCGGCTCCGGTGGCGGTTCGGCGGTTATCATGTTCCGCGCCGTATCGCCGGCGCAAGCGGCGAAGCTGTTTCGTCCACCGGGCCGAAGCCCTAGATAGGCTCAAATGAAACTCCTCGTCGCCCTGATGTCGCTCCTCCTCGCCCTGGGCGGAGGCGCCGCCGTCGCCGCCCCGGTGTCGACGCCGCACATGACCAGCGAGCTGGCCGCCCAGACCGCAGGCGTGGCGCCCGGCTCCACGACCTATGTCGCGGTGATCCTCACCGCCCAGAAGGGCTGGCACACCTATTGGCGCAATCCGGGCGACGCCGGCGAGGCGACCAAGATCACCTGGACCCTGCCTGGGGGCTGGCGCGCGGGCGACATCGTCTGGCCGACACCCTCGCGGCTGCCCGTCGGGCCGATCATGAACTACGGCTATGAAGGTCGCGCAGTGCTGGCCACGCCGGTGGAGATTCCGGCCAGAGCGTCGCCGGGCCAGACCGTCCAGATCGCCGCCAGCGTCGACTATCTGGTGTGCGCCGAGGTGTGCGTTCCGGGCACGGCCAAGCTCAGCCTCGCCCTGCCGATCGTCGCCGGCGCGCCGCCGATGGATCCGGCGTTCGGCAAGACCATCGCCGACGCCCTCGCCGCGGCCCCCAAGCCGGCCGGCCTCACCGCCGCCTTCCAGCACGGACCTGTGCGCCTCACCCTGGCGGTGGCTGGGCCGCCGCTGGCCGGCAAGCCCGACGCCGACACCTATTTCTATCCTTACAGCGACAGTCTGATCGATCAGGCCAAGCCTCAGGCGGTCGAGCGCGGGCCCAATGGCTTGACGCTGACGCTTACGCCCGGCTCGGCCTTCGCCGCCGGCGCGGGCCCCGGCCAGGCCGGCGGCGTGCTGGCGGTCGACGGCGCGGCCTATGAGATCGTCGCCACGCCCGGACCGGCGCCGGCGGGTAGCGCCGGGCTGGGCGCGCCATCCGGCGGCGGGGGTCTCGGCCTGCCGCTGGCCATCGCCTTCGCCTTCCTGGGCGGCTTGATCCTCAACCTGATGCCGTGCGTGTTTCCCATACTGGCCATGAAGGCGGCGGCGCTGGCCCGCGGCGGCGATGCGGCCGCCAAGCGCGGCGAGGGCCTAGCCTTCCTCGCCGGCGTGGTCGTCACCTTCTCACTCCTGGCCGGGGCCTTGATCGCGGCCAAGGCGGCGGGAGAGGCGGCGGGCTGGGGCTTTCAGCTGCAGTCGCCGCTCAATGTCGCCCTCCTCTGTCTGGTCATGCTGGGCGCGGCCTTCAACCTTTCCGGGCTGTTCGAGATCGGGACCTCCGTTCAGGGCGTCGGCGCGGGGCTCGCCGCCGGCGGAAAACTGCTCGGCTCAGCGCTCACCGGCGCGCTGGCCGTCGTCGTGGCCGCGCCGTGTACGGCGCCGTTCATGGGCCCCGCCCTGGGCTTTGCTCTCACCCAGGCGCCGGCCGCCGCGTTCGCCGTCTTCCTTGCCCTCGCGGTGGGCTTCGCCGCCCCCTACACAGCCATTGCCCTGAGCCCCGGGCTGACCCGCCGCCTGCCCCGGCCTGGCCCGTGGATGGACGGCCTGAAGAAGGCGCTGGCGTTCCCGATGTACGGCGCGGCGGCGTGGCTCCTCTGGGTGCTGTCGCAGCAGACCGGCCCCCTGGGTCTCGCCCGTCTGCTGGCCGCGGCCGTGGCGCTGGGAGTCTGCGCCTGGCTGTTCGGCGTCGGCCAGAGGGCGCGGGCGCTGGGCGGCGGCCTCATCGCCACCCTGGGCGCGGTTGTGAGCCTGGTCGTCGTTATCGCCGCGGTGGCCGTGGGCTCTTTCGAGCCGCCGAGCCAGGCCTCTGCCGCGAACTCTCCCGGCGCGCTCGCCTCCCAGCCGTGGAGCCCGGAAAAGCTGGCCGCCCTGCGCGCCGCCGGAACGCCGGTGCTGGTCAATTTCACCGCCGCCTGGTGCGTCACCTGTCAGGTGAATGAGCGGATCGCCTTCTCAAGTGGTGAGGTCGCCCAGGCCATGAAGCGCGCCGGCGCCGTCTACCTGGTCGGCGACTGGACCAACCGCGATCCGGCCATCGCCAAGGCCCTGGCCGATCAGGGCCGCATCGGCGTCCCGCTTTATCTCTACTACGGCAAGGGCGCGGCGGCGCCGCAGGTCCTGCCGCAGTTGCTCACACCCGCCATCCTGACCGCCGCGCTGGGCGGCCCGCCGGCGGGCTGACTTGCCCCGCCGACCCCCAGCGGCTAAGCGCGCCCATCATGACCAGCGAGGCTCCTCCCCGCCCCAAGGCGCGCGTCGCGCGCGGCTTCCAGGATCGCCGCGCCGGGGTGCTGGCCGATGAGCGGCGCATCGTGGCCGCCGTGGCGGCGGTCTATGAGTCGTTCGGCTTCGAACTTCTGGAGACGCCGGCGTTCGAATATGCCGACGCGCTCGGCAAGTTCCTGCCCGACGCCGACCGGCCCAACGCCGGCGTTTTCGCCCTGCAGGACGACGACGAGCAGTGGCTGGCGCTGCGCTACGACCTCACCGCGCCGCTGGCCAGGTTCGCGGCCGAGAACTGGGCGTCGCTGCCCAAGCCCTTCCGCCGCTACGCCTTCGGGCCGGTCTGGCGCGACGAGAAGCCAGGCCCGGGGCGCTACCGACAGTTCCTGCAGTGCGACGCCGACACCGTGGGCTCGGCCAGGCCCGAAGCCGACGCCGAGATCATCGCCATGGCCGTGGCCGGCTACGCCGCCGCCGGCCTCGCGGCGAACGCCTATGTCGTGAGGATCAACAATCGCAAGCTGCTCAACGGACTGCTTTCAGGCCAGGGCGTAAACAGCGACGGCCAGCGGTTGGCCGTGCTGCGCGCCGTGGACAAGCTCGACCGTCTGGGCGTGGAGGGCGTCGCCGCCCTTCTGGACCTCGGCCGCCTGGACGAGTCCGGCGCCTTCACCAAGGGGGCTGGCCTCGCGCGCCCGGCGATCGATGGCGTGATGGCCTTCATCGGCGCGCGAGGCGAGACGCGGTCGGCGACGTTGGACAATCTGGACGCCGTGGTCGGCGCCTCGCCCGAGGGCGCCGAGGGTCTGGAAGAGCTGGCGCGCATTGGCGCCGCGCTGCGCGGGCTGGGCGTGGACGAGGCAAGCGCGGTGTTCGATCCGGCGGTCGTCCGTGGACTGGAATATTACACCGGTCCGGTGTTCGAAGCTGAACTGAATACGCCGATAACGGACGATGCCGGTGAGACCGTTCGCTTCGGCTCGGTGGGCGGTGGCGGCCGTTATGACGATCTCGTCGCCCGTTTCACCGGCGAGAGCGTTCCGGCCACGGGCTTTTCCTTCGGGGTCACGCGCCTCGCCGCGGCCCTTGCGGCGGCGCGTTCGGCGGGGGACGCAGGCGCGCGCGGCCCGGTGGTGGTCATCGCTTTCGACCAGGCGCGCATGGCGCACTATTTCGCCGCCGCCGCCGAACTTCGCGCCAGCGGTATCGCCGCCGAAGTCTATCTCGGCGCCAGCGGCATGCGCGCCCAGATGAAATACGCCGACCGCCGCGCCTCGCCCGCCGCCGTGATCCTGGGCGAGGACGAGATTGCCGCCGGCGCCGTCACCGTGAAGGATCTCGACCTCGGCCGCGCTCTGGCCAGCGGCGTCACCGACAACCGCGCCTGGCGCGAGGACCGCCCCGGCCAGGTGACCGCGCCGCGCGCCGGACTTGTGGCCGTGGTGCGAGGCATATTGGACGCGGCGGAATGAGGCTCGAGGGCGCGATCCCGGCCGAGGTGCTGGCCGCGGTGCGGGCGCCGTTCAAGGCCGCCGGTGGGCAGGATGTGGCGACGCCCGTAGCCGAGCCGCTCGGCCTCTACCTGGATCTGGCCGGTGAAGCCCTGCGCGAGCGGATGTTCCTGGTCCAAGGCCCGGGGCGGGAGGAGTTCTGCCTGCGCCCGGACTTCACCCTCGGCATCGCTTTGGCGCACATCGCCGGTGGCGCCGGCGCCGGACGTTACGCTTATGAGGGCCCGGCGTTTCGCGTCGCGCCGCCGGGATCGAACCGCACCGAGCAGTTCCTGCAAATCGGCCTCGAAGTCTATGAGCCGGGTGACGCCCCGGCGGCCGATGCGGCCATGGCCTCGCTCGCCTGGCGGGCGGCCGGCGCCGGCGGTCGCCAGGACCTGTCGCTGATTCTGGGCGACGTGGGCCTGTTCGGCGCCTTCGTGGACGCGCTCGGCATCGCGGGGCCCGTCGCGGCGCGTCTCCGAGCCGCCTTTTCGCGCCCCTCGCGTCTGGCCCGCGAGCTGGCGGGCGCTCCGAGGGCCGAGGCGCCCGGCGGGCGTCTCGCCGAACTTCTCCTCGGCCTCGACGAGGCTCGGGCCGGGGCGGTGCTGGAGGAGGTCTGGAGCCTAGCGGGCATCGAACCGGTCGGCGGACGCGGCGCGGCCGAGGTTGTGCATCGCCTGACCACGCGGGCGGCGGCCGGGGCCGCGCCGCGCCTGGACGACCGCGAACGCGAAGCGATCTCTCGTTATCTGGCCATCTCCGACGAGCCGAAGGCGGCGCTGGCGGCGATCGGCGGTCTGGTGGCCGGATCGGCGCTTGACGCGGCGCTGACGGCCTGGGAGCGGCGCGTGGCGGCCCTGTCGGACATACCGGCCGCGCGCTTGCGGCTGGCGACCAATTTCCACCGCCAGTTCGGCTATTACGACGGCATGCTGTTCGAGGTGCGCAGCGAGGCGCTGGGCGAAGATCAGGCGGTGGCCGCCGGTGGGCGTTACGACGGCCTGCCCGCGCGGCTCGGCGCACCGCTCACCACTGGCGCCGTGGGCTGCATGGTCAGGCCCGGCCGCGCCTGGCGAGGCGGTTCGGCGTGAGCGAGCCGCTGATCATCGCCCTGCCGTCCAAGGGCCGTCTGAAGGAACAGACCGAGGCGTGGCTCGCCGATTGCGGGGTGGCGCTCAAGGTCAGCGGTGGCGCGCGCGGCTACCAGGCCTCTCTGGATGGCTTCGACGGCGTCGAAGTCAGGCTGACCGCTGCGGCTGACATCGCCGCTGCGCTGGCCGCCGGCGAGATTCATCTTGGCGTCACTGGCGAGGACCTGCTGGCCGAGGACGGCGGCGAGGCGTTGCTGCTGCAGGCGTTGGGCTTCGGCCGCGCCGATCTGGTGGTGGCGGCGCCACGGAGCTGGATCGACGTCGAGACCATGGCCGATGTCGACGATGTCGCCCACGATTTCCTGGCCCGCACCGGTCGGCGCCTGCGGGTGGCCACCAAATACGCCGTCCAGACCCGCGCCTTCTTCGCCGCCCACGGCCTGGCCGATTACCGCATCGTCGAGTCCGCCGGCGCCACCGAGGGTGCGCCGGCGGCCGGCGCGGCCGAGCTGATCGTCGATATCACCACCACCGGCGCGACTCTGGCCGCTAACGGCTTGAAAATCCTCGCCGACGGCCTGATCCTCAAGAGCCAGGCCAGGCTCGCGGCAGCGCCTCATGCCGCTTGGGACGCCCAGCGCCTGGCCATCGCCCGGCGCCTGCTCGGCGTCTTCGAGGCCCGGGTCAGGGGCCGGACCACCGCCAGCCTCGCCTGGCCGCCCGCCCAGGATGGGGCGGCGCGCGCGGCGCTCGAATCCTTGGCCAAGCCCGGAGAGCGCCCCGGCGGCGCGCTCGTCGCGCGTGGCGACCTGTTCACCGCCGCCGAGGCCTTGTCGGCCGCCAGCGTCGGACCTGTCGTCGTCAGCGAACCAGCCTATGTGTTCGAAGCCGCCTGCGCCTCCGCCGACCGGCTCGACCTTGAAGTCGGCGCCAGAAGGGCGGACGGCTAATCAGAATCCCCGGATTCTGGTCCGAAAATCGGCGATAAATTGAGCACACCGCCGTGAAATTGGGCATTTTTGGTGCCGCCGGCCGTTGACAGCCGACCCTTTCGCCGATCACCTGCCCCCCACCACGGACAAGTCTGGCCGCAGAGCCGCGACAGTCCTCGGCGTTTCGGGGAGGGAACGCCCTTTAGGTTTGACGCCCGCGGCGGGCGTCGCCTCTTCAGGCCCTACCAGATCTTCACGCGCTGATCGGGGGCCACATAAAGGGCGTCACCCGGCTTGACCCCAAAGGCGTCGTACCAGGCGTCGATGTTGCGCACGACGCCGTTCACGCGGAACTGCGAGGGCGAGTGCGGGTCGATGACCAGCCGCCGGCGCGCCTCGTCAGGTCGGATGGCCGAGCGCCAGACCTGCGCCCACCCGAGGAACACACGCTGTTCGCCGGTCAGACCGTCGATCACCGGCGCCGGCTGGCCCTTCAGCGACATGTGATAGGCGTCGAGACCGAGCAGCAATCCCCCCAGGTCGGCTATGTTCTCGCCCATGGTCAGGTCGCCGTTGACGTGGGCGCCGGGCGCCACCTCGAAGGCCGAGTATTGTGCGCCGAGCCGGGCCGTCTGGACCTTGAACTTGGCGGCGTCGTCGGGCGCCCACCAGTCGATCAGCGCGCCGGTCCCGTCGAACTGGCGGCCCTGGTCGTCGAAACCGTGGGTCATCTCGTGGCCGATTACCCCGCCGATGCCCCCGAAGTTGACCGCCGGGTCGGCGCCCGGATCGAAGAATGGCGGCTGCAGGATCGCGGCCGGGAACACAATCTCGTTCATCGACGGGTTGTAGTAGGCGTTCACCGTCTGGGGCGTCATGCCCCACTCGGTGCGGTCGACAGGGCCGCCGAGGCGCTTCACCTGCCGGGCCCATTCGAACGCTTGCGCCCGCTCGACGTCGCCGAAGAGGTCATTGGCGTTCACCTTAAGGGCCGAGTAATCGCGCCACTTGCTAGGATAGCCCACTTTCACGGTGAGCATGGACAGCTTCTGCAGCGCCTTTTGCTTGGTTGCCGGGCTCATCCAGGTAACGCGCTGGATGCGCGCCGCCAGCGCCTGGCGCAGGTCGCCGATCAGGGCTTCCATGGTGGCCTTGGACGAGGCCGGGAAATACTTGGCCACATAGACCTTGCCGACCGCCTCGCCGACGTCCTGGTCCAGCTCGCCCGCCGCCCGCTTCCAGCGCGGCCGCTCCTGCGGTTGGCCCGAGAGGGTTTTACCGTGGAAGGCGAAATAGGCTTCGTCGAAGCTCTTGGAGAGGTAGGGCGAGGCGGAATCGACCACCTTGTAGGCTTGCCAGGCCTTCAGGGTCGTAAGCGGCGTGGCCGCCCAAATCGCCGCCAGCTTGGGGAAGGCGCTCTTCTGCCCGACCACCACGCGCGGCGCGCCGCCGAGGTCCGCCGCCGCCAGGAAAGCCTTCCAGTCGAAGCCAGGCGCCACGGCCTCGAGTTCAGCCGGCGTCATCGGGTTATAGGTCTTCACCGGGTCGCGGCCCTCGGCCTTGGGCCAGCTCGCCTCGGCGATACGGGTCTCCAGCTCGACGATCGCCTTGGCCTGGCTCTCCGCGTCGGGCCAATCCACCCGTTTCAGGGTCTCGGCCACATAGGTCTGATAGGCGGCCTTCTTCTCGGCGAACGAGGGCTGCAGATAATAGTCGCGGTCGGGCAGGCCCAGGCCGTGCTGCGCGAGGAAGGCGACGTAGTGGGTCGGATCCTTCGGGTCGGGGCCGATGCCCTGCGCGAACAGCGTGCCGTAGAAGCTCTTGGCGGCCTCGCCCATTTCGGCGGCCAGGGCCGACCGGTCCGTGGCCCCTCGGATCGCCGCCAGCTTGGGCTCCAACGGCTTCGCCCCAAGGGCTTCGACGCGGCTCTCGTCCATGTAGGCTCTGAAGAAGGCTCCGATGAGGGCCTCCTCGCCGACCGCAGCCTTATCGGCCGCGGCGGCCTGCAGGATGTCGCGCACCCGTTCCTCCGAGCGCGCCGACAGGGCGTCGAAAGCGCCATAGCGCGAGCGGTCCTGCGGGATTGTGAGGGCCTTTACGTAAGACCAGTTGGCGTAGTCGAAGAAGCTGGCTCCCGGCGCCACCGAAGTGTCGCGGCCCGAAAGATCGAAGCCCCAGTCGCCCAGCTCCGGTTTGGCGGAGACCGCAGCGCCGGCCTGGAGGGCGGCCAGGACCAGGGCCGTGGCGAGAAGTCGAGCTTTCATAGGGCTTCCGTGAGTGAGAGGGACCGGATCCCGCGCTTATGATCGCAAGCGCTCCCGTCGGACTATTAAATTTCGTTCACGCCCGTTCCAGGGCCTCCAACGCCAGTGCCCGCATCGCCTTGTAATCGAGCTTGCCGTTGGCGGCGCGGTGAACCGAGGACAGCACCAGCGCGCGCGGAACCTTGTAGCCGGCCAGATGCTCGCGCACGACGGCCGTCAGGGCTTCCAGCGTCGGGGTTTCACCGGGCGCCGCCTCGACCACGACGCAGATGCGCTCGCCGAAGCGCGCATCGGGAACGCCGACGACCGCCGCGTCGCGCACATGGGGATGAAGCTTGATCGCCTCTTCGACTTCCTCGGGAAACACCTTCTCGCCGCCGGTGTTGATGACCTGAGAACCCCGTCCGAGCAGCTTCAGCGTTCCGTCCGCCTCGACCGTGGCGTAATCGCCCGGCACCGACCAGCGCTGGCCTTCCATCTCCCAGAAGGTGCGGTCGGTTTTCTCCGGGTCCTTGTAATAGCCCGTGGGCAGGAAGCCTGAGACGGCGATGAGGCCGCGCTCGCCGGAGCCCGGTTCGACCCGGCGCCGATCCTCGGTGAAGACGGCGGTGTTGAGGCCCAGCATGAACTTGGCCGTTTCCGCCGTCGCGCCGGCGGCCGAAGCGGAGGCGCCGAGGCCGACGGCCTCCGACGATCCTAGGCTGTCGTAAATGCCCATCTGCGGGATGTGGCGCAGCAGGCCCTGCTTGTTCTCCATGCTCCACACCGTGCCGGACGAGCCCAAGCGGATCAGGCTGGAAAGGTCCCAGCGGCGGGGGTTGGCGTCGAGCGCCTCCAGCATCGGCTGGGCGAAGGCCATGCCGACGATCGCCGCCGAGCCGGCCTTCAGGCGCTCGACCTCGTTCCATAACTCGATGGCGTCGAAGCGGGTCGACGGCAGCTGGGCCACCGTGCCGCCGTTGGTCAGGGTCATCAGGGCGGTGAACTGCGCGGTGCCGTGCATCAGCGGGGCGGCGGCGATGTTGAGCGCCGGCGGGGACGCGGCCGCGCGGCTCCCCGCTTCCGCGAGGCTCGCCAGGGGTGGGATCTCCAGCAGCAGATTGCCGCCGGCGCCCAGGACATTGAACAGATCGTCCTGCCGCCACATCACGCCCTTGGGCATGCCGGTCGTGCCGCCGGTGTAGAGGATGAGCAGATCGTCGGGCGAGCGGCCCCAGGGCGCCTCGACGCGCCCCGCGTCGGCGCCGACCGCGGTTTCGTAGTCGATGGTGAAATCCGGCGTCGGCCAGCCTGGCTGAGCCACCGCGATCCACGCCTTCACCCTCGGAAGGCGGGCGCGAATCTGCTCGACCATCGGGGTGAAGGCGGTGTGGAACACCACCGCTTCGGCGTCGGCGTTGTCGAAGAGGTAGATCAGCTCGTCGGCGACATAGCGGTAGTTGGTGTTGACCGGGACCAGGCCGGCCTTGAAGGCGGCGAAGTAGGTCTCGAGGTATTCCGGCGCATTGTAGAGATAGGCCGCGACCTTGGCCTGGTGGGAAAGTCCGGCATCGAGCAGCGTGCGGGCGAGACCGTTAGCGCGGCGGTCGAACGCCTGCCAGGTCAGCGAACGCTCACCGTGGACCTGCGCGGGCCTGTCCGGAACCGCCGCCGCGATGGTTTCCCAGATGTCGGCGTAGTTCCATCCGCTCACCGCGCGTTCTCCCCAATCTACGTCTTGATTTCTTACATTCTCATATCCGCCGGCCCGGCGCCGACCGCAAGGCTGGCGCGCACGGCGCCCGCGCCTGAGAAGATCAGGGTTACCGGCACGCGCGCGCCCACGGGCAGCGGCCGCTTCACGCCCTCGAACATCAGGTGGAGGCCTCCTGGCGCCAAGGTCACCTTGCCTCTGCCAGGAACCGTCAGAGTGGGAATGGCGCGCATGGTCATCACCGACCCGACCTGGCGGCTCTCATGGATCGACACCTTGGCGGCGAACGGGCTGGAGGCGCCGATGAGCCGATCGGCGAAGGCGCCGCGATTGGCGACGGTGAGGTAGCCGGCCGCGGTCATCCCCTGGGCGACGGGGCGGGTCCAGCCGCCGGTCACGGCGATGCGGGCGGGGGCGGCGGCGAACGCGCTTGCGCTCGCGGCCACGAGGGTCGCCAGCAGGAGCCGGCGGCCGAACAGTCGGACGATCATGAGCGAAGCGCTTAGCCCTCGGCCGGCTTGGAAGGCAAGGACGACGCCTCCATTCCCTCGCCGCGGGCGCCGCCGCGTACGAACAGCAGGCCGATGAAGCCCACCGCCAACAACAGGGTGATGGTGGCGAAGCCGCCCTGCTGGGTCTTGAAGATGCGCGTGCCTTGATTGACCAGGAACGGTCCCAGCCAGCTGGTGGCCGTGCCCGAGAGCGCGAAGACGCCGAAGAAGGCGCCGGTCTGTTCCGGCGGCGTCAGACGGGTCAGCAGGGTGCGGCTGGACGCGAAGTGGGCGGTGATGAACACGGCGTTGGAAAAGCCGATGGCCAGGAAGACCCACTCCGGCACGGTGCGGAAGAACGGCCCGTTCCAGAGTGGCGCGTGGGTGGCGAGGTCCCAATGCCAGAGATAGAGGATCTGGTCCGGCCCCATGCCGAGCATGGCCAGGATCCCCAGCAGGCTCATGCCGATCTCGATTTGCACCGCGCGCTTGGGCCCCACCGCATGATCAAGCCACAGGCCGACCACGCCGCCAAACGTCGCCAGGACAGACAGAATGACGCCGAAGAGCAGCATCTCCAGCGCCCCCCACTTCATCACCCCCGCGGCGTAGACCCCGGCGTAGATCAGGATGGAGGTCATGCCGTCGTAGAAGAACATGCGTGAGACGAGGAAGATGGCCGCGTTGCGGATGCGCCCGACCGTCCTCACCATGCCAAAAAGGTCCGACGCGCCGGCCTTGAGCGCGGCGAAGACCCGCACGCCGGTCGGTGGCGCGTCGGGTGTGAACAGGAAGAGCGGCAGGGCGCCCAGGGCGAAGAGGCCGGCCGACAGCAGGGCGACAACGCGCTCGGGCTCGTGCAACGCGCGGCTGAGACCGAACAGCGGCTCGCGCGGCAACCAATGCCAGCTGGCCGTCTGGGGCAGGCCCGGCAGGGCGAAGGCCCAGGCGGTGAAGCCGAGCGCCAGAACCGAGAACAGGTTGGCCAGGGCGAGCGCCAGCCCCGAGGCTTTGTGTGCGGCCCGCAGGCCCGCCGCACGAACCAGGAGCGAGTTGTGCAGCACCTCCGACCAGCTGAACAGGACGTTGACCACGGCAGCCAGCGCCATGGTCTCGAAGATAGACAGGCCCGTGTGGTCCGCCTTGGTCCACCACAAGGCCGCGATCATCGGGATCATCAGGGCGACGATCACGCCCAGCCAGATCTTGCGCCGGCCGAGCTTGTCGATCGAGGCGCCCAGGAATGGCGCGGTCGCCATCACCGCCCAGCCGGAATACTGGCTCCATTGCGAGATGACTTCCTGGCCCTTGACCGGATCGCCGACCACGGTCGAGGCGACGTAGGGCATGAAGATATAGATCGTGACCAGGATCACGTATGGGTCGCGGACACCCTCGAAGAGCGACCAGCAGACCCCGCCGAAGGGCAGGCGGGCGTCGGGCGGCGAAGGGATCGAGGCCGCCGGACGGAGGTCGGCCTCCTGGATGAGTTCGCTCAAGCCTATCCTCCGCGGGGGAACGCTTCGTTGGCCGGCGCCCTTGGCTCACCTTAGTCGACCCGTTCGAGGCGTGGAAAGCGCTGGCGACGGCGCGCCTGCGGGATAGCGTCGCACCAGGGTGGCAATCATCCGGGACGGGGGCTATTTTCCGGCCTCCGCCGGCCCCGGCTCCTTGGATCGACTGGAGGCAGCGTGCGCGGATCGCCCGCCATGCTCTCAACCCTGTGCGCCGCCGCTCTCCTGTGGACCGCGGGCGCGCTCGCGAATCCTTACGACGACGCTCAGGCGGCGCTTGGCCGGCGTGACTACACCTCGGCGTTGCGGCTGTTCAGCCAGGCCGCCAATCAGGGAAATCCGGCGGCTGAGTACAATCTCGGCCGGCTCTACGCCGAAGGCCAGGGCGTCCCGGTGAATCCCGCCGCCGCGGCGGTGTGGTTCCGCAAGGCCGCCGACCAAGGCAATCCCGGCGCTCAATACAACCTCGGCCTTCTCTATCAGGAAGGGCGAGGCGTGCGGCGCGACCCGGCCCGGGCGGCGGCGTGGCAGCTCAAGGCCGCCAATCAAGGCTATGCGGACGCCGAGGGCCGACTGGCGGCGATGTACGAGACGGGCGACGGCGTGCCGGCCGACCAGGCCGAAGCGGCCAGATGGTACCGCCAGGCCGCCGGCCACGGCGACGCCTCAGCCACGCTCGACCTGGCCCTGATCAACGCCGAGGGGCCGCCCAAGACGCCGAGCGCCGTTTCCCAGACCGGCTTCAACGACAACATGAACCACGTCTTCGGCCCGGGCCAATGGCGCGAAACGGGC
>Ga0302314_10001114_pt1 | contig 50168 bp, 40 predicted proteins | sample III_Palsa_N2_3_FD_200533 | JGI IMG/M metagenome (GOLD analysis project Ga0302314, IMG submission 200533) | Peat permafrost microbial communities from Stordalen Mire near Abisko, Sweden - III_Palsa_N2_3 | ecosystem: Environmental > Terrestrial > Soil > Palsa > Peat permafrost | place: Sweden... | reverse complement strand
CGTCCCGTAGACCGCGCTGGAGGACGTGTGGACGAGCCGCGCGCCGTGCCGCACGCAGGCGGCCGCGACGTTCTGGGTGCCCGTCACATTGGTCTGCACATAGGCCTCGGGGGCCTGGTAGCTGTAGGGGATGCCGATCAGCGCGGCCAGGTGGAAGACGGTGTCGCAGCCGGCGACCACCTCGTGGACGCGGCCGGCGTCACGGACGTCGCCCGCCGCCATCTCGACCTGCCCGGTCCCGAGGTAGCGGGCCAGGAACCCCTTCTCGGCGTAGGGCTTGTAGTGCACCAGCGCGCGGACCTGTGCGCCCCGCGCCACCAGCAGGTCGACCAGGGTGCTGCCGATGAAGCCCTCCGCGCCGGTGACCAGCACCCGGCGCCCGCTCCAGTCCTGCAGTTCCGCTGCGATGTCGCTCATGTCGCTCATGCTGCCCACTCCTCGTTGTTCTCCATGGATGTCGTGACTGTCCGTCCGGCCACCCGCAGGACGCGCCGCGCCAGCAGATCGGCTGCCTGCGCGTGGGTGCTCCGGTCGGCGGCCCTGCCCATCGCGCCGAGCCGCAGCGGGTCGCCCAGCAGCGGCTCGATCAGGGCGGCCAGGCTGTCGCCGGTGGTGCTGGCGTCGGGCAGCAGCAGTGCCGCCCCCGCGTCGGAGAGCACCCGCGCGTTGTGGGTCTGGTGGTCGCCGGGCGCGTGCGGGTAGGGCACCAGGACGGCCGGGACGCCCACGGTCGCGAGTTCGGCGACGGTGGCGGAGCCGGCCCGGCAGACCACCAGGTCGGCGGCGGCGTAGGCGAGGTCCATCCGGTCCAGGTAGGGGACGGCGGTGGCGACCCGGCCACCGCGACCGACCGACAGCCGGGTACGGGCGTCGCCCAGCGCGGCAGGGCCGGTCTTGACCAGTAGCCGCACATCGTCGCGTCCGCTCCAGCGCTCGGCCAGGGCGAGCGCGGCCTGGGTGAGCCGGGTCGCGCCCAGGCTGCCGCCGTTGACCAGCACCAGCCGCACCCCGGGCCCGATCCCCAGGGCCCTCCGCGCCCCGGCCCGCAGGGCGGCCCGGTCCATGGCGGCGAGCGCGCCCATCAGCGGCATCCCCACCGTCTCGGCCTCCGTGCCCCGGGGCAGGTACGCGCGGGTGCGGTCGAAGGCCAGGCAGACATGCGGCGTCAGCCGTGCGGCGAAGCGGTTGGCCCGGCCGGGCACCGCGTTGGACTCGTGGGCGACGCTGGGCAGCCGGGCGAGCCGGGCCCCGAGGATCACCGGGGCACTGGGGTAGCCGCCCATGCCCACCGCGACCTGCGCGCCCTGACGGCGCAGCAGCTCGCGGACCTGCAGCCCCGAACGCAGCAGATCGGCCGGGAGCAGGTAGCGGCGCGGCCCGAGCGCCGGGTCGAAGGGGATCATGTCGACGGTGTGCAGCCGGTAGCCGGCCTCGGGGATCAGCCGGGTCTCCAGGCCGCGTTCGGTGCCGATGAAGGTGATCACCGCTGTCGGTTCGAGCCGTCGCAGTGCCTCGGCCAGGGCCAGACCCGGGTAGATGTGTCCGCCGGTCCCCCCGGCCCCGATCACCACCGAGAGCCGGTCGGGCCCGCCGCCCCTGTCGTGTTCCGCTGCTGTTTGCATGGTGGCCAGCGTGGCGAACCGCACTAAGAACGTTCTAAGACGGACATTTGCCACGATGGAGCCATGTCCGCAGCTCCAGCAGCTCCAACAGCCACCCGCGTCCTGGTGGTGGACGACGACCCGGAGGTCGCCGCCGCCCTCGCCGACGGCCTCACCGTCGAGGGCTACGCGGTGCGCACCGTCACCGACGGGCTCGCCGCCCTGGCCGAGGTGGGAGGCTGGCAGCCCGACGCCCTGGTGCTGGACGTGATGATGCCGGTCCTGGACGGCCTCGCGGTCTGCCGCCGGCTGCGCGACCTGGGAGACAGGGTGCCCATCCTGGTGCTCACCGCCCGCGACTCGGTCACCGACCGGGTCGAGGGCTTGGACGCAGGGGCCGACGACTACCTGGTCAAGCCCTTCGCCCTGGACGAGCTGCTGGCGCGGCTGCGCGCCCTGCTGCGCCGCACGGTCACCGCGGAGCCTGACGCCCAGCTGTCCCTCGGCGACCTGCGTTTCGACCCGGCGACCCGGACCGGCGAGCGCTCCGGACGCCGACTGGAGTTCAGCCGCACCGAGGCGGCACTGCTCGAACTGCTGCTGCGCCACCCGGACCAGGTACTGCCCAGGGAACTGATCCTGGAGCGGGTGTGGGGCGGCGACTTCGGCCCCGACTCCAACTCCCTGGCCGTCTACATCGGCTACCTGCGGCGCAAGCTGGAAGCAGGCGGCGAGCCCCGCATCCTGCACACCAGCCATGGCGTGGGCTACCGCCTGAGCGCCGGATGACCCCCCTCTCGCACCGGAGCGGCATCGGCTGGCTCGCCCGCCGCACCCTGCGCACCCGGCTCGCCCTGGCCTGCACCCTCGCCGTCACCCTGGTCACGCTCGGCGTCACCGCCGCCGCCTTCGTCGTCGTCCGACACGAACTGGCACACCAGCTGGACCTGCAGCTGGGCCAGCAGGCCACGCTGGTCCAGCAGTTGAACCACGGCTCGGCGCCGGGCAACGTGTCCGGCGAATGCACCTACCTGTCCGCCCCCGCCTGCTCGCAGATCGTCCCCGCCGACCCGGGCGCCGATCCGTCGGCCCCCTATCTGCTCCCGGTCACCGGCGCCACCCGTGCGGTCGCGGCAGGCACACGCAACGGGTACTACAGCAACATCACCGTCGGTGGCCATCCCGCCCGGATGCTCACCACCTCCTTCGGCGACGGCAAGGCCGTCCAGGTCGCCGTCCGCTCCGACACCGTCCAGGCCGGAGTCACCCAGGCGGCGGAGCTGATGTCCGCCATCGGCGCGCTGGGCGTCCTGCTGGCGGCCGTCCTCGGCTACGCGGTCTCCCGCACCGGGCTGCGCCCGGTCGCCCGGCTCACCGCCACCGCCGAACGCATCGCCGCCACCCGCGACCCCCGACAGCGGGTCCGGCTGCCCGCGTCCGCGCAGCGCCGCCAGGACGAGATCACCCGCCTCGCCACCAGCTTCAACACCATGCTGGGCGAGCTGGAGCAGTCGGTGACGGCCCGCCGCAGACTGGTCGCCGACGCCTCCCACGAGCTGCGCACCCCGCTGACGGCGCTGCGCACCAACGCCGAACTGCTGGCCCGCGCCGACCGGCTGACCCCGCAGCAGCTGAACCGTGCGTCCACCGCCCTGCAACGCCAGATCAGGGAGATCACCTCGCTGGTCAACGACCTGATCGAGCTGGCGCGCGAGGAGGAGCCCACCCCGCTGCTGGAGACCGTCCGCCTCGACCTCCTGGCCCAGCACTGCCTGGACGCCGCCCGCCACCACTGGCCTGCCGTCGCCTTCACCGCAGAGCTGGCACCGGGCGTCACCGTCCAGGGCGTCCCTGCCCGGTTGTCCCGGCTGCTGGCCAATCTGCTCGACAACGCCGCCAAGTTCAGCCCGCCCGGCGGCCCGGTGGAGCTGGCCCTGGTGGAGCGGGCCCTGGTCCCGCCGGACGGGACAGCCGCCGACCCGCCCACCCTGGAGCTCACGGTCCGCGACCACGGCCCCGGTATCGCACCCGAGGACCTGCCCCACGTCTTCGACCGCTTCTACCGTGCCACCACCGCACGCGCCCTGCCCGGATCGGGACTGGGCCTGGCCATGGCCCAGCAGATCGCCCACGCCCACCACGCCACACTCACCGCCGAACAGGCCCCCGGCGGCGGAGCCTGCTTCCGCCTGCGGATCAGCGCGGCGTAGCCGCACGCACGGCGAAGCGCAGACCGACCGGCTCGCTGCCCCGCCCGTGCCGTGACCGTGACGGGCGTGGGTTCAGCGGTTCTCGTCCGGGACGGGGCCCGGGATCTTCGCCATGACCCGTTCCCTGCGCACGCCATCGGGCAGGAGATCGCCCAGCTCGCCGGTGTCCGCGAAACCGTGGCGTTCGTAGAGGGCGATCGCCGTGCCGTTGTCCGGCATCACCGACAGACGCAACGTCCTGGCCTGCCGTTCCACAGCCCACCCCTCCACCGCCGCGATCAAGAGGTCGCCCACTCCCCGGCCGCGCGCCACGGGGCCGACCCACATCGAGATCAGCTCAACGCTGGTGCCTTCGTCGGCCGGGACTCCGCTGGCCATCCCGACCGGAAGACCGTCGAGGAGCACTACGACATCGCGTGCACCAGGAATCTCCAGGCGAGCACGCCACCGTTCCTCCCGATCACCGGCTCCCGTCCACTCTGCCAGCGTCGATCCGAACGCGTAGGGCGCCTCGGCAAGGGCCGCCAGCCGCAGCTCCCGCCAGATCGGCCAGTCGTCCGGCTCCACAGTGCGCAGTTCAAGCATGATCCAGACCCTGCCTGCCCGGAGCACCGGAGGCAAGGCAATTACGGCGATGCAGGCGCGGACGGCACGGACGGCGCAGGGGCGCACCCGAGGACGGGTCGTGCAGGCGGACGCGGCGTACAACTGCGGGAGTACGGTGCCCGCATGCATGCACGAGGGGCCTCCGACCGACCGTTGCTCCTCCTCGATGTCGACGGGCCGCTGATTCCGTTCGGAGGCCCGGTGGCACGCCACCACGTCACTCCGGGGGAGGGCTCGAACGCTGCCGCGAACCCGCTGTTGGCACGGATCGATCCCGCGGTTGGGCCCCGGCTGGCCGCCCTGGGTTATGAGCTGGTCTGGGCGACGACATGGGAGAACGACGCGAACGAGTGCGTAGCACCACGGCTCGGGCTGCCGCCCCTGCCCGTGCTGTCCTGGCCGGAGCCGTCGGAGGCGGAGGAGCGGGATGCCCGGGCCGGGCGTCATTGGAAGACCCGGCCGATTGTCGACCGGGCGGCCGGGCGGGCGTTCGCCTGGGCCGACGACGAGATCACGGGCGCGGACCGTCGCTGGGTCGCCGCCCATCACCAGGGTCCCGCGCTCCTTCTTCGGGTCGATCCGCGTGTCGGCCTCTGCTCGGACGACTTCGCCGTGCTGACGGAGTGGCAGCGTATTTTCGCTGGTGGGGCCTGAGAAATCCGCTTGCCGCGCCGAGATCCGGGCCGCTACCGTGCCCGGGTGATCTACCCGGGCCCTCGCACATTGCCGAGCGGCCCTGATGCATCGAATGAGGATGACCGTGCTCGTACCGTTCGACAATGAACTGCTCGCCGTCTACAACGCCAACAAGGACGAGATCGCGCCGATGAGTCCTGACCGGCTGCCGGGCATCCGCGCGGACGACGCCGACGGGGTGCCGCAGGGCGACGAGCTGAGTCGTGACGGCCGGTTCACCGTCACCGAGCGCTCGGTGCCCGGTCTGCCCGGCAGCCCGGAGATCCCGCTGCTGATCTGCACGCCGGTCGGTGTGCCCGGCCCGCGGCCGACGATCTACTACACGCACGGCGGCGGCATGTTCTGCGGTGATCACCGGCTCGACCTGGACTGGCTGCTCGACACGGCCGAGCGGTTCGGGGCCACACTTGTCTCGGTCGGCTACCGGCTCGCACCCGAGCACCCGCACCCCGCACCGATCGACGACGTCTACGCCGGGCTGCTGTGGACCGCCGACCACGCGGCCGAGCTCGGCCTCGACCCGGAGCGGATCGTCGCTGCGGGCACCAGCGCCGGCGGCGGCCTCACCGCTGCACTCGCCCTGACCGTACGGGACAAGGGCGGGCCCCGGCTGCTCGGCCAGCTGCTGATGTGCCCGATGCTCGACGACCGCAACGACAGCGCGTCGCTCTGGCAGATGGACGGCCGCGACGTCTGGGACCGCTCCTGGAACGGATTCGGCTGGGACGCCCTGCTCGGCTCAGTCCGCGGCGGCCCGGACGTGCCGCAGTACGCCGCACCCGCCCGCGCCGCCGACCTGTCCGGCCTGCCGCCCGCCTTTATCGACCTGGGCTCCGCCGAGTCCCTGCGCGACGAGGGCCTCGCCTACGCCAACCGGATCTGGCAGGCCGGCGGCGAGGCCGAACTGCACGTCTGGGCAGGGGGCTGCCACGTCTTCGATGCGCTCGTCCCCGATGCCCGGATCAGCCGGGCCGCCCGCGAGGCCCGCCACTCCTGGCTCGACCGACTCCTCGCCACCGGCTGATCGGGCCGCTCCGTCCCCTGGGCGGCCGTGCGGTCACAGGCCGTGGCCGCTCAGGGGCGATCGTCGGCGTCAGCGGCGTCAGCCGATGCCGTCGGGTCGAGGCGGGCCAGTAGGCGATAGGCGTTGGACAGTCCTACGCGGCCTGCGAAGCGGGCGATCAGGTGGTCGAGGAGCGTCGCGGCCAGCAGTACCGGAACGGCGGCGAGGAAGAGCGTGCCGCGCAGCGCCCGTCGCCACCGGCCCGGCGGTTTCCCCGGCAGCCAGGGTGCGTCCTCGCGCGGCGCGACCGCGTCGAACAGCAGCCAGCAGGCGGCCAGCAGGTCGACCGGGTCGTGTGGCGCGCCGTGCTGTTCCAGCACCACGGTGAAGCCCAACGTGCTCAGCCGGTCGCGCAGATTGGCGGCCGGGACCAGGTTCAGGTGCTGCGGTTGCAGCCAGGGCAGCCACCAGCGCCCCAGCAGCCGGGAGTATCGGCACTGCGGGTCGGGGACGTCGATGAGCAGCAGCCCGCCGGGCCGGAGCGCTGTCCGGGCGGCTGCCAGCTCACGCTGGGGGTGCGTACTGTGCTCCAGGTAGTGGAACATGCTGACCACGTCGTACTGCCCGGCGAGTGCGGGAGCCAGCTCGGGCAGTGTGTTGCGGAAGCCGTGCCGCAGGCGTCCGTGCTGCGCGGCCAGTTCCACGCCCTCACTGCGGTCCAGGCCGTCGAACGAGGTGCCCGGGAAGACCTCGCGGGCGGTCTCGCAGAAGTGTCCGTGCCCGGTGCCGACATCGAGCCAGGTGCCCGGCGCGGACGCGAACGGCAGCACCGACCGGGCACGGTTGCGGTAGGTCCCGCTGCGCGTTCCGAAGAACCCGCTGAGCCGTTGCTCGCCGAGGCCGTCATAGAAGTCGCGGTAGTAGAAGTCCAGTCCGGGGCCGGAGAGCCGGGGGTTCTGGAAGACATGGCTGCAGTCCTCGCACTCGTCCAGGGCGAATCGTCCGGGCTTGTGCTGCAGCAGGTCGCTGGTGCGCAGCCGCGGCCGTAACCGGGCGGAGCCGCACCAGGGGCAGTCGGTGGCTCGCGGCTCGAAGAAGCGGGCGGTGCCGTCGGCCAGTTCGGCCGCATAGCCGGGACGGAGGGCGGCGATCGTGTCGCGGAGCGCGGCGGCTCGGTTCGGCCTGTGGGCGCGGGGTGTCGGCGTGTCGGTGTCCGTGGTCATGGTGTGGGCCTCGTCGCTGGCGGGATCGGTGCAAGCAGGTGTTCGAGGTGGGTGGCTGCGGCGGCTGCTCCGCCCGCTGCGCGGAACGAGTCGCCGATGCGTTGCGCTGCGGCCCGGTGGGCGGGGCTGCCGAGAACCGTGTCCAGGGCGTCGCCGATCCGGGTGGCACTGGTCCGGCCGAAGCGGATGCGGACGCCGGCGCCGGTGTTCGTCACCTGGGCGGCCACTACCGGCTGGTCGTCGCGGATGGGCGCGACCACGAGCGGCACGCCGTGCCACAGGGCCTCGCAGACCGTGTTGTGGCCCGCATGGCAGACCACGGCTGCGGTGCGCTCCAGCAGCTGCAGCTGTGGCACGGACGGCATGACCAGGATGTCGGGGTCAGGGTCGGGCTCGGACGCCGGGCTTCGCAGCACGCCGTCCGGATCGACGACCACTGCCTGCACGCGGCCGGTGCGTGCCCGCAGGGCGTCCCGGCAGGCTGCCAGGAATGCCGCGCCTGCATCGGTGTTGGCGGTGCCGAGGCTCACGAGTACCAGCGCGCGCTGCGGGTCCAGCCACTCCCAGGGGAAGGACGGGGCGGTGGGGCGCGCGGCGATCGAGGGGCCGACGAAGCGGATGGCGCCGTGCCCATGCCCCGGCCCGGCAGCCGGGCCGGCGAGTTCCGCAGTGGTGAACGCGAGGGTCAGCAGCGGGGAGAAGCGCGGATCGGCCGTCCCTCCCGGGGAGCCGATGCTCCGGCGCAGATTGCCGAGCAGGCCCGCGATCCAGGCGTCCACCAGCGGCATGCCGTCCAGCGCGCCGCTGAACTCGGCCGAGGTCGTTGCCGAGGTCGCCCAGGGCAGCCCCAGGCGCTCGGCGACCAGTGCGCCCGCGACCGTCTGCTGGTCCGCCACCAGGACGTCGGGGTCGAAACGTGCCACCGCTGACGCCACCCCGGGGGCCATCGCCTGGGCGAGCGGCACCAGGAAGTCCTCCCACAGGAACTTCAGCGCGGCCGGTCCGCGCAGGTCCGGCGGCCTGTGGAGCGGCCGTCCCGGGGTCGTCCCGGGAGTGACGGCGCAGGCGAGGACCTCGGCGCCAGGGCCTGCCAGGCGGCCGACCAGCTCCGGCAGCCCGGCCCAGGCCACCGTGTGCCCGCGCGCGGACAGTTCGGCGGCGACGCCCACGGTCGGGTTCACATGCCCGACGAGTGGCGGTACGACGAACAGGAACCGGCTCACCGCGCACTCCCCAGCCCTTGCAGGGAGCGGCAGCCGGCTGGCAGCCCCGTTCGGGGCCCCGCCTGCGGTCCGCGCAGATCGACGTTGTTCCCCTGCAGCCAGGTGAGGGCGAGTTCGAGCGTCACCTCCGGGGCCTCGACCAGGACGGAGTGCTCCTGTCCCTGCACGAGGGTGCTGCTGCAGCGCGGGAGCAGCGCTGCCAGCCATTCCGCCTGGTCGGCAAGGTCCGACTCGGTGCCGTAGACCGCCTGGACCGGGCAGTCGATGGCGCCGATCGCGGCCTCGGAGAGAACCCGGCTGGCCGGGAGGTCGCGGGTCAGCGAGCTGCCGGCCAGCAGCTTCCCCGCCGAGCGGGCCAGCCGCGCCTTGTGCGCTCCGTGCTGCTCGGCGACCCACGCCAGTGCCTCCTCCTGGGCGAGCTGTGCCTCGGCCGCCCGCAGCAGGCGGTCCATCTTGGCGGCCCAGGCCCCGGAGGCGGGTTCGGACTCGATGGCCAGGATGCTGAGCACCTGCTCGGGGCGGCGCGCCGCGAGGCCGAACGCCACTGTGCCGCCGAAGGAGTTGCCGAGCAGGTGGACGGGACCGGTGAGGGACAGCCGGTCCAGCAGGGCCTCCAGGTCGTCCAGGAACTGGTCGAGGCGGTAGCCCGTCGGCGGCCGTTCCGTGCGGCCGTGGCCTCGTTGGTCGTACATCACCACGTCCACTCCGGCTGTCGCCAGCGCGGGGGCCAGGGTGAAGTAGTAGCTGGCGAGGCTGTCGGTGAGGAGCCCGTGCAGCAGGACGGCGGTGGCGGCCGGGGGACGGCCGTCCGGCGGGGCCAGCCGCTGCACGTGGCAGCGCAGCCCGTTGAGGTCGAGGAAGGCCACGGTCAGCTCCGATCGGCGGTCTGCAGCCGGTCCACGACGTAGCCGACCAGTCGGCCCACGGCCAGCTGAATGATCTCGTCGAGGTCCATGCCCGCGATGAACTCGGCGAAGTTGACCCGTTCGCCCCAACGCTCCTGGAGCAGCCCGGCGAGGGTGACCAGGTCGATGCTCTCCAGCTCCAGGTCCTGGGTGAAGCGGGACTCCATGGTCACCTGGGTGTCGCCGAGGCCGTACTCGTCGAGCACGGCGGCCAGCATGCCGGTGATCTCGGCGAGGACCTCCGTCTCGGTGGGCGGGTTCGTCTCCATGGTCGGCTCGCTGGTGGTCATACGGCTTCGGTCCCTTCGGTGGTCTCGGTGTCGGGCACGGTCCAGGCCACGACGTAGCTTCGGTTCGGCAGGTCCGCGGGGGTGCCGAGCCGGGTGCAGCGAACCCGGTGGGTGCGCGGCCCGTCGAGTCCGTCGACCGTGACGCGCAGCTCGGACGCGTCGGCCTCGGTGACCCGGAACGCGCGCGGCCGACCGGCGAGCCCGGTGCCCTCGGCCTTCGCCGCAGCCTCCTTGGCCGCCCAGAAGCGGGCGAACCAGAGCGCCTCGGAGCCCCCTGCGGCGCGGCAGGCGGCGAGCAGGTCCAGCTCCGCCGGACCGAAGGCCACGGCGGCCGTCCCGGCCGGGCGATCGACGACTTCCTCGATGTCGATACCGACACCGACGCCGGGTCCGTCATCCGGGCGGGACGGTCGGACCAGGGCCACTGCGGCTCCGGCCCGGTGTGCCAACGAGACGTCGAGCGGGGGCAGTGTCCGGCCGTGCAGCCCGCGTACCCAGGGTCTGCCGTTCTCGTCGTTGAGGACCTCGATCTCGGCGGGGAACACCGGTCCCTCGCCCTGGTCCCACAGTCGGCGTCGCACGGCGTCCTTCACCGCGATCCGGCCGAGCAGCCACGCCCGGCGGCGGCGAGGGGGCTGCTGTTCGTAGCGGCTCCGCTCGGCGGCACCGAGGTGATTGCGCATGATCAGGTCGCGTGAGGCGAGGTCGGGCCAGCGTTCGTGCAGGAGGACCCAGCCGCCCGGCTGCGGGGCCGAGAGGGTGTTCCGTTCGACGAAACGCTCGACGGGCCGGGTGTCGGGATGGCTGTCGAAGCGGCGGTCCTGCCAGCCGCGCACCTCCGCCCAGACCGTGCCGCCGCTCTGCAACTGGACGTCTGCCTCAAGGACGGTGTCGGTGAGGCGGAGGATGCGTATGTGGCAGTCGACCGCGCTGCCGGGCCGTGGGGAGGGGCCGAAGATCCGCAACTCCCGTATGCCGACGGGGAAGACGACGGTGCGATCGACGCGGGTGGCCATGATCCAGTAGCCGAGCAGCTGACCGACGTTGTCCAGTAGGGCCCCGGGGGCGGACGGCGCCGTGATCACGCCGCGGATGTGTGCCGCACCGATCGCGGTCAGCTCGGTCAGGCCCTGGAACGCCGGGCCGTGGAACATCCACCGCTGGTCGTAGAGCTCGGACGCGCTGTGGTCCGGTACGCGCTCCGTCGCCGGGTCCAGCGGCCAGGCCGGTGGAGGCAGCGGATGATCCCTGGTCAGTTCGACTGTTCCATGGGCGAATTCACCGAAGGCCGCAGCCAGGCGGGCGTCGCCGTCGTTCCGCAGGGTGAGGTCCACCGTTATCGGGGTCGCGGCCGGCACCCATCGGCCGAACCGCAGTTCGCGGGCGGTGGTGGCCAGGTGCCCCGGCGTGAGGTGCTCGGCGGCGTCCATCAGGTGCTGCACGATGGTGGTGGCCGGAACGACCGGCCAGCGGTCACCGAGATCGGGCCAGTCCGGGGGCTGCCGGAAGAAGCAGTGGTCGAGCAGGTACGGCATGGCGTCGACGGAGATGTGCAGCGGCCGGGTGTGCGTCCCGGGGACCGGTACCGGTACCGGTGTGGGTGACGGTGCCGGTTTTTGGACCGGGCGCGCGGTACCCCGCGCCCCTGTCCGTCGGCCCGCGCCGATGAGTTCGGCTGCTGCCCGGCCTGTCTCACGCAGGAGCGCGTCGAGTTCGGCGGCCAGGGGAGAGCTGTCGGCCAGAGTACCCAGGCCGACGCCGTGGTCGTGGACCGGTGGCGTCGGCGCGGAGCGCTGCTGACGTGGCGCCAGTTCCGTGCGCAGCGCTGCGAGGACGTCGGTGTCCAGCGACACCAGCGCCGAGCCGAGGTCCAGCCGCACGGCGCTGTGCGCCCGCTCCGGTGCCGGCTCCGTCGGCGCCGACTGGCCTGCCACGGTAGCTGCTCCGGCGGGGAGCAGGGCAGTCCGGTCGGGTTCGGCGCCGTCCGCCCACAGTGCTGCCGCGACCCGGCGCAACTGGGCCAGGCCCGCACGGTGCGGAGAGTTCGCCGTGACCGACAGGTGCTCCCTGTGTCCCAGCGTGTCGCCCACCAGGGAGCCCAGCTGTCCCGTGCCCACCTGGACGAACGCGCGGAAACCTGCCCGGTACAGCTCCTCGACCAGGGGCCGGAACCGCACCGGCTCCAGCAGATGGCGGACGAACAGCGACCGTATCTCGTCCTCGGCCTGCGGAAAGGGTGCGGCCGTGGTCCCCGACCACACCGGCACCCGGGGTCGGTGCAGCTCGAAGCGCTCGGCGGCCTGCCGGATCGGCGCCAGATAGGGGGCCAGCATGGGGGTGTGGAAGCCGGACTGGAACGGAAGGACCTGCCCCAGGACGCCCTGTGAGCGGAACCAGCGCACCAGTTCGGCGACCGGCTCCTCGGGGCCGCAGACGATCGACTGCTGCGGTGCGTTGTCGTGCGACAGGACGACGTCCGCCATCCCGTCCACTGTTGCCAGGGCCTCGGCCACGCGCACGGCGGAGGCCCCGAGCGCGGCGAAGGCGAGGCCGGGGACGCGCAGCGCGTCCGGATCGAAGGACTCCAGGAAGGAGTCCACGGAGGCGCCGGAGTACAGCCCGCCCGCGATCATCGCCGTCCACTCGCCGATACTGTGCCCGGCGACGCCGTCGGGGGTCACCCCCATGCGCCGCAGCGCCGCGTCCAGCAGCCGTCCCACACCCACCACACCGGCGCCGTGCCGACCGATGTCGCCCACGCGGGGACCCGGCCCCGACGCGTCGGTGGTCGACCCGGGGCGGGGCAGGCCGAAGTGGTCGGCGACGTCGTCCACCCGGGGGGTGAACTCGCTCTCCAGGCCCGGGAAGAGGAAGGCGATCCGACCGGCCCCGGAACGGCGTCGGTCGTCGCCGAGCAGCGGATCCGGCGCGAACCACACGTCATTGCGTCCTCGCCAGGCCCGTCCCCGGGTCACCGCGTGCCGGGCCAGCGCCAGTCGTCTCTCGGTCGGGTCGACGATCGCCAGCCGGTGCCGGGGCGCGGGGGCGCCGTTCTCCGGCAGGCCTGCGCCCAGCACGGTGGAGTCGTCGGCTGCCAGCACGGCGGCGAGCTGCTCCGGCCGGTCGGCGGCCAGGCGCAGCACCCGCTCGGGTTCGTCCACGCTCACGGAGGAGGTGCCGTTGCTCGTCGTCGGGAGAGCGGGGGAGGGGTTGCTGTTGGGGGCTTCTTCGAGCACCACGTGGGCGTTGATACCGCCGAAGCCGAAGGCGTTCACCGCGGCGCGCCGCGGTGAACCGCCCGGGTCGGCCTCCCAGGGCTGCGCCGATCCGATGGTGCGGAAGCGGGTCGCAGCCAGTGCCGGGTGCGGGTCCTCGCAGTGCAAGGTGGGCAGCAGGACGCCGTGGTGCACCGCCAGGGCCGCTTTGACCAGTCCGGCGATGCCGGCGGCGGGCATGGTGTGGCCGATCATCGACTTCACCGAGCCGAGCACGGCACGCTCGCCCCGGTGCTGCTGTGCCGGTCCGAACACCTCGGCCAGGGTGGCGAGTTCGGCGGCGTCGCCGGCCGGGGTGGCGGTCCCGTGGGCTTCCAGCAGGCCGAGCGCGGCGCGCTCCGTGGGATCGAGCCCGGCGGCGCGCCAGGCCGCCCGGACCGCTCGGCTCTGGCCGCCCGGATCGGGGTTGGCCAAGGCCGCTGTGCGGCCGTCGCTGGCCACGCCGGTGCCGCGGATCACGGCGTAGACGCGGTCGCCGTCGCGTTCGGCGTCGGCCAGGCGCTTCAGTGCGACCACGCCTGTGCCTTCGCCGATCAGGATGCCGTCGGCGCCGCGGTGGAACGGGCGGATCCGCTGGCTGGGGGACAGGGCCCGCAGCTGTGTGAACACGCTCCAGAAGGTGACGTCGTGGCAGTGGTGCACGCCGCCTGCCAGCACCATGTCGCAGCGGCCGTTGGTGAGTTCGCCGACCGCCTGGTCCACGGCGATCAGCGAGGACGCGCAGGCGGCGTCGACGGTGTAGGCGGGCCCGCGCAGGTCGAGCCGGTTCGCCACCCGGGAGGCGGCGAGGTTGGGCACCAGGCCGATTGCCGCCTCGGGCCGGTCCGGGCCCACGGCACCGGCGAACGCACCCCTGACTCTTTCGAGTTGGTCCTTCGTCAGATCGGGGAGCAGCTCGCCGAGGGTGCGCACCAGCTGGTGCGTGCTGCGGACCCGCTGGTCCAGCCGCACCAGACCCGGTGTCAGATAGCCGCCCCGGCCCAGGACCACGCCGATTCGGTCGCGGTCGGGCAGCCGGTCCGGGCCGCCGGCGTCCGCGATGGCGGCGGCGGCGACCTGGAGCGCGATCAGCTGGTCGGGTTCGGTACCGGCCACCGAACGGGGCATGATGCCGAAGCGGGTCGGCTGCACCTGGGCGAGCTCGTCCACGAAGCCGCCGCGTCGGCAGTAGAGCCGGTCCGGTGCGGCGTTCCCGGTGGTGGCCGCCTGCGGGTCGTAGTATCCGGCGTCCCAGCGGCCCTCGGGGACGTCGGTGATGGCGTCGACTCCGTCGACCAGGTTGCGCCAGTAGGCGTCCAGGTCCGCGGCGCCGGGCAGGAGTACCGCCATGCCCACCACGGCCACCGGGCACTGTGGGGTGTGTGTCACCGGGGCCGTCACCAGCGCGATGCCGTGTAGACCACGGACCGTGCCGACGCGTCGCCCCAGGCGAGCTCGCGCAGGAGCGCCAGGGTGCCCGCCTCCGGGTCGATCAGTCTGACGCCGCGTCGGATGTAGTCGCGGGCCAGCTCCTCGGAGACCATGCCGCCATGTCCGCCGGAGGGTGCCCACGGACCCCAGTGCACGGTCAGGGCCCGGTGCCCGGTGTGCTCCGACCAGCGTGTGCCGAGCGACTCCAGGGCGTCGTTGGCGGCCGCGTAGTCCGCCTGTCCGCGGTTGCCGAGCGCAGCGGCGATGCTGCCGAAGAGCACGGTGAAGCGCGGTCCGCCGGGCAGTTCGGCCAGCGCTTCGAGCAGCGTGCGGGCGCCGTCGGTCTTGGTCGCGAAGACCCGCTCGAAGGACTCGGGGTCCTTCTCCGCCAGCACCTTGTCCTCGATCACGCCTGCGGCGTAGACGACGCCGTCCAGCCGGCCGTACTCCTCGTACACCTCTTTCACGGCCTGCCGCAGCGCCGCCGGATCGGTGACGTCCACGACCTGGTAGCGGGCCGGTGATCCCAGTGCGGACAGCTCGTCCAGGGTGGCGGTGACCTCGCGCCCGGCCAGCAGCCGGGTGGCGGCGCGCTCGATCTCCGGCAGCGGCACGCCCTGTCCGGCGAGTGCGGCGCGCAGCGCGGGCCGGTCCTGGGCGGACGTGGTCACCGGGTCCTCGGGTCCCTCCGGCGGTGCGGTGCGGCCCAGAAGCTCCAGGCGGCAACGGGAGGCCGAGGCGAAGGCCGCCGCACAACGCGCGGTGATCCCGCGCGCCCCGCCCACCAGCAGCACCACGGCGTCCTGGTCCAGGCCGAGGGCGGCGGCCTCTGCCGCGCCGTCTCCGGCCGGGCCCGCGCCGGTGCTCCCCAGCAGTCCGAGTCGCGATTCCGTCAGCGTCGGGGCCCGGCGACCGTCCGGACCGCACAGGACCACCGGCTCGCGGTCCTCGCTGAGCAGCTCGCCGAGCAGCGCGTCCGCGATGTCCACCGCGCTGTCCCCCGCATCGATCTCCACGAGCCGGGTCACGCTGTCGGGGTACTCGCGGGACAGCGAGCGGAACAGTCCGCGCAGCCCGTCCGCGCGCGCCGACGCGCTCGGCGTCGTCGTTCGTGCTGCGAGCAGCCATCGGGGTGCGCAGGCCAGCGCGGCCTGCAGCACCGGCACACAGCCCGGCAGCACGGGCGCTCCGTGCTCGGAGAGCGGATCCAGCAGGATCACGCTGTCCACGGGTCCGTCCGCTGCCGAGAGCTCATGGGCGCCGTCCAGGGTCCGCACCTGTGCGCCGAGGGAGTCCAGCCGCGCCGCGAGAGCCCCGGCGGTCCCGACGTCATCGGCTCCCAGCAGGGCGAAGCGTCGGCCCGCCAGTGACTCCGGTGCCGTGAGGGGCCCCGCGAGCGGCACGGTCGCGAACTGCAGCCGCACCGGCTCGTGTCCCGTGACCTGCTCCGTCTCCTGAAGCTGTGCTCCGCGCACCTCCGCCGGGTCGGCCGCAGCCGCAGTGGGCGCGGCGGGCGCGGTGGAGGGGCTCAGCCGGGTGCAGAGCCATGCGGTGATGGCGGCGGCCGTGCGGGCACCGGCGAGCTCCTCGACCTCGTCGTCGCCCAGGGACGCGAGGTCGGCCTGCGGTCCGGTGGCCAGGCGGCGGGCGAGCTGCCCGATGATCTCCGTGCGCTTGATCGAGTCGATGCTGAGATCGGCCTCGAGGTCGAGGTCGGGTTCGATCATGTCGGTGGGATAGCCGGTGCGTTCGCTGATCACCTCGACCACCACGCTCAGCACCTCGGCTGCCCCGATGGGCGTCGCCGTCCGCTCCGGCTGTCCTGCGTCGGCTGGTTCGGGGAGCAGGTCCGCGACCGCGACCGGTATCGACGCGGCGACCGGGGCCGCGACCGGTAACGTCGCCGCCGCCCTCGGCAGGTCGGCCGCCCCGAGGTAGGTGAGCATCACGTCCCGCTGGGCTGCGATCAACTCCCGGCTGCTGCGCAGGAACTCCGCGACCAGTGCCTCTCCTGCGGGTTGGTCGGGGCTGGTCGGCTGCGGTGCGTACGACGTCATCAGCATCTCCGGAACGGGTCGGGCCGGCGCGAGTGCGCCGGGCAGCAGGTCTCCGGCGGCGGTGCGTACCAGTTGCCCGTCCACCGTCCAACCGGGGCGTCGCGGTGCCCGCACCACACCGGCGTCCACGGCGTCGCGGCCACGGAACAGCCGACCGGTCTGCACCGGCACCCCGGCGACGGCCAAACGGGCCAGCGTGTCGAGGAACCCGGGCAACCCGCCGCGCTGTCCCTCGACCGGTACGGCCAGATGCGGCCGGTCCCCGAGCACCGCCGCGACCAGACGGGTCAGGACGGACCCCGGGCCGGCCTCGACGAACACCCTGGCGCCGGCTTCGTACATGGCCTCGATCTGCTCGACGAAGCGCACCGGTGAGCCGATCTGCTCGGCGAGTTCGGCGCGCACCGCCGCAGGGTCGAGGGGGTAGGCGGCGGCGGTCCGGTTCGACCACACCGGGAATTCCGGTGCGCGGACCGTGCGCCCCGCCAACGCCTTGGCGAACCGCTCGCCCGCGCCTGCGACCAGCGGGCTGTGGAAGGCGCAGGCGACCTGCAACGGCTTCACGCCCAGGCCGGCCCGGCGCAGCAGCTCCGTCGCCGACGCGACCTCCTGGGTCGCTCCCGAGATCACCGTCTGCTGGGGTGCGTTGCGGTTCGCAGTCACCACGCGTCCGTTCAACCGGGACGCTGCGAGGGCCTGTTCCACCTCCTCGGCTCCGGCCGAGACGGCTGCCATCGACCCGGTGTCCGCTCCCTCGCCGACTGCGTCCAGGATCGCCGTCGCCCGCTCGGCACTGAGCGCGGGCAGATCCTCGGCGGCGAGGGCCCCGGCCGCGCAGAGCGCGACCAGCTCGCCGTAACTGTGGCCGCCCGCCAGCGCGGGACGTACTCCGGCCAGCCCCAGCAGCTCGTGCGCCGCCAGGCCGGTCATGCCCAGCGCCGGCTGGGCCACCCGGGTGTCGGTGACCGCCGTGCGCTGCCGCTGTGCGGCCTCCGGGGAGAACGCCTTGGGCGGATACAGCTCGTCCACGTACTCCCGGCCCAGCAGCAACTGCCGCTGCAGCTGCGGGAAAGCGGTGAACAGCTCCGCGAACATCCCCGGACGCTGGCTGCCCTGCCCGGGGAAGAGGAACGCGACCTCCCCCTGCGGCATTCTGTCCGCCGACCCCGTGTCCGGCCCGTCGAGGGCGAGGTGCAGTCCCGCCGCCGGGTCGCTCTCGCCGGCTGCGGCGCGGCGCAGCAGCGCGCACAGCTCCCGCGGATCCGAGGCCACCACCGCGACCTGCACCGGACCGTGGCCCGCCTCCGCCCGCCGGGAGGAGGCCAGCGCCAGGTCGCGCAGCCGCCACGGCGAACCGTCGGCCTCGGCCAGTCGCAGCACCTCCTCCACTCCGCGCAGTGCTCGCTTCCGGTCGGCTCCCCGGAAGGTGAACAGCTCGGCAGGCCACTGCTGCAGCCCGTGAACCGGCGCCGGGCTGTCGTAAGCCCTCAGCACTACATGGAAGTTGGTGCCGCCGAAGCCGAACGCGCTGACTCCGGCCACCCGTTCGGCCGCCGGAGCACCCCAGGGGCGGGCCTCGGTGTGGAAGACGAACGGGCTCTCGTCGGCCTGCCACGCCGGATTGGGCTGCTGCAGCTGCAGGGTCGGCGGTTTGACGCCGGTGTGCAGCGCCAGTGACGCCTTGATCAGTCCCGCCACACCGGCCGCGCACTTGGTGTGGCCGATCTGCGACTTCACCGACCCCAGTGCACAACTCCCGGGCGCTGCCCCCGCCTCGGCGAACACCGCACTCAGCGTGGCCAGTTCGGTCCGGTCGCCCACCACGGTCCCGGTCCCGTGCGCCTCCAGCAGGCCGACCTCCGCCGGTCCGATCCCCGCACTGCGGTAGGCGCGCTCGAGCGCTGCCCGCTGGCCCTCGGGCCGCGGCGCGGTCAGGCCCAACGAGCGCCCGTCGCTCGCGCTGCCGATCCCCTGGATCACCGCGTACACCCGGTCGCCGTCACGTTCGGCGTCCGCGCGCCGCTTCAGCACCAGGCAGCCCACCCCCTCGCCCAGGGCGATCCCGTCCGCCGATGCGTCGAACGGGCGGGACCGGCCGGTCGGCGAGAGCGCGTGCACCGAGGCGAAGAGCAGGAAGTCGTTGATGCCGTTGTGCAGGTCCGCGCCCCCGCACAGGGCCATGTCGCTCCCGCCCGAGACCAGTTCCCTGCACGCCACGTCCAGCGCGGCCAGCGAGGACGCGCAGGCAGCGTCCACGGTGAAGTTGGAGCCGCCCAGATCCAGCCGGTTGGCGATGCGCCCGGAGATGACGTTGGCGAGCATGCCGGGGAAGGAGTCCTCGGTGAGCTTCGGCAGCTGCTCCGCGATCGCGTCCGGTACCCGCCCCAGATAGGACGGGAGCACCGCCCCCAGAACGCCCGCGTTGGACAGGTCGCTGCCCGCCTCCGCGCCGAACACCACGCTCGTGCGCGACCGGTCGAAGGGGCGGACGCCGGTTGCCTCCCCTCCGCCGTCGTAGCCCGCGTCCACCAGCGCCCGGCGCGCCGCCTCCAGTGCCAGCAACTGCACCGGCTCGATGCTGCCCAGGGCGGACGGCGGGATGCCGTAGCTCAGCGCATCGAACGGTACCCGCGGCAGGAAGCCGCCCCATTTGGACGGCGTGGAACCAGGACCGCCGTCCTGGTCCCAGTACAGCCGGGGATCCCAGCGCTCGGGCGGCACCTCGGTCACGGCGTCCACGCCACCCACCACCTGCGCCCAGAACGCGGGCAGGTCGGGAGCCTGCGGGAACATGCACGCCATGCCGACCACCGCGATGTCCAGCGGGACGGGTTCCGGCTCCACCCGCTCCATGGGAGAAAGGTCCAGACGCTCCGTCAGCTCGGCTGCCCTGGCTGCCAGGAACCGGGCGGCGCCGGCACCCACCGCGTGGTGCAGTTCGGCCAGCGTCGTGGTGGCCGAGCGCAGCACGGCCACCTGCCCGGCCATGAACATCCCCTGCTCCAGCTGGCCCTGCCCGTCCACCGGCACCAGCGTGCCGCCCGGCGCCCGGTCCACGCCCTTGCTGGCGATCCGCAGCCGACCGACGTTCAACCGCTCCAGCTGCTCCCACGCCTCCCGGTCCGGCACTCCTGCCGCCCGCAACCGGTCGCGCACCTCGGCGAACTCGGCGGTGAACCGGCTCGGCACGCAGCGCGTGGCATGGCCGGGCGCCGTCTGCAGCAGCTCCGTGCCCTGCGCCGCCAGCACCTGGCGCTGGAACCCCGGCTGGACCGCCCCGCAGGCCACCGCCTCCTCCGTGAACAGGTACGCCGTGCCCATCAGCACACCCGCCGCCACCCCGCGACCGGCCAGCGGCGCGGCCATGGCCGCCACCATCGCCGCCGAACGCTCGTCGTGCACGCCTCCCGCGAACAGCACCTCGACCTCGGAGGCGCCCGCCGTCGAGTCCTGGAAGTCCTCGAGCACCGCCAACTGCGCCTCCCACAACGGAAAGCTGTGCCGCGGCCCGACATGCCCGCCGCACTCCGCACCCTCGAACACGAACCTGCGGGCACCGTCCTCCAGGAACTGCTGCAGCAGACCGGGGGAGGGCACATGCAGGAAGGTGCGGATCCCCGCCTCCTCCAGCACACGCGCCTGCGACGGGCGCCCACCCGCGATCACGGCGTGGCTGGGCCGCGCCGCCAGGACCTCCGCGAGCTGGGCGCTGCGCACATCCTCCGGAGCGAAGCCCAGCAGCCCGACGCCCCAAGGGAGTCCGCTGACGGCCGCGCCGGTCTCCTGGAGCAGCACACGGGTCTGCTCCGGTCCGGCCAGCGCCAGCGCGACGAAGGGCAGCGCGCCTGCGGCAGCCACGGCCGCGGCGAAGGCGGGCTGGTCGCTGACCCGGGTCATCGGTCCCTGCGCCACCGGCAGCTCGGTGCCCAGGGAGTCGCTCAGCGGAGCTCCCGGACCCAGCGGGGCCGCGGTCCCTACCCCTTCCACGACTGCGTCGCGTACGGCTCGCACAGCCCGCCCGGTGGTACCCCACCGCTCGGCGAACCTGCGTGCGAGGAAACCGTCCTGGCCGACGATCAGCTCCTCGGCGTCCCCGCGGAGCGATCTGCGCACGAGCACCCGGCGGCCGTCGACCACGCTGGTCTCGGACCCGTCCATGCTGCGCACCGAGGCTGCGGCGTCGCCCGGGGCTGCTGATTCGGCCAGCAGCGCGAGTTGGCTGTCCAGGACCACACCGGCTGCCCCGCCGGCCACGGCCGCGACGGCGGTGCGTAAGCCGATCCCGCCGCAGGCCCAGACCGGTACCTCGATCCCGGGAGCGGAGAGGAGCTGCTGGAGAAGGACGAAGCTGCTCAACTCACCTACGCTGCCGCCGCTTTCGGCGCCGCGTGCGATCAGCCCGTGGACGCCCGCACGGATGGCGTGCAGGGCCTGCTCCAGATCCGTCACCTCGGCGAGCACCCGGTATCCGGCGTCGAGTGCCGGGGCGACCCGGTCCGTGGTGTCCGTGCCCAGCACGACGGTGTGCGGTGCGTTGCCGTCGAGCCGGTGGAGGTCGTCGGGGGAGAGGCGGCAGTCATGGCCGATCCGGATCCCGAACGGCTCCGGGGTCGACCGACGGAGTCTGGAGAGCTCCTCCCGTGACCGACCGTCACCGGTGCCGAGGTCCAGCACGCCCAGGGCGCCGGCGCGGCACACGGCCGCGGCGAGTCCGGCGTCCGGTTGGTGGAAGGGGGTGATACCTATGACGATGTCGTCCAGCGGCGAAGCGGGCCTCATGGCTCTCCGGGGTGCGTCACGGCGAAGATGCAGGGGAAGGTGGGAGCTCGGCCGGCAGTCGGTGGGACAGGGCTCCGCTGGTGCGGTGTGACATGGTTTGACTCTCTGGACGCTACTTCCCAGTAGTGTCCGAGGGGTTAAAAGAACATGGCGTGTTCATTTCAAAATATCAGAACGGCGGACCGGATCGGACGATGGCAGCGACAGGAGGCATGGGAATGGCCGGACCGTCCCCGCACGACGACGCGGATACCGCGAACCCCTGGCAGCGACTGGACGACCTGTACGCCGTCCGGCCGCCCTGGGAGATCGGACGCCCGCAGCAGGCATTCCTCGGCCTCGCGCGGTCGGGCGCCATCCGGGGGCGGGTGCTGGACGTGGGCTGCGGGACCGGTGAGCACGCGCTCATGTGCGCCGGCCTCGGCCTCGACGCCACCGGCGTCGACCTGGCGGCCACCGCGCTGCGGTCCGCGCAGGAGAAAGCCCGGGCGCGTGGCCTGACCGCGCGATTCCTCCACCACGACGCGCGGAGGCTGCCGGCTCTGGGGGAGCAGTTCGACACCGTGCTCGACTCCGGCCTGTTCCACCTGCTCGATCCGGACGACCGCGCAGCCTTCACCGAAGGCCTGCAGGCGGTACTGAGCCCTGGGGGCCGCTACTTCCTGCTGTGCTTCAGCGACCGGGAGCCCAGGACGCCCGGGGCCCAAGGTCCGCACCGGCTGACCAGGGACGACATCACGGCCGCGTTCGCCGACACGCTGCGGATCGACTCCATCGAGCCTGCCACGATCGAGTACACCCTGGACCCCCGGGGCATCCGGGGCTGGCTCGTCGCCATGACGAAGGCCTCCGAGTAGGGCTCACTCCGGGGCGGGCAGATCGATCGCCGAAAGCCTGGCCGGGTCGGTCAGGGCCGTGATGGCGGTGATCCGCCCGCCGTCGACGGTGAACACCATCAACGAGAGCGGGGTGCCGTCCGCGTGCCACGCCACCATCCCGGCAAGGCCGTTGACGAGCACTGCCTGTCCCCGCCCGGCCGCGGCGCCGAGCCTCGCGCCGGCGGCCACCTGGGTGGCACCGAGGACGACGACTTCGCCGTCCGCCGTGTCGACGGTCAGCTTCACCTCGGGGTCGAGCACACGGAGCAGCGCCTCGAAGTCACCGTTGCGGGCCGCGGCGAGGAAGGCCCGGACCACCTCCCGCTGCTCCCGTCCGGCGGCCGTGGGCCGCTCCCCGGCCTGCACCTTCCTGCGGGCGCGGCTGGCGAGCATCTTGGCGGCGTCCGTGGACCTGCCGAGGATCCGGCCGATCTGGTCGAACGGCACCGCGAACATGTCGTGCAGCACGAAGGCCAGCCGTTCCCCGGGGCCGAGCGACTCCAGGACGACGAGGAGGGCGAGCCCGACGGTGTCGGCGAGCGCCGCGTCGTCCTCCGGCGTGGCGTCGGCGTCGGCGGTCACCACGAACTCGGGCAGGCGGTCGCCGAAGGACACCTCGGGGCGGGTCCGGCGCGATCGCAGGATGTCGAGGCTGAGCCGTCCGACCACGGTGGTCAGCCAGCCGGGGAGGTTGTGCAGGGTCTCCGGGTCCTGGCGGGCGAGCCGCAGCCAGGCCTCCTGCACCACGTCGTCCGCGTCGGCGTGCGAGCCGAGCATGCGATACGCCACCGCGCGCAGCCGGTCGCGCTGGGCTTCGAAGGCCTCGGACACCGGGTCCGCCGGGTTGTCGTCGAACATCTTGTTACCTTCCTCGAATCCGCTCCGTCATGCGGGATGACGGGCCCGGACGGGCTCACGTAACCGACCAAGGAGCAAGATCGATGGAAGCACGTTCGAAGAGCCCGGTGAACCTCGACGTGATCACCGGAATCCAGCACCTGACCAAGGCGATCAACGCCGGTGGCGTCGATCCGCGTCTGCTGGCCCTGGTCCACCTGAGGGCCAGCCAGGTCAACGGCTGCAGCCCGTGCGTGTTCGCCGGTGTGGAGTCGGCGAAGAAGCTCGGCGAGAGCGACGAGCGCCTGCACAGTGTGGTCGCATGGCGCGAGACGCCGTTCTTCACCGGGCCCGAGCGCGCGGCGCTGGCCCTGGCCGAGGCCGCCACCCGGATCCAGGACGGTGCGTCGGGTGTGGACGACCAGGTCTGGGACGCCGCCGCCGAGCACTTCGACGACACGCAGCTGAACGCGATCGTGCTGGAGGTCGCGTTGACCAACTTCTTCAACCGGATCAACCGTGCCACCCGGGAGCAGGCAGGGAAGGCATGGTGAGGGCTTCAGCCCTCCGTCCGGGGCCGGACCAGGCCGGCGTCGTAGGCGGCGATGACGAGTTGGGCCCGGTCTCGCGCGCCGAGCTTCATGAGCAGGCGGCCGATGTGGGTCTTGGCGGTGGACAGGCTGACATGCAGCTGGTCGGCGATCTCGGTGTTGGACCGGCCGAGGCCGATGAGGGTCAGGACCTCGCGCTCGCGGTCCGTGGTGCCCTCGAGCGCCGATGGCGCCGGTGAAGGGGGTGGCCCGCTCTCGGGGCGCCGGGTGAACTCCTCGATGAGTCTGCGCGTCACGGCCGGGGCGAGCAGTGCTTCGCCGGCCGCGACGACGCGGATGGCAGCGAGGAGGTCGCCCGGCGGGGTGTCCTTGAGGAGGAAACCGCTGGCGCCGGCGCGCAGCGCGGCGAAGACGTACTCGTCGACGCCGAATGTGGTGAGGATCAGGACTCTGACCCCTGAGGTGCCCTGCGACGACGTGATCCGCCGGGTCGCCTCGATGCCGTCGAGCTCCGGCATCCTGATGTCCATCAGGACGACGTCGGGCCGCTCGATCCCGGCCAGCTCGACGGCCTCGATGCCGGTTGCCGCCTCTCCGACGGCGGTCAGGTCGGGAGCCGTGTCGACGAGGATGCGGAAGCTGCCGCGGACCAGGGCCTGGTCGTCGGCGACGAGTACGCGGATCATCCGGCCGCGGCCCTCGGAAAGCCGGAGCGGTGAAGCGGGTCCGAACCGTCCGTCGGCCCCGGCCCGCGCAGCGGGAACCGTGCGGCGACCCGGAAGCCGCGCTCGGGCCCCGGCCCGGCCTCGAACTCGCCCCCGTACATTCCCACGCGCTCCCTCATCCCGACGATGCCGTGCCCCGGCCCCCGGATACCGCCGTCGTCGCGCACTCCGTGTCCACAATCCGTCACCTCCAGCGTCAGCGCGTCGTCCGTGTACGCCACCGTGACCCGGCAGACGTCGGCCGCGGCGTGCTTGACCACGTTGGTGACGGCCTCCTGGATCACCCGGTAGGCCGCGAGGTCGATTCCGGCAGACAGGTGGGTCCGCTGGCCCCTGACCTCCAGCGCGATCCGGACGCCGGCTTCGGCCGTCCGGTCCACCAGAGCCTTGAGGTCCGCCAGCCCGGGCGCGGGCCCGAGCCCCTCGCCCCGGTCGTCGGCCCGGAGCACCCCCAGCATCGCGCGCATCTCGGCGAGCGCGCTCCGACTGATCTTCTCGATCGACGCCAACGCGCGCGGCGCCTCCTCCGGCCGCTCGGCGACCACGAAGTTCGCGACTCCCGCCTGAACCGCGATCAGGCTCATCGTGTGCGCGACCACGTCGTGCAGTTCCCGCGCGATCTGCAGCCGGTCCTCGACCAGCATCGCCCGCGCGCGCCGCTCCGCGAGGTCCTGCATTCCCGCCGAGTACGCGCGCTGCTGCCGGACCAGGAACCCCACCAGCCAGGCGCCACCGATCAGTGCCGCGTTCCCCCCGAGATAGCCGTAGCCGTTCGGGAACGGATGCGCGGCGACGAAGCCGACAGTCGTCACCGCCACTGTCCCGATCAGCAGCAGCAGCGCCTCACGTCGCGGGAACCTCAGGGGGAGCAGGTAGCTGACGAAGGCGATCGCGAGAGCCGGCTGCTCGGGCAGATAGCTCCGCACCAGGACGGCCACCCACGCGATGACGACCACGGCCAGTGCCGTCCGCGGCCAGATCCTGCGGAGACCGGCAGGGAGCATGGCGACGACGATGAGCGCGGAGTCCGCGGCCTGCGAACCCGCCATTCCGTCCGTTCCCCGGAAGGTCGTCCTGGAGAGGAACGTGAGGAGCAGGACGGCCGCGCAGTCCGCCGCGACCCAGTACGCGGGTGTCAGGCGCTTCAGTGGCGGCGCGTGCAGCGGGTCCATGACCAGACGATAACTCCTGGCTCCGTCATACGAGTCGTACCTGGGTACGACGGGCGCAGTGGTACCCGGGGCCAGCCCGGGGGCGTGGAGTCTGCACCGCGGTCGGACGTCATACCCGGGTGCCGACGGCACGGTGGAAGCCATGGGAAACATCCGATTTCCTCCACCGCCGAACCGATCGGAAGCCGCCATGACCGCCATCCTTGTCGCCCACGGGCTCGGCAAGCGCTACCGCTCGACCTGGGCACTCGCCGACTGCTCCCTGTCCATTCCGGCCGGCTGCGTCGTCGGTCTGGTCGGGCCGAACGGCGCCGGGAAGTCCACGTTGCTGAACCTGGCCGTCGGGCTGACCCGGCCGACCTCGGGCAGCGTCGAGGTCCTCGGCGGACGTCCCGGATCGACTCCCGCACAGCTCGCACGAGTCGGCTTCGTCGCGCAGGATCCGTCGATCTATGCGGCGCTCTCGGTCTCGGACCACCTCAAGCTCGGGGCCAAGCTGAACCGGACATGGGACGCGCCCTACGCGCAGCGCCGGATCAGCAGGATCGGCGTGGACCCCGGCCGACGTGCCGGGGTACTGTCCGGTGGTCAGCGCGCGCAGCTCGCGCTGACCATGGCGATCGCCAAGCGGCCCGAGCTGTTGATCCTCGACGAGCCCGTCGCCGGCCTCGACCCGCTGGCCCGGCGGGACTTCCTGACGGACCTGGCCGACGCGGTGGGCGAAGCCGACATGAGCGTGGTCCTGTCCTCGCACCTGATCGCCGACCTGGAACGGGTCTGCGACTACCTCGTCGTGCTGACGTCCGCGCATGTACAGGTGGCCGGGCCGGTCGAGGAACTGCTCGCCGGGCACCGCCTCGTCACCGGGCCGGACGACGACGGGGATCGCCGGAGCCCGTCCGTCGTCGGCATCGCCGAACTGGCCGGCCGTCCTGCGGGCGACCCCGCGTGGAATGCGCCACAGCCGAGCCTGGAGGACCTGGTCCTCGCGTACATGCGCCGCGAACCGAATCCGCGCGACACCCACCGAACCGCTCCGGAGGCGTAGGCAATGCTCTGGCTCACCTGGCGCCAATTCCGCACGCAGGCCATCGTGGCATCCGGCGTCCTCGTCGCCGCCGCGATCCTCTTCTACTTCACCGGCCAGAACATGTACCGGATGTTCGACTCCAGCGGGATCGTCACCTGCCACAGCGCCGACGCGTGCTCCGCGGCACAATCGGTGTTCCTCGACCGGGTGAAGGGCGACACCCTCTATCCGATCCTCTACTTCGTCGGCATCGGCGGCCTCTACCTCGCGCCGGCCGCCATGGGGATGTTCTGGGGCGCCCCGCTCATCACCCGTGAACTGGAGGCCGGAACGTTCCGCCTGACCTGGAACCAGAGCACCACCCGCACACGCTGGCTGGCCGTGAAGCTGGCTGTGGTCGCACTCGGCGCCATGGCCGCCGAGGGACTCGCCGGCTGGCTGCTCACCTGGTGGTCCGGGCCCATCGACAGAGCCGACGCCCTGCCCGGCTACACCCCGCAAGCGATCCCGAACCGGTTCAACCCCCTGATTTTCGGGGCACGGGACGTCCTGCCGGTGGGCTGTGCGGCTTTCGCCCTCGTCCTCGGCGTGACCATCGGCCTGCTCATCCGCCGGACCCTGCCCGCGATGGCCGTCACCTTCGCCGTCTTCGTCGCTGCTCTGGTCATGCTGCCGATGAACGTCTGGCCGCGCCTCGCTGCTCCGGAACACACCATCACGGCGCTCCGTACGAACGGCGGACCGGGCACGCGCTACGAGCAGGAGGGCAAGGACATGACGGTGAGCACGGCGGTCAACATCCCAGGAGCCTGGGTCATCTCGACGCAGACCGTGGACCCGGCCGGGCACCCGTTCACCGGACCGGTCACCCCTGCCTGCGCGGCGGCGAACTCGACGCCGCAGGCATGCTTCGCATCGATCGACAGACTGAACCTCCGGCAGGTGGTGACCTATCAGCCCGCGAGCCGCTACTGGCGGTTCCAATGGTCCGAGACAGCCGTCTACCTGATGCTGGCCGGAGCCTTGGCAGCGTTCTGCGTCCGGCGCATCCGCTTCCTTCGCCCGACCTAGGCCGCCGGGCCCGTCACCGACGGGCCTGCGCCTTCTCGGCCTTCCGCTTGCGTCGCGCGGCGCCGAGCGCCCCCGCGCCTGCGATCAGTGCCGCGCAGATGACGCCGGACACCAGTTGATGCAACACGTGGAAATCCTCCCCTTGACGTTGCCGACAGCTCCTCCGCAGCCGCGGTTGCGGCGTCGTCCCTCGGCGGACGGCCGATGCCGGCGGGGTCGCCTCCCGTAGCCACGTTCTGTGCATGCGTTCGTGGACTGCGTTTCACGACCCCGCCGGCATCTCCCCCGAGTGGCTCCGGACCGCGCGGTGGTTCGGCGCACACGCAGGAACCCTAGGGGCCTGCGAGCGGGCGGGGATTGGACGAAATTGACCTCCGCCGGATCAGAGGGCGAGGGCTCCTTCGACTCGCCGGGCCGCCGAGAGCGTGCCGGGGGTGGTGTCGGCGAAGCGGCGGAATTCGCGGTTGAGATGGGCCTGGTCGTAGAAGCCGCAGGCGGCGGAGACCTCGGCCAGACCTGCCTCGGTCCGATTGATCATCTCCACCGCGCGGTTGAAGCGCAGGACCTGGGCCGAGGCCTTGGGCGTCAGGCCGATCTGTTCGGTGAACCGCCGGATCAGGTGCTTCTGACTCCAGCCCACCTCGTCGGCGACCCGGGAGACCGGGATCCCTCCCGCAGAGCGGGACAGCAGCCACCATGCGCGGCCGACCTCCGGCGACGCGGCGGGACCCTCCGCCAGGCGTGCCAGCAGCGCGGCGTCGAGCAGGTCGAACCGGGCCACCCAGTCCCGGGTGCCGGCCAGCCGTTCGGCCAACTCCTCTGCCCAAGGACCCATGATGTCGCGCAGTTCGAGCACGTGATTGGTCAACTCGCGCATGGGAACGGCGAACAGCCGGTAGGCGCCCAACGGCGTGAACTCCAGCCGGATCGCCTCCTGCCCACCGGGGTGCTCGCAGATCGCGGGCCGGTCCTCCAGACCCACGACGAGCGAACCGATTCTGCCGCTGCTCGACTCCGGCGCCCCCACCCGACTGACCCGGGTGAACGGCTCCGCCAGGTTGATCACCACAACGGCGCGGGCCGTCGGGACCATCCGCAGCTGATACGGGGAGGACAGCACCTCCTCATAGCCGGCGTAGCTGCGCACGAACGGGCGCAGCAGGGGATGCCAGGGCCTGGTCATTCGCCGCAGGCCACTGACCCGGGTGACGTGGAGACGGTCGGCGGCAATGCCGCCTCCTGCGAGCTGGAGGGTCATGAGACGTCCGGTCGGGGTCGACGGCGAGGGATGTCAAGGATGCCCACGGGATCGGTTGCGAATCGGGCACAAGCCGCAGGGCGATCGCGGCGTCTGTGCTCGCCTCCGGGGCCGGTCATCACGGCGCGCGGTGCCGATGCAGGTGCACAGCCACCTCCTCGACGTCGCCGACGGTCGGGAACCGTAACGCGGGCGCGACCGCGCGCTGCGCGGCAGTCGCATCGAGACGGTCCAGCAGGTTCGCCATGATACTTCGCCATGCTCCTGTCACGCGATGGTGTGGTCGTCGCTCAGCATCGGGGGCAGGTGCTCGCCCACTCGCCCCGGGCCGCCGGAGCGGTGGGTTGGGCGGCGCTGCCGCCTCGGCGAAGACCAGGGCCGGGCGGGCCGAGCTGACCGGGCGGGCGATGCCGAAATCGTGGCCGCAGTCCCGGTGGGACTTCGAACGGCTCGATTGTCCCACCGGGCCTGGATACCGCCGGGTCCTTGCCGGTCGAGGTCGGTCGTGCCTCAGGGCTGGATGTCACGCCCGACGGGTGCCGACGGGTCGCGAGTGCGACCGCCGGACCCTCTGCTCCCACCCTTGTTGCGGCAGAGGGTCCGGCGGTGTTCATGGGGCAGTCGACGGCGGCTCCGGGGCGCTGCCTACTGCGGCTTGCTCAGGAGGAACCACCAGCTTGCTTCCCTCGGCGGTCCGCCGAGCACGGCCGCGATCGAACCACGCGGTGGGTGCCTTGGGAAGCAGCATGGGGTCTCCTGCTTGCAGGCCCTGCGCGGATCCGGAGGAGCAAGCTCCGGAATCTTCACACGCATCACACGGCCTGGGACCGGCCTCCCCGGCGGGTCTTGTCCACCCACCCAGTGGGGGCGACCCCCGCCGAACGGCGCTCGGCCGCCGCGTTGCGGGGCTGCCTGCGGCTGCGGCAGGCCGAGTGAGACGCGGATCACTGCGACCGGGCGCCCGCCGGGGCTCGGCCCGACTGCCGTACCCCACCGTGCAGGGGAGGGAGCTGTCCCCCGGGAGGTCGCTGGAAGCGCGCGGGTCACGGTCGGATAACGCAGCCGGGTCCGTGCAGCAGATCGGTGGATGGTTCCGTCTGGTCAGGTAAGAGGAAGCGACGGAGCTGCGAACCCGGGGGGATGACGATGTCGCGGTGGCACAGAGAGTACGGGGCGGTCGATGCGTCCGGCTGAGGTGGCTGAGTTCACCGAATTCGTGCAGGGCCGGTCCGCCTCGTTGTTCAGGACCGCGCTGCTGCTGACGGGAAGTCGGGATCTGGCCGACGACCTGGTGCAGTCCACGTTGGAGAAGACCTGCAAGCACTGGGGCCGGGTCGGCCGGGCGGATTCGCCCGAGTCCTACGCCCGGCGGATCCTGGTGAATCTGGCCAACGACCGATGGCGCGGGCGGCGCGGCCGGTCCGAGGTCCCGCTGGACGATGCGGACAGCCACCGGGGTGCACCCGATGTCGAGGACCCGATCGGTCAACTCGTGCTGCGGGACCAGCTCATGAGGGTGCTGCACACCTTGCCGCTGAATATGCGGACGGTGCTGGTACTGCGCTACTTCGACGACCTCTCCGACGAGAGCATCGCCGACCTGATGAACGTCGCCACGTCCACGGTCAGATCACAGGCCGCCAGAGGACTGGCCAAGCTGCGGACCGCGGTCGCCGAGTGTGGAGAGTCCGGCCCCGAGGAGAGGGGAGCACGCGATGAACGCGTCCGCTGACGCAGGGGCCAACGGTGCCCAGAACTTTGACCTGGAAAGGGAGTTGATTGCTGCCATGAGTGACTACGCCGCAGGAACGGCCGCACCCGTCTACGATCCCCGGCAGTTCCTGCCCGCCGCCCGGCCGCGCCACAGCCGGCGCATGTGGGCGCTGGCCGCGACGGTGGTGACGGCGGCTGCGCTCGGGGCCGGGCTGGTGGCGCTGCCGGGCCACAGCGGCCGGGCCACGCCGCCGGGCGCCCCGCGTCCGCTGCCCTCGGTCTCGACCGGCACCCACAGTGCCGCGCCGAAGCCGAGGAGCACCCCGCCGAAGAGCACTCTGCCTGTGTTCCAGCAGCAGATGGATGCGGTGCGCACCCTGGTCGTCGCCGCCGAGATGTCCGAGAACCCGGCGACCCGCGGCCAGGTGGACCTTGCCGCGGTCGAGGCGCTGTTCCCTGACCACGCGTCCTTCGCCACGGCGTGGGGGAGCAATGGGCTCGGAGTGACCTGCGGTGTGGTCGCCGACGGCGGCATGAGTCAGTTGGGGACGCAGGTGCAGTACTTCTCCGGGACGGCCGTGCTGGCGGGGCAGATGACCCCCGACTTCGCGAGTGGCGCCGTGCTCCAGGGCGTGAGCTGCAGCGATGTCCAGAGCGGGCCGGGCGATGCGACGGTCTCCGGGTACTACGGCAGCCTGGTCGCCGGGACCGGCACCGGTGCTTCGCTGCTGGCGCCCGGGGTGAGCGCATCCGTCGCCACCTGCGGCCGGCCGACGGCGAAGACCTGGTACGCGGACAACCCGGCCTCGGGCACGCAGACGGAAGGGTGGACCATGCGCCTGGACGGAGGCAAGGCGTTCACAGCGGCGATCGGCGGCGCATCGGTGATCACCGGCACCGACTGCACCGGCGCGGCCGACTGAGCGTGTGTGAGACACCGCAGGACTGACGGATCGGCCGCCCGGGTACGTCGCGGGCGGCCAATCCCGGTGGCGCGTCGTTACGCCCTGCTCATCCGGCTACCAGGCCTCGAGCTGCTCGAACATACGTCGGTTGGACTACAGCCAGCCGCGTTCGCGGGCGATGCGGACCGCCGCGTGGCGGTTGTCGGCGGAGAGCTTGGTCGCGGCGGATGACAGGTAGTTGCGCGCCGTGCCGGTGGAGAGCGATGCCCGACGGGCGACCTCCGCGACCGGCGCTCCGTCCGCCGCCAGCTCCAGCACCTGCGCCTCGCGCGCGGTCAGCGGCGAGTCCCCGGAGCTGATGGCGTCGGCGGCCAGCTCCGGGTCGACATAGCGGCCACCGGCGTGCAGGCTGCGGATGATCTCGGCCAGCCGCTGCGCCGACACGGTCTTCGGGACGAAGCCCCGCGCTCCCGCGGACAGGGCCCGCTTGAGGTTGCCGGGGCGCCCGTGGCTGGTGACGATCATCGTCCGGCAGGCGGGCAACTCGGTGCGCAGCGCGGCGGCCACCGCCACTCCGTCCAGGGCGCCCGGCATCTGCAGGTCCAGCACTGCCACGTCGGGCCGGTGGGCGCGGGCCATCGCCAGTGCCTCGGGGCCGGACGCGGCCTCGGCCACCACGAGCAGGTCCTCCTCGTAGGACAGCAGCGCGGCGATCGCACCCCGGATCAGGTGTTCGTCGTCGGCCAGCAGCACTCGGACGCGCTCGCTCACAGGGACGCCACCTCCAGCAGCTGCGGCCTCGGCCCGGGCAGCGGCACCCCCGCCGTGAGCCGGAAGCCCCCGGCCCGGGACTCGGTGTCCAGCGTGCCGTCCAGCGCGGCCAGCCGCTCGCTCAGCCCGCTCAGGCCGGACCCTGACGCACTGCCATCGGCGTCCTCGGGTACCCCGTCGTTGTCGACAGACAGCACCACCGAGGCGTCCTCGCCCACTGTCAGCCGGATAATGCAGTGCCGTGCCTCGCTGTGCCGCAGCACATTGGTGGTGGCCTCGCGCACGACCCAACCCAAGGCGGCCTGGACCTCCTGCGGCAGCGCGCTGCCGTCCTGCCCCTCGGCCCGCCCGTCGATGCCCGCCGCGCGCAGCACGGACAGCGCTCCGGCCAACTCCACCGCCAGGTCTGCCTTCCGGTAGCCGCGCACCACGTCCCGCACCTCGCGCTGCGACTCCCTGGCGATCCGCTGGACCTCGATCATCTGCTCCACCGCTCCCGGTCCACCGCGACGCGCCAACTGCACCGCCAGCTCGCTCTTCAGCGCGATGACCGCCAGGTTCCGTCCCATCACATCGTGCAGGTCGCGGCCGAACCGCAGACGTTCCTGTGCAACCGCGAGCTGCGACTGCAGCGCGCGGGCGGAATCCAGCTCCTGCACGACCCGGAGCAGCCACAGCGAACTGCCGCTGGCGAACACCATCACACCCCCTGCCGCCAGCGCAGCCAGCGCGAAGCCCGCGCCGACCCTGACCGGCAGCCCCAGCAGCATGCAGCCGGCACCGAGACCGAGCGCGCCCCCCGACAGCAGATACAGCACGGTACGTCCCCAAGGAACGCCCAGGACCATCGCGCCCAGCCCGATGGCGACCAGCCCGACGGCGAGCACCGGGACGCCCACACCATGCGCGGACGGAACGGTCATCTGCAGTCCCAGTGCGATCAGCGCACCGCCCAGGGACACCGCGGCGACTGACGCGAGCAGCCGGGTCGGCCGCTCGCGTCGGCCCAGGATCCAATCCAGGCCCCTGGCACACAGCGCCGCGCACAGTGCCGCATGCACGGCCACCAGGGCGAACAGGCCCAGCCGCAGACCGTTCAGGGCGCCGCCGCTGACGACCGAACCACCCAGCAGGGTAACCTCGTTGAGAGCGAACACGTGGAACGAGGAGCGCGTGTAGAGCTCGATGCGCGCAGGCCCGCTGCGCCGGTGCCACCAGCCGGTGAGCTTCACCGTGATTTCCTCCGGGTCGTCAGCGGCGCGGTTCCCAGCGGAACCAACGCTGTACAGCAAACACGGCCGACAGCGTCCAGACCAGCCCGGTGGACAGCGACCGCAGCACCTCCTCGGGCGCCGCCCCCGCCCCGCCGAACCAACCAGCGCGCACCAGCTCCATCACCGCGGTCATCGGCAGCCACCGGCACAGTTCGCCGAGCGGCTGCGGCATCGACGCCAAGGGGACCACCAGCCCGGAGCCGACCGCCGAGACCAGCAGCAATGGCGTCGTCGTGAGCTGAGCGAGCTCCACACTGCGGGTGAAGACCGTGGACCCGGCAGCGAGCGCCACCAGCAGCACGATACCCAGGGCAGTTCCGGCGATCAGCAGATCCGGGCGGTGCGGCAGCGGCAGCCGCAGCAGCAGGACCCCCGCCGCGACCAGTGCCGCGCACTGGAGCAGCGCCACCGCGACAGCCGGCAGGGCAGTACCCGCCAGGATCTCCGGATCCGTCGGTTCGCCGGTCCGCAGCCGCTTCAACACCCGCTCCTCACGCCGCGCCACATACGCGGTGACCAGGTTGTAGTAGACGACGAACAACAGGACGAAGCCGATGCCGCCGCTCATCGCCGGCTGCCCGGCGCTCGCCCTGGCCGCGCCCGGCGCCGACCGTGCCAGTGTCGGACTCCACGCCGCGACCATCGTGAGCGGCAACAGGAAGGCCGTGGCCAGCGCCGTACGATTGCGCCGCAGCAGCGTCAGCTCGGCCCGGCCGAGCGCCGCGACCCGCCGCGCAGCGGCGCCCCGCTCCGCCGTCATCGCACAGCCCCTTCAGTGGCACCGGCGGTGCGTGCCGCGTCACCGGCGATGGCCAGGAACGCCTCCTCCAGCGATGCCGTCCGGGCGTCCAGGCGGTCCAGTGGAATGCCCCGCTCCTGCGCCCAGCGCAGCAGTACCGTGAGCGAGTACTGAAGCCGTTCGGTGTGCAGCACCACCCGCCGGTCGCGGACCTCGTGACCCAGCACGGCGAGTTCGGACAGTGGTGGCAGGTCGCCGGGGTGCCAGCCCTGCGGTAGGCCGAAGACGATCCGGGACGGGCGCACGCCGGTCACCTCCACCGGAGTGCCGCAGGCGACGATGCGGCCCTCGTGCAGGATGGCCAGCCGGTCTGCGAGCGCCTCGGCCTCCTCCAGGTAGTGCGTGGTCAGCAGGACGGTCGTGCCGCTGTCCCGCAACTCCCGTACCAGGGCCCAGGTGTCCTGCCGTCCCTCCGCGTCGAGACCGGCCGTCGGCTCGTCCAGGAACAGCACCTCGGGCCGTCCCAGCAGCGCCAGCGCCAGATCCAGCCGCCGCCGCTCCCCACCGGACAACTGCCGGACCCGCACACCGGATCGGGCGCCCAGCCCCACCATGTCCAGACACTCCCGCTCCGGCCGGGCGCCGCTGACACAGCCGGCCCACATGCGCGCGGTCTCCGTGACCGTCAGATCGGCCGGGAACCCGCCCTCCTGGAGCATCATCCCGACCCTCGGCCGCACCCGCGCCCGCTCGGTGTACGGGTCCAACCCCAGCACTCGCGCCGTCCCGGCACTGGGCCGGGCCAGCCCCTCCAGCAGTTCCACGGCGGAGGTCTTGCCTGCCCCGTTGGTGCCCAGCAGCGCGAACAACTCGCCACGGCCCACCGCGAACGACAATCCGCGCACAGCCTCGAAGCCGCCCCCGTAACGGCGGCACAGCCCGGAGGCCTCGATCACACACTCCCCGATGTCCATGGACCAAGCGTGACGCCGCCGAAGCGTCGGGGCCGGTGCCGAACCTCATCAACCCCGATGACGAATGTCATGGCTGCGATGGAGGCTGAGCCGACGAAGCTGGTCGGCCCGGGCGTGGACCGTGACCCCGCGATTCCGGTTGCCGTCCGCTCCCCGCCCAGAGGGAGCGATCGCGAGGATGTCGTCGATGCCCCCACGCGCGCCGCCAGGCCTGGGGTGACTCCCCGTGTCGCGCCACCGCCTCCGCTTCTGCTTCCGGCCCGGGCTGCATTGCCGTCCTCGGGTATCGACAAGAAAAGTGATATCACTATGATAGATATGAGAGGTCGAGGCCTTCGCTGTGACCAGGTTGGCCGACATGGGGTGACCAGCCGCTCGTGGACGACGTAAGGGACCGGTCGGATGAGAGCTGTAAGAAGAGGCCCAGTACTCGAAGTGCAGACGCCCGACGGCAGCGGCCCGCCGGCCGACGGCGGGGCCGCCGCGATCGAGGTCAGCCATCTGACCAAGGCCTTCGGCGATCGGAGCGCCGTGCACGATGTCTCGTTCAGCGTCGCCCGCGGCGAGGTCTTCGGGTTCCTGGGCCCCAACGGGGCGGGGAAGACGACGACGGTGCGGATCCTGGGCACGCTGATCGCACCGACCTCGGGGACCGCTGTCGTGGCCGGCATCCCGCTGACCGCGGAGAACCGGGCCGAGATCCGACGGCGCATCTCGATCATGCCGGAGGCCCCCGGTCTGTACCGGAGGCTGACGGTGAGGGAGAACCTGGAGTTCTTCGCCCGGTTGTACGGTCTGGGCGGCCGTGAGGCCCGGATCGCGGAGGCGCTGGACGCCGTCAACCTCGTCGACCGCGCCCAGGACGCGTGCGGAAGCCTGTCCAAGGGCCTGCGCCAGCGGGTCGCCCTGGCCCGCACACTGCTGAGCGATCCGGAGGTCCTGTTCCTGGACGAGCCGACCTCGGGCCTGGACCCGGTTGCGGCGCACGAGGTGCACGGTCTGATCGACTCGCTGCGGCAGCGCGGCGTCACCGTCTTCCTCACCACCCACCGGCTCAACGAGGCAGAGCGCCTCTGCGACCGGATCGCGATCATGAACACCAGCCTGCAGACCGTCGGGCGGCCCGACGAACTGCGCCACCGGCTCTTCAACAGGTCACTGGACATCACGACAGCCGCACCGCTCGCCGACCCGGGTCGCGTCTTCACGGCTCTGCCCGCAGTCGAGGGCTGGCGGGCCGAGGCCCGGTCGGCCGACGGCACGGCGGGCTACGTGCTCGACGTGTCCGACCCCGCGCAGGCAGCGCCCGCCGTGGTCCGCGCCCTGGTGGCCGCCGGGTCCGACGTGCTGTCGGTCAGCGAATCACAGCACTCGCTGGAGGACGTCTATCTCGAACTGGTCGAGGACCAGGAAGGCGGATCGCGATGAGAACCGGAATCTCCCGCATCGGCGCCGTGGTCCGCAAGGAGCTCACCGAGTTCCGGCGCAACCGCTTCATCCTGTCCACGATGGCGGTCCTGCCCCTCCTCTTCCTCGTCTCGCCGACCACCACCATCCTGGCGAGCAAGGCGGCCGCGGACAGCCAGAAGCTGGACAACCAGGTCGGCCTGTCACTGATGTTCCTGATGCTGATCCCGGTCTTCCTCCCCGCCACCATCGCGGCCAACTCCGTGGTCGGCGAACGGGAGCAGGGAACCCTGGAGCCGGTGCTGACCACACCGATCAGCCGCGAGGAACTGGTGATCGGCAAGGCGGTGGCGAACCTCATCCCCGCCGTCGCACTGGCCTACGTCGTGTTCGGCGTCTTCCTGGCAGTCGTGGGCATGGGCGCGAACTCGGTGATCGCCACAGCCGTCTTCCATTCGCCGCAGCTGCTCGCCGAGGTCTTCTACATCCCGCTGCTCGCCGGGTGGGCCGTGTGGGTCGGCATCGCCATCTCCACGAAGGCCAACGACACACGCGTCGCCCAGCAGTTGAGCACGCTGGCGAGCCTGCCCCCGGTCGCCGTGATCGCCCTGATGTCATTCAATGTGATCAAGCCGACCCTCACGACTGCTCTCGCCTTCGCGGCCGTCCTCCTGGTCATCGACGTAGCCGCCTACCAGGGCGTGGCGAGGCTCTTCGACCCCGAACGCCTGATCACCGGCACCAAACCCAGCACCGCTCCCTGAGCCGACGGGCCCGGCGGCCGTCACTCCCGAGGGCGCCCAAGCGGGATATATCGCTCGCCTCGCGATGGCCGACCCCCGTAGGGTCCCCGTCCATGAGCAGCAGGATGCGCGCGATCGCCGCAGTCAACGAGGAGATCGCCGCCACCGGCGGATACCGGACCGAGGACGGCACCCAGGTGACGGTGCGCACGGCGCTGGACGCGGCCGTCGCCGGAACCCGCTGCTACCGACCGGACGAGCCGCTCACCGCGCCGCTGCGCGCGGTGCCCTGTCGCGGGGCGACGCAGGTCGAGGTGACGGCCGAGGGGAGTCTGCACGCCGCGCGCCGCCTGTGCACGCAGGACGGTACCGGGCGCGCTGCCGAAGTCGCGGTGCTCAACTTCGCATCGGCGCGCAACCCCGGCGGCGGCTACCTGGGCGGAGCCAAAGCGCAGGAGGAGGACCTGTGCCGCCAAGCCCTGCTCCTGTCCTGCCTGTTGAGCGCGCCGGAGTACTACGCGGCGCACCGTGCCGACGACGACCTGCTCTACAGCGACCGCGTGATCTGGTCCCCGCTGGTCCCGGTGCACCGTGGAGACGACGGCCGGCTCCTGGCCCGCCCGCACGCGGTGTCCTTCCTGACCTGCCCGGCCCCCAACGCCGGCCAGGTGCTGCGCCGCGACCCGGCGGCCGGGGCGCGGATCCGGCACACCCTGCGGCGCCGTGCGGGACGGATCCTGGAGGTGGCCGCGCACCACGGTGTGCAACGACTGGTGCTCGGCGCATGGGGGTGCGGGGTGTTCCGGAACGACCCGCGCGAGGTCGCGGACGCCTTCCACGCCCACCTCGGCCCCGACGGGGCCTACCGCGACGCGTTCGACACCGTCGTCTTCGCGGTGTGGGACCGCTCCGCCCGTTCTGCGAACCGGGACGCCTTCATCGCGCGATTCGGTACCACGCGGCCGGTGTAGTCAGCAGCAGTCCCGGAACCGCCGTCAGTCCTCCTCATCGTCCTCCACTGCCGCGTGCAGCCGGAAGCAGCCTGGGCTTCCGCACCGCCTCGATTCGACCGCACCGGTACGTGGCGTCAGGGCGGCCATTCCGGTTCGGAGATGGTCGCGGTGAGCGCGTCGAGGAGCACTTGGGCGGGCTGGGACGCGGGTGGCTTGCCGTACACGGCGGCGACGACCTGTCTGCGCATTCCGGCGATCCGGTCGAGCCTGACCCCGGGGTGCCGGTTGGCGAGAAGGGTGAGCCCAGGCAGCAGGCTCACGCCCAGCCCGGCTGCGACGAGCGCCTGTACGGCGACGTAGTCGTCGGTCTCGAAGTCGACGATCGGCGAGAACCCGGACCGCTTGCAGGCCGCGACGAGATGCTCGCGACAGCGTTCGCATCCGGCTATCCAGCGTGTCCCGGCATAGGTGGCCAGCTCCGCCCGGGGTCCGTCCCAGGAGCGGTCCGCCGACGTGACCACGTACAGCGGTTCATCGAGGAGCGGTGTCAGGGTGGTGTCGCGGCGGTCCCGCTGGGGCGGGTCGCCGTGCTCGAAGATCAGCGCCACATCGACGTCGTTGTTGCGCAGGGCGCTGAGTGCGTCCTGGGGTTCGGCTTCGATGAGGGTGAGCTCGATATCGGGGTACTGGGCGGAGACCCGCGCGGCCGCGAGCGGCACCAGAGTGGCCAGCGCCGAGGGAAAGGCGGCCAGGCGGACCCGGCCGGTGCGCAGCCCTGCCAGCTCGTTCAGTTCGGCATGCACCGATTCGACCTGCGCGAGGATCGACTCGGCGCGCTCCACCAGCAGCCGGCCGGCCTCGGTGAGCCGGATACCGCGCCCCATGCGCTGCAACAGCGGAACGCCGACCTCGGCCTCGAGTTTGGCGAGCTGATGGCTCACCGAAGGCTGGGCGTAGTGCAACGCCTCGGCGGCCGCCGTGACCGAACCTTCCCGGGCGACGGCCACCAGCACGCGCAGCCGACTCAAGTCGATCATTCGTGAATCATAGCCCGCGTCGTGGCCACCTGGCCTTGGACGGCCTGCCTGGCGATGCGGGTTGCGGAATCGCCGGGCAGGCCGCTGCCGTACGCTGGAGCGGCTATTGAAGGTAAACGATCGAGCTGTACTTCTCGCCGTAGTTGGAGGTGGCCGGGGTGTCGCCGGCCGGGGCGTAGACGGTTGCCACGCCGCCCGTCTTGTAGTCACCGGGCGAAGCGGAGGCGGTGGTGTCCACCGTGGCGAAATTCGTGTAGTAGACCTCATTTGAGTGGTAGCTGACCAGCGACCCGTTCTCGTACAGCCCGACTTCGATGTAGATCTCCGCGGCGGAGAGGTTGCAGGTGATCGACGCGATGCCCTCCTCGCCGTTGGGGCTCCCCTGGTAGTAGAAGGGGGGATTGACGACGAGGTTGCAGGTGATCGTCGCGTCGGGCGATACCGTGGCCGATCTGGTGACCGTGACGTGCGTCGAACCGGCCGACGCCGAGAACGTGTCGGTTCCGGCCGGGATGGTGAAGGTCTCCCGTGTCGCCGCGTGTCCGATGGTCGGCGCCAGGCCGACTGCGGGTGAACGGACGCCGGTGGCCTGGGCCGTGGGGCCGACTGCCAGCGTCCCGGCCATGGCCAACGCGGCTGCGGCCGCGATGCCCAGGGCCCGGCGGCCGAGGAGGGGACGAACTCGATCCGATGTCACAGAGCTCTCCTTGGTTGTTTCCGAGGGGGTGGGTGAGCCTGTTCTTCCGTGCCTCGCACGGCAGCCGAATATCTCGCGGCGCGGGAAAATACGCGCGGTGAAGCGCGTGGCTGACCGCTGAACGAAATAGGGAGAGGGAAGCGATTCTCGGGTCCTGGGGTTCCGGCCGGTCCGAGCCGAGCGGACCCCTGTCCTGACCTGGACAGATGACGGAGTATCCGGTGTCACGTATGACGACGGAACCGACGAACATCCACGCGCGCCCGCAGCATTCGGGTGATTATGCGTCAATGCAGCCCAATGCTCTGCCTTTGTCGGTAGGCTGTCAATACGAAGTCGGCTGGATGTCCTGAACCCGTTGTTCGGGGGAGTAACCGGACCGTGCTGTTTCGCCACCTGCGTATCGCGCACAACCGCAGGACGTGAGCGTTCGCGGCGACACCGTCCGGCAGCCCGCATGTACCCACGAACTGCCGAAGGCGTGGCCCGGTGGCTGCTCAGTTCACGGAAGAGGGATCGATCCCGAGGACCGGCAAGCAGTCGGCAACGGCCACGAGTTCAATGTCGTCACGCCGCTGCTTGATCCACTGATCGCGGGTCAGCCTCCACCGGCGAATCTCGGCCGCGTCGCCCCGCCGCGTGGCCCAGGTGACGCCGTTCGGTACGTAGCCCACGGCCTCGGAGACGCGGTTCGAGGCGTGGTTGTCGACGAATGCGTCGCTGTTCGCCTCGCGAGCCCCCAGTCCGTCGAAGGCCAGATGGAGCACGGCCTGCCGCATCTCCTTGCCCAGGCCGCGGCCCCGCAGGTCGGGGCTGAGCCAGGAGAAGGAGTCGACCGTTCCGAATGCCGAGAAGTCGGTGCCGATCAGATCCTGCATGCCCACCGGCTCGCCGTCGACGACCACGACGAAGTACAGGCGCCAGAAGCTGCCACTGACGCGGCTGCGGCCGGACCACACCCCTCGCAGCCAGGCCCACTCGCGTTCCGGCCCCTCCAAGTAGAGGGACATCGGGTCATCGAAGGGCCACGGGGCCTGCGTGGCCACCCCCTTGCGAACCGTCGGCACGAGGCGATCAAGGAGTTCGTCCGTCGCCCCGAACAAGGACAGGCGGGGTGTGTGCACGCGCACGTTCAGCGGGGGATACGCGGACAGGGTCGAGTCGGTCGTCGGCACGGGCGCAACCCTAGAGGATGGCCAACGCGGCATGCATCCCATATTCGGTCGGACAAACATTTCTGACGATCAATCAAGTTCGTCTGTCATATGACTGTCCACGGTTCCCGCCGGCAGGGATACTCGGTTCGCACACCCGCATCCAAGCGATAAGGGGTCACTCATGCACACCGTCCTTGAGGAATCGCAGCTCACCATCGCCGCGTGGCGCGACGGCACTGGCGCGGACAGCCCCGCCGGACCGCTGTTCACCGGCGGCGCCTACGCGGAGTCGGAGATCGCCGCATCCGATCAGGTCAAGACAGTTCAGTGCGGCACCGTGTGTTCGTACTCCGCCGGCCGCGAGTGCTGCTGACAGAAGATGCCCGACTCGACAACGGGCGATCTCGAACCCGTGCTGGGCTGCCTTCTGGAGCCGGCCATGACCGGTCTGGCAGCCCGGCTGGGCTCTGTTCCTGACCTGGACCCGACCGAGCAGGCCGCCGTCGTGCGTGGAACGCAGCTCGCGCTGACGGCGAGCATCCGACGGAAGGTCAGCCGGGTGCTGCTGCTGGAGCTGAACGCCGCCCGGCTCTCCGGTCGGTTGACCGCCGCCGACTCCGCCGCCCGATGGGACGAGTGGATCGCCGACTCCTCCCGGCCGGGCTACTGGGAATCGCTGACGGATCATTACCCCACCCTGCTCGTCCGCCTGCACACCGTCATCGGTCACGCCTGCGATGCGGGTCTGACCGCGGCCCGCCGCTTCGCCGCGGATCGGACCGCCCTGGCCGGACTGCCCGGAGCGGGTGGCGGCGCGCTGACCGGGATCACCTTCGGAGCGGGCGACACCCACCGCGGCGGACAGAGCGTCGCCCTGGTCACCACCACGACCGGGCGGACCGTCTACAAGCCGCGACCGGTCGAGGTGGACGCCCGGCTCGCCGGACTGCTGCGCGTCATCACCGCCGATGATCCGCCCGGCACCAGGATCCGGGTGCCGCAGGTGCTGGTCAGGCCGCAGTACGGCTGGGCCGAACACGTCCAGCACCGCTACTGCGCCGACGAGGCCGAACTGGACGCCTACTACCGCGGAATCGGCCACTGGCTCGCGGTGATGAGCCTGCTCGGCGGCAGCGATCTGCACGCGGAGAACGTCATCGCGGTCGGCCCGGTGCCGATCGTGGTGGACTGCGAGACGCTGTTCACCCCCCGCACCCCCGGCAAACCGTCCGGCTGCGGAGAGGCCGCCGACCGGGCGGCCGAACTGCTCGCCGACAGCGTGCTGCGCATCGGGCTGCTGCCCGGACGCGGAAAGGCCCTGGGCTGGCGTGGTGTCGACCTCTCCGGCGTCGGCGCGCTTCCCGGCCAGCAGCCGCTCGTCCCCACACCGGTGATCGCCGACGCCGGTACCGACCTGGCGCACATCGACTACGCGATGATGCCGATCACCACCTCGGACAACCATCCCAGCCCTGAGCCCGAACTGGGCCACTACTGGGGCCGGGTCATCGAGGGCTTCACGGATCTGGCCGCACGGCTGCACCGGCTCGACCGCTCCGGAGACCTCGCCGAGCCACTGGCCGCCTTCGCCGAGAGCCCGATCCGGGTCGTGATGCGAGCGACCGAGACGTACCAGGAACTCGGCCGGATGCTGTGGCACCCGGTGTCACTGCACGACGAGCCGACCGCCGTGGAGCGGGCCCGCGGACTGCTCGCCAAGCATGCGGAGAACGTCGCATCGGCGCCCGGCGACCCGACGGTGATCGGGGCCGAGATCGCCGAACTGCTCAACGGAGACGTTCCGGTCTTCACCACCACACCGGGCCACGGCACGATGACCGGTCCACACGGCACGGTCTTCGGTCCGGCCCGGGACCTGATCACGGACGCGCTCGACAGGTGGCGCACCGACGACACCACCCTGGACCGGCAGGTCATCCAGGGAACCCTGGTGAGCGCCTACCTCAACGAAGGCTGGCTTCCGGACCGGGACCCCATGCGACCCGTCCACGTCACCGCCGACCGGCTGGACCGGCGCCGACGCGACCAGGCAGCCACCCTCATGCGCGAACTCCGCGACGCCGCGATCCGCGCCCAGGACCGCACAGCCACCTGGATCGCCCCGGTACTCGACTTCACCGGATGGTCGATCCAACCGATGGCAGGCGACCTGTACAGCGGCCTCTCCGGCACGGCCGTGCTCCTTGCGGCCTACCGATTCGAGGTCGCACACGGACGGGCCGATGCCGTCCCCGGCCTCGACGAACTGCTCGCCGACACGCTCAACAGCCTGCGTCTGGCCGAGGACCGGACAGAACGCGATCGCGCCTCGGGCCTGGCGATCCGGCCCGACTCACCCGGCGGCTACATCGGCATCGGCTCCCGGATCTGGGCCTGGCTGCTCCTGGGCCGTCTGGGCATCCCCGGACTCCGTCCCGACCAGGCCACGGCCCGCGCACGACAACTCGCCCTGCTCCTGCCCGAGTCGGTCGATGCGGACGACGTCCACGACCTGTTCCGGGGAATGGCCGGGGCCGTGGTCCCCCTGCTGCGCCTGGCCGAACGCACACATGAGGACGCCTGGTCGGCGCTGGCGGCCGACATCGGCACCCGTCTGGTCGACGCCGCCCACATCAGCGCCGGGACAGCCTGCTGGCGCAACTCCCTGCTGCCCGAGGGAATCGGTGGCATGGCGCACGGAGCCACCGGTATCGGCTGGGCACTGGCCCGTCTGGCCTCGGCGCCCGCGATCCGGGCGGAGACCGGGACCGGGACCTCCGCGATCGGTCGGACGGCCGCGGCAGCGTTCGCGTTCGAGGAACATACCTACGACCCGGAGCTGGCCGGCTGGATCGACCTGCGTGTCCCCGGCCACACCGGGGCCGCCTGGTGCCACGGAGCCGTCGGCATCGGCGTGGCGGCCGCCGACCTGCTCGAGCAGGACGAGGACCGGTGGCGCGACGTGCTCCGCCGGGCCGCAGCCTCCTGCTGGAGGGACGGCAGGGGGTGGAACCACACCCTCTGCCACGGGGACAGCGGCGTGTGGGAGGTCCTCGACCATGCCCTGGCCCACGGCGTCGCCCCCGCGGGAGTGGACCGCGCGACACGCGACGCGCATCTGCTGAGCAGCCTGGAGGAGTTCGGCCCGATCAGCGGCATGGCCCGCGACACCTTCGCGCCGGGCCTGCTCCCTGGTGTCGGCGGCATCGCCTACCAGTTGCTGCGCATGCACCCGGACAGCCCCCTGCCGTCGCTGCTGCTACCCGACCCGGGTCCGGCCGACCCCCTCTGAGGCGGATCAGCCAGGCCCGTCGCCGTCACCATCCGTCATCCCTCGGTGGCCTTGGCCCGGTACCGGCCCGGGGTCGTCCCGAACTCCCGGTTGAAGGCGTGGGAGAGCGCGTACGGGGTGCCGTAGCCGACCCGGCGGGCGATGGTGGCCAGCGGGTCCGAGGTGTCACGGAGCAGGGTGGCCGCGAACGTCAGCCGCCACCAGGTGAGGTAGGCCATCGGGGGGCGGCCCACGAGTGCGGTGAACCGCCGGGCCAGGGTGGGACGGGATACCCCCGCCGCGGCGGCCAGCCGGTCGATGGTCCACGGTGCGGCCGGGTCCGAGTGCAGCGCCCGCAGGGCGGCAGCCGCCACCGGGTCGCCCAGGACCGTCGGCCAGGCGCCGGTGGCGCCCCCGGCCATCCAGGAGCGGATCATGTAGACCAGCAGGAGGTCGAGCAGGCCGGGGAGCGCGATACAGGAGCCGGGCTGCTGCTCGCCCAGTTCGCGTCCCAACAGGTCGATGGCCGAACGGAGTTCGGGATTGCTGCCGACCCGGTTCGGCAGGTGGACGACCGGCGGAAGCTCTGCCATCAGCGGGTGCACCCGGCTGCGATCGAGCCGGTACTTGCCGCACAGCAGCTCCGCCTGACGCTCCGTTGACATCGGTCGACGCGGCCAGGTCCCGTCCGTCCAGCTCTCGAATGGCACCGCCCGCTCCAGGGTCGCCGCATCGGCGGGGGAGTCGGCCAGCACATGCCCGGTCCCGTGCGCCAGCAGCACGGCGTCACCCGCCCCGAGCGAGACCGCGGGAGCGCCGTCCGGGAGCAGCCAGCAACTGCCCTCCAGCACCACGTGGAAGCCCGCGCCGTCGTAGGGGGCGATCCTGGTGCACCAACTCCCGCCCACCCGTATCCGGTCGGAGGAGGGCCGGCCGATGCGCACGGCCGCGATCGCATCGCTCAGCACATCCATCGGGCCAGCGTATCCCCCTGCATGGCCGATGAGCCGGAGACGTATTCGGATGAGCAGAACAAGCATTGGAACGCTCAGGAGCTCTGCCTAGGGTCGAGGACATGAACACTGAGAACTCGCAGAGCGTGATGCTGGGGAATGTCGAGGCCCTTCGCGTCGTCGAGTGGCAGGGCGCGTTCGCCCCCGCCCTCGGGGTCGTTCCGGAATCCGGGGCCGAGCTGTGGAAGGACAACGAGGAGTGGTTGGCGCCGGATCACTGGGAGCCGGAGAGCGGCCGGCTGGTGGTGGCGCTGCAGACCTGGGTGCTGCGCAGCGCCGGACGGACCGTGCTGGTGGACACCGCAGTGGGCAACGGCCGCGAGCGGCCCGGCAGTCCGCAGTTCCACCACTGGCAGGGCGATTTCCTGGGCGCCCTGGCGCGGTCCGGGGTCCGCCCGGAGGACGTCGATGTGGTCGTCAACACCCACATCCACGGTGACCACGTGGGTTGGAACACCCGCGGCGGCGAGGGGGCCGAGGGGGAGTGGGTGCCGACGTTCCCCAATGCCGAGTACCTCTTCCCGGCCCGCGACGACTTCCACTTCGGACCGGACAACTCGTACGGGGGCGGGGGCGTGGAGGACGACCGGCTGGTCTACCAGGACAGCATCGCCCCGATCCACCGCTCCGGCCAGGCGGTGCTGTGGGACGGCGTCCACCGCATCGACGAGCACCTGACCCTGGAGTCCGCCCCCGGCCACACCCCCGGGTCGTCCGTGCTGCGGGTCGGCTCCGGCACGGACCGGGCGGTGTTCGTCGGCGATCTGATGCACAGCCCGGTGCAGATCCTCGCGCCCAGCTGCAACAGTTGCTTCTGCCTGGACCCGGAGCAGGCGGTGGCAAGCCGTCGCCGGATTCTCGGACGGGCAGCGGACGAACGCGAGTTGGTGATTCCTGCACACTTCGGCGGGGCGGGCGCCGTGGAGGTCCGACGCGAGGGCCGGGGGTTCGCCCTCGGCCGGTGGGCCGCCTTCGCAGGGCGGCCGCTCGCCTGACGAATGCCCCGGGTAGGGCGACTCGTGGACGACAATGGGTCCGTTCCGCCACCGGTGCCCACACAGGAGCCCAGCATGAACATCTTTCACGAGTACCTCGAGGACTGGGAGTTCGACCAGCGGTGGCGAGGGTTCGTCGAGCGCCTCGCCGTGTTGGCCGAGGACCCCGGGGCCGCGGGCAGCGTGCTTCAGGACTGCGCGATCTGGCCGGGGTTCGCATCCGGTGGGCGCACCCACGGCATGGTCCTGTGGGTCGATGTGATCGGCACCGCGCCCGGTTCGGACGGCGTGACGCTGGCCGGGCTGGTGGACGACGAGGGCCTGCGCTGCGGGACCGTGCCGGGGCACTGCCCTGACAATCTGGCGGGGGCGGACCTGACCTGGCTGAGTCATCCCCTCGACGAGCAGCACTCGTTCGGCCGTCTCGCCGAACTGTTCGCCGACTGGATCGAGGTGGAGAGCCGACGGCCCATCGGCGAGTTGGTCGCCCGCCGTAGGCCACCGGGAACCGGCGCGGTTCGGGGTCAGGGGCCCGGCGGTGGCCGGTAGTGTCGGCGCCAGGCGCGAGTCCCGGCCGGAGGCGCCCAGCGGGCCACCGCACCCCCGAAGCGGACGACCTCGGCCAGCAGCGGCGCGGGGTCGTCCCGGCAGAGCCAGGCCCGCTCGGTGTCCCACCGGGGCAGCACCGCCGGCGGGAGGCGCCGTTGCTGCCAGGCCCAGGCTGCGGCGGAGGGCAGGTCCAGCTGGCCGACGGCGTAGCCGCGTGGCCGGAGCGCCCCGTCGGCGGGGACGGGACGGCCGGTCAGGTCGAGGTGCAGCGCCCGGACCACGTCCACGCCGTCCGCGGTCTCGAACAGCCGGAACTGGGCGCCCGTGCGGGGGTTGAAGTCGACCAGCTTGTACCGGCCGTCCCGGCGGTCGAAGCGCCAGTCCAGGTCGGCGACGCCGCGGTAGCCGATGCTCCGGCAGAACTCCGCGGCCTGCCGCTCCAGGCAGGGGTTCGGCAGTGCGTGGGCACGGGTGGTCACCCCGGCCTCGGGCGGCCAGGAGCGGAGCTTGCGGCCGGTCAGCACGATCCGCAACCGGCCGTCGACGCCGCAGTACAGGTGGGTGATCCAGTCCTCGGCCACCTCCGGCGGGATGTACTCCTGCACCAGTACCGAGAGCGCGGTGCCGGGCGGGCAGGCGGCCAGCAGCTCGCGCTCGTCGTGGACGGTGGTGGTGTGCCGCACCACCGGCGCCCGCAGCCGGGTCCACGCCGCCAGGTTCTTCAGCACCAGCGGATAGCCCCACTCGCGGCCGGGGGCGAGCAGCTCGTCCCGGTCGGCGGGGGCCAGGGAGCGGGGCGTGGGCACGCCGTGCTCCAGGCAGAGCCGGTGCAGCTCGGCCTTGTCGGCCAGTCGCCTGGGGAGCCCGGGGGGCACCGGTGGCAGCAGGAACCACTCGCCCAGCCGGTCGGCGTGCTCGGCCAGCAGCAGCGCCGCCTCGTCGTCGGTGGGCACGGCCACACTCGGGCGGCCGATGCTTCGGCCCATCGCCAGCAATGCGGAGACCAGGACCTCCGGTTCCTCCAGACCGGTGGTGGGGCGGACGAACCGGCGCGCCGTGTAGCGGGAGACCGCCGCCGGGGTGAACCGGTCCTCGACCATGGCGTGGACCGTGACCCCGCGCCGACCGAGCGTGCGCAGCACGCCCACGCCGCCGTGGTGCTGCGGGTAGCGGCCGACTTTGACCAGCAGCGCGGGGACCTCGCGGTCCAGGTTGGGCGCGGGTTGGTGCATGGCGACCTCGATCCGGCCGGTGGTGCGCGGTCCGCGGACCGCGCCCCGCCCCGGACCGGGGTCCGCGACCGGCTCCTGGGCCCATTCTCCGAGTCCGCCGACAGACGCGCGACCGGATGGCGCGTCGGCCCGGGGCACACAGGGCCCGGGCCGCGGTCCGACGGAGGCTCACCGCCCGGGCTGCGGCAGGCCCGCAGGCGCGCAGGCCGCCGTCGGCAGGCCGCGCCGCGTGAAGTCCGTCTGCGGGGCCTGCCGGAGGGCCCCGTCGGAGGTCCTGCGGTGGCGGGCCGGAGCCGCCGGGTCCGTCCGGGGAGCACGCCGACCGGCGGAACACGCGCGTTGGCGGGAGAATCGGCACACGAACGGGCGATGTGCCCGCCGGTGATGGAGCGTCGAGGAGAGCCTCTGATGGCTGCTGTCCGTCCAGTCCCCGGTGCCGGGCACCGGTACCGGGGCGCGAGTGTCCCCACGAGCCCCGGGAGGCGGCGATGACCCGGACGGCGGCCTCCGCCCCGGTGACCGTGGTCGGCGCCGGGCCGTACGGCCTGGCCACCGCCGCGCACCTGGCTGCGCACGGGGTCCCGATCCGGGTGTTCGGCGAACCGATGGACAGCTGGCGCTCGCGCATGCCGGCCGGGATGTTCCTGAAGTCCACACCCCGGGCCTCCTCCATCTCCGACCCGGTGGGCGCCCACCGGCTGGAGCGGTTCCGGGCCGCCGAGGGGCGTCCCTCCAGCGGCGACCTGCACCCGCTGCCGCTGGACGAGTTCGTCCGCTACGGGCTGTGGTTCCAGGACCGCTGCGTGCCGGGCCTGGACCGGACCCCGATCCGGTCGATCGACCTGGACGGGTCGAACAGCGCCCCGGGCGCCGACGGTCACCCGTCCGGCGGAAGCGACCCCGGCCACAGCGACCCCGGCCACAGCGGCGGCACCGGAGGCACCGGTCGCGGGTTCCGCCTGACGCTGGCGTCCGGCGAGACGTTCACCAGCCCGGCGGTGGTGCTGGCCACCGGCCTGGGAGCGTTCGCACACACCCCGAAGACCCTGACCGAGCTGGTCGGCACCGGGCTGGCGTCCCATCCGGCGGACCACACCAACCTGTCCCGGTTCGCCGGGCAACGGGTCGCGGTGGTCGGCGCCGGGCAGTCGGCACTGGAGAGCGCCGCCCTGCTGCACGAGGCCGGAGCGGTACCCGTGGTGCTGGCCCGCAGCGAGCAGCTGCTGTTCGGCGAACCGCCGGAGACCGACCTGCCGGAACAGGAGCCGCTGGGCCGACGACTGGTCAAACCCCCGACGCCACTCGGCCCCGGCTGGTCCCTGCGGGCGTTCAGCAGCCTCCCGGGCGTCTACCGGGGGCTGCCGGTGGGGGCGCGCGACCACTTCCTGCGCACCGTCCTCGGCCCCTCCGGCGCCTGGTGGCTGCGGGACCGGGTGGAGGGCTGCGTGGAGGTCCGCACCGGGCGCTCCCTCGACTCCGTCGAGCAGGCCCACGGCGGCGGCGTCCGGCTGGTGCTGGCCAAGCGGAACGGCGGCACCGAGGTGCTGGAGGCCGACCATGTGCTCTCCGCGACCGGCTACCGGGTGGATGTCGACCGGATGGACCTGCTCTCCCCGCGGCTGCGCGCCGCGGTCCGCCGTACCGGCATGGCGCCGCAGCTGTCGGCGGGCTTCGAGTCCTCCGTGCCCGGCCTGTACTTCACCGGGCTGGCGGCCGCGCCGACCTTCGGCCCGCTGCTGCGCTTCGTCTGCGGCACCGGCTTCGCCGCGCGACGGGTGGCCGGCGCGGTGGCGGCCACCGGATAACGGTTGCGCCCCCCGCTCTGGAGCCGCCGCCCGTCCCGGTCAGGCCCGCGGCGGGCCGGGTGAGGACGAGCGGTTACGGGACCGGTACAGGGAGGCCGGTGGGTACGGGGGCTGTGCATCGGGCGCCCCGGGG
>Ga0302314_10001113_pt1 | contig 50193 bp, 56 predicted proteins | sample III_Palsa_N2_3_FD_200533 | JGI IMG/M metagenome (GOLD analysis project Ga0302314, IMG submission 200533) | Peat permafrost microbial communities from Stordalen Mire near Abisko, Sweden - III_Palsa_N2_3 | ecosystem: Environmental > Terrestrial > Soil > Palsa > Peat permafrost | place: Sweden... | reverse complement strand
GCCCTATGCCTATGAAGAGACGACGATGTGCCCCTTGGGCACCTCGCGTGAGCGGCTGGTGGGTCAGATCGACTTCTTTTCGCCCTTCACGTCCGAGGCAGCGGAGATACTTGAGATCGGTTGCGCCACGGGCGAACTTGCGGCGCTGACCCGCGCGACGCTCGCCCCCGCCCGATACGAGGCGATCGAGCTTTCGCCGGCCGGCGTCCAGGCGGAGAGGCGCGTGGACCGGCTGCACGGCAAGCCCCTCCGCCAACTCATCGACGAGGGGTCGATCGAGGGATCCTTCGACCTCGTTCTAATGTCCCATGTGCTGGAGCACCTGGACGACCCGGCCGCTGAGCTCGGGTTCATCAAGCAGGTGATGAAACCGGACGCGGTTCTGTTTCTCGAAACGCCTAACCGCTCGGGGAACCGCCGCCTTCCGATCGACGACAACCGCTCACACCTGCATTTCTTCTCGGCGACGTCCCTCGCCCGCCTTCTCGCGACCAGCGGCCTGGAAATCATCGCCACCGCCACGGACGCCAGACTCGATGCGCGCTATGCGGACTCGCTAAGGGTTATCGCCAAGCCATTCTCAACGCCCAAGTGGCGGCGGGCGCTGCTGTCCGATCACCCGGCCCTCGCGGGCGAGACCGAGATCGTCGTCTGGGGAGCGGGCAGCCTGGCGGAAGAAATTCTGGCGAATTTCTTCGACGTGGGCCGCATCGCCTTTTTCATCGACCGGGACCCGGCGAAACAGGGCGGGGTCTGCCTTGGCCGGCCGGTGCGCGGGCCGGAGGCTCTGGGGGCCCTGCGGCGCACGGTGCTGGTGAACAGCATCGATTTTGGGCCGGCGATCGCCGCCGATATCGCGGGGCTCTACCCTGGCGTGGACCACAAGGTGATCAGGATCGCCGATCTCTTCGAGTAGGCGGCGCACCGCCCTGCGGGTTCTCGGCTTCGGCGATCACCATGGGAGCGGTCCGGCCGTGTTCGAGAGCGTGCCCGTGGGGCCGTCCGGGCCCAGCAGCGCGACGCGCACCGCCTCCCGGGCGCGCTCCTCGACCGTTTCCGTGCCCGAACAACCGTTGAGGTTCGTCCTGGTGACGTTCGGCGGATGGTGGCGCTGCTTGTCGACGGGTTGCGCCACGGCTTGAGCGCGCCATAGCGACAGGGGGAGGAGATCGTCTGCCCCCCTCCCTATTTGCCCCACTTATGGACTTCAGCTTCGAAGGCCTCGTCGCTGATGGCGCTGCGCGCAATCAGCAAGCTGCAGCCGAGATAGTCGCTGATGTACGACCCGCCCGCGCCCGACCACCAACGTTCGAGCATCTTGCGCTGTCGGTGACCCACGACCACCAGGTCCGCGCCGACCTCCTTGGCGAACTTGCCGATCTGCTTGGCCGGATCGCCGGTGACCAGCTTGCCCAGCGGCTCGAAACCCAGTTCCTTCAAACGGCTGACAGCGCGCTGAAGAAGAGCCTCATAGCTGCTGGTCTGGTGGGCGATCACGCCGCCGTGGATGCCCTCGACGGTCCGGACGCTGGCCGTCTCTGGAACCACCGACAGGATGAAAACCCTCGCGCCGCACCGTTTGGCGAGCAGCGCCCCCTCTCTCAGGGCGACGGCCCCCTCCAGGGATCCATCGTAGGCGAGAAGCACCCGCTTATACATTCCGATCGTCCGCCCTCCCGAGGCGCATCGAGGCGCCCCTTCGCACTATCCATGCCGCAAGTGGCGGACTCCAGCCAGCTTCACGTCGGGTCAGGGCGCGCGAGCCGGGAGGGCTGCGCCTCACCCATGAAAAAGCAGCCGGGACGATGTCGCCCCGGCCGCCAGATTCAATCAACCAAACGCGCGTCCGCTAGTAGTGGCGGCGAGGCCCGCCGCGCCCACCGCGCCAATAGCCGGGGTGGTGAATGTACCAGGAGCGGTACGGGCGATAGTTCCACCGTCCGCCGCCCCACACCCAAGGGTTGTACCAGGCTGGAGCGTAGAACCCGGGCCCGCCGTAGGGTCCGCCGTAGACGAAGGCCGGCGCGCCGGCTGCGATCACGTAGCCCGGAGGACAGCCGTTGGTGTCGGTCGAGCTGGAGCCGATAGCCGCGCCGGCGGTGGCGCCCACCGCGCCGCCCACGACGGCGCCGCCGAAGTGGTTGCCACGCCCGGCGATGCCGGAACCGAGGATCGAGCCCAGCACGCCGCCGATGACCGCGCCCGCGGCGGTGTTGTTGTTACGCCGGTCGACGCAGTTCTGTGCGGCCCAGGCCGAATAACGCTGCGAATAATCCTGGTCGTATTGCTGCGCATTCGGATCATAGGATCCGCCGTTCACCCCTGGTGGGGGCGGAGCGCCCTGGCCCTGAGGTGGACCCTGGTCATACCCTGGCGGGGGACCTTGATCCTGCCCCTGCGGAGGGCCTTGATCTTGTCCTTGGGGGCCTTGATCTTGATTGTACCCGGGGGGCGGGCCTTGGTCGGGGCCCGGCTGGCCTTGATCGGGGCCTTGCTGGCCCTGGTCGTAGCCGGGAGGGGGGCCTTGGTCATAGCCGGGCGCGGGTTGCGCGGCCGCGCTGAAGGCGTTCGCCAGGAGCGCCACGGCGGATATGGAGGCTAGGACCGTACCGGTCGTCGCGCTTCGCCTGGTGGACATTAGGGTAATCCTTTGCTGTCGAAATGACGTGGCGAGGTCTACGGCCCTGAGCCTGAACCGTTTCTGAACGCAAGAAAAGAAGCCTGACTGTTGCGCATGGTTCACTTCGGAACGGCGGGCGCCAGACTATTGTTCCCGCGATCCGCATCGGGGATTTCGTGGCGCGGGTCGATAGTCGCCGAAACGATGGGCGGGCCGCCAGGCAGGTCGATCCGTGCGTCGCCGCGCAGCATCCATGTCTCCACCGGGACTCTGATGTCAGTGGTCTTGCCGCCTTGGTAGGCGATCTCAAGCGTGGCTGGCAGGACCAGTTTGCCGAGATTGGCCACGGTGATCTGAGCCCCCTTGGCCGGATCGCCGTCGACATAGGCGATCTTCTTCACCGCCAGATCGAGGTTCCAGTTGTTGAAGTACCAGCCGAGCCAGAACCAGGAGGGATCTTCGCCGCCTTCGCTCTGCATGGCGCGGAAGAAATCGGACGGCTTGGGGTGTTTGAACGACCAGTCGCGGATGAATTTGCGGAACGCCGGGTCGAAACGTTCAGGTCCCAGGATCTGATCGCGCAGGAGCATGAGCCCATAAGCCGATTTGAAATAGGTGACCGGGTGACGGTAGGTCTCCGAAATGAGATCGGCCTGGGTCATGATCGCCGGCGCGGCCGGATCGGACAGCACCTTTTCGATCTCGTCAGCCGGCGCGCCGCCGCCGGGGGCGAATTCAGGATCGCGCTTGGGGCCGTACACGCCACCCTCAAATTCGTCCGACTCAAAGGTGTCGATGAAGGTGTTGAAACCTTCGTCCATCCAGGCGTGCCGACGCTCGTCGAACCCCACCATCATCGGAAACCAGGTGTGGCCGATCTCGTGGGCGGTGATCCAGAACAGTTCCTTGCCCTTGTCGTCGATCCCGTCGAAGGCCAGGCCCGGATATTCCATGCCCGAAGTGCCGCCGGCGATGTTGACCGCATTGGGATAGGGAAACGGCGTCCAGCGGCGTGAGAAATTCTCCACCGAGTCCTTGAGGTATTCCGTCGACCGGCCCCAGGCGCCGGCGCCGGCGCTCTCCGGTGGATAGAACGACTGGGCGAGCGCCGTCTTGCCGCCCGGCAGGCGGATGCGGGCGGCGTCCCACACGAACGCCCGCGAAGCGCTGAAGGCCACGTCGCGGGTGTCCGCCATGTGGAAATGCCAGGTGAGCGACCCTGCCCTCACCGGCGCATCCACCTCCGCCGCGGAACGGATGATCACGGTCTTGTCGCTAGCCCGAGCTTCGGCAAGCCGTGCGCGTTCGGCGGGAGTGAGCACCTCTGCGGGATTGGCCAATTCGCCCGTCCCGGCCACCACCATGTCCGCCGGCAGGGTGACGAAGAAGTCGAAGTCGCTGTACTCGAGATAGAATTCCTGAACCAGGTACGGCGCGGTGTCCCAGCCACGGATGTCGTCATAGACCGCCACGCGCGGGTACCACTGTGCGATATCGAAAATCTCACCATGCGGCGTCTTGATCCACGAGGTGCGCCCGCCCCACGCGCCCGGCACGGTGTAGCGATATTTGATGCGCAGCCTCGCCTGGCCGCCATGACCGAGCGGCTTGGCCAGACGCACCTGCATGCGCGTATCGGAGACAAGATACGGCGCCGGCTCTTCCCGGCCATCGGCGATCAGCCTGACCGACTGGATCTCATAGCCGTCGGTGAAATCGTTTCTCGGCCACTGGCTGGCGAACCGGCTCCGCGCGTCCGGCCGATAGGCGTTCTGGTCAAGCTGCAGCCACAGGCAATCAAGCGTGTCCGGGCTGTTGTTGACGTAGGTGATGGTTTCGTCGCCGGTGAGCGTCTTCGCCCGCGGATCGAGATCGGCGTGAATCTCGAAATCGGCCCGGTTCTGCCAATAGTCGGGTCCGGGAGCGCCGTTGGCGGAGCGATAGCGGCTCGCCGCGTCCGGCAGGGTCAGGGGCGCGAAAGTCTCCCGTGGATTATAGCCAGATCCGGTCTCTGCGCACGCCGGCGCGACTATCGAACACAGCCCGACACCGGCGAGAATCGCACGGGCTAGCCGGCAGTGAATGGGGCCGGCCGTGACGCGCCTCAGATCTTGCCGACGCCCAGCGCCAGGGTCCACGGCGCGATACGCGTCGTCTCAAGGGTGCGGCTGGTCTCCCAGGGATCTCCCGCGAGTCGGTTGCGGACCTCCGCCACGCTTTCCGCGCGGATCGCCAGCATGGTGTAGGGGGTCTCTTCGAGCGGCCCTCCCAAGATCACGAAGCCGGTCGCCACCAGGCTGTTCATGAACTCTGCGTGCTCAGCCCAACCCGGCTGCGCCTCCTGCGCCAAAGTCGAATCCCACGCCGACCCACGCGACCGGGTCACGGCGAACAACTGGCCCGCCGGCGGAGCGACCGGCGCAGGCGTGGCGACGGGCGTTGGCTTGGTTCGACCGGAAGGACTACGCGCCATTGAACATGATCCAAGGTGATAGGGGACGGCCCGGGTTGTCCGCTGTTCCTCGACAGTGATCAGTCACGCACCACCCCGAACTTAGCTCCGACGCTCTTACACTCGCACGGATCATAAGGCGCTCTTACACGCGCACCGATCATAAGGCGACTGTGCTCGATTCGAACATGCGCGATCGATCGCCGCCAAATTTTTTTGCGTGGACGCCGTGAGCCGCGTTCCCGCGGTTGCGCGCAATTTTTTTTTGCGGCAAATTGACGCTGTGCATCGGGGCATGAGCCACCGATCCAGTCGTCGTGAGTTGGTTCGAGCGTTCCCATCTGTTGTTCCCCGTGCCGTGGCGTTGGAGAGTAAGCATGAAGTTTTCGACCGGCCTTATGGCGACTCTGGGCGGCCTTGCCGTGGCGACCGGCGCCAGCGCGGGCGTCAATATTTTGACCGATGGTGATTTCAGCAACCCGTACGGTGGGGCAAGCTACACTGCGATTGCCAGTGGGACGACGATGGGTCCTTGGGCCGTATCGAGCGTCGGCGGAGGCGCAACTGCGGACGCGGTCGATCTGATAGGCGGCTACTGGAACTCTCCCTCGGGCGCACCAGGCACGGGAAGCGTCGATTTGGACGGCACTTCGCCCGGCATAATTAGCCAGACCTTCACGCCGACGCAGTCAGGCCTGTATGATGTCAGTTTCGATCTGTCCGCCAATCCGGACGGGGGCGAAACCCCAAAGTCGCTCCTGGTGACCATCAATGGCGTTAGCGAGACCTACACGCCCACGCCGGGACCGAGCGGGTCGCCTGACACTTTGGTCTACACCCCTGAGGAGTTCCAGGTTTCCCTCGTCCAGGGCACCGCGTACACGCTCACCTTTACCAGTGAGGACGGCACTACGTCCGCCTATGGTCCGGTGATCGGGGGCGTGAGCGTCGCCCTGCCGGAGCCGGCGACCTGGGGCCTGATGCTCGTGGGTCTGGGCGGTCTCGGAGCGGCGCTGCGGTCGAGGCGCAAGCTGGCCCTCGCCTAAGAGAGGCGCACCACACAACGATCCAAGGGCCGCCGCGAGGCGGCCCTTTTCGTTTGAACTCTGATTCAGATAGGTTTGAACGAAGGCGCTTAGACTGCTGGACCGCCTCGTCTCAGGAAGCTTAGAACGAGAAGAATTACGAACACGACAAGCAGAATCTTGGCGATCGAGGCTGCCAGGCCAGCCAGAGCAAAGAAACCCAGTGCTCCGGCGATCAGAGCAAGAACTGCAAAGACTATCACCCAACCCAGCATGTCATGACTCCCATGAAGCCTGCGGCGACACCTGATTTTGTCGCGTCAAACCCTCAACGCAACCGATGTGCGCGCGGTTCCACGGCGTGGCTTCACCAGTCGTGCATGGTTCCGTCCTCAAGGCGGGCGACCGGCAGGCTGGCGCGGCGATAGGAGAACGTCGCCGCCAATGCTTCGTCGATGTCGACGCCGAGGCCCGGCGCGTCGCCCGGATGCAGAGAGCCGTCGTTGAAGGCGTAACCGTGGGGAAACACGGCGTCGGTCTCGGCCGTATGGCGCATATATTCCTGGATGCCGAAGTTCGGGACCGACAGGCCGAAATGGAGGGCCGCGGCCATGCTCACCGGCGAGAGGTCGGTGGCCCCGTGGCACCCGGTCTTCACGCCGTACAGCTCGGCCAGCGTGGCGATCCGGCGCAGATGGGTGATGCCGCCAGCGTGAACCACGGTGGCGCGGATGTAGTCGATGAGCTGCTCTTGGATGAGCTGCCGGGCGTCGTGGATGGAGTTGAACACCTCGCCCGCAGCCAGGGGCGTGGTGGAGTGGCGGCGAATCAGCCGGAAGCCGTCGGGATTATCGGCCGGCGTCGCGTCTTCCAGCCAGAACGGGCGGAAGGGCTCCAGATCGCGGGCCAGGCGCGCGGCCTCGATGGGCGTCAGGCGATGGTGGGCGTCGTGCAGCAGGTCCACGTCCCAGCCCAGCGCCTCCCGCGCCGCCTCGAACAGGCGTGGAACCAGGGGCAGGTATTTGCGGGTCGACCACGCTTGCTCTTCCGGATCCCCGGCGTGGGCAGGCTCATAATAGAGCTTGTCAGACGAGACGCCGTAGGTGGCGGCGAGACCCGGCACGGCGGTCTGCAGACGCACCGCGCTATAGCCCTTGGCCACATAGGCCCGCGCCTCGGCCAGAGTCTCCTCGATGGTGGCGCCGTTGGCGTGGCCATAGACCCGCACGCCGTCGCGGCAGGCGCCGCCCAGGAGCTGATAGAGCGGCAGGCCGGCCTGTTTGGCCTTGAGGTCCCACAACGCCACGTCCACGGCGGCGATGGCGGTCATGGTCACCGGCCCCCGCCGCCAATAGGCCCCGCGATAGAGATACTGCCAGATGTCCTCGATACGCTGAGGATCGCGGCCGACAAGGGTGGGAAGCACATGGTCGGTCAGATAGCTCGCCACCGCCAGCTCCCGGCCGTTGAGCGTGGCGTCGCCCAGGCCGTGAGCCCCTCCGTCGGTCTCGATCTTCAAGGTGACGAAGTTGCGCCCCGGCGAGGTGACAATGACCCTTGCGGCGGTGATCTTCATCTCTCTCCTCCCGGCAACGCGCCCGGCAGGCTTACCACGCGGGCGGCCAGCGCCAGCCCCGCCCGGGCCGCTTCCACCGCCGAAGCGCCCTTGAGGCGCGCGGCCAGATAGGCGCCGTTGAAGGCGTCGCCAGCGCCCGAGGTGTCCACGGCGACGGCTTTCGGCGCCTCCACGCGCTCCGCCGCGCCGCGCGTTGCGACGAGGCAGCCCTCCGGGCCCAGGGTCAGGGCGACCTCGCCGGCCCCCAAGGCCACGCAGCGATCCGCCAGCGCCTCCGGCGCGGCCTCGCCCCACAGGCGCTTCAGGTCATCGAGGCTGGGAAGCAGGATGGTCGCCCGGGCCATCGCCGCCTCGACGATTTCGCCCATGGCGCTCTCGCTCTCCCACAGAGCCGGGCGGAGGTTGGGATCGAAGGCGAAGGCGCGTGGCGCCACGCGATCGATGAACGCCAGCGCCCGCGCCCGCTCCTGCAGCGGCAGGATTGCAAGGCTGACGCCGCTCATGAACACTAAGTCCGCGCCGGCGACCCGACCCTCGTCGAGTTCGGACAGCCACAGCCTCGCCGCCGACTGGCCACGCCAGTAGGAAAAACGCCGCTCTCCGTGAGCGTCCGTCTCGATCATGTAGAGGCCGGGCAGCCGGCCCGCGACCGAAGGGCTCAAGGAGTCGTCGATCCCTTCCCTGCGCCACGCTTCGCGCATGTCGGCGCTCAGACCATCCTCGCCGGTCACAGAGGCGAACTGCACGTCTATATCCGGCGCGGCGCGCTTCAGATGCACAGCGGTGTTGTAGGCGTCGCCAGCGAACGCGCGGGCGTAGGCGCCGTCAGGACGGCTAGAGAGCTCCACCATGCACTCGCCCATGCTGATGACCCGCGTCATGCGCCCGCCAGCACGGCGGCACGCACCGCGGCCTCGGCGCGGAAGGCTTGCGGAAACAGCAGCGGATCGTCCAGCGCTTCAGCCAGAACTCCGCCTGCCCGCGCCCAGGCCTTCAGACGCTCGGACCTGATGTCTCTCACGACCCCCCGCCCCGGCGCCGCCAGCCACGCCCTCACCACCGCCGCCAGGCGCCCCGTAGGTCGTCCGCCACGCGCATTGGCGATGAGGATCGGAAAGATGCGCTGAGCGAGCTTGGCCGAACCGTCCTCGCCGATCTGGCTCAGGCGATGATCCAGCATAGGGTTGGCCAGGCGCACTCGCACCCCTCTCCAGTAGGTCGGGACGTCGAGGCCAGGCAGGGCCGGCGCGATCTCCTCGGCGACTATGGCGTCAGCGAACGCCGCAAGATCAGGCTGGGCGATCGCCTGACGAATGAACTCAATGTCGCGGGCGACACCGAGATAGGCCAGCGCCGAGTGGGCCGCATTCAGCACATGCAGCTTCAGCCGCTCGTGGCCGGCAACGCTTTCCATGATCTCCACGCCCGCGCGCTCCCACGCCGGCCTCGGCCCCGCGAACTGGTCCTCGATCGCCCATTGGGCGAAAGTCTCGCGCTGCACGCAGGCGGCGTCCTCCAGGCCCAACGCCTCCGCCACCCGCGCTCGGCAGCGCGCATCGGCAGCCGGCACGATGCAGTCCACCATGGAACAGGGAAACGTGACCCGCTCGGAGATCCACTTAGCCAGGGACCCGTCGATCCGGTCCGCGAAGGCGTGGACCGCGGCCCCCAGCCGCCGCCCGTTCTCCAGCAGGTTGTCACAGCTGATCACGGTGAGCGGCGCGGCGCCCGTGCGCCGGCGTTCGGCGAGGCCGCGCGTCAGCCAACCGACGGCGGACCTCGGCGCAGCGCCACCGGCAAGGTCGTGAGCGATGTCTGGGTGGGTGAGATCCAACGTCCCAGCAGCGTCCAGGCAATAGCCGGGCTCGGTCACCGTGAGGGTGACGATGTGCGTTGTCGGCGCGGCGATGGCCGAAAGCACGTCGGCCGGCGCCTCAGGGGCCACGAGGACCTGCCGGAGGATGCCCACCACGCGCACGCGCTCGCCCAGGAACTCCACGGCGTAGAGGCCATCCTGTGGCGCCAGCGCATCCCGCGCCGCGCCATGCCGCAACGACACGCCGGTGATCCCCCAGTCGCCGCCGGCCGCGATGACCGCATCTTCGGTGAACACCGCTTGGTGCGCGCGATGAAAGGCACCCAGGCCCAGATGGACGATGCCGTTCGCGAGTTGGGACCGGTCATAGGGTGGGCGAGCGACCGTCGCCGGAACGCGCGCCAGCGTCGCCTCGCTCAGCCGCTGGATCACAGCCGGTAGGTCGCCTTGGCGAGCGTGTAGGCGAGGTCGCGCGCCACCTCCGCCGCCTCGTCAAGCTCCAGGCGATGGGTGGCCACCAGCTCAGCCAGAAAGGCGCAGTCGACCCGCCGCGCGAGGTCGTGGCGCGCGGAAATGGAGACGAAGGCGCGAGTGTCGTCCGCAAAACCCACTGTGTTATAGAATCCAGCTGTTTCCGTGACTTGCCGGCGAAAGCTCAACATGCCCTCCACGGAGTCATGGAACCACCATGGCGCGCCCAGCTTCAGGCACGGATAGGCGCCGGCCAGCGGCGCCAGCTCCCGCGCCCAGGTCGCCGGATCAAGCGTGAACAGCACCAGTGTGAAGCCGGGCTGGTCGCCAAATCGGTCCAGCAGCGGCTTGAGGCCGTCCGTGAAATTCGTGGGAGTGGGAATGTCCGCTCCCATGTCGCGGCCAAATCTCTGAAAGAGCGCCGGATTGTGGTCGCGATGGGCGCCCGGATGCAGCTGCATGACCATGCCGTCCTCGCACGACATGTCAGCCATCTCGGTGAGCATCTGGGCGCGGAAAGCCTCCGCATCCCCCGCCTCGGCGCGCCCCAGAAGATGCCGGTCGAGCAGGGCCTGGGCGGCGCTGCGGGAAAGATCGGCGGTCCTGGCGCTGGGCGGTCCGTGGTCCGTCGCCGTGGCTCCCAGGGCGCGAAACTGCGCCCGCCGCTGGCGCAGGGCGGCCAGATAGCCGTCCCAGCGGGCGGTGTCCTCGCCGGTCTCCTCGGCGAGATGCGCCAGGCGGCCGGGGAATCCTGGACGGTCGGGATCGGTGACGTCGTCCGGACGGAAGGTCGGGATTACCCGGCCGGTCCAGCCGGCCAGCGCCCGATGGTGGCGCAGATCGTCGAGCGCCCCCTCGGTGGTCGCCAGCACTTCGATGTGGAACCGCTCGTAGAGCGCACGCGGTCGAAACGCCGGCGTGGCCAGGGCCTCGCCGATGGCGTCGAAATAATGATCGGCGGTGGCCGCCTCCAGGCGGAAGGTTAGGCCGAACACCTGGGCGAACACATGGTCTAGCCAAAGCCTGGACGGCGTCCCTCGGAACAGATGATAGCCCTCGGCGAAGCGTCGCCACGCCGCGCGCCTGTCGCCCTCGAACGCCCCGCCGTCCAGTGGCTGGACGCCAAGGCTCTCCAGCCCCAACCCCTGGCTCGCCAGCATACGCAGCAGATAATGGTCGGGCGTGAGGATCAGGCTGGCCGCGTCTTCGAACGCTGCGTCATCCGCGAACCAGGCCGGATCCGCGTGCCCATGCGGGCTCACGATCGGCAGCCCCTCCACCTCGGCGAACAACTCCCGGGCGATCCCGCGCACGCCGGGCTCAGCCGGAAAGAAACGATCGGGATCTAGGCGCAACGGACGGGTCATCGCCGGCGCATGGTCGTCGAGCCGTGCGGCGTTGTCGAGGCGCCGCCCGCCCTTGGTGCGCGCGGCGGTTGAAACTAGGGTCGAAGCCATGCGCCGACCGAGCCTTGATGCGCCGCCCAGGTTCGACATCGCCAAGGTGTCGGGCGGCCACATCGTGCTCACCAGCGACACCGCCGCCCGCGTCCATATCTTTGTTCTGGAGGAGGACATCATCCGCGTCCTCGTCCTGCCGGACGGTGAACTGAAGCAGCCGCGCAGCTGGGCGATCGCGCCCGGCGAGGCGGACACGCCCGACGAAGGGCGTCACCGGCTGGGCGCCGCCGGCTTTTCGAGGCCCGCCGCCACTCGGCGTCTGGAAGGCCGCACGCTGATCCTGGAGACCTCGCGCATACGTCTCACCGTCGATCTGGACGACTTCAAATGTCGTTGGCAAATATTTGACGGAGAATGGAAAAGCGCGGCGCGCGACAGGCCGACCCAAGCCTACAACTTCGGCTGGTGGGGTGGCCGCGTCCGTCACTACCTGGCCCGCGATCCGGACGAACTCTATTTCGGCCTGGGCGAACGCTCGGGCGACCAGAACCGCGCCGGGCGGCGGTTTCGTCTGGGAGCCCTCGACGCCTTTGGCTACAGCGCCCGCACCTCCGATCCGCTCTACAAGCACATCCCGTTCACGATCACCCGCCGGCCGGTCGAGAACCTCAGCTATGGCCTCTTCTACGACACGCTCTCCGACGGCGCCTTCGATCTCGGCTGCGAGCGCGACAACTACCACGGCCTCTACCGCGGCTTTGAAGCCGAGCACGGCGACCTCGATTACTACTTCATCGCCGGACCGGACCTTGGCGACGTCGTCCGCCGCTTTACCTGGCTCACCGGCCGGCCGGCCCTCATGCCTACTTGGTCGCTGGGCTTTTCCGGCTCGTCCATGGCCCTGGCCGACGCGCCGGACGCAGAAAAGCGGCTCACCGGCTATCTCGACGAATGCCAGGCGCGGGAAGTCCCCTGCCCTTCGTTCCACCTCTCCAGCGGCTACACGGGCGCCGCCGGCAAGCGCCATGTGTTCACCTGGAACGCCGAAAAGTTTCCGGACCCGGCGCGCTTCGTCAAAGCGTTCGCGGGGCGCGGCGTCCGCCTGGTCGCCAACATCAAGCCGGCGCTGCTCACCGATCACCCGAAGTTCGCCGAGGCGAGCGCCAAGGACCTGCTGATCGCCGAAGCGGATGGTGCGCCCGCCCTCGTTCAATTCTGGGACGGCCTCGCCGCCTATCTCGATTTCACCAACCCAGACACAGTCTTGTGGTGGAAAGCTGAGATCAAGAAGAGCCTCCTCGATTTCGGTGTCGCGGCAGCCTGGAACGATAACAACGAGTTCGAGATCTGGTCCGACCGGGCCCTTTCCACCCTCGGCCCGGCACGGGAGACGCGGGCGCTGCAGCCGCTCCTGATGATGCGCGCCTCACGCCAAGCCCAGATTGAACACACGCCGATCCGCCGGCCGTTCGTGGTCTCGCGTTCGGGGTCAGCGGGCATGCACCGCTACGCCCAGACCTGGTCGGGCGATAACGCCACCTCATGGGAGACCCTCCGCTACAACCTCAAGATGGGCCTGGGCCTCGCCCTCTCCGGTGTCTCCAACAGCGGACATGACGTGGGCGGTTTCGCCGGCCCGCCGCCGGACCCTGAGCTCTTCGCTCGCTGGGTGGAGGCGGGTGTGTTCATGCCGCGTTTCTCCATCCATTCCTGGAACGATGACGGCTCGGTCAATGCGCCGTGGATGCACGAGTCCGTGGCCGACAAGGTCGCCGCCCTGATCCGGCTGCGCGCCAGGTTTGAGCCATATCTCAGTTATCTTTCATGGTGTTATGCGCGCGACTTCGAGCCGATCTGGCGGCCGACCTTCTATGATCTTCCGGACGACCCGGCCACGTGGGGCGAGAGCGACGACTTCATGCTGGGCCCTTCTCTCCTGGTCGCGCCGGTGGTGACGCCGGGCGCCACCAAGCGCGCCGTGCATGCGCCGGCCGGGGCGGACTGGATCGACCCCTGGACCGGAACCCGCTTCGCCGGCGGCCGCATGGCCATGCTGGACGCACCCCTGGGCCGCCCGCCGTTCCTCGCCCGCGTCGGCAGTCTGATCCCTGTGAACCTGGCGCCGGCCCGCTTCGGCGAGACGCCCATGGAGCCGGGCTTCCTGCTGTTCCCTCCGGACCAGGGCGACGTCTCCCTGGAGCTCTACGCCGACGATGGCGAAAGCCCGGTCGACGTCGCCGTTGTCGTTCCTTCCGCGCGCATCAGCGCCCACTGTGATGCAGATCGCATCCGTGTGAGCGCACGCGGCCTCGCCGCCGTCACCCAGAAGAGCATCCTCCTTCCACCCGGCGAGAAGCGACCGCTCACCCTGACGCGGGACTAGCGAGCGCGCTGGGTCCATTCCGGCTATAAACGTGCCTGAGCGGGGGTTCGGCGATGCGGGAATGGTTCGACTTCTACGCGGTCATCGGCGCGGCGGCCGCGACCCTGACCGGGTTGCTTTTCGTGGCGATGTCGATGAACGCGTCGGCGGCCTTGAGCGAAGGGCCCGACGGATCGCGCCGGCTCGCGGTGCAGGCCTTCGAAAATTATCTCACCGTGCTGATGGTCGCGTTGCTGGCCCTGTTTCCGGACATGCCGCTGCGCGTCTTCGGCCGCGTCATGCTCATGGTGACGGCGGTTTGGGCCGTATGGGTGTTGGTGCGCCTCTATCAGGCGGCCGCGGCGCGATCCACGCACGAAACCCGCTCGCAGGCGCTCCGTAGACACCTGTCGACCATGATCGGCTTTGGGATGTTGGTCTATTCGGCCGTGCGGATGGCCCTGGACGGCACGGACACCCGCGACACCCTGGCCGCCGCCATGATCGTGCTGCTGTTCTCGGCCACCGAGAAAGCCTGGGGCCTGCTCAACCGCATCGCCGCCGCCAGGAAGCCCGACTAGGATGCAGACTCATAGCGCGAATGCAGATCGGTCGATTGACCCCTCCCCCACTCGTTCGCGGCAACGCGGGGGCGCAGGTGTTTTCCGGCAGCCCGGTGCGATGTTGGGCGACAGACGATCACAGCCAAGCTCGCCATTACCCTATTTGCCCAGTTCGGAGTCTGAGTGATGTTGGTCAGTTGGGCGATTGTCATGGCCCTATCAGCCGATCCCAGCACCTCGGTTAGCAAAGCGCCTTTACGGTCGGAGAGCCCGTCAGCCGCCAGCTCGGCGGCCACCACGCCGACCCGAGATGGCGTTGGTTCAGCACGAATCAAATGCATCGTCACCTCGCAGGGAACGCTCAAAGACTGCTTTGTACTCGGTGAAGACCCGCCAGGCCGCGGAGTTGGCGAAGCGGCGCTGAAGCTGTCGAACAAGTTTCGAATGAAGCCCAAGGCCCGCGGCGGACAGTCTGTAGCGGGTGCTGTTGTGGTCATCCCGCTTCGCCTCAGGTGGCCTGCAAGTTCGAACAAATGAATCTGGTGACAGGAGCTCTTGGCCACAGCCCCGCGTGTAGCGAACGTGCCGCTTGACTCTAGATTACGTCCGTAGTTTTCTCGAACTACAGACGTAATTCCTGGAGTCCGCCATGTCGCCCCAAGCCCACCCCGCTGTCGTCGCGCCTTTGACGCCGTTCGATGTCTTCCAGTTCGCGGGGCCGCTGCAGAAGTTCGTCATGGTCCTCCTGGTGGTGGCCATTGTGGCGGCGCTGGTGGTGCTGGCGCTGAAGCTCGCGAGCGGAAAGCGCCTGTCAGGCGGCTCCGCCTTTCTCTCCGGACTGCGGCTCGGCGCGCCGATTATCGGCCTCTTAGGCGCCTGCGATTCCGGGCTGAACATGACCCTCGCCGTGGCCAGCGTCCCAATTCAGGTAACGCCGAAGATGCTGGCGCCGGGCATCGCCGAAGCCTTTCTGATGGTCGGTCTGGGCTTCCTGGCCGGCGCCATCGCGGTGGTCGCCCACTGGGCGGTGGAGTCGCGCATCGACCGGCAGGTGCTGGGCGTCTGAGCCGTGCCGCCTCCCGTCCACGTCACCGAGGCTGAGAGCGAGGTGCTCGCCGCTCTCTGGCGGCATGGACCGCTCACGCCGGCGAGGCTCGTCGAGGCCGTAAAGTCTCGGCGGGAGTGGGGCGACGCCACCATCAAGACCCTGCTCGGGCGGCTGATGCAACGAAAGGCGGTGCGCTCCCAGCGGGAGGATGGCCGCCTGCTCTACCATCCGTTGATCACGCGCGAGACCTACGTCGCGGGTGAGGTCGAGGCGCTCATAGACCGCCTGTTCGAAGGCGACCCGGAGAAGTTGGCCGCGCATTTGTCCAGTGGATAAACGCGCTCTGGGGCCCGCTCCTGGTCAGGTAGACCGGGGCAGAACGGAAAAATTTCGGACTCGCATCGCCAAAATTTGAAATTCGCTCCAGAGCGGACCCCAGGAGCGTGCGAACGTCAAATCCAGCACGCTAGGGGCCGCCCAGCGCATAGAGGAGCTTGATCGAGCCATTGGCCGGGACGGTCAGACGGAAGATCGGCCGACCGTCCTTCATGCCCATGGGCTGGTCGGCGTCGGACACGTGCAGGGACCCAAAGGTCTGAAGCCGAAGCTCGAACGCCGCCGGCGCGGGTCCGGCGTTGACGATCTCCACCTGTTCCACCGCCCGGCCCTTGTGCAGCACGAGCAGCAATTCAGGTGTCAGAAAGCTCAGCTCCGGCGCATCGGCGGTATAGGTGAGCTGCGTCTGGCGAACATGGACATCGGGGTCGACGCCGATCTTGAACTCCACGTCCTCGCCGACCGCGGTGTCGCGCACGTCGGTCTGGCCGGCCAGCAACTCCTGACCGCCCATGTGATCGAACAGCGCCAGATGGCCGGCGGGAAGCGGCAGGCCCAGGTGGTCGGCCACATCGTTCTTGGTCCTGAGGATGGTCGTCGCCGGCATGAACCCGCCCTGGCCGCCGGCGTAGAGGTCGGCCCCCGTGATCCTGGTGAATGGCACGGCCGCCTGATCGAGCATCAGCACTTGTTTGGACTGATGCGCGGCCACCGTGGTGCGCTGGCCCAGGCGGTAGAGCTTCAGATCGCCGAGCTGTTCAGGTGGGGGTGGGCGATTCGCCGACACGACCATTTCCGCCACCATCGTCCTCGCCGCGAGCGCGGTAGGCGCGGGCGCAGCGTCCGCAGCCTCCACAATCATCTCGGGCGGCCGAAGACCGCTGGAGGTCGTGCCCTGCGGCCAGCAGTTGGCGATCACCTGCGGCGCGCCCTCACCCTCGTCGCCGTTGTCGCCCACGCGGTTGAGCCGGCCGGCCACGATCTGTGTCCCAGCGTCCAGCAGGCTGACGTCGTTGCCGTTGGCCAGGGTGATCCAGGCCGTGAGATCAAGCGCGCGCCGGTCCGGTGTCAGAGTGGCCACATAGTTGGCCGCCCAGTCGAAATCGTCCGCCAGATACGAGAGCGTCACCGTCGCCGTCGTCTCCCGCCGGCTCGTGGTGAGCACCGACAGCGTCGGAGTGGAGAAGAGGCCTGCCGGCACGCGGTCGTAGGTGAAGGTCTCCGGCAGCCCCGAGCAACGCAGCGCCTCGACCCCCTGGGCGGTCTCGAACACCACGTCGTTCTCGTTGGCCGAGCGAATCCGGGCCGGGATGCGCGTGACCTTGCCGGTCTTGCGGTTGGTGCGCACCAGGGTGATCTGGGCGCCCACGGCCGCGCGCATCAGGGCGGAGGGCGAGAGCGTGGCCGCGTCGCGGTTCTTCTCGATCACTCCCTGTGGCAGGCCGGTGACGATGGCGCTGGCGCTCTGGATGCCATCGACCACGCCCTCAAAGCGCAGGCGCGACTGGCCTGCCGGCAGATGCACGGTGCGCGTCTCCTTGATCAGCGCGAAGCCGCCGAGATTGTCGAGCGAGATCGATCCGCCCTGGCGCCAAGGCGCGCGATAGATGGTCACCGACAGGTCCCGGGGTGGGCCAGCGATCACGTCCCCCGCCACCGCCGGCAGGGCCAGGGCGGAGAAAAGCGCGGCGAGGAGCGCCCGGCGCATGGCGCCTCGCTCAGTACTTGCTGTCGAAGGTCGCGGTGACCTCGGTCTTGCCGTTGGCCGGCACGTCGACCGTCCACTCCGTACTGTCGGCGCTCTTTCGCTTGCTGGGCTGACTCTCGGCCACGATCCGGGTCTCGCCCCACAGGCCGTCCTGGATCAGGGCCACCGTCACCGGCTTGGGCAGGGCGTTGGAAAGGGTGTAGCGCATCGCCGTTTTCCAGTGGAACAGGCTGTCGCGCTGGCGGCTCTCGACGACGCTCTTGACCTTGACGTCGAAGGCGTCGCCGGTGGCCAGCGACAACTCCGAGCCCATCGGCGTGTGGCCGATCGGGCTCTCGCCGATGAACTGCGGCGCGCCTTGCTCGTCGTTGACATAGAAGCGGACGGTCCCCGCCGGTAGCTGGTCGCCCAGGCCGCCGTTGGCGCTGTTGGAGAACCGGTAGACCGATCGCGCGCTCCTCGGCTCCTCGATGGTTTCCATCCAGCCGAGCCGCGCCTCATAGCCGTGGCTTGCCGGCGCGCCGCGCACGTCCAGGAAGCTCACCTGTTTGGTCTGCTGGTTGGCGATCGTCGTCCGTTCGGCCAGGGGATAAAGGTAGAAATCGCCCAGCCGCGCGCGATTTCCGCTCTCGGTTCCCGCCTGCGTCATCCCCGGGCTCGCGTCGTCGCCTTGATCGCCGTCCGAGTTGTCTACCGCCCCAAGACGGGGCGTTCCGGCCACCAGCACCGTGCGCGCGGCTTCGTAGGAGACGCCGCTGGTGTTGGTCAGAGTCACCCAGCCCTGCACGTCGATCTTGCCGGCTGTCTCGTCGTACACGGCCACGTAGTCGGCGCGCCAACCGAGCCCCGGCGTCAGATAGCTCAGAGTCACCGCGCGCGCGCCGGCCCCGGCGGCGTCCACCATCACCGACAAGGTCGGCTGGGCGCGCAGATTGTCCGGCACCTTGTCGAAGATGACCCGCGCCGGCAGGCCATCGTCGCGCAGCACCTCGATGTGGTCGCCGATCTTCAGCACGACGCCGTCGTTGACCGCCAGCACCTCAGCCTGCTCGCGCGTCTCCGCGCCGTTGGCCGGATTGATGCGCACGATCGTGACCACCCGGCCGACCGCCTTCTCCATCATCTTGGCGGGTGAGAGCAGATCGTAGTCGAAGTTTTGCTCGACCACGCTGACCCCCTGCGCGGTTAGCGACGCCGTCTCTGGGCGGATCTGGGCCGACACGTCCTTGAACTCGAGCTGCTGGCGCCCGGCGGCCAGGTCGAGCGAGCGCACGTCGCGCACCAGGGCCAGGTTGTTGTTGTAGATGGTGACGGAGATGTCGGCGGGCGGCGCCGGCTGCTGCTGCGCGAGCGCTCCGGCGGATGTGAGGAAAACCAGCAGAGCGGCGCCGGAGCCCATCGATACCAGGCGCATGACATTCCCCCCGCCCCTAGACGGCTCAAGCCGTAGCGCGCGACGGGCGAAGGCACAATGTGCGGACGGTTTACCGCGCCGCGCGGAGTCAGGTTTCGAAGGTCGATGCAAACCGCCGCACCGCGTCTTCCACGAAGCCGGCCGGCGTCGGTGGCGGCTGTTGGTCGGAGCGATGGGTGACGAACAGCTCCTCGAAGCCGCCCGGATGGAAGCTGACCAGGAGGTCAACTTCACCGTCGGAGGTGTTGGCGTAGCCGTGCCTGACGCCCGGCGGCACGCGCACAAAGTCGCCCGCTTCCAGATCGAGCACTTCTTCGCCCAGAAGGAATTGAAGCCTCCCGCGTCGGACCAGAAACGTCTCCTCGATATCCCTATGGCGATGGACGCCGAAGTTCGGGGGCCTCGCTGCATCGATCTGCGGTCGGGCGGAAACCGTGTACTCCATCAGGGAATAGAGCCCGCCCGTCTCATGGCCGAAGACCAGGATGCGGCCCCGGTCGTCGCCATCCTCGAAGGCGACGCCGTCCCCCACCCTCACCGCGGTATTGCAACCCATCGTGCGCCTCCATCGCGGGAATTAGCATTGCCGAGGGTCGATTGTCCGCCGCCCACCCACTTCGGTCTGTGGTGTGCTGCCGTGACGGGCGTTCCCGGGGCCGAATCGCGCTCGCCCATCAACCCAAGCTATATCCCCCTCGGCCCCACAGGAGGTGCTCGATGGCGCAAGAACCGCCGGCGATAGAGGCGTGGCTGACGGCGCTGCCGGGCGCCGCGGACCTCCCATTCTGGCCGCCGCCCACCGCCCTCTACTCGGTCGCCAAGCTCCACAACGGCCTGTCGCTCGACGACCCGGCGCCGTGGCGCAATACCTGGGATACGACCGTCTTCAACTGGACGCTCGGGCCCGACGGCAGGCCTCGCTCACTGGACGCCGCGGAGGCCGTGGCCACGCGATTGCACGACGCCGCCATGGACCGTCTCGTCTGTGACTATGTCGACCACAGGAACTCCGCAACCATCGGTTTCATGGGCGGACATGACGTTCTGCGCACTGAGGTGGCCTACGCGAGAGTGGCGCGCATCGCGCGGGAGCTCCGCCGGCGCGGGTTCAAGATTGTCACTGGCGGCGGCCCTGGCCTCATGGAGGCGGCCAATTTCGGGGCCTTCCTGGCCCCCCATGGCGAAGACGAGTTCGGTGCCGCCATCGAGATACTGCGCACGGCCCCGGACTATGGGAGCAGCCAAGACCCCGCCACCGCCGAGCAGCAGAAGAGCGGTTGGATCCATTCCGCCGCGGAGGTCCGCAAGACCTTGCTCGGCGGGTGGGACGCCCAAACCGGACAAGGCGGCGACAGCCTCGGCATTCCCACCTGGTACTATGGGTCCGAGCCGCCCAACCTCTTCGCCAGCATGTCGGGAAAGTATTTTGAGAACAGCCTGCGCGAGGACGGTCTCGTCAGCGTCGCCAACGGCGGCCTCGTCTTTGGAAAAGGGTCGGCCGGGACCGTGCAGGAGGTCTTCCAGAACGCCAACTACAACTACTACCGGGGCGAGGCCGTGGCCGCGACGCCGATGGTTTTCCTCGATATCGATTTCTGGAACCCGGGTCCGATAACCGACGCAGCGGCCGGCGCGCCGCTCGATCCAAAACGGATCCCTGTCTTCCCGTTGATCGAGAAACTCAGCGCCAACGCAACCCCCCGTTTACGCCCAGGGTCATGCTGTCGGACGACCCCACTGAGATCACGGAGTTCCTCAGCTCACAGAACAGCAAGCGCCTGAAGGGCCGCCAGGCGGACATTCGCCTGGCGCACGTAAATTCGCTACCGACCCGGCGCCGGCCCTGATGCCGCGCGCCCTACTGGGTGAAGGCGAGTTCGCGAAAGATTTCGGAGCCCAGGATCTTCCGCATGGACTCCCGCTGCATCGCCATGTCGTGGGCCTTGTCGAGCGATCCGTACTGGGCCGCGGCTGATTTCTCACCTTCGGCCAGCGGCCGGTCGTACGCCGCCAGGTTCTTGAACACGACGACGAGCACGAGGTTCGCCTCGCCGGCCCTCGGATCGATAGGCTGTTCGATGCTGTAGGCCAAAATCGCGCCGGAACGCTTGCCATCCTCCATAGACTTCCGCCAGCCGACCGAGAGGTCTTGCATGTAGGCGGTGAGCTGGCCCGGTTTCACCTCGATCTGGGTGACCTGGGTGACTGTCGCGAAATCGAAGTTTCGCGGTGCGACTTGGGCGGAAACGCCGGTGGCGCCAAGCAAGCTGGCCGCGACCGCAATCATGGCTAGGCGATGGTTCATAAGAGCCTCCCCAAAAGGATTGTTGGCAATCAAGCGGAGCCATTGGCGCACCAACCCATTTCAACCGCAAGCGACAAGGGCGATCCCCTTCCTCACGCCACCTCCGGCGCCACCGCTGATTCAGGCAGCACGACGGGCAAATGGCGGTGCGGCAGGTAGAACGCATTGGCGATCAAGGTAGGGACCACGGCGCTGCCGATCACCGCGGCGACGAGCAGCGAATATTGCGCCTGGGTGATGATGTGGTGGGAGAGGCCGAAGAGTGAGGAGATCGTGCCAAACGTCAGACCCGTGGACATCAGCAGCGTCGTATACATCGACTCCCGGCGCGGCCCCTTGAACAGCCTGGTGGTGGGAAATACGCCGGCGAACTTGGTGATCATCTTGGCGCCCAGCAGGATCGCGAACGCAAACGGCGCGGCGATCAGGGCCGGCACGGAGACGAATGAGCCGGCCCGAATGAAGTAGAACGGAGTCAGCAGGCCGAAGGTCAAAGTTCTCAGGCGGCGTATGAGCGCGTGGTCTTTCCCGACCGTCCCCGCCAGCACCATGCCGACCATGTAGGCGGGCAGAACCGCCTCGCTGTCGGCCCAGCTGGCCAGCGCCCCAAGGCCAAACAGAATGAGCAGCAGGAACTTCGCTTCCAGCTCCGAGGGCCGGCCGCCGAACCACCGGAAGAAGCGCGGCGTGAGCCAGGGGAGGATCGCGAACGCTGCCAGCGAGCCCCCGCCGAACACCAGGGTCTTCACGGTGAACGGCGCAAAGATCAGGCCGAGCGCCAGGACGGTGATGAGATCGTTGATGAAACAGGCCGCGAGAATGGTCTTGCCGTAGTCGCTCCGGTTGAGGCCGAACTCCAGCATCACCGCATAGACCACGGCAACCGACGTGGTGGAGAGCGCCACGCCCGCCAGCCAGCTCGGTCGCGCATCCCAGTGGAGCAAGAAGTGCGCCGCCGCCGCGCAGCCCAGGAACGGGGCCACGAAGCCGACAAGGCCCACGGCGCTCGCCTCCTTCCATTTGGTTTTGAACACCACCGGATCGAGCTCAGCGCCGGCCAGGAACGTCAGGACGATCGCGCCGGCGCCGGAGAGGAAGGTAATCCAGGATTCGCCCGCGCCCAGCAGCGCGCCGCCGACGACGACGCCGATGATCAGCTGGGCGATGGTTCCGACGACAATCTCGGAGAGCGCGGTGGCGACCTTCAGCCAGATGGAGACCAGAGTGGCGATGAGCGCCAGTCCCAGCCAAAGCGCCGCGAGGGCCCAGACGTGGGTCATTTTATCGCCTCACTCTCTCGCCGCCCGAGAAGGCTCCGGGCGGCGCCCATCGTGTCGCGCGAGAGGAGGAACGAGACGCTCCTACCCCGGCGGCGGAGACACGCGTCCGCCACACTGGAGGTAGGAGTCATTAGCCTTGCGGCGGTTGCGGGGGACTCCATCCCCGGCTCTCATTGGGGCCGATGCTAGCCAAACGCGCGTGAGCTGGCAACGCGTGTGGTGAGCCTTTCATTGTTCTGTGTGTGAAACGATAAGTCCCGAATTTGGTGACTACCGGCCTTATCGTTGCAATCATATCGCCTTCACCCATTCAGACACCTGGAGGCTAGACCATGAAAATCCTGCACATCGACAGCAGCATCAACGGAACCAACAGCGTCACCCGCGACATCAGCCGGGCGATCATCGACAAGCTGACGGCGACCCAACCGTCGGCGAGCGTCATTTACCGCGACCTCGGCGCCTGGCCGCTGCCGCATCTCACCCTCGAGGCTCTCGCCGACGGCGCGGTCGTCGACGAGTTCCTCGACGCGGATGTCGTCGTCATCGGCGCGCCCATGTACAACTTCGGCGTTCCCTCGCAGTTGAAGGCTTGGCTCGATCGCATCGCCATCGCCGGCAAAACCTTCCGCTACACGGCGAACGGCCCCGAGGGTCTGGCCGGCGGCCGCAGGCTGATCATCGCCTCCTCGCGCGGCGGCTTCTACGGCACCGGCTCGCCGACCGCGGCGTTCGATCACCAGGAGAGCTACCTGCGCGCCTTCTTCGGCTTCCTGGGCGTCACCGACATCACCTCCGTCCACGCCGAGGGCGTGGCCATCGGCGCCGACGCCCGGACCAAGGCGATTGAATCGGCCCGCGGCGAGGCCCTGAGCCTGGCGGCCTGAACCGGCAGTCCCGGCGCGACCAACGCGGCGCCGGGGCTAACGCGCTAAGCCATGGACGCCCAGGCCGCCGCGCGCGGATGCAGCGCCTGGGCGGTGAAATCGATCATCGCACGCACGCCCGGCAGCAGGCCGCGCCTGGAGGTGAACACCAGGTGCAGGATCCCCTGAGGCGTCGCCCAGCCCGGCAGAACATGGACGAGCTGGCCGCTCTCCAACGGTTCGCGGCTGAGATATTCCGGCAGCAGCGCGATCCCCATGCCGCCGATCGCCGCCTGGCGGATCATCGCCCAGCTGTTGGCCGACATCCTGGGTTCGTGCGCGACCTCGACTCTCTGACCATTCGCACCTTCAAACGACCATCGGTCGAGCCCCGGCCGCTCGGTGTGGCTGAGGGTCGCGAACCGGGGAAGGTCCTCCGGCGTTTCCGGAAGCCCGTTCGCCGCGACATAGTCGGCGCTGGCCACCAGCTCGGCGACTGTGGGCCCCAGGATCCGAACCTGCAGGTCGGCGTCGCTGTCCAGCTTTTCACGTACTCTGATCGCCAGGTCGACGCCCTCGTCGATGATGTCCACCCTGCGGTTGGTGACGACCAGCTGAACGCGAAGCTTGGGGTGGCGCTTGAGAAACTCCGGCAGCACCGCCCCCAAGACCCGATCGACGCCGAACGGGCAACCTATTCGCACCAGCCCCTGCGGCTCGGCCTTCAGGCGCGAGACCACGTCGTCGATGGCTTCGGCCTCGCTCAGCGCCGCCCGGGCGTGGCGATAGACGTCCTGGCCGATCTCGGTGATCTTGAACCGCCGGGTCGTTCGCTCCACCAGCCGGACCCCGAGTTGCTCCTCCAGCGCCGCGACCCGCCGGCTGATGCGGGATTTGGGCGTGTTGAGCGCTCGCCCGGCCGCCGAGAAGCCGCCGTTGGTGACCACGGCAGCATAGAGATTGAGGTCGTTGAGATCCCGCATCGGATTGTTCCTCCCTCGGAACGTAATGTCCCGATATTGCCGGCTAATCGCCCCATCGTTCTATCGCTATCTAGCAGAGGAACACAGTCAAGCCGGAGGAGCGGCGATGAACACTCTCACGATGAATGCATTTGCCGGGCGCGCGCATTCCGACAAGCGCGAGCGCTTGGCGGAACACAGGCGGCGGGCGCGGCAAACCCTGCGGCGCGCGGCGACCGTGATGACGGTCCTGGTCCTGGGCGGCGTGCTGCACGCCATGCGCCTGGCCAGCATGCTGGTCCTCTAGTTCACTTCGGCCCGACGGCGGCGAAGCTCCCCCGCTCTCCGCCCGCCGAAAACTCCCTCCCCTGCCGATCCTTCAGGGGAGCGGGGTGGGGTTGCGCAGGACCTCCCACCGGCGCGCCCCACCCCATGGAGGGGATATGATACCTATCGTTCTGCAGGTAGAACGCCGAGTTCTAAATCAGCAGTCTACCGCCCTCATTGTTTCGGGACGATATTTAATGGACGGAACTTGAGCGACGGAGCGTGTGATGAACCCCTTTCATACCCTGGCCACCCTGAGCCTCTCGATCGGCGCGCTGGCCTTCGCGCTGTGGGTGGCGCTGGCCCACCCCGCCCATCAAACGGTCGTCTCGCCCTATGCACAGTCCGCAAGCGTCGCGGCCGCTCACGCCTGACGGCGCGGATCGCTGGAACTATGAGAGCCTGACGGCCCTGTTCGCGTTATGAGTCCAAGCACTCACCGGAGCGCGTCGTTCATGTCCGACTATGACCTCTACTACTGGTCCGTGCCGTTCCGCGGTCAGTTCGTGCGCGCCGTCCTGGCTTATGCCGGCAAGACCTGGACAGAGGGCGGCGACGCCGCGATTGTAAAGCTGATCGGCGGGCCTGTGACGCAGATGCCGGTCCCATTCATGGGGCCGCCCATGCTCATCGACAAAAGGGCGGACTTCGCCGTCGCGCAGATGCCGGCCATCGTCCTCTATCTGGGCGAGACCCTGGACCTCTTGCCCGCCTCCCCCGCCCTGCGCGCCCTGACCATGAAGATCGTCAACGACGCCAATGACGTGATCCACGAGATCACTCTGAACGGCGGCCGCGAGATGTGGACGCAAGAGCGCTGGCGGGACTTCATCCCTCGCCTGAAGAGGTGGATGTCGTTCTGGGAGGAGGCCGGACGCCGCCACGGCCTCACGGCCGACTCCGGCTTCCTGCTGGGCGGCGAGGCGCCGGGCGTCGCCGACATCGTGACCGCCACCCTGTGGTCGACCATGGCCGACCGCTTCCCCAAGATCAGCGTGATGCTCGAGGAATCCGCGCCGATGACGGCGGCCTTGTCGCGGCGGATCGCGGCTCTGCCGCCGCTGGCCGCCCTGGCGGCCGAGGCGCGGCAAGACTACGGCGACGCCTATTGCGGCGGCCAGATCGAGGCCTCCCTGCGCAAGGTCCTGGACGCCTGACTTCGCAGCGACCTCCCCTGCCGCGTGAGCGGCAGGGGCGTGAGTGCTGAGCGACCTATCCCGCGGCCATCTTCTTTACATCCGCGGCGTGGAGGGCCTGGCCACCGATCGCCCAGTCGCCGCCCTCCACTTCGTTGATCTTGACCCAGGTGACGCCGCGTAGCTTCTCGCCCTCGACGGACACCATGGCGTCTGTCACCTTTTCGATCATGTCAGCCTTCTGTCCCGGCGTGAAAACGCCCTTGATCACGTGAATGTCCACCAGTGGCATGCGGTTCTCCTCTGCATCTGAGGAGAAAGTCTCGCCGCTTTGACACCGGTCTCAAGTTCAGGAACTGAACCGATGAGTGTTGGCGAAGAGGTCCCGGCGGCGCCCGGAAGGGTTCAGGTCGGCCGCGGCGAGGCGTCGCTCTACGGCCAGTTCTGTCCGGTGGCCATGGCCGCGGAGTTGCTGGCGACACGCTGGACCATGGTTGTTCTGGGCGAAATGCTTTCCGGCTCAACTCGCTTCAACGAAATTCGCCATGGCGTGCCCCGCATGTCCTCCGCCCTGTTGTCGAAGAGGCTGCGGGAACTGGAGCGCGCCGGCGTCCTGACCCACCACAACGGCGACTATGTTCTCACGAGGTCCGGACGCGAACTCGCGCCGATCATTCAGGGTCTCGGCCGGTGGGCGCTCCAATGGGTCGATTCCGACTGCTCCCTGTCAAACCTCGATGTGCGGCTGCTGATGTGGAACATGCGGCGCAACCTTCGGCCTGATCCCATGCCCAAAAGGCGGGTTGTCGTGGAGTTGCGGTTTCCCGAGCTGCCATCGGAAGAGGGCCGCTACTGGCTGATCGTCGCGCCCGGCCAACCCGTCGATCTCTGCTCGCTGGATCCGGGACACGACATCGATCTGCTGGTGACCGCCGACCTCCGCGCCATGACATCAGCATGGATGGGCATGACCGACTTTCAGGTCGAACTCGGCGCGAGCCGCATAGAATTGGATGGCGACGCTGATCTGGTCGCCACCTTCACCCAATGGATCGGCCGGAGCGGGCTGGCTGCGTGACGTTGTTCAAACGGCCTCAGCACTTGCCGTTGAACATCACCCCCAGCACGCAAGGGTTGGTCATGTATCCGGTGTGCGCCGTCACCGGCCATTCCATGCCGCCGAACCAGCCAAAGCCGTTGTTCACAAAGAGATTGATCACCTTCGGCGCCGGCGCTCCCGGTTGATTGGCGGGGGCGTCCACCCTTGGTACCTGCCAGGTGAGGACATCGCTCGGATCGTCGAATGCGATGATCTGTTTGGGATACTGCTCGTTCGGGACACCGCTCTTGCCGGGGATTGGCGGCCGAACGCCGCCCCAAGCCCGCAGCCCCGCGCCTGACGCGTCGCTTCCTCGAATGCCCTCGATTCGCGCCAGCTCCAGAATCTGAAACTGGTTGGCCATGAAATACAGGCTGTAGGCGCGCCCGACGACAAACCTCGCCGCCGACGCCGCCTCCACCGCCTTAGCCTCGTCCTGTGTGCCGGCCGACCGGGTTTCGGTGAACCCGGCGGCGTTGAACGTATCCAGGATCGCGAAGCTGCCCAGGCTTTCCGACACGACAACATATTCGGCCGAAGCCGGGCCGTTGGTCTGATACGATGTCCGCCAATCGAGCGGGCGGGGGCTGTCGGGATCGAAGGCCGCGACCTGCTCCAGCGCCGACCCGAGCGCTCGCCGGATCAGGTACCTCATCGGCCCGGACGTGATCACGGCGTCGGAGAGGCCCCAATCGAGGATCTGGGTCTTGATCGTGAAATTGACCCGCTTGGCCCCGCCGGAACGCAGAGGCCGAGCCTTGATCGCCGCCACGTCGGCGGCGCTGATCCAAGGGTAAAACGCTTTGTTGGCCTCGTCCGGCAGCAGCCGGTCGTCCTTCGAGCAGGTGGCGAGATCGGGGCTGTCCGGTCCGACCAGTGAGGCGTCCGTCTCGATCAAGGCGCGACACTTCAAGGCGAACAGCAGCGGCCACCAGTTGACCTCGTCCACCACGATCGGGCCGCCGCTCTTCCGCCGAAAGACATAGTGATCCACGAATGGGCGGCTGAACGCCCATTCGTCGCTCGACGTCCAGATCTTGCCCCCCTCAAACGTCGCGTCCGCCGCCATGTCGCCCATATCGACCCGGTCGCGTTGCTGGAACGTGGAAGGGGCGACGCAGCCATCTTTCACGTAGGCGCAGAGACTCTGGCGCAACTGGAGCGAGGTTCCGGGTCCCGACGCCCGAATTCCATGCACGAAGACGATATGCACCGGGTTGGACTTCGCGTCGGCGATGACATCGCGAAGGCTTCTCGAACCCGCGAGCGGATCGGGGCCGCCTTCAACCACCCCAGCCCAAGAAAGCTCGCTGGCCGACGTCAATGCGATCGCTGCCGCGACAGCCAGCACGGTCACGCGCGATCGCATCGGATGAAGCCTCCTCATGTGACTCGAACGCGCTACGCAATCGCCGCTAGTGTCCCGATTCCGAAGTTCGCAGGCTCTTGTGGCGGGCACAGACGAACTTCGGATTCGACAAGGACACTAGCGAGTTCATGTTTCTAGTGTGCTTTACGGATTTGAAGTTCGCTCCGAAGCCGACCCCAAGAAAAGGCGAACTTCAAATCCAGCACACTGGGCAGGCTGGCCGGATCGGCGTCGCACTATAGCGGCCCCCGCGCCAGGGGCGGAAGCTGGCAGTCGACTCCCACGGCGCGACGGCCGGCCGGCCAAGTTTAGGGCCGATCTGTTCGATCGGCGCGTTGCTCATCTAACAAATCGAACGGGATCGGGAATAAAGTCCGCTCGCTGTCGGTCTTGGAATCGAATGTACGACCACCGCCGGAGGTTCGAGGCGCTCGCCTTGCCGCACATGGATGCGGCCTACAATCTGGCCCGATGGCTTTCGCGCTCGCCCGAGGACGCGGACGACATCGTGCAGGACGCCATGCTGCGCGCCTTCCGCGCCTTTGAGCAGTTCCGAGGCGAGAACATCCGACCGTGGCTTTTGACCATTGTGCGCAACTGCTGGCGCAATCGCTCGGCCGACACCCATCGTCGTGGCCATACGCCGTTGCCGAAGGAGGACGATCACGCGCTGGCGTTCGACGGCCCCGATCCTGAAGCCCAGGCATTGCGCGCCAGCGAGGGCCGACGGCTGGAGGCGATGATCGCGGCTCTGCCCGAGGAATTCCGCTCGGCGCTGATCCTGCGCGAAATGGAAGACATGTCCTACCGAGAAATCGCCGAGGCGACGGGCGCTCCGATCGGCACGGTGATGTCGCGGCTTACTCGAGCCCGCACTCTGCTCAAGAACCAATGGTCGGCGGAGGACGCTCATGTCGTGCGCTGAAACCCTACGCACGCAGGCCTTTGTCGACGGCGAAGTCGTCGGCGCCGAAGCCGAGGCGATCGAGCGGCATATCGAAGGCTGCTCCGACTGCCAGGCGCTCTGCGCCGACGCCGCCGCGCTGAGCGACGCCATCAGCGCCCACGCGCCGCGCTATGCGGCGCCGGTCGCCCTGCGGCGACGCGTGGAGGCGATGTTGGACGAAGAAGACGCGCGGGCGGCTCCCTCCCAGCTCCGATTCGCCCGAGGCGCGCCATCGGGCTTCTGGCGCGGGGCGTCCAGCGGCGCCGGCCTGACCGCCCTCGCGGCCGGGCTGGCCGTCCTCTCCATCCTGCCGCCATCCGCGAGCACGCTGGCCGACCAGGTCACCTTGGCCCACACGAACGCACTGATGCAGGGACGCGCGATCGAGGTCGTCTCTACGGATCACCATACCGTTAAGCCGTGGTTTGCCGGCCGCCTGTCCCTCTCCCCGCCCGTCGCCGATTTCGCGGCGCAGGGCTACAAGCTCATCGGTGGACGGGCGGACAGGGTTGCCGGCGCGCAGGCGGCGGTGGTGGTCTATCAGCACGGCAAACATGAGATCGACCTCTTCGTGTGGGCCGATCGGGGTTCAATCCTGCCGTCAACGGGCCTGAGCCACGGCTACCACTCGATTTTCTGGAAAGCCCAGGACCTTGATTTCGCGGCGGTTTCGGATACCGCCGCGCCTGAACTGGCGAGCTTCGTCAATTTGGTCCGCGCCGAGCCGGAATAAACGGCGACGCTCGTCGGTCTAGCCCTCCAGATGTCATTGGAGGATTTGCGACATGGACCACGACCCAACGCGCCGGGGCGCCCTGCGATGCCTGGGGCTGGGCGCTGGAACCCTGTTTGCCCTCAACGGCGGCGTGCTCAGTGGTTTCGACCTCGCCGAGGCTGCTGAGCCGGGCGCCGCGGGCAAGATCGGGACGCCGTTGTTCGTCCAGATCAGCGACAGCCATATCGGCTTCAACAAAGAGGCCAATCCTGACGTCGTCGGCACCCTGAGCCGGACTATCGACCTGGTGAATGGCCTACCCGAACGACCGGCGTTCGCCCTCCATACCGGCGACATCACCCATCTGTCCAAGGCGGCGCAATTCGACCAGGCGTCGCAGCTCCTCTCCCGAATGCGCGTCACCGAGCTGCATTTTGTGCCCGGCGAGCATGACGTCACCGACGGCCAGGGGACCGAATATTTCGCTAGATTCGGCGCAGCCTCGAACGGCAAAGGCTACTACAGCTTCGACCACGCCGGCGTGCACATGGTCGCCCTGGTCAATGTGATGCAGTTCAAGCCGGGCGGCCTGGCCTCGCTCGGCGACGAACAGCTGGCGTGGTTGAAGGATGACCTCTCCGGCCGCTCCTCAAGCCAGCCCATCGTGCTCTTCGCCCACATGCCGATGTGGAGCATCTATGAGCCCTGGGGCTGGGGATCGAGCGATTCCGACCAGGTCATGGCCCTGGTCAGGCGCTTTGGTTCGGTCACCGTGCTCAACGGCCACATCCACCAGATCGTCAGCAAGGTCGAAGGCAATGTGACCTTTCACACCGCTCGATCGACCGCCTATCCGCAGCCGGCCGCGGGAGTCGGACCAGGCCCCGGACCGCTGACGGTTCCCAGCGAGCAGCTCCCCCGCATGCTGGGCGTCACGACCGTCACCCGAGCGCCGCTGCACAGGTCGCTGCGCCTGACCGACACGTCTCTCGCCTGATGCTGCCCACCGAACAAAGGATGACTTCACATGCACTTTTCGAGCCCTAGCCGCGCCCTCACGGCGATCACCTTCGCCGCGTTTGCCACCATCAGCTTGACCGCCGCCGGCGTGGCGTTCGCCGCCCCTGGCGACGTCTCGGTGACAATCAAGAATTTCGACTTTCATCCCATGGCCATCAGCGTCCCGGTCGGGGCGACGGTGACCTGGAAGAACCTCGACGGCGAGCCACACACCGTCACCAGCACCGACGGGAGCTTCCGATCGGACGCGCTGGACGAAGACGACACCTTCAGCTTCAGGTTCGCCAAGCCCGGCGTCTACAAATACCTTTGCACGATCCACCCCCGGATGGTGGCCACCGTCACCGTGAAATAGCGTCGAGCCCGTTCGTGCGCGAACGCGGGCGCCGCCGTGACGACGCCGGAATAGTCCACACAACCAATCCGTCTTAGCCGAGGCCACCGGCGGCCGATGGCGTAGGAGAATCGAACCATGGGCGATGTAGCGCTGACGACGATGCATACCGATCAGGTTCGCCGGCCGGAACGGTTCGACACCCTCACGATCGCCATGCACTGGGGCGCGCTGCTGCTTCTCGTCGTGACGTTCGCCGCCGCCTGGACGTTGGGGTGCGCAACCGATCCGGCGACGGCGGAGGGCGCGTTGTTGGCGCATCGTTCCACAGGTGTGCTGCTTTGGGCGCTGACCGTCATCAGGCTTGGCTGGAAATACAGGTTCGGCCGAGCCGCTCCGCTTCCGCACACGGTCGGCCGTGTCCAGCGCGCCGCAGCGCGCGCCACCGAATATGGCCTCTACATCCTCCTGGTGCTGCAGCCGATGACCGGCCTTCTGCAAAGCATTCTTCGTGGAAAGCCGTTTCCACTTCTGGGCCTCAGCTTTCCGGTCATGGTCGCCCGCGATCGCGCTTTGACGAGGGTCTTCCATAATATTCACGAGATCAGCGCCTGGGTGCTCCTGGCCTTGATCACCGTTCACGCGAGCGCCGCTTTGTTCCATCATTTTGTCCTGCGCGACGGGGTCTTGCGAGCCATGCTGCCATACCGCGGCCGAGCCGCCACCGACTAAGGCGCTGCGCTGTTCAGCCCAGCCTCAAGTCGTCACGCACGCAGGCGCCCCACAACCCACCGTGGCGGAAGCTGAGCGGCCGCAAGCGGCAGAATTGCCGAGGCCAGATGCAGAAAATCTGAGTCGTTCAAATCCTACTGGAAAAGTAGGAGTTGAAGCCATGACTCGCCCGACCCGATGGATCGCGAACCCACAAGCCGTTCGCCCGGACGCCATCGAATGGCCGACGCTTGTGGTCGCCGTCACGATCTACGGCGGCTGGCTGGCGGCGACCTGGTTTCATGGCGATCTGACGTTAGGTCTGCGCATCGCCATAGGCGGTTGGCTGATCGCCTGGCACGGATCGCTGCAGCACGAGGTCATTCATGGCCACCCGACGCCCTGGCGGCGGGTCAACGCCCTGATCGGATCGATCCCCCTGTCGCTCTGGCTGCCGTTCGAGCACTATCGCCGAACGCATCTTCTCCACCACGCCACGGAGAGAGTCACCGAACCGGGCGCCGATCCGGAATCCCGCTATCTGGCGACGCCGCGTAGAGCAGCACTCGGCCTGGGCCACAGGGTCGCGGCGCTTCAGGCTAACCTGTCGGGCCGCATCGTCCTGGGACCCTTCGTGGAGGTCTGGCGTTTTTTCCTTTCCGAGGTTCTTGCGGTCCGCAACGGCGACGCCGGGGGGGCCGGCGTATGGGTTCGGCATCTGCTCGCCGCCGCGTTCGTCGTCGCGTGGCTGAAGCTGGTCTGCGGCATGACCCTGATCGACTATCTCCTGACCTTCATCTATCCGGGCGCGGCGCTGACCTTCATCCGCTCCTTCGCCGAGCACCGGGCGCATGACTCGCCAGGTCACCGCGTGGCCATCGTCGAGCGCGCGCCGCTGATGGGGCTCCTGTTCCTCAACAACAACCTGCACGCCGTGCACCACAGCCATCCGGGGGAGCCCTGGTACAGGCTGCCTGGCCTCTATCGCCGCAATCGCGAACAGGTGCTCCAAGCCAATGGGGGTCTGGTCTACGCCGGCTATCGGGAAGTGTTCGCCAGATTCCTGTTCAAACCGCACGATGATCTCGTCCATCCCTTGGCCGTCGAAGGACCGCATCGCCCATGAACGCGCCACTCCCTTTCGCCGATCTGACTTTGGCGCCCCGCCCAGAGGCGCGGTTTGAGGCGCGGCTTGCGGCGCTGCCGATGTACGATCTTCCCGAGTTGACCGAGGCCAATGACGAGCTCTGGGCGGCGATCGGCCGGCGTTTGCGCAACGACGGAGTCGCGGGCGTGCCGGCGCGTCTGAGCCGGGGCATGCCGCTCGGCGCGCTGTGGACCGATCCCAGCCTCCTTCTGACCCAGGCCTGCGGTCACCCGCTGAAGACGGTGCTGTCCGGCCGGGTAAAGCTGTTGGCCACCCCTCGATACCGCGCCATCGGATGCGAAGGCCCCTTTCACCGCAGCGCCGTGGTGGTTCGCGCAGCGGACCGCGCTCAGACCTTGGCCGACCTGGCCGGCAGACGCCTGGCGTTGAACGACGAGACCTCCGGCACGGGCATGAACCTGTTGCGCGCCTTGATCGCGCCTTTGGCCGGCGGCCGTCCTTTTTTCAGCCAGGTGGAGGCCACCGGCTCGCATCTCGCCAGCGCCGAGGCCGTCGCGGGCGGCGGCGCCGACCTGGCATCCCTCGACTGCGTGACCTGGGCCCACCTGCAGCGCCTCCGCCCAGGCCTCACCGCTCGGCTGCGCGCGCTGACCTGGTCCGCCCAAAGCCCGGGCCTGCCCCTGATCACGTCGCGAGACACCGACAGCGCGACGCTGTTGGCCATCGGGCGCGCCTTGTCGGACGTCTCACGCGATCCGCGGCTGACGGCCGCTCGCCGCGAACTGCTGCTTGAGGGATTCAGCGATTTGACGGAGACGCACTACGTCACCGCTCTCTATTGGCAGCGATTCGCCGTCGACCTGAACTATCCCGACCTTCGCTGACGGCGGGGATCTCATTCAGTCCGCAGCGACGATAATCTTTTGATAGCGATCGTGCCGGCGCGGGTCCTTGACCGGCGCCTCGGTGACCAACCGCAGGTCTGGCCAGCGATCGGCGATCGCCTCGATCGCCAGCCGCGCCTCGAAACGCGCGAGCGCCGAGCCGATGCAGAAGTGCGGCCCAGCGCCGAATGACAGCGCCGGAACCGCCGACTTGCGCGCGATGTCGAACTGATCGGGGTCAGGAAAGGCGGCCGGGTCGCGGTTGGCCGCGCCCAGACCCACCCGCACGGTGTCGCCAGTCCGCAGAATCTTGCCGCCAATCTCGACGTCGACGGTGCAGCGCCGATTGGTGGAGGTCGATTGGGTCGGGTGGTGGAACCGGAGAATCTCCTCGATCGCCGGCGCGACCAGGCTGCGGTCGGCGACCAGGCGGCGCCATTGGTCGCGGTGGGACAGCAACAGGAAGAGGCCGCTTGAGATGAAGCGCTCGGTGGTGGTGCCGGCCGCCGTGTAGATGGTGCTGATCGCCGAGGACAGTTCCGCTTCGTTCAGGGCCCCGCTTTGATCCTCCGCCGCGATCAGAGCGCTGATCAGGTCGTCCCGTGGCGCGTCCCATCGCTCGGCTATCAGGGCGCGCATATATCGGCCGACCCAGCGGCCGGCGTCCAGCGCGGCGGCCCAGGACTCCTCGGACCGTTTCGGCGCCATCAGGTCGGCCGTGCGTTCGAACGCTTCGCGGAACTGTTCGCGGTCGTTCGCCGGGATGCCGATGATCTCACTGGCGACGATGATCGGCACATGGAAGGCGAAGTCGGTGATCAGATCGAATTCGCCCTTGGCCGCGGCGGCGTCCAGCAACTGGTCAACTACCGCCTGGATGCGCGGCCGGCGCTCTTCGATGTTTCGCTTTGAAAAGGCCTGGACCACCAGGCTGCGGATGCGTGTGTGGTCGGGCGCGTCCATCTGGTTGAAGGATTGCGCCAGGGTCCGGCTCAGCCCCTGCTCCGTCTTGGACTGACCGCCGGCGCTCCTCCCCTGGGCCAGGGGATTGGCGCCGCCCCACCCGGCCGCGCTGCTGGAAAACCGCACTGGATCCTTGAGCACCGCGGCGCAATCCTCATAGCGGGTCAGGTACCAGAAGCCGTGCCGCGACCAATGCACCGGGTCCTCGGCGCGCAGCCGATTGAGGATGGCGATCGGGTCATTCTCAAACGCATAGTCGTAGAGATCGGGAGCAAAGGCCCCCGGGGCGATGTCTGACCCGATCAATGGCGAACTCATCGGCGCCTCCAACGCTGCTGGTCCGGGCCGACCGACCCAAGGCTCGCGGCCTTGAGGTCGGGGAAGACCTTGCCGACCTTCTCAAGCAGATATTCGCCATAGGTCCCCGAAAAGGCGCGCACGCTCGCGCCGTCCCATCGGGGCTCGTCCGGACCGGAGGGACGCCCGGGACAGGGGTCATGACCGCTGAAAAGTCCGGATCATAGAAGAAAGGGAAGGATAGACGATCGCGGCCGCCGCGGTTGACGACGCGGTGCGGCGTGGACACGAACCGGCCGCCCGTAAGCCGCTCGAGCATGTCGCCGATGTTGCAGACCAGGGCCCCGGCTAACGGCGGAACATCCACCCAGCCCGACCGCGACTTCACCTCCAGACCGCCGGCGTCGTCCTGGGCCAGCAGGGTCAGGAGCCCGTAGTCGGTGTGTTCTCCGACGCCCCAAGCCTCGGGCGCGGTCGGCGGATAGATGAAGATCCGGAACAACACTGTAGGCTGCTGAAGATAAGCCTTGGCGAAATAGTCCGGGGCGAGACCGAGTGCGAGGGAGACGCCGCGCATCAGGGTCTCCGCAGCTGTCCAAGCCTCGGCCATGAACGCGTTCACCGCGGGTCGCAGTCCAGGCGTGGCGTCGGGCCACAGATTGGCGCCGTGAAGAGGCCACCCGGCCCGGACGCGCGGATCGTTCGCGCCCAGTTCCTCACCGAAGTAGAAACCCTCCTTGTCGTCGGGACGCGCCGAGGTCAGTTCCCCCCGGAACGGAAACCAGCCCCGCCAGGCCGCGCCGCCGCGCGCCATCGAGAGGGTCTCCTTCTCGGATGCGGGCAGTGCGAAGAAGGCGCGCGCCTCCGCCTCGATCCGCTCCAGCGTCGAGGCGCGGACGCCGTGGCCGACGACATAGAAGAATCCGTCGTCCTCGCAGGCCCGTGCGATCGCCGCGGCGACACCCGCGCTGCCGCAGTCGCCGGTGAAAAGCGGCGCCATGTCGATGACGGGTAAACTCATCCGAGCGGGCCTGAGACGAAAGTTGGATCAGTGTCTCTCGGATCGGCCGGCGTTTCCATATTTCCCGACTGAGAGTGAGGACCCGCCGCGATCGCCGCGTCCGCCTAGCCTTCCTCCACGGGCGATTTGGCCAGTTTTTCCGCCATGCCCATCGCGTTTTCTCGCCGGTCCATCTCTGACCAGATGTCGTCCGTGGAGACTCCCAGCTCCACCCATAGAGCGCTCAGGTTGTAGATCAGGTCCACGCTCTCGTTGATGAACGCCGTCCGATCGCCGCGAATGGCCTCGATGGCGGTTTCCGCCGCCTCTTCGATGACCTTTTGCGCCATCTTGGGCGCGCCGGAGGCGAGCAGCTTGCTGGTGCGCGCGCTGACGCGGACTCCGGCGCGCACCTCGGCGATCGCCGCGGCCAGACGGTCCACTCGGTTGTGAGCCACGTCGCGCCTGGCCGGCCGGCGCTTCCCCGGGCGGTGTTTCGAGGCTCGCTTGGTCTCGGGTTTGGCCAGGAGAATCGCCCCGTTTTCGTCCGTATCCAGACCTTTTTCTTGCCGATCCGCGCGCGTTTGTCCACTCTGCGGCGGTCACGAACCCTGTTGGAGGGCGACTGTTGTCGCACTTGGCCAGCCTGCCTCAGTGGGAACTCATCGCCCGATTGTTGCTGGCCGCCGGCCTCGGCAGCGTCATCGGCATCGAGCGGGAGCGCTCCATTCGGGCGGCGGGCTTGCGGACCCACATGCTGGTGTGCGTCGGCTCGTGCCTGATCATCATCGTCTCGGCCTATGGGTTCAACACCGTCCTTGGCGATCACGTGGTGTTGGATCCCTCCCGGGTCGCCGCCCAGGTGGTTTCCGGCATCGGCTTTCTTGGCGCCGGCTCGATCATCCTGCGCAACGAGGCGGTCAAGGGTCTCACGACCGCCGCCAGCATCTGGGCGGTGGCCGCCATCGGCCTGGCCTCCGGCGCCGGGCTCTACACCGCCGCCATCGCCTCCACTCTGATTATCCTGGCCATACTGGCGGGCCTCAAGCCGCTCGAGGATCGCTACACGGCGCTGCGAACGTCTCTCGAACTGAGTCTCAAGGCGCGCTCCGGCGAGACCTCCATGGCGTCTCTTGAGCGGGCGCTGGGCGCTCACGCGGCGCGGGTCAGGCAATTGGTCGTCCACCACAACGACGGCGAGGAGCACGATGACGTCACCTTGGTGCTCGACCGCGTGTCACACCGCGAGACGGCGAACATCATCCAAGGCCTTGAACACCTGCCCTTCGTCGTGAGCGTGACCGAGAAGAAGCCCTGACCGCACTCAAAGCTTCACGCGGGGATGCGCTCGGTCACATCCTGAGTATCATCTCGTCATGGCCATCGACGACCCGCTCCTTGCTCAGATCACGCCCGCGCTGGCCGCGGCGCCGGGGGTCGCCGCTGTTGCGCTCGGGGGTTCACGAGCACGCGGGACAGCGACAGAGGCGTCCGACTACGACGTCGGGCTTTACTTTCACCGCGGACGTCCGCTCGACACCCTGACCCTTCTCGATGCCGTGAGGACCCTGGTCGATCGTCCAGAGACAGCGGCGGTCACGGCTGTGGGGGAATGGGGTCCCTGGATCGTCGGCGGCGGCTGGCTGCGCGTCGCCGGAAAGAGGGTGGATATTCTCTATCGCGAAATCGAAGCGGTGGAGGAGGTGATCGCCGATGCGTCCGCTGGGCGAATTTCGATGCACTACCAGCCCGGCCATCCACACGGGTTCTGTTCGGCGCACTGGATGGGCGAAGTCGCACTCTGCAGGCCGCTGAACGATCCGGAACGCGCGCTCGCGGAGTTGAAGGCGAGAACCCAGCCCTATTCTCGGGCGCTGGGCGAGGCGCTGATCGGCAAGTTCCTCTGGGAAGTCGGGTTCAGCATTGAGAACGCCGCGCTTGGCGCCGCGCGAGGCGATGCGACCCACGTCGCTGGCTGCGCCTACCGGGCGCTTTGCTGCACGGCCCAGGTGCTGTTCGCATTGAACGCCCGATACCTGATCAACGAGAAAGCGGCGCTCGAAGCGGCGCAGGGGCTCCCGCTCACGATCACCGAACTTGCGTCCCGCGCTGACGCGGTCTGGGCCGCCATTGGCCGCGGCGACTTCGACCCGGCGCTGGATACGCTGCGGCGCCTCAACTCGGACCTGCACGTTCTCTGCGTCCGCACCTAGGTCGCGCGCCCGGGGCAAAGGCGGCTTCCCACCCTGTGCGGACGGCGTCGATCGATCCGTCTGGATCCCACGTGGGCCGCGGGCGTTTATTTCGAAACTGACACGATACTGTATTTAATTGCAGGTCCGAAAGAACACTAAGCTTGATTTATTGGGTTTATTCGGTGAATATTGTCCCACGTCTGGAGAGGATGAAAGCCATGCGGATGCAAGCCTTGGCCATCGCCCTGCTTCTTCTGTCGGCTACCGCCGTGCGCGCCGACGCGCCCGCCGAGCGGCTGATCGACCTGTCGTCGCCGGACCACGTCTATCAGTTGGGGAACGACGTCTATCAACGCGTGCTGCTCGTGACGCCGGCCAGGCCCAAGGGGACGATCATCCTGCTGCCTGGCGCCAGCGGCCGTGTCAGCCTGGCCCGCGACCGCACCTACCTGCACGACAGGAATTTCGTGGTGCGCGCGCGCGTCCTGTGGGCCAGGCGCGGCTACGCGGTCCTGATCCCTGACAGTCTGGAGGACCACAGCCTGCGAGGCGAGCGCGACCTCCTGCAGTACGGCCTGGTAATCGAAAGCCTTGATCGCCCTGGCGCGCCAGGAGACCCCGGGGCCCGTGTTCCTGTTCGGCATGGGCCAGGGTTCGGCCGCCGCGGTGAACGGAGCGGCCTACGCCCCGCCAGGAACGCTTGCGGGCGTGATCGTGAATGAGCCTCCGTCGGTGACGTGTTGCGACGCGAAGTTCGAGGCCAAGAACGTCCGCGTACCCGCCCTGGTGGTGGCGAACCTCGCCGACCGATGCGGCTTCGCGCCGTCCGATGCGGCGAAAAGCATCGCCGCGGACATGAGCGACAGCCCGGACGTCAAGGTGGCGATCGTCTCGGGCGGGATCAGGCAGTCAATCTCGGACTGCGGCCCGTACACGCCGCACGGCTACTACGGCATGGAGGATCAGGTCGTCGACCTCGTCAACAACTGGATGGACCGCCACTCGCCCGCCGTCCGTTAAGAATTGAACCGCGAATTACGGGAATTACGGTGACACTGCACTAAACTCTCGTCGCGGAATTGCGGTCGGTCTCGACGCGGCCTCACCTCACCACATGCGCCGGCGCCCAGAGCGCGCCGTTGGCCTTGGCGAAGGCGGAAAAATCTTTGGGCGGACGACCGGTCAATTCCAGGACGGCGCCGGTCACCCGGTCCTCCGCCCCGCCGGCGATCATCGTGTCCATCATCCCCATCATTTGGGCCAGGAGCGCGGGCCGGCCGATGGACCGATACCACGCCGCGAGGTCCTCCGCGCTGACCCGGCGGTGCGTGATCGGCCCGCCAGCGGCCTCGCTCATATGCCGCGCCACCTCATCATAGGAGATCGGCTCGGGGCCGGTCAGGATGAAATCCCGGTTGAGCGGCGCGGGAGCCGTCAGGGCCGCCACCGCCGAGGCGGCGATGTCGTCGGCGTCGATGAACGGAATGCGGCCGTCCTCGGTCGCCGAGTAGATCGCCCCCTCCTCGCGGATGGCCGCCAGGTGCTGGCCCTCGGTGAAGTTCTGCATGAACCAGCTTGGCCGCAGCACCGCCCAGTCGGCGGCGTTCTCACGCAGCCAGAGGTGCGTCTGCCCAACGCCAGGACCGCCCTCAAAAATCGGCGAGCCGCTGAGCAGCACGAAGCACCGCGCGCCGCGCGCCATGGCCGCTTGCACCAAGGCAATCATCGTCGCCGAGGCGTCGCCAGCGGCGGGAGGCGGGACCAGGTAGACGGCCGAGACGCCCTCCAAAGCCGCGCCCCAGGTGTCGGGGTTGGACCAGTCGAACGGCTGGGGGCCGCCGCGCGAGGCGACGCGCACGTCGGCGCCGGCCGCCGAGAGCTGTTCGGCCACGCGCCGCCCGGTCTTTCCGGTTCCGCCCGTCACCAGGACGAGGCCGCTCACGCCCCAGACCCTTCGGGAAAGCCAAAGCCGGCGGCCCAGGCGTCGCGGTCGCCGATGGCGTCGATCGTCACCAGCGGGTTCCAGTATTCCCGATGGCGGCGCATCTTGCCGTCCTGGACTTCGAAGAAGAACACGAAGCTCTGATTGTAGGGTGCATCGTTGGCCAGCGCCCGGCCTTTGGTCGTCAGCTCCACCACGGCGATATCGGGGTCCTGCATGGGGAACACCCGCATGTGCTCGATGGAGTCGGCGACCACCCTGCCCGTCGCGTGCTTCATATAGGCCAGGATATCGGCCTTGCCCCGGTAGGCGCGCCGGCGGCCGGCGGGCGCATAGGGAAACTCCAGCACCCCGTCGTCGGCCCAGAGCTCGATCCATTCGTCGAAACGTCGCTGGGCGAGGAGCATCTGATACTCGGCCATCAGCTTCTGTGTCGCGGCGCGCCGCTCCTCGTCGTTCGAACTCATGTGCTTCCTCTCAGCGCCTGGCGCCTATATGTTTGGTTTACCCATCGGTATCTACTATACTGACGAGTGAGGTTCATGCCGTCAAGGCGGCGGAGGAATGATGACGCAGACAGACACCGCGCGCGGCCCGCTGTGGGGCCGGACGGCGGCCTCACAGCAGAGGCGGCGCGATATCCTGCTGGCCGGAAAGAAGGTGTTTTTCCAGAGCGGCTACCAGCTGGCCAGCGTCGATCGCATCGCCGAGGTCGCCGGAACCACCAAGCGGACGGTCTACGACCATTTCGGGTCCAAGGAGGCGCTGTTCGCCGAGGTGATCGCCTTCGCCGGCGAACAGTTCGTGGGCCTGCTGCCCAGCGCGGACGACCTGCCGGAGGCGCCAGCGGAGGGATTGCGCGCCTTCGCCGCGCGGCTCGCGGCCCTGGTCTGCGCGCCGGACGGCCTTCGGTTCCAGCGGCTGGTCATCGCCGAGGCCGAACGCCATCCCGCCATGGGCCGCGCGCTTCACGAGACCGCCGTCCTCGGCGCGGAGCGGGTGTTGGCCAGCTACTTGGGCGCCTGCGTCGAACGCGGCGCGCTGCGCGCCCACGACGCGGCGGCCACGGCGCGGATCGTGCTCGACGTCGCCACCAGCGAACCTCGGCTACGCGGCCTGCTGGCGATCACGGACGCGGAGGCCGACGCGATCGGCGAGCGCGCCCTGGATGAGACCATCACATGGCTGACGGAGCGGCTGGCGCCCGAGGGCGGACGTGAGCGGCGGCGGAGATGAGTTGGGACCGGATATGACCGGCAAGTCCGCTGTGCGCCATAGCCGACCCTTACCAACGCGAGGAGGCTCGGGACGGCCCTCGTTCGAACGTCTGATTTCTATTGGGTGGCGGTTCACTTGCTGGATCATCCTGACGACGACTCCTTCAAGGCCACGTGTCGTCAGGCGTTGGAGAATACTGTTGGCGAGATCGTAGTCTTTCCAGAGCCGGAATAGCGCCGTGTTTTGGGGACAGTGCAGCTAACTCCAGCGCCCAATCGGAGGACGTATCGGTTCGGATGCGCTAACCCTGCTTTCGATTAAGACACTTCCGGAGGCCGTCCATGGACGCCAAAGCCGAGACCCTGGTTCCCGCAGATGAGCTCGCCCGGGGCAATCCCATTCGTATGCCCAATGAGAGCATCGAGTACCGCATGGCGCGGCAAGCGCTGCTGGCCGAGGAGTTCGAGCTCCGCCGCCAGATCGAAAGGGTGGCGGCCATGCGCAGGGCGCTGCCGCCTGGAGGTCCGGTCACCGGTGACTACTGCTTCGATACCGAAGACGGCCCAAGCGACCTCACGGGCCTGTTCGGCGATAAGCAGACGCTGGTGGTCTACAACTACATGTTTGGTCCCGAGAGGCAGAGGCCGTGCCCAATGTGCACGAACCTACTCGACGCCTGGGATGGCAACGCCGACGATCTCGCTCAGAGCGTGTCGCTCGTGGTCATCGCGCGCTCGCCGTTGGAGCGGCTCACGGCGGTAAAGCGGGAGCGGGGCTGGAAGAACCTCAGGCTCGCGAGCGCTGTGGGCGACGACTTCACGCGAGACTATGCGGGAAGCCCGGATGGCGGATTGGATAGTGGCGGCCCCGCCGTCTTCACTCGCCGGGACGGCGAGATCCGCCACTTTTGGTCGCAGGAGATGATAGAAAGCGACCCCGGCCAGGACCCGCGCGGCGCGCCCGACCCGGCTCCGCTGTGGACGGTGCTCGACATGACGCCCGAGGGGCGCGGAGCGGACTGGTATCCCTCGCTCGAATACCCGGCCTAGCCCCACGGCTAGAGCCTCAGAAGCCGACCCTCCGGGTGATCGCCCCATCGACCAGAAGGTTGATCCCGGTCGTGAACGACGAGACCGGGCTTGCAAGGAAGACGGCGGCGTCGGCGATCTCCCGCGGCGTGGCCATGCGGCCGGTGGGATTGCGCGCCAGGGCCGCCTTGAACAGTTCGGCGGCGCCGGCCTCCGCCTGGGCCCAGCCGCCGCCCTCGAAATACACCGTGCCTGGCGAGACCACGTTGATGCGCAGGCGTCGGCCCGCATACTCGCGGGCCAGGCCCTTGGCGTGGTGGATGAGCGCGGCCTTGATCGGCCCGTAAGCGCTCGCCGCGTCGGCGCGGATCGCGGTGACTTCGACGGCGGATGCGGATGAGATGACCACCACCGCCGCGTCGCCGCGCCTCTCGGCCGCCTCCAGAAGGAACGGCGCGGCGGCTTCGAAGGCGTGCACGAGACCCAGGACGTCCAGCCGAAAATTCCGCTCCCAGGAGTCCGCGTCCGCGCCAAGCGCCATCGCCCCGGCGTTGGAGACGAGGATGTCGATCCCGCCGAACGCGGCCCCGACCGCGGCGATCCAGGCGCGCAGCGCCGCGGGGTCGGTGATGTCGACGGCCGCGCCGGTCGCGCGGACGCCGGTCGCCTCGAGCGCCGCGACGGCGTCGGCCACCTGGGCCGCGTCGCGGGCGCAGATCGCCACATTGGCCCCTTCGCCGGCGAAGGTGTCGGCGATGGCGCGACCAATTCCCCGTGTGCCGCCGAGCACCACGGCGGTCTTGCCCTTCAGGTTCAGGTCCATGCCGTCTCCCAACCCGTCCGGTCTCAGACCGGTTTCAAACCCGCGATCCGTTTGGCCGCCGCCAGCGTATCGCGCAAGAGGCAGGCGATTGGCTCCCGGGAGCAAGCGTTCGCTGAGAAATTTTGGCGGCGCCAGCTAAGGCCCTGCGGAGATTGGACCCATTAATCTCCGCACATCATGCGGAAATTTGCCTTCCATTTGCGGAGAATAGGCGTCATATTCTCCGCAGAAATTACGGAGAATGGCGTATACAATCTCTGCGGGAAGAAACATGCCTGAGTACATTCATGAACGAGCGGATTGGCCGAAATTCCGGTGGAGCGAGGAAAAGCTCGCGCCGCAACTCGGCGCCGTTCGCCATCACCAAGGCCTGCTCATAGGCCGCATGGGAGCGCTCGGCTTCAAACTCCGTGATGAAGCGGTCCTGGCCACGCTCACCGAAGACGTACTCAAATCCAGTGAGATCGAAGGCGAGAGCCTCGACAAGGATCAGGTTCGCTCGTCTCTCGCTCGCCATCTCGGCATGGATATCGGCGGACTGACACCTGCCGAACGCCACGTCGAAGGCATCGTCGAAATGATGCTCGACGCCACGCAAAACTTCGCCGAGCCCCTCACCGAAGAACGGCTCTTCGGATGGCAAGCGGCACTCTTCCCTACTGGCCGCAGCGGCATAAGGAGAATCGCTGTCGGGATGTGGCGCGAGGAGAGTGCGAGCCCGATGCAGGTCGTCTCAGGCCCGATCAGCCATGAGCGTGTTCATTTTGAAGCGCCCGGGGCGAAGCGCCTCCCGCGCGAGATGCGCGCCTTCCTCCGGTGGTTCAACAACGCGGACGGCATCGATCCGGTGGTGAAGGCGGCTGTCGCCCACCTTTGGTTCGTCACTATCCACCCCTTCGAGGACGGTAACGGACGCATCGCCCGAGCCATCGCGGACATGGCGTTGGCGCGCTCCGAGGGAAGCCCGAGGCGCTTTTACAGCATGTCGGCTCAAATCCGCGAAGAACGGAAGACGTACTACGACATCCTCGAGCGGACCCAGAAAGGCGATCTCGATATCACCCGCTGGCTGGAGTGGTTTCTCGCCTGTCTCGATCGCGCCTTTGACGGAGCCGAAGATATTCTCGCCACCGTGCTGAGGAAGGCGCGCTTCTGGCAGGCTCATGCCGGAGAGCCGTTCACCGAGCGCCAACGCACGATGCTGAATCGTCTCTTGGACGGCTTCGACGGCAAGTTAACCTCCTCGAAGTGGGCCACCATCACCAAGACATCACAGGATACGGCCTCCCGCGACATCGACGATCTCCTCCGGAGAAACATCTTCTTCAAAGAGCCAGGCGGCGGGCGCAGCACCAGCTACATGCTCGTTGTGACCGTCGCTGATCCCCTTCATGCAGCGGCTGACTATGCCCGCGCGACCTACATGTTTTCGGTTTGGGGCAAGAAAAGTCCGACGAACGAGGAGCGAGCGCGGCGGCGCGAAGCGATTTTCAACGCAGCGGCGAAACTTGACACGCTCGCTCAGGCGTCGCTGCGGCAGCCGATCGTCGCCGAGCAAGTCGACGCCGTCCGCGACGATCTCCGTGAACAAGGGTTTCGGATCGACGATCAACTGGTTTCAGCTATCGCCTTTGCTATCCACCGCGACCAAGACGCCGCCCCGCTCTTGGCGACGACGAGGTTCTAGTGACGTTGCGAATCTAACGGCGGAGCATCGCCCGCCGCGCTGTCAGACGTACCTGGGAATCGGACCCACCTGCGGCGTGACGTCATCGCCGAGATCCAGGAACATCTCGTCGACATAGCACCAGCCCCAGCCTTCCGGGGGGTCATAGCCCTCGATGATCGGGTGGCCGGTGGCGTGAAAGTGGGCGGTGGCATGGCGGTGAGGGGAATCGTCGCAGCAGCCAACGTGACCGCACTGGCGGCAAAGCCGCAGGTGGACCAGGGCGATCCGATCTTCAGACACTCCTCGCAGCCCCTGGCGCTGGGCGTAACGCGGCGCAGGAAGGCGCCGTGGGTGCAGACATCTGCCGCCATCACGGGCTCCCGGCCGGCGCGGCCGCAGCCCTCGCCAGATAGGCGTGAACGGCCGCCACCACCTGCGCCCCCTCACCCACCGCCGCGGCGACCCGCTTGGTTGAACCGCAACGCACGTCGCCGATGGCGAACACGCCTGGCAGACTGGTCTCCAACGGATGAGCATCGGGGGCGGCGTCGGAGCCCGTGGCCAGGAAGCCCTTGCCGTCGAGCGCCGCACCCGACTCCGCCAGCCAATCGGTGTTGGGATCGGCGCCGATGAACAGGAACAGGTGCGCCAGAGCCCGGCTTTTCTCGGCGCCCGTGCGCACGTCGCGCCAGGTCACCGTCCTGAGGCTACCGCCGTCACCGGCCAGGTCCGTCACCTGGGCGTGAGTCACCAGCTCGACATTGGGCAATGCCGCTATGCGGTCGATGAGGTACCGCGACATGCTGGCCTCGAGGCCGGCGCCGCGGACGAGCAACCAGACCTTCCGCGCGTGACCGGCGAGGTAGACCACGGCCTGGCCGGCGGAATTGCCGCCCCCCACCAGCGCCACTTCCTGGCCCGCGCACAGCCGCGCCTCGATCGGCGAGGCCCAATAGTGCAGCGACCCGCCCTCAAAGGCGTCGAGGCCGGCGATTTCGAGCCGCCGGTAGCGGGCGCCAGAGGCCACGATCACCGTGCGGGCGCGGACAGATTCCCCATCGGCCAGGTCCAGTCGGTAGTGCGGCCCGACCGCCGTCAGGGCGCTGGCCTGGTCGGGAATGGCCATCTCGACGCCGAATTTCAGGGCCTGGTTATAGGCTCGGGCCATCAGGGCCATGCCGGTGATGCCGGTGGGAAATCCCAGGTAGTTTTCGATCCGCGACGATGCGCCCGCCTGTCCCCCGAAGGCGCGGCAGTCGAGGGTCAGGGCGCTCAGCCCCTCGGAAGCGGCATAGACGGAGGCGGCCAGCCCGGCGGGACCGGCGCCGACGATGGCCACATCGAACAGGCGATCAGGGTCGATGGGACTGACCATGCCGAGACAACGGCCGAGCCGGTTCTCGTCGGGACTGCGCAACAGTTGGCCGCCGGGACAGAGCACGATCGGCAGGCTCTCTGGATCAATGTGAAAGCGCTCGATCAGGGCGCGCGCCTCCGGGTCGGATTCGGGATCGAGGCTCCGATACGGCTGGCCATTGCGGGCCAGGAACCCCTGAAGGCGAAGCACATCGCGGTGGCCGGGCCGACCGACGATGACTGGGCCGACGCCAGGCGTTTGCAGTAGACGGACACGGCGCAGGATCAGCGCCCGCATGATCGCCTCGCCCAGCTCCGCCTCCGCGACCAGCAGCGCGCGAAGCCGCTCGGGCGCGATCACCACCGCCTCTACCGGCTTCACGGCCCGGCCGTCGACCAGTGTCGGTCGACCAGTGAGCTGGCTGAGCTCGCCCATGAACTGCCCCGGACCATAGGTGACGATCGTCTCGCTGTGGCCGAGCTCGTCACGCTGAGTCATGGCGACTTTTCCGGAGACGATCAGCGTCAGGCCGTGACCCGCCTCGCCGACCCTGACCAGCGCCTCGCCGGCCGCGTATCGGCGCGGCTCGCCAAAGCGTCGCAGGCGCTCGATCTCGGCCGGTTCCAAGGTCGGAAACATCTGCTCGCGACGCATGTCGGTCGGCTGACGCGGCGCTCGTTTCATGGCGGCAAACTTAAGTCGGCGCCGCCCGGATCGCTAGAGCGCGTGCAGCGGGGTCTCGAACATCCCAGATGGAAAGGGCCGCGTTCTCGCGGCACACTGCTCGCGCGGATTCCGGAAGGCGGCTAGCGAGGCCGCCAACCCCATGCCGCGGGACAGAGCCATGTGTTTCCGACGGATCATCGTCCTCGCCCTCGCCGCGTCCGTCTTGGCCGCCACGGCCAGCGCCGACCCGCCGGCGACGCCCCCCGTCGACCTGACGCCGGCCCCGCCCGTCGACCTGACCGATGGCGTCTCTATCACCGACGTGCGCGCTATCGCCGCCGACGCCGGCGGCGAGGTGGAGCGGGTCAAGGAAAACGATGACAACGGCTTCACCGTCGAGATGGTCTTTCCCGGCGACAACCACCCCTGGTTCGAGGGCCTGGAGTGCAAGGGCGATGGCGACGCCCGCCGCTGCCCGGAATACGAGTTCGGCATCGCCCTGCGCGCCCGCGACGCCGCCCAGGCCATGGCCTTGGAACGCAAGCTCGCCTTCCGCTACATCGCCGCGCGCGCCGACGGCGACGTGCTCACCTTCACCCGCATGGACTTCACCTACGGCGGCGTGACGCGTGAACACCTGACCAAGAGCCTGACGGTCATCCTCCAGATCGTCCACGATGACGTCGAGCCGGTGGTCTGGCTCGAGACGCCGAAGCGCTGACGCCGCCGGCCTGAACCGTCCAGCCGCGGGCGCGGCCCGACCCGCGCCCCCAGCAGCTTCACCAGCGCCGGGTCCATGAAGGGGTGACGGCTGCTTTGGGTGGCGGGTTCAACTGATCGCACTCACCCGCGGCGCCGGCGGGGCCTAGGCGCATCCAGTTTCGTCAAGCGCCCAGCCGAACGCCGTGGAGGAACCCACGGTTACCTGACAGCGGAGAGGTTGCTCCGACCTAAAGCCGTCTCAGGCGACCGTCGCCTCGCGGCGGGTGCGCAAGCCGAGGCCGATCAGCCCAAGGCCAAACATCATGAGGGCCCAGGTGGCGGGTTCGGGGACGGCGGTCCCAATCTCAGTGACCGATCCGCCAGCCGTGACGCCGCCCTCACTCACGCCCTCGAACCAGTAGTTTCCACCGGTGATATTGTCCGTGCCGCCGAGCGCCAGCGACTGGAGGAAAATGTATTCATTGCCGTCCCCTTCGCCATCGCCCGTGAAAATCACGTCGCCGGATGAAACCGTAGTCGCAGACGAGAAGTCGAACGGTCCGGGCAGCGCATAGTAGTTCACATCCGTTACTATTCCTTTTGTGGCATCGTACACAAACGTGCCGTTGGCGGAATAGGTAGGTCCATCACTGAAGTCGAAATAAGAACCCGGATTGAAACTATAAATCAGATCCGTGTCAGCGTTAGCGACACCGGTCGCCACCATCCCGCCGACCGCAGCCAGCCCCGCAAGCAAAAGCTTCGCCTTCATGACACGGCTCCTCTGTACCTGCCGGATTCCTAACTGACCGATCCCGATCGAAGCAACGGTTTTTTGCCGCAGTGGAGACTTTTTTTGGCCGTAGTGTAGGCCGCGCGGGCGCTTTCAGTCACAGAACAGAATGGCCGCCGCTGGCTACCTTGGCAGAATGGCGCTTACAGTCACACGTCAGGGGCCGTCGGTAGCTGCGCTGGCGACCGCCTGGGCTCTGGCGCTTGCGTCCGACGTTGGATGGTCTGTGGGGCTCTACAACTATGATGGCGAAATGGGCGATACCCCTCCGCCGTCGATCTGGGCGATCACGTGCGCTGAGGCTGTGGTCGCGACTGCCCTTGTGACCGTCGCCTGGGTCGCCTGCCGGCTCTGGAGGCCAGCCACCCAAAGTTTTTGGTTGCTGTTGTTTGGCTGTTTCGCTGCGAAGGGCTTCTTAGTCGGCGGTCTGGAGGTTGTGTCGGTCCTGATCTACGGACCGGCGCCGTTTACCCTCGCCGGCTGCTATCGAGGCGCAGCGCTCTCCGTGGTCACAGCGCTCGTGTCAGGCATCGTCGTAGCTCTCGTCGTTCGCGCGATTGACGCAAGGCGGTTCATGCAGCGCGCCGAAGATCACTTTGGCTGAAGGCGGTCCCACTTCCGACTCGGGTTGTGAATGGAGGAACAGGAGCAATACTCACGTCTTTCCGTGACCGTAGGGTATGATGCTCCTGTCCCTAAATTACTCCAGCAGCTTCACCAGCGCCGGGTCCGTGAAGGGGTAACGGCTGCTTTGGGTGGAAGGGGACGTTTGGGCGACGGCGAGCAAGTGACCCGAGTGACCTCCCTGGTCATCGCCAAGGCTTCCAGCGTTGATCTTAGCGGCCATCGGCAGCGCCACATTGCCGCATAGTCGTTTCGTCGCATCGGGTTGCTAAGCGACATTCGTTATTGCCTCCGCAATGACTGATGATCCAAAGCCGCAACGTGATTTAGCCGCCGCCCAGGCGGTGCTGCGAAAATTCGCGCTCAAGGGGCGCGAGGCTTTCCTTGCAGAGGGCAAGACCGAGGCCGAGATTGATGCTGAGATTGCGGAAGCCCTCAGGGTGACTGCCAAGCCCACCAATGCCCGCTAAGGGTGGTTATGCCGCTCAGCACCGAGGACGACAACGGGCCTCATGAGGGTCTCGTTTCTGAACACTTCGCCTATCGGGTGGACGGCGCGCGCTTCGCGAACGAACAATCGACAGTTTGGAGAGATATACAGTCTCCAGTTTCGCACTTCAGGTTCGTCACGGGCTGGGGCTGCGTAGACATCCTATCGCATGGGGAGCCGCGCTTCGCCGTGGTGAGTTGCAAGCCTCGGGAGTCCGCGTAGCGTCGAGAGCGGCCGGCGGGTTATGTCCGCTTTGGGTGGATAGCGGTCGTCAAACCAGCGCGGGATGGCGGACGTACGAACCGTCACGCTTCGCCATTTCCCGATCCGCCCGACCAGGGCTTGGCGGATCGGGCTTGAGCGGGGCTCATGAGCGTCACACGCTCGCGCCCAGAGTGGTGAGAAGGTCGTCCAACTCCTCGAACTGCTCGGGCCACCCGCCCGTACTTCCGGAGGCGATGGCGGCGTCGAGCGCATCCTTCGAGGGATAGAGGTCGTGCACGACGACCAGTGTCTTGCCGTCTTTTTCCTCGAAGGTCACCGTGGTCACGGCCCCGTCCTCATCTTCCTCAT
>Ga0302314_10001112_pt1 | contig 50211 bp, 44 predicted proteins | sample III_Palsa_N2_3_FD_200533 | JGI IMG/M metagenome (GOLD analysis project Ga0302314, IMG submission 200533) | Peat permafrost microbial communities from Stordalen Mire near Abisko, Sweden - III_Palsa_N2_3 | ecosystem: Environmental > Terrestrial > Soil > Palsa > Peat permafrost | place: Sweden... | reverse complement strand
CACCCGCCACCAGGCCCGCGACAGCCGTTCCGGACGGACCTGGCAGGAAAGTGTCAACTTCCGTGGAGGAGCCGGGCCCAGTCCCTGTCGAGCTCTTAGAGTCCCCGCATCTGCGCCGACCTCACGGTCGTCGCACCCACAACCATCGTGATCTGGAGGATCGGTGAGAGGCTCACCTGCCGCCCGACGGCGAACGCCCCTGGTTTCAAAGCACGGCCCGGGTCTGGCGCTCGCCACCGTGGCCGCCGTACTGGTCGGCGCGCTGCCGTCCACCGCCCTGGCGGCGACCACCCAACCCGCACCGTCTCCCTCGCAGTCGGCCCGACCGTCCACGACGCCTGCCAGGCCCCCGGCACCCCGCACCGGCACGACTGTCGCGCCTCGTGGCGCAGCACCGCAGACCAGCACGAACCCGCTGCTCAACGGCATGGCGGCGGCGATGAAGCAGGCCAAGAAAACCCACAAGCCGGTGCAGGTGGACATCGCGACGAATCCCTACACCACCCTCACGGCCAACCCGGCCGGGCACTTCACCGCCCAGGAGTTCCTGAACCCGCAGCGGGCCAAGGTCAACGGGACCTGGCGACCTATCGACACCACGCTGGTGAAGAACGCCGACGGCAGCATCAGCTCCAAGGTCACGCTGGCGTCAGTCAGGCTCTCCGGCGGCGGCACCGGTCCCCTGGCCACTGTGGACGACGGCGCAGGGCATGCCCTGACCTTCACCTGGCACGGCGGCGCCCTGCCGGTGCCCACGCTGTCCGGCGACACGGCGACCTACGCCGACGTGTACCCGGGCGTGGACCTCAAGCTGGTGGCGCTCCCGGCGGGTGTACAGGACCTGTTCGTGATCCACAACGCCCAGGCGGCAGCCGATCCGGCACTGAGGTCCATCCGCCTGGACGTCACCGGCACGGGGCTGACGATCGGTTCCACGCCCGACGGCGGGGTGACGGCCAAGGATGCCAAGGGGCACCAGGTCTTCAGCGGACCCGCCCCCACCATGTGGGACTCGGCCTCCGCGACTGCGCCCCACGCGGCGTCGGGCAAGGACGCGGGCACCACCGGCTCGGCCGCGACCCCGCACATGGCGAAGATGACGACCACCGTGTCGCACGGCTCGGTGACCGTGACTCCGGACCCGTCGCTGCTCACCTCACGGTCCACGGTCTTCCCGCTGACCATCGACCCGCAGTGGGTCGAGAACCCGGCGAACTGGCTGGAGCTGTGGTCCAACGGGAACTCCGTCTACGACGGCAGCCCCGCACCGTACGGCGGGTACGACACGACGGCCGTCCGGGTCGGCAACTCCGGGGGCACCCTGGTGCGCTCGTTGTTGTCGTTCCCGGCGTTCAACCTGCCCAAGCCCGTCGATTTCATGTCGTATCCCGGTGACGAGTCCAAGAACGTCATCTTCATCACTGGGGCGTTCCTGAACCTGACCTCGCAGAGCGCCGTCTGCCCCTCCACCCAGGCGTGGCGGGCCAACCCGTTCAACACCGGCTCCAACTGGGGCAACCAGAACGGCGGCAGCGACACCGACCTGTGGCCCGCTTCGGGGAGCGACTTCAAAAACCCGATCTCCACCTTCGGCGGATCGACCAACTGCAAGAACAACTGGTTCAGCGTCAACATCACCCAGCAGGCGCAGGACGTCTACAACAGCAACGGCAGCAGCTACACCATCGGCCTGCGCGCCGCGAACGAGGGCTCGACGACGAACAACTACGGGTCGTACTTCGTCCAGGGCGCCGGGGGCTACGACCCCAACGTCGCCATCAACTTCGTGTCCGAGCCCTGGTGGGGAGGCCCCCCGCAGCTGACCAGCACTCCGATCGGGAACCACAGCAAGTCCACGAACCCGTGCGGCGCCACCCAGCAGACCGCCGGATACCTACCGGTCCAGGCGGCCGACGTCGGCATCAGCGCCCCGCTGGACGACCTCGACAACCGGCAGGTGTCGTGGGCGCTGATGGCTGACGACTACCCGAACGGCACCTACTCCTCGACGCTCACCGCCAAGGCCGGATTCAACGCCGCGCCGACCACCGTCACCGGGACGATGCTCACCACGGTCTCCCCGACGGGTGGCAACGGGTACGCAGGCGACCAGATCACGCTGCAGGACGGCCACACGTACGCGCTCTGGGGCCAGGCCCTGGACGACGAGTGGATGACCAACGGCACGTTCGTCAACCCGAACGGCCAGGACCTGTGGAACGCCTGGAACAACAACGGCAACAACTTCCCGGCGCCGGCCAGCCCGAAGTGCTGGTTCACCGCGGCGCTGACTCCGCCCAACCAGCCCACTGTCAGCTCGACCACCTTCCCTGCGACCGGCCAGCACCTGGCCTCATACCCGACCGTGGGCACCGGCGGCACCATCACTGTCAACGCCACCGCGCCCACCACCGGGATCGACCACTTCGACTGGGCGCTCAACACCACCAGCACCAACGAGGGCCTCGGGAACTGCCCGGGCATCGCCAACGCCGCCTGCGGCACAGTCGACTCCAGTACCTCCGGAACCAGCGGCCTGGGCACGACCGACGCCACCGTGCCGATCACCCTGCCCTCCGGCCCGGGTGACGGCGAGCGCTGGGGTACCAACTACCTGTACGTCTCCGCCGTGGACAAGGCCGGCAACGTGTCGGCCTACGCCCGCTACGACTTCTTCCTGGCGCAGGCCTTCCAGCCCGTCTCGTTCGGCAACGTCACCGGTGACGGCATCCCGGACCTGATGGGCGCGGACAAGAACGGCAACCTGATCATCTACCCGACCAACCTCGACCCGGCGGGCTCCGCCAACGCCGTCGAGATGGCGCCGGCGTCCGCCGCCCCCAACGGGACGTCGTGGTCGACGGCGCTGATCACGCACCGCGGCGCCGAACGGGTACAGCCCACGGACGACCTGTTCGCTCTCGGCAAGGACAGCTCCGGCAACGGACACCTCTACTACTACCAGAACTCCCAGACCGCGTCCGCCAGCACCCAGCCCGGCTACACCCCACCACCCCTGAAGGTGGACGGCTTCACCCAGACCCAGCAGACCCTGGTCACCCGGCCGACCTGTACTCCCGGTGCACTCAACGGCGGGTGTGTGGGGTACGACCCGACCTGGAACTCCGTCCAGCAGCTGGTGGCGCTCGGGCCGGTACGCGGCGGCTGCAAGATCAGCTCACCCAGCCTCGCGTGCAAGACCAACCTGGCGACCGTCGAGACCTACCAGGGCATCTCCCGGCTGTGGATGTTCTCGCCGGCCGGCACGGGACAGCTCACCAACCCCGTGCTGCTCTCGGTCTCCCAGCCGGGCTGGGACTGGTCGCGCATGAAAGTGATGGCTCCGGGCAACGCCACGGGCCACCCCGGTGGAGCGGGCGGCATGCCGGACCTGTGGGCCGAGGATCCGTCGGGCACGCTGTGGCAGTTCACCAACCACTCCGACACCGGCACCCTCGGCGCGGGCCTCGGCGACCTCAGCAACAAGCAGCAGCTGGGCGCCACCGGCCAGTTCGCCCCCTACACCTGGATCAGCACCGCCGGTGACCTCGACGGCGACGGCAACCCCGACCTGTGGGCCATGAGCCCCGACGGCCAGGTCTCCGTCCTCCTCGGCCCGATCGGCACCAACCCGGCGACCCAGGGCCAGACCACTGCCACCGCCATCAACTGGGGAGCCACCGCAGGCGTCAGCAACCTACAGGGCACACCCATCGCCCCCGGCGGCATCAGCGGCCAGATCGTCAACGGCGTCACGGGCGGCCCCTCCGGCCAGAAGTGCGTGGACGACGAGTACGGCAGCACCGCCAACGGCACCACCATCGAGCTCTACGACTGCAACGCCACCGGCCCCCAGCAGTGGACGTTCGGCGCTGACGGCACCATCCGGTTCATGGGCGGCAACGGCCAGCAGAACACCTGCATGGACACCAGCGGCTCCCTGGTCCAGGCCACCAGGATCACCCTGCAGGCCTGCGACCCGACCGGCAGGGCCGCTTTCCAGACCTGGCGCATCATCCCGTCACCATCGGCCGCCGGCCACTACTGGATCTACAACCCGGCCGCGGGCATGTGCCTGGACGACACGGGCGCCGGCAACGGCAACCTCAACCCGTTCCAGCTGTGGCCGTGCTCGGACACCGCCGCCACACCCAATGCCGCTCAGCGCTTCGTGCTGCCCACCGGTTCCGGCCAGACCCAAAGCGTCGAGGCCGAGTCCACCTGGGGAAGCGTCAACGGACCGGCCACCCAGATCCAGGGCAACTGCTGCGGCATCTCGCTGTCCAACGGCGAGCAGCTCTACTTCCCCGGCACCGCCCAGGGCCAGTCCGTCACACTGAACTACTACGTGGCGAACGCCGGTACGTACTCCGTCACCCCGGCACTGACCAGGACCAACGACCGTGCCCAGGTCTCGCTCACCGTCGACTCCGCACCGGCCCCGCTGCCGGTCACCTTCGACGGCTACCAGGCCTCGGGCGTCTCCATCACCCCCGTTCACTTCGGGACGGTGACGCTCAGCGCCGGAATGCACACCTTCACGTTCACCGCGACCGGGACCGACGCGGCGAGCGCCGGCAACCGGTACGTCATCGGCATCGACACCCTCTCTCTGATCCCGACCGGCACCAACGGCCCGAGCGTCGGGCTGAACCTCCCGGCCACCGGGCTCACCGGCACGCCGGTCACCGCCGACGCCACCACGTCCTACCCGGGCACCGCGGCCATCACCGGCTACACCTTCGACTTCGGCGACGGCACCGTCGTCGGGCCGCAGCCGGCGGCGTCCGCGAGCCACACGTACGCCACCGCCGGCAGCTACCTGGTCAAGGTAACCGCCACCGACGGCAACGGCGCGACCGTCACCAACACGAGCACCGTCGCGGTGACCGGGGGCGCGATCGACCAGTGGAAGCTCTCCGACGGAAGCGGGACCACCGCTGCCGACACCGGCACCCCCGGCGGCGACGCCGGTACGCTCAGTGCCTCCGGCGTGACCTGGAACGCCGACGGCTCGGCGGGCTTCGACGGCACCGGGCAGATCACCGCGGCACCGGTCGTCGACACCTCGAAGTCGTTCTCCGCCGCAGCCTGGGTCAACCTGCGGGACACCTCCACCTACCACTTCGTCCTCGCCCAGGCGGGGACGAACATGGAGTCCTTCTACCTGGATTACGACCCGCCCCAGCACTCCTGGGCGATGGTCATGCCCACCAGCGACACCCCCGGCCCCGGTTGGACCTGGGCCGCGGCCCCTGCCTCGGACGTGTCACTCAACACCTGGACCCACCTTGTCGGCACGTTCGACGCGACCACCGGAACCATCCGCCTCTACGTCAACGGCCAGCCGGCCGGAACCGGAACCACCACCGCTGCGTGGAACAGCGTCGGCAAGACCGGCAGCGCACTGGTGATCGGCGCCTCCGACCGCGCCGGGACCCTCGCGTCCCGCTTCAACGGGAGCATCGCGGACGCCCGCGTCTACCAGCAGACCCTGACACCCGACCAGGTGGCGTGGCTCTACCAGAACTCCGCGTTCACCCCCAAGGGCGCCTCCGGACCGATCGACAGTCCGACGCTGCCCGGCAAGTGCATGGACGACTCCAGCGCCAACCTGACCGACGGCACCCACGTCCAGGAATGGGACTGCAACGGCGGGACCGCCCAGAACTGGACGATGAACCCCAATGGCAGCATCACCCTGACCGCCTCCAACGGCACCAAGTGCCTGGACATCACCGGCGGGCCGAACTTCACCGCCAACGGCACCCTCGTGCAGCTGTGGGACTGCAACGGCGGCCTGGGCCAGCAGTGGGTCGCCCAGTCCGACGGCAACGGCAACGTCCGCCTGCTCAACCCCAACTCCGGGCGCTGCCTGGACGACCCGGGCGGCTCACTGACCGACGGGGCCCAGCTGCAGATCTACGACTGCCTGGGCAACGCGAACCAGGCCTGGACTCCCCCGCTGGGCACCAACCTGGCGGCCGGCACCACCGCGACCGCTTCCAGCCAGACCACCGGCTGGGAGGCCACCCACCTGACCGACAACATCTACCGGAGCACCGCCTCGGTCCCCGGCTATGCCAGCCAACTCGACAGCAGCGCCAACGCCAACGAGTGGGCCCAGGTCGACCTCGGCAGCACCCACCAGATCAACGAGGTCGACCTCTACCCGCGGGACGAGGCAGCCAACACCGTCGGCGCGGGCTTCCCGGTCACCTTCACCATCCAGGTGAGCGTGGACGGAACGAACTGGACCACGGTCGCCAACGAAGTGAACTACCCCAAACCCGGCGACGCACCCCAGCAGTTCCGCTTCAACACGACGGGCGCGAGGTACGTCAGGGTCAACGCCACGGTCCTGGGCGTCGACCAGAACGGCTACCACTACTTCGAGTTGCGCCAGATCGGCATCCAGGGAAGCTGATCCATCCCTGCGCCACCCAACACGGCGGCCCGCCCCGGAAGTCTCCGGGGCGGGCCGCCACCGCGTTGTGCGCCTGTACTCAAATCCAGCGCCGCCGCGCGGCCTTGACCCCGGCTTCGAACCGGCCGTTGGCTCCCAGTCGGCGCATCAGCTCGGCGACCATCCGCCGCTCGGTCCGCAGCGACACATTGAGCCGCTTGGCGACCACCTCATCAGTCAGCCCTTCTGCAAGCAGGCCGAGTAACTCCCGCTCCACAGGGCTGGGTTCAGCCGCCCAGTCCTTGTACGCCGAGGCGCCCGTACCGGGCGGGAAGCCGGTGCCCCCGCGACCCCGGCGTCTCTCCGGCCGCGGCGAGGCACAGCTCGGACACGTTTGGTTGATCGACTGACGCATACTTCCCCCGGTCTCTCGTATACCCCGCCGCGAACGGCGAGCCATGTGACGCATGAATGGCAGCGCTGCGCGGAACCCACCCCGCCCTCGGCGCCGGACACGTCGCGACAAGGCTGCGGCCTGGGACGCGACGAGCGCGCGAATCCCGTACAACCCCGCACAGCCGTGCGCCAGGAAGTCCTCCAAGCATTCGGCGGCGTCTCCGGATCCGTGGATGAGCCCGGACGGCCCGGACGGTCAGGTAGCCTGCCTACAGCGAAGCTGTGAGTTGGCTATGGAGTTGGAGGGGCGATGGCCGAGGAGACCGCTGGGCGAGGGGTTCCGGATCCGGACGCCGCGCAGTTCGCCCCCCGCCGCGACTGGAGGAGCCGCACCCGCACAGCCGACTCATAGACTTTGACTGTCAGGGGCACGACCACATGGGGGCATGGTGGGTAAGCAGCACGGCGCGATGCCGGATCCGGAAGCGGCCGAGGATCTGGCGGGGTTCATAGGTCTGCTGGGTGAGTTGCGCGTGTGGGCGGGGATGCCGCCCTACCGGACGCTGGCAAAACGGGCCGGACCGCTCATGCGGCCACCGAGCGCCCTCTCAGCCTCCACGGTCGTGGACGTGTTCAAGGCCGGGCGCCGCCGCCTGGACCTGGACCTACTGGTGGCCGTCGTCAGAGCGTTGGGAGCAGACGAACCGGACGTCGACCGCTGGCGTCAGGCGTACCTACGCATTCAGCGGAACGCGAAGGCCGACGGCCCCGTCAGGGTGCTGCGGCAGCTGCCCGCTGATCTGTCCACCTTCACGGGTCGGGAGCGGGAACTGGGTGAGGTGCTGGCGCAGGCGACGGCGCCGGCCGGCCGCAGCCTGAGCACGGTGGTGATCTCGGCGATCGAGGGAATGGCCGGAGTGGGCAAGACCCAGCTGGCCGTACACGCCGCACATCGCCTGGTGCGCGCCGGCCACTTCACCGACGCTCAGCTGTACGTGAATCTACGTGGGTTCGACCCTGAACAGCCGTCGGCCGATCCGGCCGCCGTACTCGACAGCTTCCTGCGCCAACTCGGCGTGCCGGGCCAGCAGATCCCCGAAAGTACGGACGAGCGCGCGGCCATGTTCCGTGACCGCCTGGATGGCCGCCACGCCCTGGTGCTGCTGGACAACGCCGCCGACCTGGACCAGGTACGCCACCTGATCCCTTCGAGCCCGACCTGCCTTGTCATTGTCACCAGCCGCCGCAACTTCGCCGGACTGCAGGGTAGTAACCAACTGCTGCTGGAGACGTTCTCGATGTCCGAAGCCGTTGACCTGCTGGCGGCGATAGCCGGCGGGCACCGCATCTTCGCTGAGCCGGAGGCTGCACGACGCGTCGCGGAACTCTGCGGTCGGCTACCGCTGGCGGTGGCCCTGAGCGGGGCCAGGCTTCGGTCCCGGCCGGCGTGGAGCGTCGCTGAACTGGCCAAGCGCTTGGAGCAGGACGGAATTGACGCGGTCTCGGCGGGCGAGCACCCACTGCGCGCCGTCTTCGACCTGTCCTACCGTGGGCTAGCCGCATCGACCCGACGCTTGTTCGCGCTGCTGGGGCTGTATCCAGGCGAGGACTTCAGCTGCGAGGCGGCTGCGGCACTCGCCGGCGTGGACCGGACACAGGCTCGCAGGACGCTGGAGATACTGCAGGACGAGCACGTGCTGCAGCAGAAGGCACCGGGCCGCTACAGCCTGCACGACCTTCTGCGCGACTACGCCGCCGGACGGGCGGAGGCAGAGATGGCAGAAGGCGAACGCCGGGCCGCCATTCGCACAGCGCTCGCCTGGCACGTCGCGGTCGTGACCCTGACCACTTTGGCCATCAGTCCCGATCGCGTCATGCCTCCGATCGACCCGGAAGTGGCCCACATTTCCGCACCGCAGGCCTTCAACGCCGCCGAGGCCGTGCTCTGGTACGGCCGCGAGCGTGCGAACCTGATGCAGGCTGTGGAGGCGGCCGGGCGCCTGGGGTTCGGCTCGCTCGCCTGGCGTCTGCCCATCGCGATGGCGTACTTCGAAGAGCTTGCGCAGAACTACCGCGAGCTGGAACGCCTCATGTCCACCGCGCTGCCCCATGCCCGCGCCGATGCCGACCCCGAAGCCGAGACCAGCGTCGTCCGATGGCTGACGTTCGCGCTCCGCGCCCAGGGGCGGGCCGCCGAGGCCATCGGGCCCCTGAACCGCGTACTGGAGGCTCGCCGCGCCGAGGGCGACAGGCTCAGCGTGGGCCGCATCCTGGGCTCCCTGGCCGAGGCCCACATTGGCATCGGTGATCCCGGCCGGGCCTTGCAGCTCGTGCAGGAAGCGATCCGCACGATCGAGGAGACTGGTGGGCCGGTCCCGAGCTCCTTCCTGACCATAACCTCCATGTGCCTTATGAGGCTTGGCCGCCTGATCGAGGCGCTGACGTACCAAGTGGCCTTCGTGGAGCGGGCGCGCAAAGCCGACGATCCACGTGCCGCGGCACTCGGGCAGCACAACGTCGGTGACAACTACCTCCTTCAGGGCCGGATGGAGGAGGCCGCCGAAGCCTTCGAGGAGGCCATCACTTTGGCAGCGGAGACCGGCGACCGGTACGTCCAGGCCGATTGCCTCAACGGCCTCGCCGTGAGCCTCAGGGCAAGGGGCCTGATCGAGGCTGCCCGAGCCAGGCACAGCGAGGCCGTCGCAGTGTTCGACGATCTGCCCGAGCAGGAGGCGGCCCGCTACCTCGCGCAGCTCGACGCGTCATCGCTGCGCTATGTGGAGTGAAGCGCGGCGCGCGCTGCTCGGGAAGGCTGTCACTACCGGAAGGTACTGCTCCAGCAGGTGGTACCGGTGGAGGCTGGGGCACCCGCCGCCTCAGCGGCACCATCAACGAGTACGGACGCGTTGCATGGGGTGCAGCGCTGAAGGAGCCATCCGCGGCGGGCGATGCCGGGGGACTGCTGTACGGCAGCCCCCCGGCATGGGTGGCGACAATCAGTACCGGGCGCGCCACCGGCCCGAAGTCCTCGGCCAACGCATCCAGGAACTCACGCCATTTGCACATTGCCTGAGTCGTGAAACAGCAGGAGCGGTACAGCGGGGCCGCCGGCTCCAGCGGAGTGGCGGCCCCGCTTGTGCCCAGCGGTCCTACACCTCGATCACGCCTGTCCCCTGATCATGGCTGCGTACGCGCTCTCGTCCATCAGGCTGTTGAGCTCCGTCGGGTCGCTCACCTTCATCTTGAAAAACCAGCCGGCCCCCAAAGGGTCTTCGTTGATCTGGCCCGGCTCATCGGCCAAGGACTCGTTGATCTCAGTAACCGTGCCGGCCACCGGCATCATGACCTCACTCGCTGCCTTGACCGACTCGATGACAGCCGCTTCATCGCCCTTGGCGAGCTCAGCACCGACCTCGGGCAACTGGACGAACACCAGGTCCCCGAGATGGCCCTGGGCGAAATCCGTGATGCCAACGGTTACCACCCCATCGGCTTCCACCCGCAGCCACTCGTGCTCCACGGTGTACTTGACCTGCGACATGCGTCTCCCCTGAGCTCATCAGCCTTATGGTGCACATCTCCGCTGCTGCCCTGCTTGAACAGGGCATACATCTTCAGCATCGCCATGTCGTCCGGGCGGTATCGACCGAGATCCACCGCGCCAGGCAGACACGTCGATGTCCTCCGCCACAGGAACAACGACCGGCGAGGTCGACCGTGCGCGGGACGTCACCAGGTCTGCGGGGGAATCCTGAGCAGCTGACCGGGGTAGATCCTGTCAGCGTTGACGACCATGGGCTGGTTGGCCTCGACGATCTTGGGATAGTCGTTCGCGTTCCCGTAGTAGCGGGCAGCGACCTTGGCCAGGTTGTCACCGGCGACGACGGTGTAGAACTGACTCGGATCGCTCGGCCCGGTGACGGACATCTCGTCGTTGACAGCGGCCACGCCCCCGATGTTGCCGCAGACCAGGATGATCTTCTCCCTGGTGGCCTGATCGGGGGCCTCACCCTGGACGGTCACCGTGGAGCTCGCGGCGTCGAAGGCGACCTCCAGTCCGTCGGCGGTCAGGCCGTTGGCAACGACACTGGACTTGATCGCGTCGGCGGCCTTCTGTGCGAGTTCGTCCGCGTTCGCGGCGCCCGCGGCCGCAGCCGCCTGGGCATCGCTGACGCCCAGGGTCCTGGTACCCGCGTTCTGCACGAAAGTGATCAGTGCCATGGAAGCTCCTCTGGTCAGGTAGCAACCATGCTGGCGCGGACCGAGGGGACTACCGCCGTCTTTCCAGGAAGATCAGCCGCCGGTGGACTTGTCATGATATGGCGTGTCCACGACCTCCACTTCCAACACTGATGTGCCCTACTTGTGGTGATGACCGGTTGACCACGAACGTCGCCCTGACCATCATGAGCGCGCGTGGAGCGGCGAGCCCACCGACGGGCCCCTGTAAGGCTGCTCCTCGTGGACCGCCGACGCCGCGTCACTCTTCCCCCGGTTGAAGCTCGCCGTCCAGCCGGGCGCCGGCCGCTACCCGTGGCTGGGCAACCCGCGAGCCTTCACGGCAATGGTCGAGGACTTCCTCTGCCCTCTGCCCTCTGATCGACCAGATCGCCCTGCATCGCCTTCGCACCGCCGCTGGTCCGACGCTCCCGCTGTGACGGTCCGCCGGGCCGTCGGGAACGGCCCGGCACGGTGGTGGACGCGATCAGGTGGCGGTGGCTGCTGCCGATTCCTCGTTGTGGTCCTGGCAGGGGGCGTTGAGGGCGTCGGCGAGGTACACGTCCAGGCCGGTGATCTGCATGACCTGGTGCTGGTGGGCGTCGAAGCCGACCAGGTGCAGTCGCACGCCGTCGGTGACGGTGCAACGCTTGATCCAGATCAGGGTGGACAGCCCGGAGGAGTCGCAGACGTCCACGCCGGTGAAGTCGAGTGTCAGGCACTGGGGTGCGGGCGCGGTGGCCAGGGCCTCGTCGGCGGCCCGGCGCAGGTCTTCGACGGTCTCGAAGTCGCACGGACCGCTCAGCACCAGGACGACGCGTCCCGGCTCGCCGTGCTGGACCGTGATCGTCAGCGGTTCGGTGGTGTTCATACGTTGTCCTCGGTCGTGCGGCCACGCGCAGTCGTGCTGGCGGTGGCCACCGCGGATCGGCTGGTGTCGATGATGGCCAGTGTGCGCGGGAAGTCGGGCAGCTGGTCGGCGATGATGTCCAGCGCGGTCAGGAGCGATCGGGACGGGACGTTGCGGGCGTCCAGGATGTCCGAGGTCCAGGCGAGGAAGTCGGCCAGCACCTGCGCCTGGTCGACGTACAGGGCGGTGATGAGGAAGTCGACGATGTGGCCGACGTCCTCATGTGTGCGTTCGTGCTGCCGGTCACTGTAGGTGCGCATGACCGGCAAACGTGCTTCCAGCCCGGTCATGGCCTGCTCGACGAGCTGTCGCCGGTTGCGGCTCAGGAGGGTGTACTCCTGGTCGATCAGGTGCGGCAGGCCGGTGAACGGGTCGCCGAGCTCGGGGTGGACCGGGGTCACCACGGGCTGCTCCTCCAGGCGGGCCACGGCGCTGTCGGCGTCCCGCGCCCACGCGTCTGCCCCCAGCAGCCGGGCGTAGCGGCCGTCCGGGCCGAAGGCCGCGCCGCCGACCAGGACGGGGATACCGGCGGCCTGGCAGGCGGTGATGGTGGCGTGGGCGGTGGGCAGGCGGGTGGCCAGTGAGCAGGACAGGGCGACCACGTCGGGGCCGGTGGCGTGCAGGTGCGCGATCAGGTGCGGGGTCGGGACGTGGGCGCCGAGGAAGTCGACCTGCCAGCCGCGGAGTCCCAGGGTCTCGGCGACCAGGCGGGCGGGCAGGGCGTGCCATTCGCCGTCCACGCAGGCGACTGTGACCCGTCCGCGGGTGCCGGGCGCGCGGTTGACGCGGTGGCGGGTGACGGCGGCGACGGCGCGGTCGCTGATCGCGGTGGCGGCGTGCTCGCGGGCCACGGTGAAGCGCCCACCCGCCCACTCCGCTCCGACCTTCGCCTGGGCGGGGGCGATGACCTGCAGCAGGACCTGCTGCGGGGACAAGCCACCGTCCAGGGCTCGGCCGACGAGCTCGGTGGCCAGATATTCGTCCATGTCGGCCAGTGCGGCAAAGAAGTCCTCGCACCAGTCGGCCGGGGTCCGGGTGTCGACGGCGTGCAGCTGACCGGTCACCGGGCCTCCCTTCCGCCGCGCCACCGCCTGGTGCAGTGGCTCATCCCGTGTACCTGCCCCGTCCATGGCCGTTCACCATCGTCAGATGCGATCCGCGGCGCGGCGCGCCGATCGCCATCAGGGCGATGTCATCGTGTTCGCCGCCGCCCAGCCACTGGGAGGTGACCAGCTCGATCCGCTCCACCACCGCCTCCACGGGCATGCCCGCGCACTCGGCCAGGGCGTCCTTGAGGCGCTGGTCCTGGAACATCTCGCGGCCGCCGGGTCCGCCGCGGGCCTCGGTGACGCCGTCGGAGAACAGCAGGCACATCTCCCCCGGTTCCAGGACCGTGGTCCAGGTGGTGGAGCTGATGTCCGGCACCGCACCGATCAGGGTCCCGCGGGTGGCGGCCTGCTCCACGCTGCCGTCCGCGCGCAGCAGCAGCGGGGCCGGATGGCCGGCGGACGTCAGTCGCAGGTCGACTCGGCCGTTGCCCGCGGGGGTGGCCCCGGCCAGGACGAGGGTGACGAAGCGGGCGTCGTGGTCGTCCAGGAGGGTGGCGTTCAGGAGTTCCAGCAGCTGGCCGTGGCGCGGTTCCAGGCGGCGCAGCGCGGCCAGGGTGTTGCGGATCTTCCCGGTCAGGATCGCGGCGCCGGGGCCCTTGCCGCACACGTCGCCGAGCATGAGCAGGGTCTCGCCCGGTCCGTCGTTCCCGCCGCTGAGGGAGAGGGGCGGGTGGACGTCGTAGAAGTCACCGCCGATCAGGTCTGCGGCGCGGGCGGGGCGGTAGGAGCTGGCGAGGTCGATTCCCTCCAGGCGCTCAATGGGCGGGGGGATGAGGGCACGCTGCAGGATGCTGGTGGTCTCGGCGCGCTCCGTGTACAGCATGGCGGCGGAGATCGCCGCTCCGGCACGGGCGGCGAAGATCCGCGCGAAGAGCTCCTCTTCCTCGTTGAATCCGGCCTGGCCCGAACGTCGCAGCAGGATCAGCGCCCCGGCTGACACGCCATTGCCCGGGAGCGGGGTGACGATCAGGGAGCCGAGTTCGCCGAAGTCCTCGGGCACCAGCCAGGGGGGTGCCAGGTCGGGGTCGACCCAGCGTGAGGGCACCGGCGGGAACCCGGCCAGCGCGTCGCTCAGTCCCGGGACCTGGTCGACCTCCACGCTCAGGGCTGCCTCCTCGACCCGCCCTCCGCGTACCATCCGGGTCACCGCGACTCGTCGTCCCCGGGTGGGGGTGACCAGCACAGCGGCGTCGGCGAGTTGCTCGGCGGCCAGTTCAGCGGTCACTCGCAGGCAGCGGCGCTGGTTCAGCGAGGCCAGCAGCCGGGCTGAGGCCCGCACAAGGAACTGGGTCCGGCTGCGTTCGTCGCTCAGGCGTTGCAGAGCCGCGCGCTCCTCGGTGACATCGGTCAGCAGCCAGCCGGTGCACTCCCCCGGCAGAGGCTGGGCGGTGGCCCGGAACACCCGGCCGCTCACCGAACCGTCAAGTGCGTCCACGCCCTGCTCCTGTGCCTGCACGAGCCAGGAAGCGACTGTTTCGGCAGTGAACGCGTCGGTGCGTCCCAGTGCTGGAAAGAGCGCTTCGGCTGCCTTGTTGTGCAGGCGCACCCGTACCGGATCGCCCGCCAGGACGAGCACCGGCGCTATGGCGTCAACGAGGGCGCGCAGCAACGGCGCCCCGACGGCGGGCCACAGCGTCTTGGTGGCGGGCGGAGGGGGTGACGGATTGGGGGCGGGTGGGAAGGACGTCATAGGACCACGGGCCCAGTCACCGGTGGTGCCGGGCCGACTCGATTCTCTGTCTCGACGGTGGACAACAGGCGTTGTCGCCTATGCCACCGTCTCGCGGTGCGACAGATAAGGCAAGCCCGTACCTTGGTCGCCGGAAAGGCACGGGTTCCATCAAAAGACCCTCCTGCCCTGGAAGGTGCGGCACATTCCCGACTGGCCGAGAGTCGACGATCCGTGCTGGTCAGGCATGCCGGGGGTCACCCGGCCGACCCCCGGGGTGCGGCTCGAAGCCGCGTGCTCTCTTCGAGCGGTTGGTTGCCCGGGCGGCGTATCGCGGGGCAGGCTGTCGGCCACTCACCGTGGCCGACCGATCAAGTCGCCCGGGGCGGGGTGCCCTCAGCGGTGAAGTAGTCCTTGAGGCCCACTGCGTCAAGGACTCGGACGATGTGGTCCGGGACAGCCACCAGGGTGAGGTCAGCTCCGGTGCCGGTGGCCAGGCTGCGGGCGGCCAGGAGGGCGCGGATGCCGCTGGAGTCGAAGAACTCGACGGCTTCCAGGTCCAGGACCAGGCGCTGGCCCGGGAGCAGCGCGAGGGTGGGCAGGAGATCGTGGAACTCCTGGGCAGTCTCGAAATCCAGTGCCCCGCTGATCCGGACACGCGGACCGGTTCCGGTGGCGCGGGTCTGGAGCGTCAGCGGCATCATCGTGGGCCTGCTGTTCCCGGCGCCACAGACGCCGTGGCGCCGGTGGCGCATCCCTCGCGGCCGCGGGCGGCCCTACCGCGGGGACCCACCGCATCTCCGCCTCTCGCACGCGCGTTCATATCTCGCATCTTGCCATGTGGCTCCTGAGTACCGCGCGCGTGTGGAAGTTCACGTTCGTCGGCGGGGCCTCACTGCCATGGAGCGGGGCGGCCCGGCGCCGTGCCGAGGCGGCCGCAGGCCCCGGGGTGGCCGGTGCCACAGGATGCGGAACCGTCACCGGCGCTGGACGCGTAGTCTCATTGGGAACCCCCACCCGTGGCCGGTCCCCTGCGGCCGCCGTGCCCAGGAGAGGCGCCGTATGGACCTTCCCCTTCTTCCGGGCGCCCGCTCCGACGCCTCCTCCACTCCCTGCCTGCACGACCACGGCCCGTACGACAGCGCCGCGCAGGAGCGCTTTGGCCGGGCCTGCGTCAGCTACTTCGACCAGGACGAGGCGCACGTCCTGATCCTGCGGGGCGAACTGGACTGGCGTACCGAGACATTCGTACACGCCCTGATAGACCACGGCCGGAGCAGCGCCCGCCCGCTGGTGGTGGACCTCTCGGCGGTCACCCACCTGCACATCGACGTCCTGGCCCAGTTCCTTGCCGCGCGTGCCCACCCCGGTATCAGCCTGCTCACCCCACTGCCGCCGGCCTTCATGAGGATCGCGGGCACCACCGGCACCACCGGCGCCTTCACCCTGCACCCGGACCTGGTGCACGCGGTGGCGTCCTTCGGATCACCGCATCCCGACGCCCCCTGAGCGATGTCCGGCCCTGCCCACGGGCGGCCTGCCCGCTCGGCTGTAACCCGTACGGGCGAAGGCGTTGAAAGCCGGGGACTAGCAGGTCTCCGCGGGGGCAGGAGCGCGCTGCCGGACGTCGTCGTCGCAGGAGGAGAGCCAGATGGACATGGGACAGGACAGCGTGGCGGTGGAGCTGCGGGAGCGGGCCGGGGTGTTCGTGGACGAGCACGTGGACCTGTGGGTCGCGGTCCAGGACGAGGGCATCCTGGCCCTGGCCGGACAGGACCCCGCGGCCGTGTTCGCCGCGGCGGCGGACTGGCTGCGCGAGGAGCCCCACTACACGGTCCAGGACGTGCGCTGGCAGCGCCGGGACACCGAACCCGTCTACGCGCTGCGGCTGCTCCTGTGCCACCCGGCCGACGAGACCGACCACCCGGCCGCCCTCCAGCAGGCCTGAGACACCGCGGCCACAGCGCCGGGGCACAGCACAGGGAGGACGGCATGGAGCCCGAGGACACCGCACTGCCCCAAGGCCCTCTCCGGGCCAGGACCGAACAGCCCCTCGGCCTGTGCGGCCTGGCGACGGGGAGGGTGTGCGCGGCGCTGCGCAGGACCCCGGTGGCGATGTGGAACCAGGACGTGTCCGACTGGGCGGCCGCGCTCACCTACTACGCGATCCTGGCCCTGCTGCCCGCGCTGCTGGTGAGCGTCTCGGTCATCGGCCTGGTCAGCCAGTCGACTACGGACGCGGTGGTGGCCCACGTCAGTGCCTGGGCCCCAGCCCAGTCCGGTGCCGCGCTGCGGCAGGCCCTGGGCGGGGCGGCGGACCGCTCGGCGGCGTGGCTCCTGGTCGTCACCGGGAGCGTGAGCGCCGTGTGGTCGGCCTCCAGTTACCTCGCCGTGTTCCGGCGCGCCCTGCACGCCCTGCACGGAGCCAAGGACACCCCGCCGGTCTGGCGCAGGGCTCACCGCATCGTGCTCACGGCCGCTGCCCTGCTGCTTCTGCTGGTCGCCAGCGCCCTGGTCCTGGTCCTGACCGGCCCGCTCGCACAGGCCCTGGGCCAGGCAGTCGGGCTGGGCAGGGCCGGCGCCGCCGCCTGGAGCGTGCTCAAGTGGCCCACCCTGCTGCTCCTGGTCGCCCTCCTGGTCCTGGTTCTGTTCCGGTCCGGCCCGCCTGAGTCCCGCGGCCTTCGCCGCTCCCTGCCGGGCGGTACGCTCGCCGCCCTGCTGTGGCTCGCGGCCTCGGCCGCCTTCGCCGTGTACGCGGCCAACGTCGGCTCCTACGGGCGCCTCTACGGTTCACTGGCCGGGGTCGTGGTGTTCCTGGTCTGGCTCTGGGTCTCCAACCTCGCCCTGCTGGCCGGCGCCCAGTTCACCGTCGAACTCGATCGCGAGGAGCTCGGGTTCCACCACACCTGAGACCAGGCTGAGCAGCCGGAACGGACCGCGTGAGGGACGTAATAATTTTCTGCGATTCGGGATGCTGAACGTCGCCATGTAGGGTACATGCCCTCGCACAGGTACACTTGCGCGCCAAACCTCGCCTTTTCCGCGTCTCATCTGAAAGGGGATCCCCGATGCCGTCCAACACCCAGTCCACCGCCCTAGCAATCGGCACCGCACTGCGCACCCCTGATGCCACCGAGCCGGCGACGCCGCGCCGAGGAGCGGAGCTGTTTCCAGAGCTGGACCTGTCGGACCCGAGCAACTCCACCGGCCCCGACGCGCGGGCCATGTCGAAGGTGCTGTTCGCCCGCCTGGCGGAGCTGGAAGAGGGGACGCACCAGTACCAGTACGTGCGCAATACCCTGATCGAACTGAACCTCACCCTGGTCAAGTTCGCAGCCCGCCGCTTCAGGACCCGCAGCGAGCCGATGGAGGACATCGTCCAGGTCGGCACCATCGGCCTGATCAAGGCCATCGACCGGTTCGACCTCGACCAGGAAGTCGAGTTCCCCACCTTCGCGCTGCCCACCATCGTCGGCGAGATCAAGCGGTTCTTCCGCGACACCAGCTGGGCCGTCCACGTGCCCCGGCGTCTGCAGGAACTGCGTCTGACCCTGGCCAAGGCAGTCGACGAACTCGCCGCCACGATCGGCCGATCGCCGACCCCCGCCGAGCTCGCCGCGCACCTGGGGATCAGCGAGGAGGAGGTCCGCGAAGGCCTGGTGGCCGCCAACGGCTACACCGTCAGCTCCATCGACGCCGGTGCCCCTGGCAGCGAGGAGGACGACGAGGGCACCTCGTTCACCGCCCGCCTGGGCGAGGTCGACCCCGGCCTGGATCTGGTCGTCAACCTGGAATCCCTCAAGCCCCTCATGGCCCAGCTCGGTGAGCGCGACAAGGCCATCATCTCCATGCGCTTCGGCGCCGAGATGACGCAGTCCGAGATCGGCGCCGCCCTAGGCCTCTCCCAGATGCAGGTCTCCCGCCTCCTGTCCCGCACCCTCGGACAGCTGCGGAACCAGCTCCTGCCCCAGGACTGACCCGCCGATTACAGGGTCGGCTCCCTCCCCACGCTGGGAGCCGACCCTGGCCTGAGCACCGAGAGGTACCGGACCTGGTATCAGCCAACGGGCCGCCGTCACCGGGCGGCCGCGGTCAGGCGTTGCCGAAGTCCAGATCGATGACCTGGTAGATGGCGTTCCCCGTGTCCGCAACCTCCCATACGGCCAGCAGGACCTGGTAGCCCTCACGTCGTGGCAGTCTGAGGCGGTGGGTCGTCGGGTTCTGCGGCACCAGCGCGCTCTGGTTCTCCCAGAAGGGCTGCTCGGTGTTCTCGACCGTGCAGAAGGGCTGCCCCTCGAACTGCGCCCGGGACAGAGGCTGGTCGCAGTCCCAGTCATCGCGGGTCAGGAAATAGGCGAACCGCCGAGTCAGCCGCAGAGCGGTGAAGGACCAGGTGATGTCCACTTCCCGGCCGGAGGTGACGGCCTGCTTGGCCCAGCCCGAACCCGGCATGTCGAGCTCGAACGCAGCCACGTTGCCCGCACTGGCGATCTGGCCGTCCAGCGGCGGGGTGTTGTTCGGCGCGTCGGTGGGAGCCACCGGGTCCATCCGACCGGCGAAGGTGCCTGGGAAGAACTTGCCCGACTCCAGGGACGCATACAGCCCCTGGGCCTGGTGGCTACGGGACGCGGGCGCGATCACCGAAGCGTCGCCCCCGCCGGACGTGGTCCGCCTTGTCAACGCCACCGCGCTCTCCTTGCTCACTGGGACCGGGCCACCGAAGCGGCGATATCGCACGGCGCTCCAGACGCCACGCTCATCCTCGCGGCCCCGTTGACCCCGGGCGGGCAGAATCCCGGACCCCAGGACAGGGTCAAGGCGCGGATGGTAAGGCGACGGCTTGCTCGTCTGCGGAGCAGCAGCAGCGGCAGCGGCGGCGGTGGCCGCCCGCGGAGCGAAGCGTCTGCTCTGACTTGGAACCCCACGGCCGAACCTCCCGGTGCGCACGTCCGCAGCCGACGCCTTCACCGAGGTGCTGCCCACTTCCTTCGCTGCTGAGTCGTGCGAACTGCACTTGCGGGCAGGAGCAAAGCGGTCACCGCCGGATGGGAGGATGTTGGGTATGGATGCGATCAGCAGGAACAACGTGACGGTCACCGGGCAGCCGGACGGGCCAGTGGTGATGCTGGCGCACGGTTTCGGGTGCGACCAGAACATGTGGCGGCTGGTGGTGCCGATGCTGGCCGAACGCTTCCGGGTGGTGCTGTTCGACTACGTCGGCTCTGGGCGCTCGGACCCGTCGGCCTGGGACGGGCAGCGCTACGCGTCGCTGGAGGGCTACGCAGCTGATGTGCTGGACATCTGTGCGGAGCTGGACCTGTCCGAGGTGGTGTTCGTGGGGCACTCGGTCAGCGCGATGGTCGGGGTCCTCGCAGCGGCCCGCCGGCCGGACCGCTTCGGCAAGCTGGTGATGGTCGCCCCGTCGCCCTGCTACATCGACGACCCGGAGGCCGGGTACACCGGTGGGTTCAGCGCGGCCGACATCGATGAGCTGCTGGAGTCCCTGGATTCCAACTATCTGGGCTGGTCGGCGGCGATGGCTCCGGTGATCATGGACAATCCGGAGCGTCCGGAACTGGGCGAGGAGCTGACCAACAGCTTCTGCGCGACCGACCCCGGCATGGCCGCGGTGTTCGCCCGGACCACGTTCCTGTCCGACTCCCGCGGTGACCTGGCCTCGGTCACGGTGCCCACCTTGGTCCTGGAGTGCGCGCGGGACGTGATCGCCCCCCGCGAAGTAGGTGCCTACGTCCACGCCACCATCCCCGGCAGCCGCCTGGTCACCCTGGACGCCACCGGGCACTGCCCGCAGCTCAGCGCCCCCGAAGCCACCGGACAGGCGATCATGGAGTTCGCCGGAGCGCCCCGGTGATGTGCGAGGCCACGGACGACGAACCCGAGCAGGCCACCGAAGCCGGCGTCGGAGATGGAGGTGAGGACGCGGACGAAGCCGAACTCGCGCAGTTCTCGGCCTTGCTGGAGGACAGCGCCGAGGACCTGTACGAGCACGCGCCGTGCGGGTACCTGTCGACGCTGATGGACGGCAGAATCGCCAAGGTCAACACCACCCTGCTGGACTGGCTCGGCTACCGCCGGACCCAGTTGGTGGGGCGCAAGCGATTCGCTGACCTGCTGACGGTGGGCGGCAAGCTCTACCACGAGACGCACTTCGCGCCGCTGCTGGCGATGCAGGGCAAGGTCTCCGGGATCGCCCTCGAACTCAGGGCCGCCGACGGCAGCCGCCTGCCGGTCCTGGTCACCTCGACCGTCAAGACCGGCGGTGACGGGCAGCCGCTGCTGATCCGCACCACCGTTTTCGACGCCCGCGACCGCCGCGCCTACGAAAACGAGCTCCTGCGCGCCCGCAAACACGCCGAGCGGGCCGGCGCGGAGGCCGAGCAGGCACGCGCCGAGGCCGAGCGGGCCCACCAGGCCGCCGAGAGCGAACACGCACGCCTGCGCCAGGTCATGGCCATCCTGCAGCACAGCCTGCTGCCGCCCGACCTGCCGCAGGTACCCGGCATGGAGGCCGCCGCGTACTACCACACCGCCTCCGCCGACCAACTCGGCGGCGACTTCTACGACCTGTTCGCCCTCGGCCAGGGTCAGTGGGGCTTCTTCCTCGGCGACGTCTGCGGCAAAGGCCCGCAAGCCGCCGCCGTCACCTCGCTGACCCGCTACACCCTGCGCGCCGCCTTCCTGCACGCCGGCGACCCCGCCGCGGCCCTGGACACCCTCAACACCGCGCTGCAGGAGCGCTACACCGGCACCGACCCCCGCTACTGCACCGCCATCGCCGGCACCCTGACCCCGCACGGCGACACCCTGCGGGTAACCGTCGCCAGCGGCGGCCACCCCCCGGCGCTGCTGCTGCGCGCCGACGGCACAGCCGAGTACCTGCCCACCCCGGGCGGCCTGCTGGTGGGCATCATGTCCCACCCGCACTTCACCACGGCCACCACGGTCCTGCACCCGGGCGACACCATGCTGCTGTACACCGACGGCCTGACCGAGGCCCGCACCGCCGACGGCCCCCGCTACAGCGAGGACCACCTCCACACCTTCGCCCGGACCCTGGCGCCAGCCGGCGCCCAGCAGGCCATCACCGCCCTGACCGGCCTGCTGGAGGGCTTCGGCGACGGACTGGACGACGACACCGCCCTGCTCGCCCTCGGCAACCCCGCTCCCCACACGAATCCCGAAGGCGCATGACGACCGCACTGACCCTCACCGCACACCCGGTCCCGACCGGCACGGTCCTGACCGTGGCAGGGGAACTCGACCACAACAGCGCCGACCGGTTCCGCACCGCCCTTGGCGCCATCACCATGCGACCGGGCGACCTGCTGACCGTGGACCTGGCCGACCTGGGCTTCTGCGACTCCACCGGCATCACCGCACTGCTCGCCGCCCGCAACCACACCCATGCCCTTGGCGCCGACATCGCGCTGACCGCAATCCCGTTGCCCACCCTTCGCATCATGCGCATCCTGGGACTCGACCGGGTCTTCACCATCCACCCGACCCCCGACACCGACCCCAGCAGATAGATCGGCGCCCAGCCCCACTGGAGCGGCATCGCCCCGAGCCCGTCACCGTCTCACTGAGCAGGTGTCACATTCACGGCGTTCCAGGCCTGTACCGCCGGAAAGTCGACGGTCCTGAGTGATTGCGGGCATTCGCTGTGTCGCTGCGGGCAGGCGTTCCGGCAGCAGGTGTCCAGTTCTCGATGACGGGTGCGTTCCATGGACCAGCACGACCACGAGCGGGATTATCGCGAATCGGCCTATGTTCTGGACGGAGCAAGGGGGAGTGTGAGCGCGGCCCTGGAACACACCCGTGCGTTCCTGCGCGACTGCACGCCGCACCTGGACCTGCGGACGGCGCAGGACCTGGAGCTGATGGTGGCAGAGCTGGTCACCAACGCCGTCCGGCATGCGCCGGGGCCCTTGACGCTGACCTTGTCGTGCGACGGAAGCATCGAGGTGGCGGTCACCGACACCAGCCCGGCCGCCCCCACCGCACGGGAACCCGATCTGGCGGGTGGGGGCGGATTCGGGTGGCATCTGATCACCGCCCTGGCCGACCAGGTCAAGGTCCGCCTGGCTCCGCCCAACGGCAAGACCATCAGCGCCGCGATCACTTTGCACTGAGCCGGACCGGCCGCCAGGTCCGCCACATAACAAGGGGGGCCACCCTTCGGGTGGCCCCCCTTGTTATGCGAGCAGTGGCCTTACCAGCGGTACCAGCGGCCGCCGCCGGAGCCACGGAAGACGAATCCGAGGACCCACAGCACCAGCACCACAATGGCGACCCACCACAGGATGTGAATCGCGAAACCCGCACCGCCCAGGATCAGGGCGAGCAGAAGAACCAGCAGCAGAGCACCCATGTTGTCCTCCTCTTTCGTCGAACAGGCGCATGCCCGGCATGACGGCGCCCATGCATCCGATCGGGCGATGTCTGGAGGCCACCAGTCCCATCACCCGGCCCCGGGGACGCCGTCCGCGCCGACGACCTCTTCTCAATCCGGGTGGACGAAGACATCCGGGTGGACGAAGACGTCGGAGCCCGCCGCTCCTTCATCCAACGCAACGCCAAAGACGCCGTCACTCGCCGCGTCCCCCTGGAACCGGGGTGCGCCGCTGTCGGCCTGCCGGGGGTTCCTCCGGCGCTTGCGGGTCGAAGACCAGCATCCCGAGCTGGTGCGGGTCGTCGCACGCCTGAACCCAATTGCGCGAAGGGGTTGCCGTCATAGCGCCGCAGCGCTGTGGTCCCACGACTCAAACACGTGGCGGGACCCTGCCCGCCGCCCGCGACACCACCGTTCCAGCCGCTGGGACACGACTGCGTGACGGGCCAGGGGCCGCTCGGAGGCCCGGGTGAGTGGACCTCCGGGCTGCGTCCCGGGCGGCTGCGGCTGTTTCTACAGGCTGGTCATCTTGGTGTAGGGGCTGGCGACGCGCTTCAGCAGCGCACCGAAGTCCACCACGACCGCCACACCGTCCTCGACACCGGTGACCCGGCCCATGCCGTACACGTCATGGCAGACCCGGCTGCCCACCACGAAGAGCTTGCTCGGCGGCACAACCGGGGCCTTGAAGGGACTGGACGGCAGGTGACGCTTGGCCATACGCATATTTGTCATTGGCACCAGTATGCCCGCAGCACCGGCGCCGAGGAACCCCTGCACCGAGCGTGGCCCCGTCGGCGGGTCGGCTGGAGCCGACCACGAACAGCGAGGGCCCCGGCGCCGTGGCGCCGGGGCCCTTATGGGGGATACACACCATCTACCGGCTGTGTTCGCCGGCTTTCAGTTTCCGCACAGCCCCAAGGAGACGGGGCGCGGGGATCGCGTATGCGTGACCGAGGACCACCTTCTTCGTAGATCTGGCCTCTGCGGTGTCCGCCCGGGCAACTACCACCGGCCGGGCGATCCTGATGATGCTCCGTACCCTCCTTTTCCTCGGACGTGCCATGTTTCCGTACTGCGTCCTGCTGGTAGTGCGGCCCCTGATCACTGCGGGCTGCCTCCTCGGCAGCCGACCCCGCCGCCACTACGACTGCCTGGCGACAGAACCCCGCTACCGAGGTACTGCGACTACCGCACCTGGCTCACCCTCCGGAGTGTTCCCGGCGGGCGCTTGGTACGTGAGAAACACTAGCTACGCTCTTCGCCAATGTCTACTCCAGCCCCAATAGATTTTTCCGATCGCTGGAAGCAGTTACCCTCCGCTGGCCATCCATATTCCGTGGCCGCTCACCGCATGGCTGGGCCCGGACCACGACACCGGCTAACGGGCGGACCCGCAGTGGGCCGCCCTCTGGGCGGGCGTCAGCCCGTTCCGTGGTTGGGTTGCTCACGCTCGCGCAGTTCCTGGTTCAGCCGCAGGGCCTCTTCGAGCTGGTCTTCCAGGATCACGATCTTGCAGGCGGACTCCACCGAGGTGCCGTGGCCCACCAGGTCGCGCGCACGGGCGGCGATCCGCAGCTGGTAGCGCGAGTAGCGGCGATGACCGCCCTCGGAGCGCAGGGGGGTGATCAGGCCCAGTTCGCCGATGGCACGCAGGAAGCCGGGGGTGGCGCCGATCATCTCGGCCGCGCGGCCCATCGTGTAGGCGGGATAGTCGTCGTCGTCGAAGTTGTCGACCGGCGGGCGGGATTTCAGTACCACTGCACCTCGTTTTTCGGGGGACACACGTCGGAGCCCTGGCTTTGAACCGCGCCAGGGCCCCGACGGACAAAAGGCCCACCATCAGCCGGTGCGCAGGGCACCGGTTCAGCCTCTCCGCACCACCGATTGAAGGTGTGCGGGCACCGCAGCCGCGCGACCGGGGATTCTCGGCCCTTCGGCTGACGCCTGGCTCCCACCGGCCCAGGGGGCCGTGCGGGCAAATCCCGACAGTGAACCATTCCTGCTTGAACTGCTCTCCTACTGCATCTTCTACTGCATCTTCACGGCCCTGTTGCCGTCCGGCCCGGCAGTCAGCACTGGGACCACCGATACCTGCAACCGGCCCTCAGCACTCCGCTGCCGTTCCACATTGCTGTATTGCTGTGCGCGCCACTTCCGTAACCGGCGCGCCTACTTACTGGCTTGCCTACGAGAAAAACCTAACCCGTCCAATCGACTGATGTCTAGTCGGGCCACTACAGATTTTTGAGCACGGCCACTCGTCGAAGTCGCTCCGCGCCACAGGCGGCCGACTGCTCTGCGGGTGTCCGCTAGCCTGCGGTGTGCGGGGGCCGCCGACGGCGCCTCCGTCTTGGCGCCACGCGGGCTGCGAGTGCGCCACGGACCCAGGGAATGAGCAAGGGACATGCGCGGCGAGCAGCAGGGCCCGACTCCGGCCGACGACTACGACCTCGACCGTGCGGTTCAGCACGGGCTGGACCGTCTGACCGTGCTGGCCAATGCCAACGAGGTGCTGGCGAGCACGTTCGAGGTGGAGGCCGTACTGCGGAGGCTGGCGCGCACCCTGGTGCCGGCGCTCGCCGACTGGTGCACGATTGACCTTGCCGACGAGCAGGGGCGACTGCACCGCACAGTAGTGGAGCACCGTGACAGCGAGGAACAGCCCACGAGCGCATTCGAGGGTGCACTGCCGCTGTTGACCGACGACTCCCCCGCCCTGGTGGCACAGGCCCTGCGCTCCCACACCCCAGTTGTTCTCGGCAGCGATTTCCCCCGCCCGGACCCCGGCAACGACGCCCTGGCGCTGATCGAGCAGAAGCTGTTCACCCGCCTGGGCGCCACCAGTGCGGTGGTGTGCGCGCTGCGCTCCCGAGGACAGGTGCTGGGGGTCCTCAGTCTGGTGCGCAGCAAGCCCGGTGCCGCCCTGGCGGAGGACGACCTGCCGATGGTGCAGGACCTGGCCCACCGGGTCGCGCTGGCGGTGGACAATGCCCGTCTGCACGCCCAGGTCCAGCAGACCGCCGAGCGGTTGCAGCGCTCCCTGCTGCCGGAACTGCCCACCAAGGGCGCTCTGGAACTGGCCGCCCGCTACCAGCCCGCCCGCGCCGGTGCGGAGGTCGGCGGAGACTGGTACGACGCCTTCGTCCTGCCCGAAGGCGCCACCGCGCTCATCATCGGCGACGTCGCCGGACACGACCTGAACGCGGCGGTGCGGATGAGTCAGGCGCGGAACATGCTGCGCGGCATAGCCTGCGACCGCAAGGAACCCCCGGGCAAGATCCTGGCCCGACTCGACGCCGCCAACGACATCCTGTACCGGGGCCAGACCATGACCTGCGTCTACGCCCTGGTGGAGAAGCCGTCCGCCGATCAGTGGTGGAGGCTGCACTACGCGGTGGCCGGCCACCTGCCGCCGCTGCTGATCACCGCCGAGGGCGCGACCAGCTTCCTGGAAGAGGGCCGCAGCCTCCTGCTCGGGGTGGACCCCACCCGCACCCGCCCGGACGCCTTCGCGCCCCTGCCGCCCCAGAGCATCGTGCTGCTGTACACCGACGGTCTGATCGAACGCCGCGGCGAGGACCTGGATCGCGGCCTGGCACGACTGCGCCGGCACGCCGCGACGCTGGCCCGGGAGCCCTTGGAGGACCTCTGCGGGGAACTCCTGCGCGCCCTGGCCCCCGACAGCGCCGACGACGTCGCCCTGATCGCCGTCCGCACACCCACCGCCGACCAGGGACCAGCCACCGCCCTGGGCGAGTGACACTCGCGGTCAGTCCTGGGGTTGGGTGGTGCGGGTCTCCAGGTCGAGCAGGAAGTGGCCGAAGCCGCCGGGGGAACGCGGGTCGCGCCGCGCCGAGGTCGTGACCGGGGCATCGAACGAGGCACGGACCAGGAAGTGGGCCTGTTCCAGGGCCGCGACCAGGGCATGGTCCTCGCCCACGGCCAGCGAGGGAAAGCCGCCGACGGACAGGTAGGCGTCGGCGCGCACGCCCAGATTCGCTCCATGGACGTGTGGGTGCGACCGCCCGGGCCGCCACTGGACGTCAGCGCGACCCTGGGCGGTCGGCCTGCGCCGGTCGTAGTGGTGCAGGAAGCGGACGGCGGTGGTGGCAGTGTGACCGCTCCAGTCGCGAACCTGGACCAGCCCGGCCACCGCGTCCGCGCCTGCCGCGGCGTGGGCGAGCTGGTCGGCCAGCCAGCTCTCGGGGACCTGGGTGTCGGCGTCAGTGTGGGCCAGCCACACCTGCTCGGCCCCCAGCGCGGGACGGTCGGCGCGGACCAGGTCCAGCGCGTAGGCCGTGCCCAGAACCCGGGCGGCCCCGGCACTGCGGCACCGAACCTCCAGAACCCGCGCGCCGTGGCGGCGAGCCGCCGGGACGGTCCGGTCCCGGCAGCTGTCGGCCGCCACGACCACGGTGACCGGCAGCGCCAGCACGGCCGGATGCTGCGCGGCGCAACGGATCGAGTCCAGGCAGTCACCGATCAGACGCTGCTCGTCGCATGCGGGGATGACCACAGCGATCGCCGCGATCACGCCAGGCCCTCCGCGGCGGCCACCGACAGACGGGCCGGGTCGGTGGCGCCCCCGGTGGGCGGGCGCACCAGGACGTCCAGGAGGAAGTCGGGTTCGCTGTGCTCGGCGATCCGTACCAGCCCCGGGGTGGCGCGCAGGGCCTGGTGGACGGCATCACCGGTCTGGCTGTGGTCGGGGACCGGGTGGCGCCAGTGGACGGCGGCCAAAGTGCCGCCCGGGTCCAGGGCGTTGACCGCCTTCTCCAGGATCAGCGCCACTCCGGGCGAGTCCTGGTAGTACAGGAACTCGGACAGGACGATCAGGTCGAACGTCCCGGCGGGCCACTGGTCGGGCAGCAGCCGGTGCTCGACCCGGGCATGCGGGTGGTCGGCCAGGCGGGCGGTGGCGGCGGCGACCGCGCGCGGGGAGCGGTCGCAGCTGAGCAGGCGGTCGCAGCGGTCGGCGAGCAGGACACTGAGGGCGCCGACCGAGCAGGCCGGTTCGAAGGCGCTGCGGTAGCGGGCGCGCGGCAGGGCCGCGGTGGTCAGCGCGTACTTGCGTCGTTCGTACCAGCGCTCGCCCAGGTGCCAGGGGTCGTCGGTGTCGCGGTACATGGCCTCGAAGTAGTCGGGCGGGGTGCTCATCGCAGGACCGTTTCGTAGTCACGCAGGAAGTGGGCTATCTCGGAGGGGGGCAGAACAGCGGCGTCAGCCGGCTCGGGGCCAAGGGGGTGGAGCTGGCTGGTGAAGCAGTCCAGGGCTGCGCGCTTGCGTGCCAGGTCCTGGGGTGTCAGCGGGATACGCGCGGCTCGGTGCCAAGGGACGCGGGGGTCCTGCGGCGTGGCCCAGTGCCAGGTCCAAACCGGGTACTGGAGCACTGCGACACCGGCGCGTTCCCCGGCGGCCAGGGCCGCACGGCCCGCGGCTTCGTGGTCGGCGTGGACGTCCTGGCTCCAGGGAGCAGCGATGGCGTCGAACCCCTCGGCCAGATCGGCCAGCTGCGCGGTGAGCGCAGCTTCGTGGTGTCCCACACCGGTGTCGGGCAGGCGCAGCCGCACGATCTCGGTGTCGGACGCGCCCAAGGCCGCGAGCGCGGCCCGGGTCTCGGCCGTGCGGATCCGAACCAGGTCGCGGGCGACGGAGGTGGTGCTGTTGGGGTGGGAGGCCTCGCCGTCGGTGACCGACACCAGGCGCAGCTGAGCGCCTGCTGCGGCGAGGCGGGCGATGGTGCCGCCCAGGCCCAGGACCTCGTCGTCCGGGTGCGCGGCCACCACCAGCACCCGCCGCAGGCCCGACAGGTCCACGACGGGGAAGCCGGCCGGTTCGGGCCAGGCTGCCCACACGTCCTCCGGGGTGCCCAGGGCTTGGATGGCATTGCCTGGTGCCGGTGTCGCCCGCTTGTCCTCGCAGGTCATCGGCTGCTCGCGGCGATCAGGGCGGCGCCCAGGCCGGCCAGGTCGCGTTCCGCGTGGTGCTGGCGCAGGTAGACGGTGAGGTCGGTGACGTTCCGGGCGTGATCGCGGTCGTGTCCCAGCGGTCCCGCGCCCAGGGCACGGCCGACGTGGTGCAGCACGGCCGTCGCCGCGTCCTCGGTCGCGGCGCGCACCCGCATCGACCGCAGCGCCGCCCCTCCCTGCCGATCGGCAGGGTCCGCGTCCAGTTCCCGCGCAGCGCGGTCCAGTAGCGCGGAGACCGTCTGCAGTCGGGCGTCGACAGCTCCCAGGTGGGCCAGGGTGTGGGGTTCGGGGCCGTGGGCACTCGCCGCAGCCAGCAGGGTGGATGCGATGGCCTTGGCTCCTCCGTACCAGCAGGCGGCCACACCGATGCCGCCGTGCTGGAATCCGGGCCGATTCAGGTAGGCACCGGAGTCACCGACCAAGACCGCCCGGACCTCGTGAAAGTCCAGGTCGAGGGTGTCGCTGGCGTTCATCCCCGCCGCCGGCCAGCTGTCGGGCACAGGCACGACACCGGGCCCCACCGCGACGGCGAACAGCAGCCGCCGGTCACCTTCGCGGACGGTGACCAGGGCATCGGTGCAGACCCGGGCACCCGAGCAGTAGGCCTTGGTCCCCGACAACAGCCAGCTACCCTCTGCCTCCCGGACCGCTTTCAGGGTCGTGCCGGGCGGTTCCGCGGCCCATACTCCCCAGCATGACCCGGGCTGCGGGACCGGGACCGGGTGAACTCCGAGGGACTCCAGCTCGGCCAGGATCGCCAGGGCATCGGTGTGGCCCTCGGCGAGTCTGGCCAACGCGAGGTCGCGTTCGGCGATCGCCGTCAGCGCGTGCCACCGGCCGCGGGTGTCCCCCGAGCCCGGCAGTGGCAGATCAAGTTCACCGGCGTCGACCATGCGTGTGAATTCACGGGCGACAGCGAGCCGGTGCCCCTCCAGATCCACCCCCGGGCGGGAGGCGCTGGAGGGGGTGTCCGGGCCTGGCGCGGCGGGAGCCGACTGGTGCAGCGCGGGAGTCATGATGGCGACCTCATGGATCACAGGTCCCCCGGGCCAGGCGGTGCGACACCAGGGGTACGGCCGATCAGGGGACGAGACGCGGCCCACCGAAGGGCGCGCAGTCGGCGCTCCGCTGCGGACGTGCCGGTGGCCCCTCGGTCTGGCGAGGGGCCACCGGTGGATCACCGGAGCGATCATGCGGGCGGTCAGTCCTTGAAGACGTCCTTGGCCTTCTCGACGGCCTGCTTGGCGTCGCCCTTGGCCTGGTCGGCCCGGCCCTCGGCAGTCAGGCGCTCGTTGCCCACCGCCTTGCCGGCCGTCTCCTTGACCTTGCCCTTGACCTTGTCGGCGGTGTTCCCTGCCTTGTCCTCGGCGCTCATGCGCTGCTCCTCCCGCTCGTCGGTCAACTCGTCGAGAGGGCGCGTACCCGTCGGACCCGAACGCACACAGTCCGCCCGCAGATCATTTCCCGGAGCGCCGACGGCCGTGCCCGGTGCGAGGAGTGATCCACGATGCCCATGCGCACCGGCCCCTTGACCGCTTGCCTGGTCCAGGTCAGGTCCTCGGATTGGGCCGGATGGTCTCGGTGGCGTTCCAGCTGGCGAGGAGGTTGAGGGCGTCGGCGTCGCGGCTGCCGGGCGCGACACCGCAGACGATGAGGGACAGGCCGTCGTCGGCGGCCAGTTCCATCGTCTCGTAGTTGATCGTCAGCTCTCCGACCAGCGGGTGGTTGAGGCGTTTGGCCCCGGCTCGGTGGCGGCGGACCTCGTGTCGGGCCCAGCGCTGGCGGAAGGTGTCGCCGCGGGCCTCGTCCGCCGGCACGCCCCGAAACTCGCCGACCTGACCGACGACGTACTGTTCGCCGACGTCCGGCAGCGCCCCGGCCTGTCCGCGCGCGACCGCAGCCTGATCACCGTCGCCGCCTTGGCCGCCCCCGGACGCGACGCCCGGCCCGCCGCCATGAGCGCCACCAGCGTCCTGGCCTCGGTCGCCGAGCCCACCGACTGACCCCACCCCCCGACCACCAGCGCTTTCAAGGAGCACCCGTGCAGCACGTCACCCTGAACAACGGCGTCCGGATGCCGATCCTCGGCTTCGGCGTCTACCAGATCCCGGCCGACAAGACCGAGCAGGCCGTCACCGACGCCCTCGCCGCCGGCTACCGGCTGCTGGACACCGCCGCCGCCTACGGCAACGAGGAAGCCGTCGGCCACGCCATCAAGAACAGCGGCATCCCGCGCCAAGAGCTGTTCGTCACCACCAAGCTCTGGGTCCAGGACGCCCCCGCCCAGGACAACACCCGCCGCGCCCTCGAAACGTCCCTGACCAGGCTCGGCCTGGACCACGTCGACCTGTACCTGATGCACCAGCCCTACGGCGACGTCTACGGCCAGTGGCGGGCCATGGAGGCCGCCAACCGCGAGGGCCTGGCCAGGGCGATCGGCGTCGCCAACTTCTACCCCGACCGCCTCCTGGACCTGATCCTCAACAACGAGATCACCCCGCAGGTCAACCAGATCGAGACCCACCCCCTCTTCCAGCGCACCGCCGACCACGCCCTCATGCGCGAGCACAGTGTCCAGCACCAGGCATGGGGCGGCTTCGCCGAAGGCAGGAACGACCTGTTCGGCCAGCCCGTCCTCAGCGGGATCGGCAAGGCCCACGGCAAGTCCGTGGCCCAGGTCGTGCTCCGCTGGCTCATCCAGCGCGACATCGTCACCATCCCCAAGTCGGTCAACCCCGACCGCATGGCCCAGAACATCGACGTCTTCGACGTCGAACTCACCGACGACCAACTGGCCGCTGTCGCCGCCCTGGACACCGGTGCCACCCTGTTCTTCGACCACCACGACCCCGAGATGGTCGCCTGGCTCAGCAAGCGCCGCCTGGACAGCTGAACCACAACACCAGGAGCGCCCGTTCACCGGCCGGTTGAACGCGCGTCGGCGCTCACCGGTCCTGTTGGCCGCTGACGGCGGACGCCCCGCCGACTTGCTCCGCCTCGGTGGCGGCCCAGGTGGCGAGGAGCCGCAGTGAGTCGAACCCGGCGCTGCCGGGAGCGGCACTGTAGGCGGTGAGGGTCAGACCGGGTTGGGCGGGCAGTTCCATCGCGTCGAAGTCGAGGACGAGGTCGCCGACGACGGGGTGGTGGAACGATTTGCGGCCGGTGTGATGCAGGCGCACGTTGTGCCTGGCCCAGGCGGTGCGGAACTCGTCGCTGCGGGTGACCAGTTCGCCGATCAGCCCGGTCAGGTCGCTGTCATGCGGCGTACGTCCGGCCTCGGTGCGCAGCAGCGAGACGGTGGTGTCAAGGGACTGCTCCCAGTCGGGGAAGAAGTCGTGGCCGCGCGGGTCAAGGAACTGGAAGCGGGCGATGTTGACCGGTTCCTTGGCCTGGCTGCTGTAGAGCGGGGCGTACAGGGCGCGGCCGAGGCGGTTGACGGCGAGGATGTCCAGGCGGCCGTTGCGGATGAAGGCCGGGGAGTCGGCCATCGAGTCCAGGACGCGCAGGACGCTGTCGGGGATCGGGCCGCGGGTGCGTCTGGTGCGGCGCGCCGGCCGGTGGGCGACGGCGCGGGCCAGGTCGTAGAGGTGTGCACGTTCGGCGTCGTCGAGCCGCAGGGCGCCCGCGATGGCGTCCAGGACTTCCTCGGAGGCTCCGGCGAGGTTGCCGCGTTCCAGGCGCACGTAGTAGTCGATGCTGACCCCGGCGAGCAGGGCGACCTCTTCGCGGCGCAGGCCCGGCACGCGCCGGGTACCGCCGTAGGCGGGCAGGCCCGCCTGCTGGGGGGTGATCTTGGCGCGGCGGGTGGCCAGGAACTCACGGATGTCGCTCTCGGTGCTCACGCCATCCAGGTTAGGTCGGGTGCCGCGGCCGTGGGGGGCCCTGTCAGTACCTGTGAGGTCAGGCCCTCCCTAGCCCCTTTGATCTGCGATTTCCTGGATACCGGCAGCAGCTTGTGCCTCCCTGGGCCGCTCGGGGCACGCGCTGTGGCAGCTGCCCGTGGGCAGCCCGGGCCACACAGTGGTCGTGACCGGTCCCTCTTTCAATCAAGGAGCACCTCATGCCGAAGCAGTCTGCCCCGCAGGAGCTGGCGGCCATCGCACCCAAGCTCGTCGAGCTCACCAACGAGGTCCTGTTCGGCGACGTCTGGGAGCGCCCGGAGCTGTCGCCGCGTGACCGCAGCCTGGTCACCGTCAGTGTGCTGGCTGCGCTCTACCGCTCCGAGCAGCTCGGCCACCACCTGGGCGTGGCTCTGGACAACGGCCTGAGCGTGGAGGAGCTGTCCGAGGCCATCACCCACCTGGCGTTCTACGCGGGCTGGCCCAACGCCATGACCGCGATCAACCAGCTCAAGAAGATCGCCGACGAGCGGAACGCCGGCTGAGGCCCCCTCCCTGGCCCGTCATCATCCGAACGGAGTATCCCCATGAGCAAGGTCTTCCTGATCACCGGTGCCGGGCGCGGCCTGGGCGCGGACATCGCCCGCCAGGCTCTCGCCGCGGGCCACCAGGTGGTGGCCACCGGCCGCCGACCCGAGCAGGTTCTGCACGCACTCGGCGGAGAGCAGGACAACCTCCTGGCCACCGCCCTGGACATCACCGATGCCGCTGCCGCACAGCGCGCCGTCCGGGCCGCAACGGATCGTTTCGGTCGCATCGACGTGCTGGTCAACAACGCCGCCAATTTCTACGCCGGCTACTTCGAGGAGATCTCGGACGCGCAGATGCGCGCTCAGATCGAGACGAACCTGTTCGGGCCGATGAACATCACCCGCGCCGTGCTGCCCGTCATGCGCGCCCAACGTGGCGGGCACGTCATCACCATCTCCTCCCTCGCCGGCGTGACCGGGCTGGAGTTCTGCGCCGCCTACGCCGCCGCGAAGTTCGGCGTCGAGGGCTTCATGGAGTCCCTGGCCCACGACGTCGAGCCGTTCAACATCCGCACCACCATCGTCGAGCCCGGCTTCTTCCGCACCGAGCTGCTGGTCGACTCCTCCACCACCTGGGCGGACCTGACGATCGACGACTACGCCGAGCGGACCGCCGCCACGAAGAAGCAGTGGCAGGCGATGAACGGGCAGCAGCCCGGAGACCCCACCAAGCTGGCTGCTGCAATGCTGACGATCGCCGGCCAGGACAAGCCCCCGGCGCGCTTCGTCGCCGGAGCCGACGCGATCGACGCCGTCGCCGCCAAGGCCGGGGAACTGCTCGCACAAGCTGAGGCCTCGCGTGTCCTGGGCGAAGACCTGGCCCACGACGACGCCAGGACCTGAAGAGGCGGCACGACCCACGGCGCCAGCGGCGCCGGTATGCCACACGCGCCCGGAACACCACGAACGGAACAGGGAGAGACAACCATGGAACTCGTCAAGAAGCAGCCCACCACCAAGGCCCCGTCGGACTGGTTCGCCGGCGACGTGTGGTTCGACGTGATCCACGCCGGCCAGGAACCGTCGCGGATGCGCGCCAACCAGGTCCGCTTCTCCCCGGCCGCGCGCACCAACTGGCACTCCCACCTCGTGGGCCAGACCCTGCACGTCACCTCGGGCGTGGCGCTGATCGGCACCCGCGACGGCACGATCCTGGAAGCCCACCCGGGCCAGACCGTCACCTGCCCACCCGGCGAGGAGCACTGGCACGGCGCCACCCCCGAGTTCTTCATGGAGCACCTCGCCCTGTGGGAGGGCACCGGCGACGGCACCCCCGAGACCACCTGGCTGGAACCGGTCACCGACGAGCAGTACAACGGACCGCGCACCAGCACCCGCTGACCGCAGCAGCCCCGCACAGCCGCACCGGCCACCCGCACGAATCGGGCTTATGACACCTACAGGGGCGGCGTCGGGGCTACGGCCCGGTGGGGCCGGTGCAGCGGAAGCCGATGTTGCCGGTGGAGGATTCGGGGGTGTTGCCCATGCGCGCCGAGACGCGGTAGCGGCGGCAGTAGGAGGCGTGGCAGAGGTAGGAGCCGCCGCGCAGGGCCCGGGCGGTGCCGGTGGGCGGCCCGGCGGGGTCGGTCCTGGGGCCGGTGGCGTGCCAGGTCGGGTGGAACCAGTCGGCGGTCCACTCCCAGACGTTGCCGGTCATGTTGGACAGGCCGTAGCCGTTGGGCTCGAAGGCGTCCACGGGGCAGGTGCCGAGGTAGCCGTCCGCGCGGGTGTTGTGCTGCGGGAAGGAGCCGTTCCACACGTTCATCCGGTGTCGGCCGCCCGGCAGCAGCTCGCTGCCCCAGGGGAAGGGCATCCCGTCGAGTCCGCCGCGGGCCGCGTACTCCCACTGTGCTTCGGTGGGCAGCAGCCGTCCGGCCCAGGCGCAGTAGGCGGTTGCGTCGTTCCAGGACACATGCACGACCGGGTGCTCGTCGCGGCCGTCCAGGTCGGACTGGGGGCCCTCCGGGTGCTTCCAGTCGGCGCCGGGGACCTCGCGCCACCAGGGCGCGGCCGCGACCGCGCGGGTGGGCGGGAAGTCGTCGGGGAGCAGTCCTCCGAACACGAACGAGGCCCGGTAGCGTTCGGCGTCGGTGAGGTAGCCGGTGGCTTCGGCGAAGACCCGGAAGCGGGCGTTGGTGACGCAGTGCGGATCGATCGCGAACGGGCCCAGCTGGACACGGCGGACCGGACCTTCGCCGTCCTCGGGGTAGGCGGGGGCGTCCTGGCTGCCCATGGTGAAGGAGCCTCCGTCCAGACGGACTGCCGACGCACGCTCGATGCCCGTTGCCGCGCCGGCGTCCACGATCCTGGCATCTGCGGCGGATGCAGCGGTGGGGCGGCCGGGGCTGCAGCAGGCTGGCCCTTCGTGTTTCATCCTCGGTGGGTGGCCTTCTGGCTCGGGGGTTCGGCGAGATCCTGGGCTCTGAATTATCGGTCGGCTGCGGCCGGCTTCACCGAATGGCGGTCCTGTCGGCGTGGCGGACCGTCGAGGGCCGGATGGGGGCGGCGGGTCAGGTGGAGTGCTGGATGATCCACCGCGCCCCTCGGGCTGCGCCCGCGCAGCGGCGCCGGACCTTTCGCGAGCACCCGTGCGGCGGATCGCCTTGGGTGCGGTCGGCTGCGGCGTTCAGCTCACGGGTTCGGCGCTGGAAGTCGAAGAGCAGAGCGAGGTCCGCACGCGGTGCTGCCATCAGGCGCTCGTACGCGGCCTCGACCGCGGCCAGTGCTGTCCCCAAGTCCCGTTCCGCTGGCTGCGGACGGCGAAGAACTGTCGCCATGTCTCCTCCATCGTCGCGGATGGCTGCTGTGCTTCCACTGTCACCTGCCACGGCCGTGGACGGCTCACCCGCAGCGGGTGAGCCGCCTCAGTCGGGCAGTTCTCGCATCTCCAGCACGCGGATTCCGAGCGACTGGAAGCGTACGAGCAGGCCGTACAGGTGGGCCTCGTCAGTCACCGGTCCGAAGAACAGGGTCTGCTCGGATACGGCGGTGTTGTCGAATTCGGGGAAGGCTTCGGCGAGCGTCTGCGAGACGGTACCGACGACACGGAATTCGTAGCGCATGCGAGAACTTCCCTCGGGTCCGAGGTCAGGGTCTGTTGTCTCATCCTCTGGATCGTCCGCCCGACCGCCGCGTGCCGCATCACCCGCAGCGGGCGACATCCGGCCCAGGTGGGCCGCGCGGCACGGTCAGTGCGGTCAGCGGTTGCGGGTCCTGGCGGAGCAAGCGGCGCAGGAATCGTTGCGCCTGCTGGGCCGCGCCGTCCTCTGCGGCTCCCTGGGCCTGGACGCTTGCGGGAGGGGATCGGCGATCGGCCGACACCCCTTCTGATCCCCCGCGTCGACTGAACCCCGCGGACCAGTGATCGCCAGTTGAACTCACCCCCGCCGGGTGATGCGGGCCGTGCGGCATCCCCCGAGGCTGGAGCTCGGACCATATGTGAGGAGACAGCCATGGCCAAGCCATTCCGGGGTGTCGTCAACCTCGACATCCGCGACTCGGTCCCGGACTGGGGCCCGTACGAGCAGCCCAAGGCCCCGCCCGGCTCGCCGAACATCCTCTACATCGTGCTGGACGACGTGGGCTTTGGTGCCATGGGCTGCTACGGCGGTCCGATCGACACACCGAACATCGACCGGATCGCGGCCAACGGCCTGCGCTACGGCCAGTGGCACACCACCGCGCTGTGCTCCCCGACCCGGTCCTGCCTGCTCACCGGCCGTAACCACACCACCAACGGCATGGCCTGCATCAGCGAGTGCGCGGTCGGCTTCCCCGGTGCCAACGGCCACATCCCGCCGGAATGCGCCACGCTCGGCGAGATCCTGGTCGAGCGGGGCTTCAGCACGGCCCTGGTCGGCAAGTGGCACCTGTGCGCCGAGGACGAGATGAACCTGGCGTCGACCAAGCAGAACTGGCCGGTCGCCCGCGGCTTCGAGCGGTTCTACGGCTTCCTGGGAGCGGAGACCAGCCAGTGGTACCCGGACCTGGTGCACGACAACCACCCCGTCGAGCAGCCGGCCACACCCGAGGACGGTTACCACTTCGGCGTCGACATCACCGACAAGGCCATCGAGTTCATGAGCGACGTGAAGGCGATCGCACCTGACCGGCCGGTCTTCCTGTACTACGCACCGGGCTGCGCGCACGCGCCGCACCAGGTGCCGCACGAGTGGGTCGAGCGCTACCGGGGCCGGTTCGACGCGGGCTACGAGGCGATGCGCGAGCAGACCATGGCTCGGCAGAAGGAGATGGGCCTGATCCCGCAGAACACCGAACTGCCGCCACTCAACCCGATCGGCACACCCGAGACCCGTACCGGTCCTGGTGGGGAGCCGTTCCCGCCGCTCGACTACACCCGCCCCTGGAACACCCTCTCCGCCGACGAGCAGCGCCTCTTCTGCCGGATGGCCGAGGTCTACGCGGGCTTCCTGTCGCACTGCGACGACCAGATCGGCCGCCTGCTCGACTACCTGGAGACCAGCGAGCAGTTGGACAACACCATCATCGTGGTGGTCTCCGACAACGGAGCCAGCGGTGAGGGCGGTCCCAACGGATCGGTCAACGAGAACAAGATCGCCAACGGTGTCCCGGACGACCTGGCCGAGAACCTGTCCATGCTGGACGAACTCGGCAGCACCAAGACGTACAACCACTACCCGAACGGCTGGGCGATGGCCTTCAACGCCCCGTTCAAGATGTGGAAGCGCTACTCGTTCAACGGCGGTACCTGCGACCCGTGCGTCATCTCCTGGCCGGACGGCATCCCGGCCCGCGGCGAGGCCCGGGACCAGTACCACCACGCCGTCGACCTGGTGCCGACCCTCCTGGACTGCCTGGGCATCGAACTGCCCGACACGGTGAAGGGCAACACCCAGCGCCCCATCGAGGGCGTGAGCATGCGCTACAGCTTCGACGCCGCCACCATCCCCACCGCCAAACACACCCAGTTCTACTCGATGCTCGGATCGCGCGGCATCTGGCACGACGGCTGGAAGGCCGTCACCACGCACCCCACACTCAGCGGCTGGAGCCACTTCAGCGACGACACCTGGGAGCTGTACCACACGGCAGAGGACCGGGCCGAACTCCACGACCTCGCCGCCGAGGAGCCCGGCAGGCTGGCCGAACTCGTCGGCATGTGGTTCCACGAGGCCGGCGCCTACCAGGCGTACCCCCTGGACGACCGCTCCGGCGTCGAGATCATCACCAACCCGCGCCCCCAACTCGCCCCGCCGCGCGCCCGCTACGTGTACCGCCCCGGCGGCGCGGAGGTCCCCGAGTCCGTCGCGGTCAGCATCCGCGGCCGCTCCTACTCCATCGGAGCCCTGGTCGACCTGCCCCGCCCGGGAGCCTCCGGTGTGCTGTTCTCGCACGGCGGCCGGTTCGGCGGACACGCCCTCTACATCAAGAACAACCGGCTGCACTACGTCTACAACTTCCTCGGCAGCCAGGAACAGCGGATCAGCGCCACCGAGGACCTGCCCATCGGCAGCCAGCTCATCCTGGCAGCCTCGTTCGACAAGGACGGCGAGGACCCGCCCGGCACCGCTCACGGCATCCTCAGCCTGTACTACGGCGACCGAAAGGTCGGCGAGGGACGGATCAGGACCCAGCCCGGCAAGTTCAGCATCGCCGGAGAGGGTCTCAACGCCGGACGCGACGGCGGCGACGCCGTCACCGACGACTACCCCGGCACCCGCCCCTGGGCGTTCACCGGCGGGACCCTCGACCGGGTGGCCATCGACGTCAGCGGCGAGTCGTTCATCGACCTCGAACGCGAAGCCGCCGCCATGCTCTCCCGCGAGTAGCCCGGCGGTACCGGTCGGCTGTCAACGGTCGCGTCGAGCATGTCCGGGCTCGGCGCGACCCGGTCGGCTGTGGTCCCGGCCCTGCTCGACGGGCCAGGGCTGCTGAACAGAGCGCAGATGTGGACGGCGCGTCAGGACGTTGGAGGTGTCACCGTGGGCCCTGGCATGGTGGTGGAGGCGGCGGCCCTGTTCGCTGCCACCAACGTCGACGGCCTCCTCGTCCTCTCGCTGTTCTTCACCCTGGGGACCGGCCACCGCGGCGCGACCGCCAGAACCGTCATCGGCCAGTACCTGGGGTTCGCCGCGATTCTCGCCGTCTCCCTGGCAGCGGCCTCCGGCAGCAGCGTCCTGCCCGGATCCCTCCGCCCCCTGCTCGGACTGCTGCCACTGGCGCTGGGCCTGCGCGCGGCCTGGCACGCCGTGCGCGAACACCGCAGCGCCAGGAGCGAGGCGCCCGACGCCGCGAAGCACGCAGGCCCGGGGGCCTTCGAAGTGGCCGGCGTGACCTTCGCCAACGGCGGCGACAACGTCAGCGCCTATGTTCCCGTGCTGGCGGCCGCCGGGACCGGAGGCCGAATCGCCTACTCCGCGCTCTTCCTGGTGCTGGTGGCCGTGCTGTGCGCGGTCGGACGGCTCCTCGCAGCCCGTCCGTTGTTCGCCCGGACCGTCGGCCGCTGGGGCCGCGTTCTGCTGCCACTGGTGCTCATCACCATCGGACTGAGCCTGCTCGCACACGCCCATCCGCTCTCCTGAGCGTGCGCGAGCCGCCGAGCGCTCGGCAGCCGCACCGCGGACTAGGGACTTGCCCCGGGGTACTGCCGGGCCGACGAGGTGATGCTGGAGGGGCAGGGCGGCACCACCGCCTTCGTTCCCGACAAGGGAAGACCAGATCCGTGACACGGCACATCGCCGCACTCCCAGAAAGTCAAGGCCATGAACAAGGTTATGTCCCCCGCCCGTGCGAGCCTCGGCCGAGCCGTGCGCAGCGTGATCGGGTTTCAACACCGGCAGATCGCGATGTGGGAACGCGTGTACGCGCTGCCGACCGGCACCGCGCGCTCCCGTCCGATCCGCCACCCCGCGCAGCAACGGATCAAGAAGGACCGGACGCCCGCTACGGCAGCGCCGACGAGCTGACTCTCATCCGTGGGCCGCCGGCCACCAGGGGGTTCGCCGGGGGCGGCGGGTCGGCTGCGGGGCTTGATCGACCGCGCACACGTACCAGCAACCCGCCAAAGGATGTGTCCCATGTCCCGTCGTTCCCGTGCCCGTCGCGACGCCGGCCTGTCGGCTCGTGCCCGGTGCGCGCCGTCGTCGTCCCCGGCGTCGCCTTCGCCGCTGTGGTTCTGGCGGGGGCGGGGGGCGCGTCGTGGGGTGGTGGCGGGGTTGGCCTGCGTGTTGGGGGTGGCGGTTTCCGGGGTGGGTGAGTCGTTGGTGGGGGTCAGGGCTGCCGCTGCGGTGGGTTCGGGGGCCGGCTCGGACGCCGGCTCCGGTTCGTTGGCGGCGGCGTTGGGGTCGTTGGGCGGGGTGGTGGACGAGCGTACGGGGCAGGTGTCGTTCGCGGTGCCGCTGGGGTCGGTGGCTGGTCCGGCGGATTCGGGTCTGGGGGTGTCGGCGCTGTTCTCGCAGTTGCAGGCGTGGGCCGGGGCCGATCGGTTCGGGTTGGGTGCGGGCTGGTCGTGGGGGTTGGCGTATATGGATGTGGAGCGCGGGAAGCTGGTGCTGCCGTCGGGGGAGTACGCCCTGGACGACTCGCAGGCGTCGGGGCTGGTCGACTACCGGCTCAAGGATGTGCGGTTCAGTGCGTCCGGTGGGTCGGATCCGGTGGGGCACGCGTATGTGCTGGAGTCGGTCAAGGACGGTTCGAGGCAGTTCTTCGACGCCCAGGGTGATCCGGTGGCCGTGCAGGACCGGTTCGGGCACACCACGACGCTGGTCTGGCAGCAGGTGGGCGGTAAGCACCGGCTGGTGTCGGTGACCGGACCGCTGGGCGGGCGGCTTTCGGTCGCGTATTCCGGTTCGAAGGTCACGGTGACCTCGCCTGCCGCGGCGGGGCAGTCGGCGGGTGCGGCGAGTGTGGTGCAGTTGTCGGGTGGGCGTCTGGCGTCGGTCACGGACGCCGCCGGGAACCGTACGGTGGTCGAGTGGTCCGGGCCGATGGGCGGGGCGGGGCTGGTCGCGCCGGTCGCGGTCACGTCCGCGACCGGCGCGCGTACCGCGTTCGAGTACAGGACCTACGATGAGCGTTCCGGCGGGGTCGTGGCGGTTTCCGGGGTGCGGGTGGCCGGGGCGGACGGGCGGGAGCTGGTCGCCCCGCTGCGGGTGAGCCTGGATCCGGACGGGGCGAACGGCGGGCGCAACTGGACCGGCTGCCCGCAGCACTGCGCCGACGGGGCCGACCGGCTGGCGCGCTCGGGGGACGCGGCTTACACGTACCGGGTGATGTGGGCGCAGGTGGGTACCGGGGTGCAGGCCGAGCGCACCTACAACGCCCTGCACCAGAAGACGGGCGAGACCTCGCGGGTGCGTGAGGGCGGGCAGGAGCGTGATGCCTCCCGCGTCGCCTACACCTACCCGGGTGTCTCGGCGGACCGGGTTCCGCCGGTGCAGGACGCTCCGGCCAACTACCAGACCCCCACCGGGTCGACCGTCACCACCGTCGACCCGGCCGACTCCTCCCGGACCCGCGAGGCGTCGGCGCGCAGCGAGTACGACGGCATGGGCCGTGCGGTGCTGCAGGAGGCCGGCGGGGTGCGCACCACCACGCAGTACGGGGCCAACTCGCAGCCCACCCGCACCGAGACCACGGATCTCGGGACCGGCGCGAAGCGGATCGTGGACAACACCCTGACCGGTGACGGCCGGGCGATCGCGCGGGCCGTGACCACGAGTGCCGAACCCGGTGCGGAGCCGGTGGTGGTGTCCACCGAGCGGTACACCTACCATGACGGCCAGTTGGCCGGGGAGGTCGCCCAGACCCGCACCACCGGCGCGGCGGGTGCGGACGGCGGCGATCCGGGCGAGGTGCGCACCGACCGCGCGATCGACCTGCGGCGCAACGCTGATGGTACGGGTACGCGCACGGACACGGTCACCGGTCCGGACCGGGTGCCCACCACCGCCGTCAGCGACCTGTCCACCGGTCGTGTGCTCTCGCAGAGGACCGGTGACGCGCCCGCTGCCACCGCCGACTACGACGTGGCGGGGCGGGTGGTGCGGACCACTGCCCCGGACGGGACGGTGACCACCACCGACTACCGGGTGGAGCAGGGCGGGACGAGGACGACCAGCACCCGTCAGTCCGACGGTCTGGCCACCCGCACCAGCACCGACGAGCTCGGGCGTCAGATCCGCACCGAGTCGAACTACCAGCCCGCTGAGGCGACGATCGGCGGTTGGCGCCAGACGTCCGCGGCCGGGTACGACACCTCCGGCCGCCAGGTTTCGAGCACGGATGCGGCGGGGCGGGCGACCACCACCGACTATGACGCGTACTCGCGCCCGTCGCAGGTCACCGGCCCGGACGGTACCCGCACCCGGAACCACTACGACGAGACCACCGGAACCACCACCAGCGCGCTGACCCCCGCCGGCGCCGACCGCGCCGCCGTGACCGGGAGCCAGACCGTGGACGAGAACGGCAACCCTGTCATCGTCGGGACGACGTACGGGGACGGTACCCCCGGCTCCCGCCAGGAGACCCGCTACGACGCCTTCGAGCGCCCCCTGGACTCCGAAGGCTCAAGCCCCTTCGCCGTCACCCACGACTACGGCCCCACCGGCGCGCCCTCCGGCGACACCGTCACCCACACCGGAGGGTCCACGGATCCCGCACCGGGCGGGGAGGTCCGGTCCGGGTACGCCCGCGACGCCCTGGGCAACACCACCGGCAAGACCCTGACCGGCGACGGGCAGGAGGCATCCGGCTGGCGCACCGCCTACGACACCGCCGGACGCGTCGTGCGGAGCACCGCGCCGGGTACCGACACCCCGGCCACGACTGCCTTCAACCCCGCCAACGCCCTGCCGGAGACCGTCGTCCGCGCCGACGGGAGCAGCGGCCACTACCGCTACGACGCGCTCGGGCGCGTCACCGAGTCCTGGTCGAGCCCGGCCGGGAACGGCGAGCAGCGCGAGAGCCACGTCAGGACCGGCTACGACGCGCTGACCGGGCAGGTAGCGGCGACCTGGTTCGCCGACGACGAGGCAGGCACCAGGATCAGCTACAGCTACAACCCGGACGGGTCGGTCAAGCAGCGTACCGACCCGGGCGGGAAGAGCACCGCGTACACCTACACCGACCTCGGACAGGTCCGCACCCTGACCGACCACACCGGCGCGGCGACCGAGTACACCTACGACCGGACCACCGGCCGTCTCACCGACGCCACCCAGACCCGCGACGGGAAGCAGCTGGCCACCGTCTCCTACACCTACGACGGGTCGGGCCGGCTGACCGCTGTCGACCGCGGCAACGGCGCAACCAGCCGGTACACCTACAACGACGCCGGCAAGGCCACCGGCGAGAAGCACACCGGCCCCGGCGGAACGCTCATCGCCGAACACGCCTACACCCACACGCCCGCGGGACAACAGGCCACCGACACGTCCACCGGCCCCGACGGGTCCAGGACTGTCACCGCCTACACCTACGACCAGTCGGGCCGCCTCACCGGCAGCCACCATACCCAGGGCCACACCCCCGGACAGGGCGAGCTGATCAGCAGGACGGCCTACGCCTACGACGTCGGCGGCAACCTCACCGGGCAGGCGGTCACCACCACCGCGGACGGGGCCGAGAAGACCACCACCACCGAATACGCGCACGACTCAGCCTCGCGCACCACGCATGTGACCGTCGACGGGCAGCGCGGTGAGCAGACCTACGACGCCGCCGGCCGCCTGACCCTGGCCGCCGACGGCACCCGCCACGCCTACAGCGCCTCCGGGCAACCGACCGGGAGCACCTCCCCCGACGGCACCACCGTGCGGACCACGTACACCCCCTCCGGTGAACGCGCCACCCAGACCACCACCGGTCCGGACGGTACCGTCCACACCCTGACCTATCACCCCGGCACCGAAACCGACCAGGACGGGGCCACCGCCACCTACATGATCGGAACCACCCGCGAGTCCCGGACTCTCACCGGCACGACCGGCCAGGATCAGGGCCCGGACACCGCCTACTACCTGACCGACCGGCACGGCGACAAGACCCACACCCTGGACCAGGACGGCAAGGTCACCGCGCACACCGCGTACACCGACTACGGCGCCCCCAGGGCCACGGCCGGCGGCTCGGGCGGCAGCGACCCGGGTGCCCGAGCCGGCGCGATCACCGCGAACCCCTACGGCTATGCCGGCGGCTACACCACCCCCATCGGCCACCAGGCCCTGGGCGCGCGCATGTACAACCCCTACACCTACGCCACCGGGGACCCGGTCAACTACACCGACCCCACCGGGCGGAGCCCGATAGGCGACTGGCTGAGCAAGGCGATCAACTGGCAGGGCCTGCCCTACCTCGACATCGGCATCGCCTTCGCCGCCGTCGGCATCACCCTCTACACCGGTGGCGCCGGCGCCCCCCTGGCCCTGGCCCTGATCGGCGCAGCCGCCACCCTGCCCTCCGCCGCCGACCAGATCGCCCGCGACACCACCGGCAACGGATTCCTCAACGACGAACAACGCCTCGGCTTCGCCATCGCCGGCGTCACCGGCGCAGGCGCGGACATCGTCATCGGCGGCGCCAGCACCTACAAAGCCGTCAAGGCCGCCAACGGAGGCGGGAGCGCAAGGGCGGTCCGCGCGGCCGCGCCTGTCGCGGCTGCCAGCAGCGTGCCGGCCGACGCTCCCACCGCCGGGCAGGTGACAGGGCTGTGGAACCGCGTCAAGGGGAATGTGCCGCAGGAGGTGCGCAACTCGGTCGACGAGGCCGCATTCGTCACGGCGTACGGTGACGGTTCGCTCTCAGAGGACGGCCACACGGTTTGGGGCATGGCCAAAGCGGAGGCCCGGGACACGCAGAACCCGCCAGGCGGGTTCGCGGAGGCCGAGGTGCTCCGGCTCTCCTCCGTCGCCGGTACCCCCGACGCGCAGCGTTACGCCGACCTGATCGAGGCCCAGCATGTCTACGACTACCTGGGCACCAAGCAGATGGACATGACGGTGCACCTGGTCGGCGCGGCAGGGGAATCCGGAATCCTGGCCGTCGGCGCGATGCAGATCGGCATCGGCAAGGCCTCGGTGGCGATCGCCCGGCAGATGGACACGATGCACACATGGCTCAAGGTCGTCGACCATCAGGGCGTCGTCGTCCTCGACAACGGCGGGCTCCTGCGCGCCATACTGACCCGCGACGCTCCCGTCGTCTAGCTTGACAGCACGGCGGCGTAGGCGCGGGGCGAGGATGGGACTGGAAGCCACGGTACCGTGGCAGTACGGGCCCCGGGCCCGGTGGGCCTACCGGGAGAGCTCGCTGACGAACCAGTCGATGTTCCCCCGGACCCGGTCGGCGCCGGGGTTGCCGCCCTCCAGCGCCCGCAGCGCGGCCTGGACCGCCTCCTGGTGCCGCCCGCTGTTGCCCAGGCAGACGGAGAGGAAGTCCCACGGCGCCCACCGGTAGTCGGCGTCCTGGACGAAGCCGTTGAACGGCCGGGAGCGGGCGGCGCTCGCCGCGCTGAAGAAGGGGACCGCGGCCACCCAGCGCTCGCGCGAGTAGTGGATCCGGCCGGCCGCCATCCATGCCTCCGGCCGGGCCGGCTCCAGCCGCACCGCCCTGAAGGCGGAGGCGAGGGCCTCCTCCTCGCGCCCGAGCGCGTCCAGGCACTGGGCCTGGGCGGTCAGCGCGTAGTAGCGCTCCCAGTCGGGACGGTCCTGGCCGAGGGCCTCGTCGTAGGCCTGCACCGCCTGCTCCAGGCGGCCGTTCTCGCGCAGTTCGTTGGCGAGGTAGAAGAGGGTGCGCGGCGAGCGGTCGCCCGCCTCGTACAGGTTGTTCAGGATGCGCAGGTTGCGGCCGGTGTCCCGGGCTGCCTGGGCATCGGTGCGGCGGTGCTCGACGACCGCCTCGGGCTCCTCCCGGAGCCGGAGGCCGACGATGTCGACCACCTCGTGCACCGCGCCCTGCCAGCGCAGCCGCTGGTCCCGACGGAAGACGCGTTCGCGTACGACGGTGAAGCTGCACTGGCCACGGGCGTCGAAGGCGTAGTGATAGGGCGTCATGATCGCGTCCAGTTCCGCGCCGCCGTCGCCCCGCAGCCCGTCCAGGATGGTGCGGAACGCCTGCTGCGCGGCGGGCTGGACCCGGTCGTCCGCGTCCAGCCAGACGACCCAGTCGCCGGTGCAGGCTTCCAGCGAGGCGTTCCGCGCGGCGGCGAAGTCGTCCGTCCAGGGCACCTCGATCACCCGGGCCCCGGCGTCCGCCGCCACCTCCCGTGTGCGGTCGCTGCTCCCGGTGTCCGCGACCACCAACTCGTCGCAGAACGACCGGGCGTCCTCCAGGACGGCCGCCAACGACTCTTCTTCATCCTTGACGATCATCGACAGCGAAACGTGTGGCATGCGGCTGATTCTGCGCCCGGCCTCCGCGCGGGCCGCGGTGCGCAACGCCCGACGCGTGCGGAACTCCCCCGAAGAGACCACAGTCAGACGGTACGGTTCGCGTGCGCAGACCGTCAGGCACCTGAACGCTTACACGCCACAAGCCTCAGAATGCGAAGTGGTGTTGACGCTGAAATCGTTCCCGACGTGGGCTTCCATTTCGAAGCAGTCCCGCTTTTCGACCCCATCCAGGTCGAAGAACTGCACGCTCGCGGAGACGCCCCCAAACGCACTGTTCTTCATATCCACCCTGATGCGGCCGACGGGCACACCCCTGACATTGGTGGTCGCGAAGGTCGCGAAAACGTGGTTCGGATTGAACGGACCCGGGTTCTTCACTTCAAAGTACAAACGGCCCCCAATGGTCAGGATACTGCCCACTGGAGGGACGCCTTCGTTCGGCCCGACTACGGCGGTGAGGGTGAATCCGTTCTGGGCACGCCTGAACAGCCCGACCCGCCTGCTATCCAGCGCTTCGGGACCGGAACCGGCTTCATTGACCTGAGTGGAGCTGGTGGACGTGGAGTTGATCTCGGCTGCACCCGTGGCCAGGCCGTTCGCCGAGCTGGTGATCGCGTCGGCATTGCCACTCGGACCGTCGCCGGCACTCGCAGAGCCCGTCGTCGCAGCTACAGCGAGAACCGTTGCGGACAGGAGGAGGAACGGGCGCATGGCTGGATCCTATCTTTCGACGAGCACATCACGATTGAATTTCGATGCAGATCATACCGAAAGCAACAATCAGATCAATGCATTGACAGGAGCGGCAAACGGGTGATGCCGCGGCGGCCGACCAGCGGATCGAGCGGCTGCGGCAGGCATTGCCCTCGCGCTTCCCTGCGGCGGGCCGCCCGACTGGTGGTCGCGTAGCGATTGATGGCTCTGAACAGCGAGAATACGGATCACTGACGGGCAGGTCCGTGCTCGGCTCGGCGGATCTGATCTGATCTGATCTGACGGAAATTTACCCAGGTTCAAAAGGTGTCGAGGCCAGGCCTGGATTCATCGCATACGAATGCCTGGGGCGTGCCCGGGGCCGAGGGCGGGTCTCGATGGAGCAGCAACGGGCGTGACGACTGGCGGCTACAGATACCCGCGCTTAGCTTCAGGTGAAGTGATCACCCATTTCTGGCCCGGGCAAGGGCATCGACGGGAGCGTCTGCGGTTCCGAACGCGATCAAACGGGTGACTCGATCCAACTCCTCAGGAGGGTTTTCATGCTCGGTAGGCATACGTCAGTCCCGAGGGTGCTGCGACGGCAGAGACCCCGATCGGCTCCCCTGGCCGGCAGGTGGTGGACCCTGGCCTGGGCCCGACTGGCACTGTCCGCGTCGTTGAGCCTTTTCGGCCTGCAGCTTGTCCTCGCGGCACCCGCGGTAGCCGCAGGTGGAACGTTCGCCTACGTCGCCACTCAAAGCTCAAACAGCTTGCAGGTGATCAATGCAGCCACCAATACCGTCACCGCCACCATCCCCGTCGGCACCGCACCCACCGCGGTGGCGGTCAGCCCGGACGACTCCACCGCATACGTCACCAACAGCAACTCCAACACCGTGTCGGTGATCAACACGGCTACCAACACCGTCACCACCACCATCCCCGTCGACCTCGGCCCCGCAGGAGTGGCGTTCAACCCGAACGGCGCCACCGCATACGTCACCAACGAGGAGAACTCCACGGTGTCGGTGATCAACACGGCTACCAACACCGTCGCCACCACCTTCGTCGTCGGCAACAACCCCACCGCAGTGGCGTTCAGCCCGAACGGCGCCACCGCATACATCACCAACGGCTTTAACGAAGTGTTGGTGATCAACACGGCTACCAACAGCATCACCTCCAGCATCCCCGTCGGCACCGCACCCACCGCGGTGGCGTTCAGCCCGAACGGCGCCACCGCATACGTCACCAACAGCCTCTCAAACACCGTGTCGGTGATCAACACGGCTACCAGCACCGTCACCGCCACCATCCCCGTCGGCACCGCCCCCGAAGCGGTGGCAGTCAGCCCGGGCGGCGCCCTCGCATACGTCACCAACAACGGCTCAAACACCGTGTCGGTGATCAACACGGCTACCAGCACCATCACCGCCACCATCCCCGTCGGCACCGCCCCCGAAGGGGTGGCATTCAGCCCGGGCGGCACCCTCGCATACGTCACCAACAACCTCTCAGGCAATATGTCGGTGATCAACACGGCTACCAACGCCGTCACCACCACCGTCACCGTCCATGCCCTTCCCACTGGGGTTGCCACGGCCAAAGTTCCGAACCTGGTCACGGGGACTGCCACCTGCCCCAGTGGCACTGCCATCACTGGTGGCGGATATCAGCAGAGCAGCGGCGCTGCCCCGGTCTCGGTGATCGCCAGCCGCCCGGTCGGCAACACCTGGCAGGTACTCGCGGACAACCAGGGCTCTGGGACCGCCAGCGCCACCATCACCCCCTACGCGGTATGCGGCTCGTGAAGCGAACGTGGATTCCCCGGGAACACCGTCAGCCGTCGCCTACCGGCGTGCATGGACAGGTACCTCGCATCCACCGGCCACAACCTAGGAGAAAGACACCGTGAGACTTCACCCGCTGGGACCTGTTCCCCGACGTAGCCTGCACCTGGCCGCCGGTAGCGCCGCGACATTGATCGCCGCTGTGCTGTTCACCGGCATCGCCGCCCCAGAGGCCAGTGCTACCACGCATCTTGGCACCGTGCCGCATAGCCCCTGCCAGGGCCCGCTCTGCTGGCTCATCGGCCCCCCTGGCCCCACCGGCCCCACTGGCCCCACTGGCCACACCGGGGCCACGGGCGCCACTGGCGCCACGGGGGCAACGGGCCCCACTGGCGCCACCGGCCATACCGGGGCCACCGGCCCAACCGGAGCCACGGGGGCAACCGGCCCCACAGGCCTGACAGGTGCCACCGGCCCCACCGGCCCCACAGGCCTGACAGGTGCCACCGGCCCCACGGGCCCCACAGGCCTGACAGGTGCCACCGGCCCCACGGGCCCCACAGGCCTGACAGGTGCCACCGGCCCCACGGGGGCTACGGGGACAACCGGCCCAACCGGAGCCACGGGTGCTACCGGGCCCACTGGAGCCACAGGCGTGACCGGCCCCACCGGAGCAACCGGCGCCACGGGGGCAACCGGCGCTACCGGGGCAACCGGTACCACGGGTGCTACCGGCCCCACCGGAGCAACGGGTGCAACCGGACCCACCGGGAACAACGGCGCCACCGGCGCCACAGGCCCGACCGGAGCCGACGGTGCCACAGGGGCAA
>Ga0302314_10001111_pt1 | contig 50221 bp, 50 predicted proteins | sample III_Palsa_N2_3_FD_200533 | JGI IMG/M metagenome (GOLD analysis project Ga0302314, IMG submission 200533) | Peat permafrost microbial communities from Stordalen Mire near Abisko, Sweden - III_Palsa_N2_3 | ecosystem: Environmental > Terrestrial > Soil > Palsa > Peat permafrost | place: Sweden... | reverse complement strand
ACCCCGGCCGAGAGCGAATACGACACCTTTACGGTGGGACATTCGAGCACGTCGGTGAGCGCGGCCCTCGGAATGGCCATTGCCGCGGCCCACCAGGGCAGCGACCGACGCGCGGTCGCAATCATCGGTGACGGTGCCATGACCGCCGGCATGGCCTTCGAGGCACTCTGCCACGCCGGTTCGCTGCCGAATGACCTGCTGGTCGTGCTCAACGACAATGAAATGTCGATTTCCGAAAACGTCGGCGCACTATCCAATTACCTGGCCCGGGTGCTGTCCGGTCGCTTCTACTCGCGGGTGCGCGAGAGCGGCAAGAAGGTGCTGGCGCCGATGCCGACGGTGTGGGAGCTGGCGCGCCGCTCAGAGGAACACATGAAGGGCATGGTCCTGCCGGGCACCATGTTCGAGGAGATGGGCTTCAACTACATCGGCCCCGTCGACGGCCACGACCTGAAGGCCCTGCTCACGACGCTGAAGAACGTCAAGAAACTCAAGGGTCCGCAGTTCCTGCACGTCGTCACCCGCAAGGGCAAGGGCTATGCGCCGGCCGAGGCCGATCCGATCAAGTGGCACGGTCCGGGTCCGTTCGATCCGCGCAGCGGCACGATTTTCAAGGAAAAGAGCCAGGGACCCTCCTACTCCCAGGTCTTCGGCCAGTGGCTGTGCGACATCGCCGCGGCCGACCCGAAGATCGTCGCCATCACCCCGGCCATGCGCGAAGGTTCGGGACTGGTCGAGTATTCGAAGCGTTTTCCCGATCGCTACTTCGACGTCGCCATCGCCGAGCAGCACGCGGTGACCCTCGCTGCGGGCCTCGCGGCGGCCGGCATGAAGCCGGTGGTCGCGATCTATTCGACCTTCCTGCAGCGTGGCTATGACCAGCTGATCCACGATGTCGCCTTGCAGAACCTGCCGGTGACTTTTGCGATCGACCGCGCCGGCATGGTCGGCAGCGATGGTGCGACCCATCAGGGCAGCTTTGACCTTTCATTCATGCGCTGCATCCCCAATATGGTGATCATGGCGCCCGCCGACGAAGATGAATGCCGGCAGATGCTCTACACGGCCACCACCGTGCATGGGCCTGCCGCCGTGCGTTATCCGCGCGGCACCGGGCCGGGCACTGCTCTGGTGCAGCAGATGAGCGCGCTGCCGATCGGCCGCGGTGAAATCCGCCGCCAGGGCCGCTCGGGCCTGGCGCTGATCGCGGTCGGTTCGATGGTCGCGACGGCGCAGAAGATCGCCGAGCGCCTCGATGCGACGCTGGTGAACCTGCGCTTCATCAAGCCGATGGACGAGGATCTGGTGTTGGAAGTCGCCTCCCGCCACAACGCGATCGTGACGCTCGAGGAGAACGTGGTCGCAGGCGGTGCCGGCAGCGCCATCGGCGAACTGCTCGCGGCCCAGGAACTGCTGATGCCGCTTTTGAATATCGGCATTCCGGACCGCTTCATCGAGCATGGTTCCCGTGAAGAGTGTTTGGCCCTTGCCGGACTTGACGCCGCTTCGCTGAATGTCACCATCGAGCGCTGGTGGGCGCGCCACGCCGCCACCCGTGCCCGATCCGTCGGCGCCGTCTAGCCCGCCACACTTTTTTTCGAAGATCCATCATGAACGTCAAAGCAGTCGCGCACGCGACCGAATCTGCCGCCAACGCGGCCCCCAAGTCGGTCGGCGTGGAGGATGTGCAGAATCGCGCGGACACGCGCCGCATCCCCATCAACCGCGTCGGCATCAAGGACATCACCCACCCGGTGCGGGTCAAGGATCGCGCCAGCGGCGAGCAGCACACGATCGCTACCTTCAACATGTACGTGAACCTGCCCCATGACTTCAAGGGCACGCACATGTCACGCTTCGTCAGCATCCTGAACCAGCACGAGCGGGAGATCTCGGTGGAGTCCTTCCAGACGATGCTGGAGGACATGACGGTGCGCCTCGAGGCCAATGCCGGCCGCATCGAGATGTCGTTTCCGTTCTTCATGACCAAGCGCGCACCGGTCTCCGGCGTCGCGAGCGTCATGGATTATCGTGCCAGCCTCATCGGCGAGCGCCGCGACGGCAAGACCTGCACGTGGATCAAGGTGGTGGTGCCGGTCACGAGCCTGTGCCCCTGCTCACGCGACATCTCCCGCTACGGCGCCCACAACCAGCGCTCGCACGTGACCATCAACGCAAAGCTGCGCGAACACATCTGGATCGAGGAACTCATCGGCGTCGCCGAATCCGAAGCCTCGAGCGAGCTCTACGGCATCCTCAAGCGCACCGACGAGAAGTTCGTCACCGAGCGGGCATACGAGAATCCGAAGTTCGTCGAGGACATCGTGCGCGACGTCGCCGCCCGCATGAATGCGGACGAACGCGTCAGCGCCTACCAGGTGTCGGCGGAGAACTTCGAGTCCATCCACAATCATTCAGCGTACGCGCTGATCGAGCGCGACAAGGAAGCCGACTAGCGCGGGCCGGATATCCGCGGGAAGGTCGCGGTGGTCGAATCCATGTCACTGGCCTGCAGCCGCGTGATCATGGTGCGCAGGAACACCCGGTTGAAACGCAGCTGGCACGAGGCCGACACCTGCTCGAGCAGTGTCGAGCTTACTTTCAGGACGGTTACTCCCTCGAGCGCGCGGATGGTCGCCGTGCGCTTCGCGCCCGGCACGTAGCTCGCCTCGCCGAAGCACTCACCGGTCTCGATGGCGCCCAGGCGCACCGTGTGACGTTCCACGGTGCAGGTGCCCGCGACGATCACGTAGAAGCGATCGTCCATCTCGCCTTCCTTGACGATTTCCTCGCCCAGGGAGTAGTTCTGCCAGTGACTGGCGCGCAGCACTTCCCAGATCTCCGCGTGCGAGAACTCGTGGAAGAACTTCAGCCGCCGCAGCAGCCCGAACTGCTCCTGCCGGTCCAGGCGCGCGTTCTGCTCACGCAGCCGCTGGTGCACGCGGGTGAGTTCGGCGGCGAAATCGAGCCCGCTCTTGTAGCGCTTCGCGGGCTCCTTCTGCAGGGCCATCGCCACCACGTTCTCGAGATCCTCGGGAATGTCGGTGCGCAGCGTGTGGATGGGCGGGGCCGTTGCGTAGACGATCTGGTGCAGCAGCTTCTGCAGGTTCCCGGCGCGGAACGGCCGCGATCCGGTGAGCAGCTCATACATCACCGCGCCGAGCGAATACAGATCCGAACGGTTGCTGAGCTCCAGGCTCTGCACCTGTTCGGGGGACATGTAGGACGGGCTGCCCGCAATGCCTTCGATCCGCGAGATATCCGAATCCGAGACCAGGGCGATGCCGAAATCGATGATGCGCACGTCGCTGTCGTGCGTGAGCATGATGTTCGAGGGCTTCACGTCGCGGTGGATCACCCCGCGGGAATGCGCGTAGTGCAGCGCCTTCGCGCACTTGTAGATTATCTCCACGACATCGTCGATGCGCAGCAGGTTGTCCGCGCGGCAATAGGCCGCGAGGGTGCGCGCCCCGTGCACGTGCTCGCTGACGATGTAGCAGTAGCCGTTCTCTTCGCCGGCATCGTAGATGGGCAGGATGTTCGGATGCTGGAGCATGCCCACCAGGTGCGCCTCGGAGAGGAACATCTTGCGCGCGATCCGTGCCCGGTCCTCGTCGCCACCGGCGTCGATGTTGTAGACCTTGATCGCCACGTCACGCCCGTAATAGGCATCGTGTGAGAGGTAGACGATGCCGGTGCTGCCGCGACCAACCTCCTTGATGATCACGTACTTACCGATCTTCTCGGGAATTGCACGGGGACGATTGGCGGGTGAATTCTGCGGCACCTAAGATCCTGGCTAGTGGCTGTATGCCGCGCGAGGATAAGGAACGGCAGTCCGGCCTACTGTGACGCAACCCTCACCGGCAGTGCAGGCGGAATCTGTAGTGCAATGTTGCTGACCGTGTTCGGAAAACGCAGTAAAAAAAGCCTCAGCCCGATTTTACTTTGCAGAAAAATGGTCAAATCCGCGGGCCGAAATCTCCATCACGGCGCCGCCGCGCTGCACCGCCGCGCCAGGCGCGGCGCTGAGTGCACCGATCCGCGTCCAACCGAATTCTGCGGCGGGGACCGCCTCGAGGAACTGCGCCAGTCGCGACTCGGGCACCGTGAAGCACAGCTCGTAGTCCTCCCCGCCGGTCAGGGCGAGCCTCCGCCCACGCTCCTCGCCGACCGCCGCCCGCAGCGCCGGGGAGAGCGGAATCGTCGCGTAATCAAGCTGCACCCCGCAGCCACTGGCGTGGGCGAGACGGCCGCAGTCACCCAGCAGGCCGTCCGAGACATCGATGCAGGCGCTCGCGAGCCCCCGCAATGCCAGTCCCAGCGATACCCGCGGTGTCGGATAGCGGAAGCGATCGAGCAGCCACTGCGCCTGGGCGGGATCATCGACCGTGAGCTGCGACTGCTCCAGCAGCAGCCCCGCCGCCGAATCACCGGGCGTGCCGCTGACGAAAACGACATCGCCCGGCCGGCCGCCGCTGCGGGTCAGCGCGCTGCCGCGCGGCACGAAGCCCAGCACCTGGACCGTCACGCACAGCGAGCCCCCGGTCGTATCGCCGCCCACGAGGGCCACGCCGTGCTCCCGGGCGAGCGCATCCAGCCCCGCGCTGAATTCGCCGAGCCAGGTCTCCTCGGCGGCCGGCAGTGCCAGGGCCAGCAACGCCCAGGCCGGCTGCGCGCCCATGGCGGCGAGATCCGAGAGATTGACCGCGAGCGCGCGATGGCCGATGGAGCGTGCCGGGGATCCCTTCGGAAAATGCACCGCCTCCACCAGTGAGTCGATGGCGGCGATCAGCTGCGCCCCGGGTGGGCATTCGAGCACCGCGCCGTCGTCGCCGACACCGAGGGCCACATCGCTGCGCGGTACACCGCAGCGACTGAAGAAGCGGCTGATTACGTCAAATTCGGACAGGGACATATCAGGTTTCGTGGGTGCGCAGGACACGGGCGGCGCGATCGAGCACCGCGTTCACGAACTTGTGGCCATCGGTGGCACCGAAGCGGCGCGTGATGTTCACGGCTTCATTCAGCACGACCCGAAACGGCACATCCGGGCGCGCGGTCAGTTCGAACACCGCCACCAGCAGCACCGCATGCTCCACCGGGTCCAGTTGCACGGTCGGCCGATCCGTCCACTGCACGATGGCCTCATCCAGCTGCGGACGGGTGCTGCAGACGCCCTCGATCAGCTCGCGGAAATACCCGCGGTCGGCCTTCGGCATGTCCTCGGCATCCGCGAATTCCAGCAGCACGTCCTGCCAGGGGCCGTCATTGAGCTGCCAGCGATAGATGGCCTGGACCGCCAGGCGCCGCGCCACCGAACGGGCATTCGTCGCCCGCCGGTCCGTCCGGGTTTCCACTGGTTTAAACCTGCTGTTCGAGACGTTGGAACAGACTGATCATTTCGAGCGCGGTCTCGAGCGCCTCACCACCCTTGTTCATGCCGTTGATGGCTGCGCGCTCCAGCGCCTGTTCGGTGGTATTCACCGTGAGCACCCCGAACACCACCGGCACGCCGGTCTCCACGGCCGCCAGCGTCAGGCCGCGGGCGCACTCGCCGGCCACGTAATCGAAATGCGGCGTGTCACCGCGGATCACGCAGCCCAGCGCCACCACCGCCTCGAAGCGTCCGCTCAGCGCGAGCTTGCGCACCGCGACCGGCAGTTCGAAGGCGCCCGGCACCCGGGCGATCAGCAGGTCATCCGCGGTGCCGCCGTGCGAGCGCCACGCGCCGGTTGCCCCGTCGAGGAGGCTCGCGACGATGAAGTCATTGAAGCGCGCCGCGGCGATGGCGACCCGCCGGCCGCGCGCCGTGATCTCGCCCTCCACCGTGTGCAGCGGGGCGGGCGTGTGTGCCGTTGAGGCGGCCACCGCTAGGAGTCCGCCCCGACATAGGCTTCCACGGTCAGACCGAAGGCCGACAGGCCGTGCATCTGCTTGGGTTGCGACAGCACCCGCATGCGGCATACGCCCAGGTCCTTGAGGATCTGGGCACCCACCCCGAAAGTCCGCAAGACCATGGCCTGCCCGGACAGGTGCGACTGCATGCCGGTATCGGCCGGGGTGGCGCCGGTCGGGGCCGCGCCCGGTGCGGGGCGCTGCAGAGCCTGCAGCGCCGTCGTCAGATCGCCGGCAGCCTCGGTCTGGCGCAGGATCACCACGACGCCGTTGGGGGCCGCGGCGACCCGCTCCAGTGCCCGGCGCAGCGTCCAGGTCCGGCCGTCGCCCGAGAGCCCCAGCGCATCGCGCAGCGTGTCCGCGACGTGCACCCGCACCAGCGGCGCATCCGGCCCGTCGAGCCGGCCCCGCACCAGGGCCAGGTGCACGGCGTGACTGACCCGGTCCTCGTAGGCGCACAGGCGGAACTCGCCGAACTCGGTCTGGACGGTCTGATCGGCGATCCGGTCGATCGAGCGCTCGTTGCGCAGCCGATAGCGGATCAGGTCGGCGATCGTGCCGATCGCCAGGTTGTGCCGGCGCGCGAACACCTCGCATTCGGGGCGCCGCGCCATCGATCCATCATCGTTCATCAGTTCGCACAGCACCCCCGCGGGCTTCAATCCCGCCAGCCCGCACAGGTCCACGGCAGCCTCGGTGTGGCCGGCGCGCACCAGCACGCCGCCGCGGCGCGGGCGCAGCGGAAAGATGTGTCCCGGACGAGCGAAGTCGGTGGGCACGGTCTGCGGATTCGCGAGCGCGGTGATGGTCGCGGCACGATCCGCCGCCGAGACTCCCGTGCTGGTGCCGTGTCGGTAATCCACGGACACCGTGAAGGCCGTGCGGTAGCTGTCGCTGTTGGCGCCGACCATCTGCGGCAGATCCAGGCGCAGCAGGCGCTCCTCTTCCATCGGCACGCAGATGATGCCGCTCGAGTGACGGATCATGAAAGCCATCGACTCCGCAGTCGCATGCTCGGCGGCCATGATCAGGTCGCCCTCATTTTCCCGGTCTTCGTCGTCCAGGATCAGCACCATGTGTCCGGCTCGCAGTTCGGCGAGGACCGTCGGAATGCTGCCGAATTCGCCGTGGGGAGGCGCCAGGGTCAATATGTTGCTCATAACCGCCTATCGTACCCCGGAGCGAGCAGGCGCTCCACGTAGCGCGCCACGGTGTCGATTTCGAGGTTCACGGCCGCCCCCTCGACCAGCCGGCCAAGGGTGGTCACCTCCAGGGTGTGCGGAATGAGGTTCACGCCAAAGCGCGCCCCGTCCACCTCGTTGACCGTCAGGCTGACCCCGTCCACCGCGACCGAGCCCTTGCGGGCGATGTAGCGCGCCAGCGACTCCGGCACCTCGATGAGGACCCGGGTCGAGCGGGCATCCGTGGTCAGCGACACCACCCTCGCAAGGCCATCGACGTGCCCGGACACCAGGTGCCCGCCCAGGGCATCCCCGGCCCGCAGCGCGGGCTCGAGGTTAACCGGTGCACCCACCTTGAGGTCACCCAGCGTGGTCAGCGCCAGGGTCTCCCGCGACAGATCCGCTGCGAAGACCTGGCCGGCCAGCCTGATGGCGGTGACACAGCACCCCTGCACGCAGATGCTGTCGCCGACGGCGCTCTTCGCCAGATCGAGGGCCGCCGTGCGGATGGCGAGGCGGACATCTCCGCCGCGCGCCTCGAGCGACTCGACCCTGCCTATGTCCTGCACTATCCCGGTGAACATCACCCCTCCACGCGCAGTCGGATGCGCAGGTCTGCGCCCACCGCCACGCTTTCAAAGATTGCAAAGCGCCGCGCCTGTGCCAGCGACAGCGGCTCCGGAAGATTCAGCAGCCCGCGGGCCCGATCGCCGAGCATCATCGGGGCCACGTACAGCAGCAGTTCATCCACGCATTGCTGCGCGACGAACGCACCGGCAAGCGTCGCGCCGGCCTCCACCAGCAGCTCATTGACCCCGGCGCTGCCGAGCCTCGTCAGGACCTGCGCCAGATCGCCGTCGGTGCGCTCGAGCCGTGCGCCGCGTGCCGCGAGCGCCGCGCTCCTGCTGCGATCGCTGCTTGCGGTAAAGATCCAGACGCCCTCGGACACCGCGCCGTCAAACAGGCGCGCCGCGGGCGGTGTCCGCAGGTCACGATCGAGAATGACCCGCAACGGCTGGCGTACGCTTGTCGCCGGATTGCGTACCGAAAGCATGGGGTCATCGGCCAGGACCGTGCCGATGCCGGTGAGCACCGCCGAACTGCGCGCGCGCCAGTACTGCACATCCTGGCGGGCCGCCTCGCTGCTGATCCATTTGCTGCGGCCGTCACTGAGCGCGGTGCGGCCATCGAGACTCATGGCCAGCTTCAACCGCACCAGCGGCCGACCGTGGCGCATGCGTTTGATGAAGCCGGCGTTGAGTTCGGTGGCCGCCTCCTCCAGCAGGCCCGCCTGCACCTGGATCCCGGCCTCGCGCAGGCGCCGGGCACCACTGCCATTGACCAGCGGGTTCGGATCAGCCACCGCATAGACCACCCGCACCACACCGGCATTGATCAGCGCCTCGCTGCAGGGCGGCGTCTTGCCGTGATGATTGCAGGGTTCGAGGGTCACATAGGCCGTCGCGCCCGCCACGGTATCCACGGCACGCGCCAGCGCCATCACCTCGGCATGCGGGCCACCGGCGTGCTCGTGCCAGCCCTCGGCCACGATCCGCCCGTCGCGTACGAAGACACAGCCGACCCGGGGATTCGGTTGCGTGCTCGTCAGGCCATGGGCCGCCAGTTCGAGCGCGCGCGCCATGTGCGCGCGATCGCGCGCATCGAAGGCATTCACTTGCGGACCTTGGGCGGCGCCGTCTCACCGGTGAGCAGCGGCAGCTGATCGACGCCTGCGGTATCGCGGCCCGCGTCCCGGCGCCGCCGGTGGTGGCGCAGCTTGTCGATCTCATCGCGGAACGCGTCGAGGTCCTGGAAGCTGCGGTAGACGGAAGCGAAACGCACATAGGCGACCTCATCCAGCTGCCGCAGTTCATCCATGACCAGTTCACCGACGGCCCGTGACTGCACCTCGCGCTCACCCAGGCTGCGCAGCCTGTGACCGATGCGGCTTACGGCCTCCTCGATGGCTTCGAGGGCCACGGGGCGCTTCTCCAGGGCTTTGGTCATGCCCGTGCGTAGCTTCGCCTCGTCAAAAGGTTCACGGGTGCGGTCACTTTTGACGACCATCGGCATGATGAGCTCGGCCGCTTCGAACGTCGTGAAGCGTTCGCCGCAGGACAGGCACTCCCGGCGGCGGCGGATCTGGCGGCCCTCACCCGCCAGGCGTGAGTCGATGACCTTGGTTTCGATGTGATTGCAGAAGGGACAGTACATGGTGGGTCCCGGCGCGCTCCATCACGCCGCATACACCGGAAAGCCGCGGCACAGTTCCACGACCTTCGCACGGGTCTTCTCGACCACGGCCTCACTGCCGTTGGCATCCAGCACGTCGGCGATGAAGTCCGCCACCATCCTGATTTCCTGCTCCTTGAAACCGCGGGTCGTGGAGGCCGGGGTGCCGATGCGCAGGCCGCTGGTGATCGTCGGCGGCCGCGGATCATTCGGCACTGCATTCTTGTTCACGGTGATGAAGGCGCGCCCCAGCGCCGCGTCGGCGTCCTTGCCGGTGATTTCGCGGTTGATGAGGCTCATCAGGAACAGGTGATTGTCGGTGCCCCCGGAAACGATGTTGAAGCCGCGCTCGGCCAGCCGCGCGCACATCGCGCGGGCATTCGCCAGCACCTGGGCCTGGTAGTCCCTGAACTCCGGCTGCAGCGCTTCAAGGAAGGCAACGGCCTTGGCCGCGATCACGTGCATCAGCGGACCGCCCTGGGTGCCCGGAAATACCATCGAGTTGAGCTTCTTGGTGAGGTCCGGGTTCTCGCGTGCCAGGATCAGGCCGCCGCGCGGACCGCGCAGGGTCTTGTGAGTGGTCGTCGTCACCACGTCCGCGTGCGGGATCGGGTTGGGGTAATGGCCGGTCGCCACCAGGCCCGCGACATGCGCCATGTCGACGAAGAACAGCGCCCCCACGCGCTTCGCGATCGCGGCAAAGCGCTCCCAGTCGATGATGCGCGAATAGGCCGAAAAGCCCGCCACGATGATCGCCGGCTTCTCGGTTTCGGCCAGCCGCTGCACCTCGTCGTAATCGATTTCGCCCGAGTCGCTGCGCACGCCGTACTGCACCGCGCGATACAGCTTGCCCGAGAAATTGACCTTCGCGCCGTGGGTGAGATGACCGCCGTGGTCGAGGCTCATCCCGAGGATGGTGCTGCCGGGAGGCACCAGCGCGAGGTATACGGCCGCATTCGCCTGCGAGCCGGAGTGCGGCTGGACATTGACGTAGGCGGCGCCAAAGAGCTTGCGGGCCCGATCGATGGCCAGCTGCTCGGCGATGTCGACGAACTCGCAACCACCGTAGTAGCGTTTGCCGGGGTAGCCTTCCGCGTACTTGTTGGTCAGTACCGAGCCCTGCGCCTCCAGGACCCGGGGGCTGGTGTAGTTCTCCGAGGCGATGAGCTCGATGTGGTCTTCCTGGCGCTGCTGCTCACCGGCAATGGCGCTGGCGAGCTCCGGATCAAAGCCGGCGATGGTCATCGTCTTCTTAAACATTCACGGATCCCTTGGATTGACGCGGGGGGCCTGCGGGGAAGCCCGGCATTGTACCGGCCCGGGGCAACCTAAGGCCACGTGGGCTTATTGCCGGGTGAGGCCAGCCACGACTTCGGACCAGGCATTGGCGAGATTGGTGCGGTTGTAGCCGCCCCCGCCGAGCGCCAGAACCCGGCCGTGGCCGAGGCGGGCCGCCATCTGCACCAGGTCATGCGCGGCGCGACCGTGCATCGCGGGGCTGTAGCGCAGGTGCGTGATCGGATCCCCTTCCACGCTGTCCGCGCCGCATTGAAGCACCAGGAACTGCGGTTCGAACTGCTCGATATGCGCCACCGCCCGCGACCAGGCGGCCTGGAAGGCGCGATCACCCGAGCCCGCCATCAGCGGCAGATTGAGCTTGGTGCCGGCGGCCGCGTCCCGGCCGGTGTCCTCGCTCCTGCCGGTGCCCGGGTACAGACTTTCGCCATCCTCGTGGATGTCCGCGAAGATGACCCCCGGGTCGTCTTCGAAACCGAAGTAGACACCGTCGCCATGATGGGCATCGATGTCGACGTAGCCGATGCGTTTGAGACCGTGCCGTCGGCGCAGCAGCTCGATGACCACTCCACAGTCGTTGAAGACGCAGAACCCGGCGGCATGATCCCGGCCCGCGTGGTGCAGGCCCGCGATCGGCACGAAGGCGGCCCGCGCGGCGCCGCTCATGATGCTTTCGGCAGCCGTGATGCTGGCGCCCACGACGGTCGCGGCCGCCTCGTAGACACCCCGGAAGGCCGGGGTATCGCCGCTGTCCAGGAACCCCTGGCCGGTCTGGGAGCGCTCGCGCACGAAATCCACGTAACGGGGGGTATGGAAGGCGAGTAGTTCGTCGTAGGTGGCTTCGCGCGGTTCGAGCAGCTGCACGGCGTGCTGCAGTCCCCGGGTTTCGAACTCGCGCAGGAAAGCCGCGTGACGGTCAGGACCAAATGGATGTCCGTCGGGAAACCCGTAGCGGGCCAGCCGCTCACCGACCACAACTGCAACCGGGTTGTTCATCGAGACAATCGCGCGATTCCTGACCCGCCCACTTGAAGGGGTAGCCTAGCATCATACGGCCGCCGCGCGTTCGCGATAAACTCCAGCTTTCAGGCAGCCGACGCACTATGGCCCAGTACATCTACACCATGAATCGGGTATCGAAGGTGGTACCCCCGAAGCGCACCATCCTGCGCGACATCAGCCTGTCCTTCTTTCCCGGGGCCAAAATCGGTGTCCTCGGTCTGAACGGCTCGGGCAAATCCTCGTTGCTGAAGATCATGGCGGGCATCGATCAGAACATCGATGGCGAGGCCCGTCCCCAGAGCGGCATCCGCGTGGGCTATCTTTCCCAGGAGCCGGAGCTGGACCCGCAGAAGACGGTTCGCAGTGTCGTCATGGAGGGTGTCGGGGAGTCCTTCCGCCAGGTCGCGCGCTTCAATGAGATCAGCGACAGGTTCGCCGAGCCGATGTCCGATGACGAAATGAACGCGCTGCTCGAGGAGCAGGCAAAGCTGCAGGACGCCATCGACGCCGCGGGCGGCTGGGAGCTGGAGCGCAAGCTGGATATCGCCGCCGATGCCCTGCGCCTGCCCCCCTGGGAAGCGCTGGTCGACAAGCTCTCCGGCGGCGAGAAACGCCGCATTTCGCTGTGCCGGCTGCTGCTGTCGGCACCGGACATGCTGCTGCTGGATGAACCCACCAACCACCTGGACGCCGAGTCCATCGGCTGGCTGGAGCGTTACCTGGAGGAATACCCGAGCACCGTCATCGCGGTCACCCATGACCGCTACTTCCTCGACAACGTCGCCGAATGGATTCTGGAGCTCGACCGCGGTCACGGCATACCCTGGCATGGCAACTACTCGTCGTGGCTGGAGCAGAAGGAAAAGCGCCTGCGCACCGAAGAGCGCGAACAGAAGGCACTGCAGAAAACGCTGGAGCGTGAGCTCGAGTGGGTGCGGCAGAACCCCAAGGCGCGGCAGGCGAAGAGCAAGGCCCGCATGCAGCGCTATGAGGAGCTGGCCTCGCGCGAGTTCCAGGAACGCAACGAGACCAATGAGATCTACATCCCGCCGGGCGAGCGGCTCGGCGACCTCGTCATCGAGGTCAAGGGGCTGCGCAAGGCCTACGGCGAGCGGCTGCTCATCGACAATCTGAACTTCAATCTGCCGGCCGGCGGCATCGTCGGCATCATCGGCCCGAATGGCGCGGGCAAGACCACGCTGTTTCGCATGCTGACCGGCGCCGAGCAGCCCGATGCCGGTGAAATCCGCGTCGGACCTTCGGTGAAGCTCGCCTACGTGGACCAGTCGCGCCAGGCGCTCGATGACAAGAAAACCGTGTTCCAGGAGATCTCCGGCGGCTCGGACATCATCAAGGTCGGCAACTACGAGACACCGGCGCGCGGCTACGTCGGCCGCTTCAATTTCCGTGGCACCCAGCAGCAGCAGCTGATCGGGGAGCTGTCAGGCGGTGAACGCAACCGCGTGCACCTGGCGAAGGTTCTGAAGAGTGGCGGCAACGTGCTGCTGCTCGATGAGCCCACCAACGATCTCGATGTTGAAACGCTGCGTGCGCTCGAGGAAGCCCTGCTGAGCTTCCCGGGATGCGCAGTCGTGATTTCGCACGACCGCTGGTTCCTCGACCGTATCGCAACCCACATCCTCGCCTTCGAGGGCAACTCCGAAGTGGTCTTCTTCGAAGGCAACTACCAGGAGTACACCGAGGACTACCGGCGGCGCCGCGGTGAGGATGCCGCGCAACCGCACCGCATCCGCTACAAACCTCTCGCACGCTGACGCCGGCCGCCGTGTCCGCCAAGCACCCAGAGGCCCAAGTTGCATCGCCCCGGGAGGGATCGCGTCTGTGGATCGGGCCGGTGGCCGCGCTGCTGGTCTTCTCGGTCATGGCGTGGCTGCTGCATCGCGAGCTCGAGCAGATCCATGTGCACGACATCATTGGGCACCTGGAGTCGATTCCCGGGGAGACGCTGCTCAATGGTGTGCTGCTGACCGGCGGCAGCTACTTCACGCTGTGCCTGTACGACTTCCTGGCGCTGCGCTACCTGCGCAAGAAGGTGCCGCTGGGACGGGTGGTGGTGGCGAGCTTCATCGCCAATGCCTTCGGCCACAACCTGGGGTTCGCGGCCTTCACCGGCGGTGCCTTCCGCCTGCGGCTGTACGCCTCCTCGCGTCTGACCGCGATCGATGTCGCGACCGTCACCGGCTTCACCAGCATCACCACCGGCCTCGGACTTGCGGTACTGGCCGGCGTTTCCTTCCTGATGTACCCGCGGCAGGCCTCGGCGGCGCTGCGCAGTCACGCCGATTGGCCGCTGCTGATCGGCATCGTGCTGCTGGGCATCGTGATGGCCTACTTCGTGTGGACCTGCTCGACCCGCGCGCGCCTGGAATTCCGGGGCTGGCTGCTGCGGCCGCCCGGGCCGGTGATCGGCGCCATCCAGGTCATTGCCGGCACCTTTGACCTGGGACTCTCGTGCGGTGTGCTGTGGCTGATGCTGCCGGCCACGGCACACGTGGATTTCATCGCGCTCGCCGGCGCCTATGCGATCGGTGTCACGATCGGGCTCATCAGCCACGTGCCCGGCGGGCTGGGCGTCTTCGAGACCGTGGTCGTCATTGCGATGCCACAGATTCCTGCCGATGCACTGCTGGGTTCGCTACTGGCCTATCGCGCGGTCTTCTACCTGGCGCCGCTGGGTGTCGCCACCGTGCTGTTTGCGAGCGAGGAACTCGGCGCGCAACGGGCGCGCCTCGCGCAGGCACGGGCGCGCGCGGCGGCGTTCATCGGCCCGGTGGTGCCCTCGGTCGTCGGCGCGCTGACCTTCATCGCGGGCACCGAACTGCTGTTCTCCGGCGCTACCCGCAAGGTCGACAGCGGCATTGCCTCGATCGCCGAGATGCTGCCGCTGCCGCTGGTGGAACTCTCCCATCTCGCGGGCAGTGCCATCGGGCTCGCACTGCTGATCCTGGCGCGCGCGCTGTTCCGCCGCATCCAGATCGCCTACCACATCAGCTTCTGGCTGCTGCTCGCCGGCGGCCTCATTACCCTGCTCAAGGGCGGCATCTTCAAGGAGACCCTGTTCCTGTGGATCGTGCTGGGGATGCTGGTGCTCGGGCGCAGTTCCTTCTACCGACCCGCATCGCTGCTGCAGCAACGGTTCACACCCACCTGGGCTGCGAGCATCGTCGGTGTGATCGTCGCCAGCGTCTGGGTCGGCCTGCTGGTCAACCGGCACGTCGAATACACCAACGACCTGTGGTGGACCTTTGCATTTGATGGCAACGCGCCGCGCATGCTGCGGGCGTCGTTGATGGTGTGCGTGCTTGCCGCCGGCTTCCTGCTGGTGACACTGCTGCGCCCGGCGCGGCCGGTGACCAAGGTCACCCACAACCCCGACCTCGAAGACATCCGGCGCGTGCTCGCCGAATCGCCCTCGACGCTGTCGAATGCCGTATTGACCGGTGACAAGCACGTGCTGTTCAGCGATAGCGGCCGCTCCTTCATCATGTACCAGGTGCAGGGACGCAGCTGGATTGCGCTCGGGGATCCGGTCGGCCTGCGCAGCGAGGCGGAGGAACTGGTATGGCGCTTCCGTGAACTCTCGGATGAGCACGGCGGCCGCGTGGTGTTCTACCAATCCAGTGTCGAGTGCCTGCCGCTGTACGTCGATCTGGGACTCGCGGCAATGAAGATCGGCGAGGAAGCGCGCGTGCCACTGGCGAACTTTTCGCTCGAGGGCAGCATCCGCGCGGAACTGCGCACGGCGCGGCGCCGCGGTGAACGCGACCGCGCGACCTTCGAGGTGGTACAGCCCGAAAATCTCACGGAAATCCTGCCCGCGCTGCGGGCGATCTCGGACTCGTGGCTGAAGGACAAGGCCACGGCCGAAAAAGGCTTCTCGGTGGGTTCATACTCCGAGCGCTATCTGCGCAACTTTCCGATCGCACTGGTGCGGCGCGATGGCGAACCGGTGGCTTTCGCGAACCTGTGGCAATCGGCGGGTCACGAGGAGCTGGCGGTCGATCTGATGCGCTTCAGTCCCGATGCGCCCCCGGGTGCCATGGATTTTCTGTTCGTGGAACTGATGCTGTGGGCCCGCCAGCAGGGATTCGGCTGGTTCAGCTTAGGCGTTGCCCCCCTCGCGGGCCTGGAGCGCCATCCGCTGGCGCCCGCCTGGCATCGCATCGGCAACTTCATTTTCCGCCACGGCGAGCATTTCTATAACTTCGAGGGGCTGCGGCGCTACAAGGCCAAATTCCATCCGACCTGGGAGCCGAAATACCTGGTGGCCCCCGGCGGCGTCGGCCTGCCGCTGATCCTGGTGGACGTGTCGGTGCTGATCGCCGGCGGCATCCGCGAACTGTTCGTCAAATAGACGGATTTACATAAGGTAACTGCGTCAATTCGCTGCATCTGTCGCGCCCCCATTTGGGTTAATATTGATCCGTCAAGGATGCGCCACTCAATCCTATAGCAACCAAGGCGCGCGGGACTTATGTCCGCCTATATCGATGCGACCGGACGGCTGAATTTCGAGCAGGAGCGCAGTCTCGCCCTGCAGTGTCCGCATTGTGACGTCACCGCGCACGTCTCGATCAGCGCCGTGCCCGGTTTCTCGGAACTGCAGCAATACAAGCCGCGCGCGGTGGGGGTCGTCGGTCGCTGCGATGCCTGTCAGCTGCCGATTTTCCTGCGTTTTCCGGTGCGCATGTACCGCAGCAATCGCATCGAGCTGTCCTCGCAGTTCACCGAGATCGAGCGTCCACGCGAGAAATTCACCTTCACGCATCTGCCGGCGCAGATCGAACAGCTGTTCCGCGAGTCGCTGCTGTGCTTCTCCGGCGGCGCCTACAATGCCTTTGCCTCGATGTGCCGGCGCACCGCCCGGGCGGCATTCGTGGATCTGGGCGAGCCGGGTAAACTGCGCATGTTCGACCAGCTCAATGACGTGCGCACCCTGGTCAACATCGATCCGGAGACCTTTCAGCTGCTGAAGGCGGTGATCTTCGGCACGCCGGCGGACTCACGCCCCGAGCCACCGCTGCTGGATGCCAACAACGCTGCGGTCGTGCTGGAAGTCATGAAAGACCTCCTTTATGAGGCCTACGTGCGCCGCGGACGCCTGCAACAGGCCCTGCTGATGCGCAAATTCCTGGCAGACGAGACCGCCGAAACCCTGATGCCGCTGCGGGACGCCTCCCGGCAGCCCGCCTGAGGGCGACCTCAAGTTGACCTGCCGCGCGCCGTTAAGGGGTCAACTCCCGCACGGAATGTAATCATTCATGCCACTCGCGTTTCAAAACACGTCTTCCCCGCGCCAGCTGCGGCAGGCTGAGGCCGACGCCGCCCAGGCCGGCGCCGATGTCATGGTGGCGGTCCTGGACGGCGCCATAGCAGCCCTGGAAATGGGCCGGGAGTCACTCGACGATGGTCAGTGGGACCAGGCCGGGCGGCAGATTCTTGCCACCTGCCAGCTGCTGCAGGCGCTGCGTGACAATGTCGACGTGCTCGGGGCCGACCCGCTCGCCGCCAATCTCGCCGAGCTGTACGATTATGCAGGCCACAGGGTGGGCATTGCGGCCGTGGATTGCTGCAGGGCGCCGCTCGATGAGGTCTGGCACCTCCTCAGGGAGGTGCGGGCCGCCTGGTTTGCGCTGCCTGCGGCTGCCCGCCTGACGGCCCGCGGGCCGTCCTCAACCGCCGCGCAGAGCTGGAGCCCCGGTCCATGTTCGATGGTTCCGATACAGTAGTTCTCTACGACGAACTGGCCTACGAGGAGGTGCTCCCGGTTGGCTGGAGCGCCCTCGGCGGCGGCACGGAAACCGCGATGGCGGCGGGCTTCACCGAACGCAATGTCCGTCTGCTGCAGGCCCTCGCGGCAATCGAAGATCACGGTGTATCGGAGAAGCCGGACGAATCCGCACCGGATCTGGCGCGGCTGGACTACAAGATCAACCTGCTGCTCGACCTCGTGGGGCAGCTGGTGGTGGCCAATCGGCCGCGCCCGGCCACCACGCCGATCCGCTTCAACGCCCGCGGCGCGATCTGGCACGCGCCGCAGCTGGCCTCACAGGCGGGCCAGACCGGCATGGCCGAGATCCACCTGCGCGACTTCCTGGCCGAACCGCTGCGGCTGGTGGGGACCCTGACCCAGGTCAGCCCCGAGGGCGAAGTGACCATGCGCTTCGTGCCCGTCGGTGAAGCGCTCGCAGATCTGCTCGAGCGACTGATATTCCGTCATCACCGCCGCCAGGTGGCCGGCATCCGTCAACCGCGACACGACTGAGCTGCTACGCTGCGCCCCCGCGGCCCAGCCCACCCCTACGCCCGATCCAGCTCACGTTCGGTACCCGCTCAAGTGTGAATGGGGTCACGGCTTGTGGTGCCACATATTCACGGGGCCGGCCGGTTCTCTATATTGGCCGGCACGTAGAAAAGAGCAGCTCAGGGAGATTTGATGGCGGCGCCGGAAATGGCCGTGGTCTCGGGAATCCACCGGGATGACAGTCGTGAACCCAATTCAGTGACGCCGCGCGCCGAAGGGCACGTGCGCGTGCGGCTGCCGACCGGAACCTCCTTCGCGATCCGCGACGTCATCTCTCTGATCCGCCAGGTCGCAGAGCACGACTCCACGGTGCTCATCCTCGGCGAGTCCGGCACCGGCAAGGAAGTCGCGGCACGGGCCGTCCATGACCTGAGTCCGCGCCGCCAGCGACCGTTCGTCGCGGTCAACTGCGGCGCGATACCCGCGGAACTGCTCGAATCCGAGCTGTTCGGTCACGAGAAAGGCGCCTTCACCGGCGCCGTCGCCACCCGCAAGGGACGCTTCGAGATCGCCGAGGGCGGCACGCTGTTCCTCGATGAGATCGGTGACATGAGCCCGACCATGCAGGTGAAGCTGCTGCGGGTACTGCAGGAGCGCATCTTCGAGCGCGTCGGCAACCACGTCGCGCTTCGCTGCAACGTCCGCATCATCGCGGCGACTCATCGTGACCTCGAGGATTCGATCACCACCGGCGCATTCCGCGAGGACCTGTTCCATCGCCTCAATGTGTTCCCGATCGAGATGCCGGCGCTGCGCACGCGCGTCGAGGATCTGCCGCTGCTGGTGCGGGACTTCATTGCCCACAACATGTCCGAGGGCCGCGGCCAGGTGCAGCTTTCGCCGCTGTCGCTTGCGGCCCTGTCGCTGCATCGCTGGACCGGCAACGTCCGCGAGCTCGCGAACCTCATCGAACGTCTCTCCATCGTCTGCGGGGGCCGCATTGCAAACGTCGGCGACCTGCCGGCGAAGTACCGACCTGCGGATTGGACCGCGGTCACCGAGCCACCGCATATTGCCGCTGTCGAACAGCACCTGCATGCGCCGAGCTCGCCGGAACTGCTGTTCGGCGATGAGGAGGCCGCGGAGCTGCTCAGCGCCGGCGCCCTGCTCGCGGCGACCGCACCTGTGCCGTCGGGTCTCAAGCCGGCCGCCGCCGCGGTCGTTGATGCCGCGATGCTGCCGGCGGCTGGCATCGACCTGCGTGCCCACCTGACGCAGATCGAGCGGCGGCTGATCGAGCAGGCGCTCGAGCGCTCCAACGGCACGGTGGCCCATGCCGCCCGGCTGCTCGGCCTGCGTCGCACGACCCTCGTCGAGAAGCTGCGCAAGCTGGGTCTGGTAAGCGCTGACCTGGCCGGTGCCGATCTTGGCGCCGCGGATCTCGTCAGCCCGGTGTCGGCGACGGAAGATTGACGGCAAGCGGCAGGATCATGCCGCTTCGTGTGACCCCCATCACGCTTTAAAGGCACTTCGCCACCGGGCACGCCTCTTGCACCTGTCCCCCTGCAACAGCTTTTCTGTTTCGGGGTTCGAATGGTCCAGGATTCAACAGCCACGGTTTCAAACAACGCCAGGCGCGCGCTCGAGCCGCAGCCGGTCGCCACTGCCGCATCGTCGCAGCGCCTGCTGGAACTGGCGCGTCGCGTCGCCGCCAGCGACTGCACCGTACTGATCGTCGGCGAGTCCGGCACCGGCAAGGAAGTGCTCGCGCGCTTCATCCACCGCGTCTCGACGCGCAACACAGGTCCGTTCATCGCGGTGAACTGCGCGGCCATTCCGGAGAACATGCTCGAGGCCATTCTGTTCGGCTACGAGCGCGGCGCCTTCACCGGTGCGCACACCGCGCATCCGGGAAAGTTTGAACAGGCCCAGGGCGGCACGCTGCTGCTGGATGAGATCACGGAGATGCCGCTCGGCCTGCAGGCGAAGCTGCTGCGGGTCCTGCAGGAGCGCGAAGTGGAACGCCTGGGCGCACGCAACGCCATCCCACTCGAGCTGCGGGTGCTGGCCACCACCAACCGTCGCCTGCGCGAGGAAGTCGCCGCCGGCCGTTTCCGCGAAGACCTCTACTATCGTCTCAACGTATTTCCCCTGGGGCTCGAGCCGCTGCGCCAGCGCCGCGATGACATCCTGCCGCTCGCCATGCAGCTTTTGGGATTGCGCGCGCGCCTCGGTGAGCCGATCCCGGCGCTGAGCGCGCAGGCGGCACAGCTGCTGCTCACCTACCCGTGGCCCGGGAATGTCCGTGAACTGGACAACCTGCTGCAGCGCGCACTGATACTGGTCTCAGGTCCGGTCATCAGGCCGGAACACATTCAGTTCGAACCGACACCGGATGTGCAGCTGCGCGCGCCAGCACCGAGCGCCGCCGTCGCCGTCGCCGTCGCCGTCGCCGCGCCCGCGGAGATCTCCATATTCGAAGAGCACGACGCGGCCTGCGCGGTCCCCACGGTGGCGCTGGCGCAGGAATCCGCCGGCGCGGATGAGTCACGCGGCTCACTCGCGGATTCGCTGGGCCAGGTCGAGCGCAACGTGCTGCTCGATGCCCTGCGCGACGGCGCAAGCACGCGCCGTGAGATTGCCGAGCGCCTCGGCATCTCGCCGCGCACGCTGCGCTACAAGCTTGCCCGCCTGCGTGCCGCAGGCGTCGACGTTCCGGCCGTTTGAGATAACGGAAGTAAATCATGAGCCAGCTACAGATTGACCAGGTCCTGTCCCAGATCCGCAGCCTCGCCTCGCAGGCGCAATCCGCCGGCATCCGCCCCGCGGGGCTGACCGCGGGGGCCGAGGCCGCCTCCGGAACGGCGGCGGCCGCCGGCACCGGCAACACCTTCGCGACGCTGCTGAAGAGCGGCCTCGAGCAGGCCAACCAGACCGAGCTGCGGGCCGGTGACATCGCCGACAAGTTCGAACGCGGCGTGCCGGGAGTGGATCTGCCGACGGTCATGCTCGAAGCGAATAAGGCGAACCTGACCCTGCAGGCGGTGAGTCAGGTGCGCAACAAGCTGATCAGCGCCTACACCGACATCATGAACATGCAGATGTAACGCGACCACTCACGATCCATGTCAACCCAAATCAATAATTCCCGGAGCTCACTGTGACTACGGCGACGACTGCCGAAGTGGTTTACCCGCGCTGGACCGCGGGCCTGCGTCCCCTGCTGCTGCTGGTAGGCATTGCCGCGGCGGTGGCCGCCGGCGTGACCGTGGTGCTGTGGTCACGCGGCCCCAGCTACAGCATGCTGTATGCGAATCTCGCCGTCGAAGATCAGGCCCAGATCACCCAGGCACTGGACGCGGCCACCATTCCTTACCGGATGGAACCGGGCTCCAATGCCATCATGGTGCCCTCCGAGCGCCTGAGCGAAGCGCGCATGAAGCTCGCGGGCCAGGGTCTGCCGGACAATGACAGCGGCTACTCGCTGATGACCAAGGATCCCGGCCTCGGCGTCAGCCAGTTCGTCGAGAACGCCCGCTACCAGCACGCCATGGAAACCGAGCTTGCGCACACGATCGCAAGCCTGCGACCGGTGGACGGCGCGCGGGTGCACCTGGCGGTGCCGCGCCAGTCCGCCTTCGTCCGCGATCAGCGCGATGGCAGCGCCTCGGTATTCGTGCAGCTGAAGGCCGGTCGCCGGCTCGAACAAGAACAGGTCCAGGCCATCGTCAACCTGGTCGCCTCGAGCGTCCCTGACCTGCATGCCAACCAGGTCACCGTGATCGATCAGCAAGGACATCTGCTGACCTCGCCGCAGGGGAGCGACGATTCCTCACTGCGCGAGGAGCGCCTGCAGGTCGTGCAGCGGATGGAGGACGACTACGAGCAGCGCATCGAGACCATCGTGACGCCGATCGTCGGCGCCGGGCGGGTGCGTGCACAGGTGGTGGCGCAGGTCGACACCTCGACCACCGAACAGGCCACCGAGGATTACAAGCCCAACAGCCAGATCGTTCGCAGCGAACAGCAGTCACAGTCCTCCAGCCGCGATGGCACGCAGAACGGTGGCGTCCCCGGCGCGCTGAGCAACACGCCGCCCGCTGCAGGCGTTGCCCAGGCGCCGCCGCCGAACAAGCCCGCAGCCACCGCCGCGCCGGTCGCCGGCCAGGCCGCCGCGACGCAGGCGACGGCCGATGCCTCCGCCGCCGCGACCAGCGCCCCCGACAACATCGCCTCACAGAGCACCAAGAACTACGAGATCGACCGAACCGTGGCCTACACCCGCCAGCCGGCCGGACAGCTCAAGCGTCTGACCGTCGCGGTCGTCGTGGATGACATGCCGGTCATCGGCAAGGACGGCAAGCCCGCGAAGGGCCGCGCGCTGACCGATGCCGAACTCGCACACATCACCACCTTGGTAAAGGACGCCGTGGGCTACGACCAGACGCGCGGTGACAGTGTCAACGTGGTCAATGCCTCGTTCCGCAACGACAACCCGCCGGTGGATACGACGCTGGAAAAGGTGCCGATGTGGGAGTCCCCGCTGTTCCGTGACATGGCGAAACTCGGCGCCGGCGTGGTCGTGCTGCTGGTGCTGTCGCTGGCCGTGCTGCGTCCGATGATCAAGGCGCTGCTGCCCTCTGCCCAGTCCTCGCGACTGCTGGCGGCCCCCGGCGATCACACGATCGGCAGCAGCGGCGGTGCCGCGGCGAGCGGCGGTGCCGGCGGCACGATGCACGGTCACGGCGGCGGTGAGGCAGGCGGCGCCCTTGCCGCGCCGGCCCCGGCGCCGCCAGTGCCTTATGATCAGCAGATCACCAACGCCCGCGCGCTGGTCAACCAGGACCCGAAGCGCGTCGCGCAGGTCGTCAAGAACTGGGTAACGGTCGATGACTGATGCCCCTTCCGGCAGCGAGGACGATCGCAGCGGCACCGAGCGTGCCGCGATCCTGCTGCTCACCCTCGGCGAACATGAAGCCGCCCAGGTGCTCAAGCACATGGGCGCCCGTGAAGTACAGAAGATAGGAGCCGCCATGGCACAACTGCAGAACGTATCGCGTGAGGAAGTCAGCGTCGTGCTATCGAGTTTCTCTGAAGGTGTCTCGCGCCAGACCTCGGTCGGCGTGGGCGTCGACGAGTTTCTGCGCAACGTCATGACCAACGCGCTGGGCGAGGAAAAGGCCGCCAACGTCATCGAACGCATCAATGTCGGCCTGCCCAACAAGGGCCTGGAGACGCTGAAGTGGATGGACTCGCGCAGTGTCGCGGAAGTCATCCGCAACGAGCATCCGCAGATCATCGCCATCGTCCTGGCCTACCTCGAGCCGGACATGGCCGCCGAAGTCATGGCCCAGCTGCCGGCGAACCTGCATGCGGACGTGATGCTGCGCATCGCGACCCTCGATGGCGTGCAGCCCGCCGCCCTCTCGGAGCTCGACGAGGTCATCGAAAAGAGCTTCGCCAGCAGCGGCAGCCGCACCTCGGAGCTGGGTGGCGAACAGGCGGCCGCCAACATCATCAATGCGCTGGAGCCGGCCATCGAGTCCAGCGTCATGGAGCACATCACCAACGCCGATTCGGCGCTCGGCGCCCGCATCCAGGACCTGGTGTTCGTATTCGACAACCTCATCGATGTCGATGACCGTGGCCTGCAGGAAATCCTGCGCCAGGTACAGGGCGATCAGCTGCTGCTGGCGCTGAAGGGCTGCGATGAGCCGCTGAAGCAGAAGATTTTCAAGAACATGTCCCAGCGCGCCGCCGAGATGCTGCGCGACGACCTCGAGGCGAAGGGCCCGGTGCGCCTCGCCTACGTCGAGGCCGCGCAGAAGGAAATCCTGGCCGTGGCGCGCAAGCTGGCCGAAGAAGGCACGATTGCCCTGGGCGGCAAGGGAGAAGCGTTTGTCTGAGTCCACCCGTACCGTCGCGAGCCTGGCCGAACGCTGGTCACTGCCGCAGGTCGATGGTCCGATCGTCGGCATGCGCCGCGAGAATCCGATCCGTGATCGGGCCCGCGATGCGGAAACCGCGCGCGCCGCCGATGCCGCGCGCCAGGCGGAAATGAACCGGGGCTACGAGGCCGGCGTCAAGGCCGGACGCGCCGAACTGCAATCCCAGACGGATGCGCTCAATGCGCGCGTCGCGCGCCTGGACGAGATCCTCAATCAGCTCTCCCGACCGCTGCCCGAACTGGAGAGCGAAGTCGAACAGCAGCTGGTGCTGCTCGCGCTAGCCGTGGGCAAGCAGCTCGCGCGCCGCGAACTGCGCACCGATCCCGGCCAGATCACCGCGCTGATCCGCGAAGCCGTGGGCCGGCTGCCGGCCGCGGCGCGCAGCGTACGAGTGCATCTGCATCCTGAGGATGCGGCGGCGGTCGCCGAACGCCTCGCCACCGCCGGACAGGAACGCGCCTGGAGCGTGATCGAGGATCCGACCCTCACCCGCGGCGGCTGCCTGGTGCGCTCGGAGAACTCGGAGATCGACGCGCGCCTCGAAAGTCGCGTGAACGCCATCGTCAGCAGCATGTTGGGCGAGGAACGCGCCGCCGCGCGCCTGAATGACGCGGAAGGCGCCGCCGATGAAGCCGGTAAGCCCACAAAATCATGAGCACCCCTGAAGCCGCGCCGCGCAGCCTGCGGCTGCGGGATTCACTGGCCCGTCACGTACGCCAGGTGGAACGGGTGGCGCCGCCGCCGGTGCAGGGCAGCCTCACCCGCATGGTGGGGCTCGCGCTCGAAGCGGTGGGCTGCCAGGCTGCCATTGGTGACAGCTGTGATGTCATGACCACCGATGGCACCAGCATCGAGGCCGAGGTGGTCGGATTCTCCGGCGAACGGCTCTACCTGATGCCGACGGGTGACCCGCATGGCCTCGGGCCGAATGCGCGGGTCACGCCGCGGACGCGGGCCGGCAGCGTGCCGGTCGGACCGCAATTGCTCGGACGCATCATCGATGGTGCCGCCCAGCCGCTGGATGGCCTGGGACCCCTCAATTGCGAGGAGACGGTACGGCTCACCGGCGTGCCGATGAACCCGCTGGGAAGACAGCCCATCTCCCAGGCCCTGGATGTCGGCGTCCGCACCATCAACAGCCTGCTCACGGTAGGCAGGGGACAGCGCATCGGGCTGTTCGCCGGCAGCGGTGTCGGCAAGAGCGTGCTGCTGGGCATGATGGCCCGCTATACCAGCGCCGACGTGATCGTCGTCGGCCTGATCGGTGAGCGCGGTCGTGAAGTGAAGGAATTCGTCGACCGCATCCTCGGGCCGAAGGACCGCCAGCGGGCCGTGGTCGTGGCTGCGCCGGCGGATACCCCGCCGCTGATGCGCCTGCATGGCGCCTGGCTCGCCACGGCGGTGGCCGAGTACTTCCGCGACCAGGGCAAGAGCGTTCTGCTGATCATGGACTCCCTCACCCGCTTCGCCCAGGCGCAGCGCGAGATCGGTCTCGCAATCGGCGAGGCGCCGGCAACCAAGGGTTATCCGCCCTCGGTGTTTGCGCGGCTGCCGCAGTTGTGCGAACGGGCCGGCAACGGCATGCACGGCAGTGGCTCGATCACGGCCTTCTACACGGTACTCGCCGAGGGCGACGACCAGAACGATCCGATCGTGGACGCCGCGCGCGCCATCCTCGACGGTCACGTGGTGCTGTCGCGGCGGATCGCCGAAAGCGGCCGGTACCCGGCGATCGACGTCGAAGCATCGGTCAGCCGGGTCATGCACGAGATCGTTCCGGCCGAGCACACGGAGCTGGCCCGCCGTTTCCGCCAACAGCTGGCCACCTACGAACAGAACCGCGACCTGATCGCGATCGGTGCCTACCAGCGCGGCAGCGATCCACGCGTGGACGCCGCGATTGCCCTGTGGCCAAAGCTCGAGCGCTTTTTGCAGCAGGACATGCGCACGCGCGTCGACTTCGCCACCAGCCTCGCGGGTCTGCAGAGCGTCATTCCGGATGCTCCCGCGACACCCGCCGGCGCCTGATGCGGTAGGCAATCATGAGTCCAACCCAAAGACTGCACCTCGTGCAGCGCGTCACCGATGAAAAGGAACGCAGGCAGGCCGCACGGCTCGCGCAAAGCCGCACCCGCGTCGCGCAATGCGAAGCGAAACTGAAGGAGCTGCAGGGTTATCACGCAACCTACCTGCGCGACTTCGACAAGCGGGCGGCCGCCGGCATCGGCGGCAATGGCTTTCGGGAATTCCACGCCTTCCTGGCAAAACTCGCCGAGGCGATCAGGCAGCAGGAGGACCTGCTGCAGAAAGCGCGGGCCGACAGCGAGGCGGAACGAACCAGCTGGCAGGGCGCCGCGCAGCGCTCAAAGATCATGGACAAGGTCGTGGAACGTCACACGGCCGACGAACTCAAGGCGAAGGATCAGCGCGACCAGCGCGAATCCGATGACCGCGGCCAACGGACAAATACTGGGAGGCTCGACTCTGGTGGGAATTAGCAGCAGTTCGCTCAATCTTAACGGTTCGATGGCGGCCAAGGCGTCGTTCGACTCCCGTCCCTCGACGCCGACGGCCCAGGTCACCGACAATCAGAACACCGATCCTGACCAGGGGTCACAGGCCAGTGGCACCGATGCCGGCGCGACCCATGCCAACGGCGGGGGCGCCGGCGGCGGTCAGAAAACTGCGGGACCCTCCGCGCAGACGCGCAATGCGCAGGCCAACGCCCGCCCGGCCAATGCCACCACTGCGACCGGCAGCCAGACGGGCAGCAACGCACAGAACGCCACGAACGCGGCGCCGACGGCCTTCGGCAGCGTGATGGCAAGCGCGCTCGGCCAAAGCGCGAGCAGCAGCGCAGGCCAGACGGCGGCGGCGGCTGCCAAGACCACTACGACCAAGTCCGCCGCAAGCAGTACGACGAGCTCGAGCCAGGCTGCCACGGCCTCTCCCGCCGACGCGGTTGCCTGGATTGCCCAGGTGCTGCCATCAGGCGCGGCCACTGCAGCCACCGCGGCCGCTGCCGGCGATGACGCAGATACCGACGCAGACGCCGGCGCAGTAACGGGCGCGACCGGCGCGGCCGCCGCCAAGGTCCCCGCCACCGGTACGGCGGCTAACACCGCCGCCGCGGCCGCCGCGGGCTCGGACACCGCTGATGCGGCCGATGATGTGCCGACGCAGCTTACTGCGCAGAATGCCGTTGCCGCCGACAAGACATTCTCGGCCCAGGCCGGCGCGACTCGCGGCGGGGCCAGTGCAGCCTCCCTGTCGCAGGCCGCGTCGCAGTCCGAGGCGCAGGATTCGACGCCGAGCGCCACCGACGCCACGGTTCAGACGACCGATGCCCAGAGCGCGGCCAGTGCCGCTACGGCCCTCACCACCGGTCTTAGTGCGCTGGCGGGAGTGCAACAGCACATCGCGGGACTGACGGGCGCGGCGGCCGGTGGCGACGCGGACGCCGCTGCGGTCGCGACCACGCCGACGGCGCATACGGCCTCCGCCAGTGGCAGTGCGGATGCCGCACAGTCCGCGGCGGCGCTTCAGGTCTCTTCGCTGGCACGCGCTCAGGGCAGCGGCGGGACGGCAACCGTCAGCATCCAGTCATCGGTTGGATCAGCCGGATTCGCGGACGAAGTGGCCAGCCGGGTCACGAACCTCGCCCAAGCCGGCATCACCCAGGCGAAACTGGATCTGAACCCTGCCGATCTGGGCCCGGTCCAGGTGCACATCACCATGCAGTCCGGTCAGGCCAGTGTCTGGTTCGGGGCCAGTCACTCCGATACCCGTGCAGCCCTCGAACAGTCACTGCCGCGCCTTCGCGAAATGTTCGCCGGGGCCGGCCTGCCGCTGGCCGACTCCGGTGTGTTTCGTGAGCCGCCCCAGCAGCAGCAGGCGCAGTCATCCGCTGCCGCGAGCAGCAGCTCGCGCGCCGCGGTCAGCGACAGCGCGGGCGCGACGAGTGTGACGCAGGTCTCAAACGCCCGGCTGTCACTGCTCGATACCTACGCCTGATCACCTTCACAGCTGCGCCGGAAATCTGGCGCAGCTGTTTGATTGAGACCCGCTTCACACTTCGATCCGATGCGCAAAACCCTTAATTCATAGGGATTTTTGCATCCTTCAACGCCCGTGGCATACACGTTGCACTACCTGACACAAGAGATTCTCTTGTCATCGTCGCTCAGGAAGTGCAATCAATGGCCGCACAAGCTCCCGCCGCCGCCGCTGCTCCCGTAGCAGAGGCACCCGCCCGCAAGAAACCCTGGCTTCTCATCGGCATCGCTGGCGCCGTATTGCTCGCCTGCGGCGGTACCGGTGCCTGGCTGATGCTCGCGCACAACGCACCGAAGAAGACCGCCGCCGCGCCCGCCCCGCCCGCCGGGCCACCGCTGTACGTGCCGCTGGATCCGCCATTCGTGGCCAACTTCGAAGGTGACCAGCAGGTGCGCTACCTGCAGATCACCGCGCAGATCATGACGCACGACCCGAAGACCGTCGAAGCATTGAAGGCGGCCGATCCGATCATCCGCAACGATCTGCTGCTGCTGTTCAGCAACCAGAAGGCGACCGAACTCGCGACCAACGAAGGCAAGGAGAAGCTGCGTGGCGCAGCCCTCGCCGCCGTGCGCAAGGTGCTCGCGGCCAACGAAGGCAAGCCGGAAAAGGTCGATGCCGTGCTCTTCACCACCTTCGTGATGCAGTAAAGACTCAAGGGATTGCCATTGTGACCGCCGAAGGCGCCGAGAAGATCCTCAATCAGGACGAAGTTGACGCGCTCATCAACGGCATCGACGCGGGTGCGGTAAGCACCGACCCCGCGGTGCCGCCCGGAGAGGCGCGCGCCTACGATTTCGTCAACGACCTGCATGTCGCACGCGGCCGTATGCCGGCGCTCGAGATGATCAACGAGCGTTTTGCGCGACTGTTTCACCAGACGCTCTATCACCTGCTGCGGCGCAGCCCGGAGATCTCGGTCTCCCAGGTGATCATGAAGAAGTTCAACGACTACGTGAACACGTTGGACATGCCGACCAATCTGAACATCGTGCGCATCAATCCGCTGCGCGGACTGGCCATGGTCGTCATGGATCCGAAACTGGTGTTCACCGCGGTCGACAACCTGTTCGGCGGCGTCGGCCGGCACGCCAAGGTCGAAGGACGCGACTTCACTGCGACCGAGCAGCGCATCATCAAGCTGCTGCTGCGCCACGCATTCGCCAACCTCAAGGAGGCCTGGTCGAAGGTCCTGACGCTCGAATTCGAGCACGTCCATTCGGAGATCAACCCGCACTTCGCGAAGATCGTCAACCCGACGGAAATCGTGGTGATCTCGAGCTTCCACATCGAGCTGCACGGCAGCGGCGGGGAGCTTCACGTCACGATGCCCTACTCGATGCTCGAGCCGCTGCGCGAACTGCTGGATGCGGGCGGTGCCGGCGATTCCACCGAGCGCGATGTGCGCTGGATCAGCGCGCTGCGCGATGAGGTCGACGATGCGGAGATCGAAATGAACGCCGTGCTCGGCGAATCCACCGTGACGCTCGCCGAGCTGCTCAACCTGAAGACCGGGGACGTGATCCCCTGTGACTTCAACGGCTCGCTCACCCTGAATGCCGAGTCGGTGCCGCTGTTTCGCGGCAGCTTCGGCATTTCCCGCGGCCAGCAGGCCGTAAAGATCAACGAACGCCTGTACCGCCCGAAAGCGGCGGTCACCGCCAATCCATTCCTGAAGAAGCCCTAGAGGAAATACCCCATGCCAGCGCCAGCGGAAGCACAGACAGCAGAGTTCGGCACTTTGCAGCCGGATTCGGCAACGGAGACCAAGAGCGAAATCAACATGGACGTGATCCTGGATGTGCCGGTCACTCTGTCCATGGAGGTCGGTCGCACGCGCGTGCCGATCCGCAACCTGCTGCAGCTCAACCAGGGCTCGGTGGTGGAGCTCGAACGCGTCGCCGGCGAACCGCTCGATGTGTTCGTGAACGGGACCCTGATCGCCCACGGCGAAGTGGTCGTCGTGAACGAGAAGTTTGGCATCCGCCTGACCGATGTCATCAGCCCCGCCGAACGCATCCGCAAGCTGCGCTGATCCGGTTACATGAGCAGCTCTCCAGACAACACCGGCAACAGCGCGCAGTCCGCCACGGTTGCCCACGTATTCGCAGCCCCGGGTGCGGTGTCCGCCGCGCCCGCGACCGGTGTGGCCGGCCTCGGGCAGGTGACGCTCGCGCTGTGCATCGTGCTCGGCGCCATCTTCGTGTGCGCGTGGCTCGCGCGCCGTATGCGCAACCTCAGCTCCGGTCGCGCCGGCGCCGTGAACGTCGTCGCCGACGTGCGCCTCGGACCCAAGGAGCGCGCCGTGCTGCTGCAGGTCGGCAATACGCAGCTGCTGGTGGGAGTCGCCCCCGGCCACGTCAGCGCGCTGCACGTACTCAGTGAGCCGGTGAGTGCCGTCCCGGTTGCCACCCCGGCGATCGATGCCGCCTCGTTCAAATCCCTGCTGCGCAGGAGCCTCGGCAAGTGATCCGCAATTCGCGCAAGCTCCGCGCCGTGTTGCCGGCGCTCGCGGCGGCATTCACCGTCGCGATGCCACACCTGTGTGCCGCGGACGTGGGGCTCCCGGCGCTCACCGTCCAAGGGGCCTCCGGCGGCCAGACCTACACGCTGACGCTGCAGGTGCTGGTGCTGATGACGGCACTGTCGCTGCTGCCGGCGATTCTGCTGATGATGACCGCCTTCACGCGCATCGTCATCGTCCTGGGCCTGCTGCGCCAGGCGATCGGCGCCGGCAATACGCCACCGAATCAGGTGCTGATCGGATTGTCGCTGTTCCTGACGCTGTTCGTGATGGCCCCGGTGGTCGACCGCATCAACGACCAGGCCGTGAAACCCTACATGGCCGGTACCATCGATTCGACGACGGCCCTGACCAACGCGGTCGGCCCGCTCAAGACCTTCATGCTGCATCAGACCCGCGAAAGCGACATCGCGACCTTCGTCCGCATCTCCGGCGGCAAGGGATTCGCGAGCCCGAACGATGTGCCGCTGAGCCTGCTGGTTCCCGCCTTCGTGACCAGTGAGCTGAAGACCTCCTTCATGATCGGCTTCCTGATCTTCATTCCCTTCGTGATCATCGATCTGGTGGTCGCGAGCGTGCTGATGTCGATGGGCATGATGATGGTCTCGCCGGTCCTGATCTCACTGCCCTTCAAGCTCATGCTGTTCGTGCTGGTGGATGGCTGGTCGCTGGTCATGGGCACTCTTGCCGCGAGCTTCTACCAATGACTCCCGAGATGGTCATGACCATTGCCGAGCGCGCGCTCGTCATCACCCTGCTGCTCGCGGCCCCCATGCTGCTGGCGGCGCTGGTGACGGGCCTGATAATCGGTGCCTTCCAGGCAGCCACCTCGATCAACGAAATGACGCTGTCGTTCATTCCCAAGCTGGCCGCGATCGCCACCACGCTGGTCATTGCGGGCCCCTGGATGATCAAGGTGTTCGTGAGCTACACGCGCGAGCTCATCACCAGCATCCCCGGCCTGGTCAACTGACTGAAAAGGGCCGGCGAATGATCAATCTCACCACCGGACAACTGGAAACCTGGATCACCCAGATGATCTGGCCGTTTTTCCGGGTGGGCGCGGCCCTGATGGTGGCGCCGGTGTTCTCGAGCCAGGCGGTTCCGGCGCGCATCCGCATCGTCCTGGCCGGCGCCATCGCGCTGATCCTCGCACCGATGATCACGATCCCGCCGCAGCTGTCCGCCTTCTCGATCGAAGGTCTGGTGGTAACGGCTCAGCAGGTCGTGATCGGCATCGCCCTGGGCTTCTCCTTGCAGCTGGTGTTCGACGCCGTCACCCTGGGCGGTCAGCTCATCGCCAACAGCATGGGCCTGTCGTACGCGATGTCGCTGGATCCGATCCGCGGCGTCGGCGACACCTCCGTGGGTGAACTGTATTCGATCTTCGTGACTCTGGTTTTCCTGTCCCTCAATGGCCATCTGCGCCTGATCGAAGTGCTGGCCGGCGGCTTTCGCACCCTCCCGGTCGGAGGCCTGGGTTTCGGATCCGCCGATCTGTGGCAGGTCGTGACCTGGGGCGGAACGATTTTCAGCAGCGCGCTGTCGATCGCGCTACCCGGCATCACGGCACTCCTGATCGTGAATCTGGCATTTGGCATGGTCAGCCGCACGGCGCCTTCGCTCAACCTGATGTCGGTCGGCTTCCCGGTCACGCTGATTTTCGGTCTGCTGATACTGGTCGTGACCGTGCCGCAGCTGTTGACCGGATTTGAACGGCTGCTGCTGGAGGCCTTCGGCCTGCTCCAGTCATTGTCCGGCGGGCGGATCTGACCATGGCTGAGAATGAAAACGGCCAGGACCGTACCGAACAACCCACGCAAAAGCGCATCGACGAAGCGCGCAGCAATGGTCAGGTTCCGCGTTCCCGCGATTTGTCGACCGCCGCCGTGGTACTGATTGCCGGGATCGGCATCCGCGTCGCGGGTGCGGGCATGGCGGCGCATTTCACGGGCATCATGAAGGCGGGGCTGACGATCCCGCGCGAGCAGGCGCTGGATGAAAACCAAATGCTGCCGAACCTGGTGGCACTGTCTTGGCAGGGATTGCAGGGTTGCTTCCCGATCCTCGGCCTGACGCTCGCGGCCGCCCTGCTAAGTCCCCTGGCGATCGGCGGCTGGATCCTGAGTTTCGATGCCCTGGCGCCGAACTTCACCCGCCTGGACCCGATTGCGGGCTTTGGGCGCCTGTTCTCGCTGCGCGGCCTCGCGGAACTGGGTAAGGCCTACGCAAAGTTCCTGCTGATCGGCGTCATCGCCGTCTTCTTCCTGCGGGCGAAGACCCCGGAGCTCCTGGGACTGGGCAGTGAGACATTGACGGTCGCCATGAGCCATGCCATGGGCCTCGTGGGCCAGTCACTGCTGGTGCTGTCAGGCGCACTGGCGCTCATTGCCGGCATCGATGTGCCGCTGCAGCTGCGCCAGTACACGAACCAGCTGAAGATGTCGCGCCAGGAAGTCAAACAGGAAATGCGCGAGAGCGATGGTTCTCCGGAAGTAAAGGGTCGCATCCGGCGCATGCAGCAGGACGCGGCGCGCCGTCGCATGCTGCAGGAAGTTCCGAAGGCCGACGTGGTGATCACGAACCCGACCCACTACTCGGTCGCGCTGCGCTACGACGAATCGCGCATGCGCGCCCCGATCGTGGTCGCCAAGGGCGTGGATGAGGTCGCAACCAACATCCGCCGGATCGCGGCGGAGAACAAGGTGCCAATCTTCGAAGCCCCGCCGCTGGCCCGTGTGCTGTTCCGCGACGTGGATCTGAATGCCGAAGTACCTTCGAGCCTGTACGTGGCCGTCGCGCAGGTACTCACCTATGTATTCCAGCTGCGCACGGCCGGCCGCCACAGCGCCGCCCGTCCCGCCCGTCCGATCATCGATCCCTTGATCGAGGAAACCAGGCACTAACCCATGGCTGACGCTGCAACCGCAAACAATCTGTCTTTCCGCAACGTGCTGCGCACCGGTATCGGCGTGCCCGTCGGCGTACTGGCTGTACTGGGCATGGTCGTCCTGCCGCTGCCGCCGTTCGCCCTCGATGTGCTCTTCACGTTCAACATCGCCCTTTCGATCGTGATCGTGATGACGGTGTTCCACATCTCGCGACCCATCGAGTTCGGCGTGTTCCCGACGGTCCTGTTGCTGGCGACACTGATGCGCCTGGCGTTGAACATCGCCTCCACGCGCGTGGTGCTGCTGCACGGCCACGGCGGCGCCGCGTCGGCGGGTCGCGTGATCGAGGCCTTCGGCGAGTTCGTCATCGGCGGCAACTTCGCGGTCGGCGTAGTGGTGTTCATCATTCTGACCATCATCAATTTCGTGGTCGTCACCAAGGGTTCGGGCCGCATCTCGGAAGTGAGCGCACGATTCACCCTGGACGCGATGCCCGGCAAACAGATGGCGATCGACGCGGATCTGAACGCCGGTCTGATCACCCAGGACGAAGCCCGGCAACGCCGGCTCGAGGTACGCGCCGAGGCCGACTTCTACGGCTCCATGGACGGTGCCAGCAAGTTCGTCCGCGGCGATGCGGTCGCCGGCATCATGATTCTGATCATCAACGTCCTGGGCGGCCTTGCCATCGGCACCATCGGCCACGGCCTGGGGTTTGCCGATGCCGTCCATACCTACACGCTGCTCACCATCGGCGATGGCCTGGTGACGCAGATACCGGCGCTGCTGCTTTCAACGGCCGTGGCCGTCATCGTCACGCGCATGTCCGGCAAGCAGGACATGAGCGGCGAACTGAAGAGGCAGCTGTTCGGCCAGCCGCGCTCGCTGGGTGTGGCTGCCGGACTGCTCGGTGCCATCGGCCTGGTGCCCGGGATGCCCAACATCGCGTTCCTGACCATGGCGGCACTGTGTGGCGGTGCCGCCTACGCGCTGCGCAAGCGGCGTCAGACCGCGGCCGCCAAGCCTCCGGCACCACCCCCGGCACCACCGGCGCCCGAGAACAAGGAACTGTCCTGGGACGACGTGCGCCCGGTGGACGTGCTGGGCCTGGAAGTGGGTTACCGACTGGTGCCGCTGGTCAACAAGACACAAAGCGGCGATCTGCTGGGTCGCATCCGTGGCGTGCGCCGCAAGCTGTCCCAGGAACTGGGTTTCCTGGTGCCCGCCGTACACATCCGTGACAACCTGGATCTCGCGCCGAACACCTATCGCATCAACCTGGGCGGTGTGCCGGTCGGGGAGAGCGTCATCTATCCCGAGCGCGACATGGCGATCAATCCGGGCCGGGTATTCGGTCAGCTGAAGGGCATCGCGGCGCGCGATCCGGCGTTCGGCATGGAAGCGGTGTGGATCGAACCGGGCGATCGGGACCATGCGCAGAGCATGGGCTATACCGTGGTCGATGCCGGAACCGTGATCGCCACGCATCTGAGCCACATCATCCAGTCGCACGCTCATGAACTGCTGGGTCATGAGGAAGTCAGCCAGTTGCTGGCGAACGTCGCCAAGAGCGCGCCAAAGCTGGTGGAGGATCTCGTGCCCCGGGTACTGCCGATGGCGGTCGTGGTGAAGGTCCTGCAATCCCTGCTGGCCGAGCGGGTGCCCCTGCGCAACATGCGCGCCATCGTCGAGACCCTGGCGGATCAGGCGCCGCGTTCGCAGGATCCCGCGGTCCTGCAGGCCGCGGTGCGGATCGCGCTGGGTCGCCAGATTGTGCAGGACATCGCAGGAATGGCAGGCGAACTGCCCGTATTGACCCTGGACCCCGAATTGGAACGATTACTGCAAGGATCTATCGGCAGCGCCAATTCGCCGGCGACGGGTCTCGAACCCAGTCTGGCGGAGAGGCTGCAGACGCGGCTCGCGGAGAGCGCACAGCGACAGGAGCTGGTGGGCGAACCGGCGGTGCTGCTGGTTCCGCCGCCGCTGCGGCAGACACTGGCCCGGTTCCTTCGTGCCAGTGTCCCGAACATGCACGTGCTGGCCTGGAGCGAGATCCCGGACAACCGGAAAGTCCGCCTGGTAGCGGCAGTCGGTCGATGATGAATTGCAGCGCAGGGTACTTGGAGAATTGAGATGAAGATCACACGCCACACAGGACCGGACATTCGCCACGCGTTGCGTGCGGTCCGTGAGCGCCTGGGTGCCGACGCGGTAATCCTGGCCACCCGACGCACGGCCCAGGGAGTGGAGATCACCGCGGCCATGGATTTTGATGCGGACAATGTCCAGGACGCCACCGAGGCGGACGCCGGCGCGAACTTCGTCGCCCCGCCGCTGCCCGAGCCGATGACGCGGCCGCTGCCTGAGCGCAAGGCGCAGCCGGCATCGCAGCCGCGCGTAGCGACCCAATTGATTCCGCAGGTTCAGCCACTGCCGGCGACGTACCAGGCGGTCCCGGAGCCGAAGCAGAAAGCCCTGACCGCGCCGGCCCCGAACGTCGTGGCGGAGAAGCCCGTCGTACCGCCGCGGAGCGTGGCACCGGTGCAGGAGTTACTGGCAGTGCGCGAGACGACGCGCGAACCGGCCGTGAGTTCACTTTCGAGCGCGGTCGCCGCCGCGTATTCGCTGCCCCAGGCGGCGCACCCGCGCAGTGATGCCGCGACCGATTCGCTGTTTGCGGCTCACCACATCCCGACACTCGATGCCGCAAGCGATGCGGTGTCGACGGAACTCAAGAGCCTGCGCCGGATACTCGAAACGCAGCTCGCGCAGCTCGCCTGGAAGGATCTGACACGGCGCGCGCCGCTGCACACCGAGATATTGCGCGAACTGACCGAGATCGGCATCGAACAGGGACTGGCCTCCGGGATCGTCTCGAGCATTCCCCAGAATTGTGAAGCCAACCAGGCGCGCCGCCATATGGGCGCGACTTTGGCCCAGCGCCTCCCGGTGACCGGCGATCAATGGCTCGAACACGGCGGCCGGATCGCGCTGGTGGGCCCGACCGGTGTTGGCAAGACGACGACACTGGCGAAGCTCGCGGTGCGCTGGGTGTTGCGGCACGGCTCGCGCGACCTGGCGCTGGTTGCCGGCGACTCGGTGCGCATCGGCGCGCAGGATCAGGTACGGGCATTGGGGCAACTGCTCGGCGTGCCGGTGTTCGCGCTCGACAACCTGCAGGAACTGCCCGGGGTGCTCGCGCGCCTCAGTCGCTTCCGCATGGTGCTGGTGGATACCCCCGGAGCCGGACAGCGGGATGCCAACCTGGCGCAGCGGCTGCTGCAGCTGGCGAATGCCGGTAGCGATCTGCACACGACGCTGGTACTGGCTGCGAGCACCCAGGCAGGTGTCACCGAGGAGGTCGTGCGGCGTTTCGCGCCGGCGCGCCCGGCGAGCTGCGTGCTCACCAAGGTGGACGAGGCCGTGAGCCTGGGCGGGACGCTGTCGGTCCTGATCCACGCCAAGCTGCCGATCGCGTACGTCAGCGAGGGGCAGCGTGTCCCCGAGGACCTGCGACCCGCGCGCTCGGAAGAACTCATTGCCGCCGCGGTACAGCTGGCGCAGACCAACGGCGCCGCCGCCGACGAAGAATTGTTGAAGCGCCGCTTTGGAGATGTCGCACATGCGCTCGCCTGAAAAGAATCTCTTGGATCGCTCGAAACTGGAAAGCCTGGCCCGCCCCGTACAGGTCATCGCCGTCACCGGCGGCAAGGGCGGAGTCGGAAAAACCAGTGTTTCGGTGAACCTCGCCGCCTCGCTCGCCGCTGCCCACAAGCGCGTCGTGCTGCTCGACGGGGACCTTGGCCTGGCGAACGTGGACGTGTTCCTGGGGCTCTCCCCGCGCTACACCCTGGCGCACGTGCTCAGCGGCGAGCGCACGCTGGATGAAATCCTGGTTACTGCGCCGCAGGGCTTCCAGGTGGTCCCGGCAGCCTCCGGCGCCGCGAACCTGTCGAATCTCGACGCCCAGGCTCATCTGGGACTGGTGCAGGCCTTCAGCGCCCTGGCGACCGAGGTTGACGTGCTCATCGTCGATACCGCGGCCGGCCTGGCCCATGGTGTGACGCAGTTCTCGCAGGCCGCACAGCAGGTGGTGGTTACTATCTGTGATGAGCCCGCGTCCCTTACCGATGCCTACGCACTGGTGAAAGTCCTCAGCCGACATCACGGTGTCAGCCACTTTCGTGTGCTGACGAACATGATCCGCTCCCCCGGGGCGGGCCTGGACCTGTTTCGCCGCTTCGAGCGCGTCACGACCCGTTTTCTGGATGTCATCCTGGATTTCGTCGGTGAGATCCCCGAGGACGAGTTTCTGAAGCGCGCGGTGCGCGCGCAGCGCACCGTTACGGATGCCTATCCGGCCAGCGCCTCGGCACAGGCGTTCCGCAAGTTCGCGGCGAAGGCGGCCACCTGGCCGATCCCGCAGGGTCCGCGCGGCAACCTGGAATTCTTCGTTGAACGGCTGGTTCAGCCCCGTGCAGTGAGGCTGGAGGCGGTTCAATGAGCGCAGTAGGCGCCTATACCCAGAACCGCAGGAGCGCCGACGCCGATCAGCTGGTGGCGCGCCACGCCGAGCTCGTCAAACGCATCGCGTATCACCTGGCCGGGCGTCTGCCGCCTTCGGTGGAGGTCAGTGACCTGATCCAGGCCGGCATGCTGGGCCTGCTTGAAGCGGCTGCCAACTACGCGGAAAACCGTGGTGCCAGCTTCGAAACGTTCGCGGGCATCCGGATACGGGGCGCAATGATCGATGCGCTGCGCAAGCTCGACTGGGCGCCGCGCTCCGTGCACCGCAAGGCCCGCGCGGCCGCAGCCGCCGTGCGCGACGTTGAACGCGAGACCGGGCGTGATGCCAAGGACGGCGAAGTGGCCGCCCGCATGGGCTGTTCGCTCGATGACTACTACGCCATCGTGCAGGACTCGGCCAGCTGTCGCCTCACGAGCCTGGACGATCTCACCATCGCGACCGCGGCGGCGGCCGAATCGATCGATCCATTCCACGAGACCGCCGATGAGAGCTTTCGTGGGGCGCTGATCCAGGCGATCGAAGGCCTGCCGGAGCGCGAGAAACTGGTGATGTCGCTGTACTACTCCGATGAGCTGAACCTTAAGGAAATCGGCGCCGTGCTCAATGTCACCGAATCGCGCGTGTGCCAGCTGCACGGCCAGGCCCTGGTGCGGCTGCGAGCCCGCCTCTCGGCCTGGAAGGACTCGCGGGCCAATGAACCCTGATACCAAATTCCTGGTGGTCGATGATTTCCTGAGCATGCGACGCATGGTCAAGAGCGTGATCAACGACCTGGGCTACAAAAATGTGGTCGAAGCCGACGATGGCAACACGGCACTGCCGCTGCTGCGCGATGGTGAATTCGACTTTCTGATCACCGACTGGAACATGCCCGGGATGCCGGGGTTGGACCTGTTGAAGGCCGTACGTGCGAACGACCGGCTCGCCAGGTTGCCGGTGCTGATGCTGACCGCCGAGGCGAAGCGCGAGCAGATCATGGTGGCACTGAAGGCCGGCGTAAGCGGTTACATCATCAAGCCGTTCACCGCCGAGGTGCTCAAGGAAAAGCTGACCCGCCTGCTCGATGAGGCAGCCAAGTGAACGGAGGCGCGCTACGGACGTACTGAGCATCATCGGCCTGTTGCTGGCGCTGTGTGCGATCCTGGTGGGTGCCATGTTGAAGGGCGCCGGCCTGATGGCGCTCGTCTCGACGGCGGGCTTCATGGTGGTCGTCGTGGGCACGGTGGGTGCAATCTGCGTGCAGACCCCGCTGCCGGTGATGCGTCATGCGCTGAAGATCCTGCCCTGGGTGATGCGCCCGCCGGTGCTGCAGCCCGAGATCCTGTTGAAGAAGATGCTCGAGTGGAGCAACGTGGTACGTCGCCAGGGGCTGCTGGCGCTGGAGCCGGTGATGCGCCGCGAACGCGATCCGTTCGTGCGCAAGGCCCTGCAGCTCGTCGTGGATGGCAGCGAGCCGGACGCCATACGCGGGACCATGGAAATCGAACTGAGCACGCGCGAGCACGCCGATACCCTGGGTGCGCGGGTGTTTGAAGGCATGGGCGTCTATGCGCCGACGCTGGGCATCATCGGTGCGGTGCTCGGCCTGATGGCAGTGCTGCAGAACCTCGCTGATCCCTCCAAGCTCGGCCACGGCATCGCGGCCGCCTTCACGGCAACCGTCTACGGCATCGGCCTCGCGAACCTGTTCTTCCTGCCGATCGCGGCCAAGCTCAAAGTCACCATTCATGCGCAGTCGCAGGTGCGTGAGATGATCATCGAGGGAATGCTGTGCATCTCCCAGGGCGAGAATCCACGCATCATCGAGACCAAGCTGCGCGGCTACCTGCAGCAGCCCTAGCGATGGCGCGCAAGCGAAAGCGGCCCATCGAGGAGGAGCCGAAGCACGCCGCCTGGGCGATCCCGTACGGTGACCTGGTGACGCTGCTGCTGGCGTTCTTCGTCGTACTTTATGCGGTGTCCTCGGTGAACGAAGGCAAGTACCACAGTCTTTCCAAGACGCTGTTCACCGAATTTAACGGCCAGCAGCCGCCGGGCTCGGCTCCCGGTTCCGCTCCCGGCGTCCTGGTGGTCGCACGCCCCTATCCGGGCCAGGCCACCGCCAAACCGGTGCTGACCGACTCCCACCAGATCTTCGCCGACACGGCCACGGTGACGCGCAAGGAAGCTGATGAGATCGCCCGGGCACGCGCCGAAGCCGCGGCGCTCGACAAGGTCGCCGATGATGTCAGCGCGGCGATGTCCGACCTGATCAAGTCCAACCTCGTGGTCGTGCGCCGCAAGGGGATGATCATCGAGGTCGAGATCCGCACCGACATCCTGTTCCCGAGCGGCAGCGCAACCCTCTCGCCGACTGCCGTCGGCGTAATCACCAAGTTGTCGCAGACGCTGGCACCGTTACCGAACCCGGTGCGCGTCGAGGGCCACACCGACAGCGATCCGATCGCCACTGCGGCGTTCCCGTCAAACTGGGAACTGTCCTCGGCGCGAGCGGCGAGTGTGGTGCATCTCATCGCCAACAGTGGCATCGATCCTTCGCGGCTCTCGGTTATCGGCCGCGCGCAGTACAGTCCGACGCAATCCAATGCCACGGCCGCCGGCCGCAATGCGAATCGGCGCGTCCTGATCGCGATCCTGCCCCCCGGAAATCCGGACCCCGGGGCGACTCCGGATCAGCCCGATCCGCCAAGTCCGCCTGCCGCGCCCGCGCCGGTGGCCACGCCGGCGCCCGCGATCACCGCGGTCCTCACGACTCAAACAGCAGCCGCAGCCATCCCAGCCCCGCGCTGACGCTCTTTGTTCGTGGCACGCTTCGTGCAGCTTCTTCCTGTAAATCCGCGAGTTGCCGGAATTCCGGCGCACCGCGATGTGAACTGCGTCACAGGAAGACAGCGATGACTCAAACAAACGTTCAGCACGCCACCACTGCAAGCGCCACCCAGGCGCCACTGCAGGACTATGTCCTGGTACCCATCACTGGCACGGTCGTGGTTCTGGCAGGCATCCTGATCGCTGCGCTGTGCAGCATCTGGGTGAAGCGCGCGGCAGCCGCACAGGCCCGCGAGATCCTGGAGAGCTCGGCGCGACTCGCGGAACGGATCGAACATCTCAGTGAGGCGCTGGCGGGCGCCGATGCGCGGATCGCCGCGCTGGCAGGACGACTCGAGGAGCAATCACGCAGCAGCCAGGGCGCAGCGCCGACCAGCTACAACGTCGCCATTCGCATGGCCCGCAGCGGTGCAACCCGGCAGGAAATCATGACCACCTGCGGTGTGACGCAGCAGGAAGCGGATCTGGTCCTGCGCCTCCATACTGCCGATTCCGGTGTGCGTACGGCCGCCTGATTTCTGCGACCTTTCGCGGCAAGCCGTATCCGCAGTTATCGGCTTCCGAGTTACCAATAATGCCTAAAGCTGGCCCACGGCCAGCCGATACCGGAATGTCAAAGGGCACCGCCGAGGTGGCCTTACGGATCCGGAATGACCCCAGCCCGCCAATCAGAAGTGATCGAATTGCCGAGCGACTGCTCGTTGCGCAATCTCGGATCCCTGCGGGACCGATTATGCAATGTCGCCGCGGACGTGCGCACGATCACCCTGGATCTGCGCCGGGTCGATCGATTCGACACTGCCACACTGCAACTGATTGCCGCCTATTGCCGGGATCGCGCGGCGCGCGGCGCGCGGGTGCTGACGTTCGGCAGTCGCCCGGCCTGGGACGAAGCGGCGGCACTGCTCGGGCTCACGACGGCCCTCGCCGGCGGGACCTGACCGCCATGACCATCGACCTGAGCCAATTCCACGACGCATTCTTTGATGAGAGCTTCGAAGCGCTGGACGCGATGGAGGCGGCGCTGCTGCAACTGGATGCCGGCAGCCCGGACCCGGAGATGATCAATACGATCTTCCGCGCCGCCCACTCGATCAAGGGCGGCAGTGCGACCTTCGGCTTCGGCGAGATCGCCTCGTTCACCCATAGTCTGGAGACGCTGCTGGGCGAGTTGCGTGATCGGCGCATCAGCGTCACCCAGCGCATCTCGGACGCACTGTTGAAGTCGGTCGATGTCATGCGCGAGCTGCTGCTGTCCGCTAAGGGCAAGCAGCCCATCAGCATGAAGTTCGTCACCGATCTGCAGTCCGAGATCGAGCTGATGATCGAGCAGCGGGAAACGCTCGACGCGCCCGCCCCCGTCCTCGGGACCGTGGCCGCCACTGCACCCGCAGATGCGGTCGAGTGGGATATCGCGCTGCGACCCGGGCCGGACTTCTTTGCGCAGGGTATCGATCCGCTGCGGATCTTCCGTGAGCTCGCCGCCCTCGGCGCGCTCGAGGTGACCGCTCATCTTGATGCCCTGCCCGATTGCCGGACTCTCGAACCCGCGCGCTGCTATCTGCGCTGGTCACTGAGGCTCCTCAGCCCGGCACCCGAAGCCGTCGTTCGCGAAATCATCGCCTGGGTGAATGCGGACTGCACCGTGACGCGCGCCGGGCACGCCGCGGCGGCGCACCCGGCGCCGGTCGTGCCGGCGGTTCAGGCAGGGTCGGCCGCGGAGGCTGGCTCCATCCGCGTTGGCGTCGAGAAGATCGACGAACTGATCAATATCGTGGGGGAACTGGTGATCACCCACGCGATGCTGAACCAGACCAGTCGCGGCGTAACCGGGCCGGTCGGCGACGCACTGCGCTCCGGGATGCAGCAGCTCGAACGGAACATGCGCCAGCTGCAGGAAAGCGTACTGCGCACCCGCATGCTGCCTATCAGCGTGGTGTTCAGCCGCTTCCCGCGCATGGTCCGCGATCTGGCCCAGCGCCTGGAGAAGCAGATCGAACTCAGGATCGTCGGTGAGACCACCGAACTGGACAAGACGGTACTGGAGAAGATCGGCGACCCGCTCGTACACCTGGTGCGCAACTGTGTCGATCACGGCGTCGAGAAATCCGCGCTGCGCGCGGCCGCCGGCAAGGAGGCCACCGGCACGGTGATCCTCAAGGCCAGCCACCGGGGCGGCAACGTCGTGATCGAAGTCAGCGACGATGGCGGCGGTCTGGACCCCGAACGGATCCTCGCCAAGGCGCGCGCCGCGGGACTCGTGGGACCCCATGAAACGCTCGCGCCGGAACAGATCCAGGAACTGATCTTCGCACCCGGACTGTCCACGGCCGAGACCACCACCGACGTATCCGGTCGCGGGGTCGGCATGGACGTGGTCCGGCGCAACATCGCTGACCTCGGCGGCAAGATCGAAGTGCACAGCGAGCGCGGACATGGCTCACATTTCGTGATCACCCTGCCCCTGACGCTGGCCATCGTGGATGGCCTGTCGCTCGCGGTTGGGGATCAGACCTACATCGTACCGATGACTTCGACAATCGAATCCCTGCGCCTGACACCCAGCCAGGTCACCTGTATCGCCGATGGCCGAGAGGTCTTCGGCTTCCGGGATGAATACCTGCCCATCGTGCGCCTGTACAAGACATTCGGTCTGACGCCGCGGACCCGCGTCCTGCACGAGGGTCTGGTGGTCGTGGTCGAAGGTGCCGGCCGCAGAATCGGCCTGTTCGTCGATGACCTGCTGAGCCAGCAGCAGGTGGTGATCAAGTCCCTGGAAACCAATTACGGTCGCGTCCCCGGTGTCTCCGCCGCCACCATTCTGGGGGATGGCTCGGTGGCGCTGATCCTGGATGTGGTGGATCTGATCCGGATCGCCTCGCTTCGTGAAGCGGCATAGCCCCATGGCCAGTCAGGAATTGAGACCATGAACAGTCCAGCCAATCAGACAACAGCCGCCGGCGCCCAGGTCGTGACGTTCGTGATCGGCGAGGCCACTTACGGCGTCGACATACCCTGCGTGCAGGAGATCCGCGGCTGGTCGGCGGTTACGCGGCTGCCGCAGGCGCCCGCCGATGTACTCGGCGTTCTGAACCTGCGCGGCACGATCGTACCGGTGCTGGACCTGCGGCTGAAATTCGGCAGTACCGACGTCCAGTACACACCGGTGACGGTGATCATCGTCGTCTCGGTGATGGGTGCCAAGGGCCCGCGCGAGTACGGCATGGTCGTGGATGGCGTCTCGGACGTGATCGATGTCGCGCCCGATGACATCAGGCCGGCCCCGGAGATGGGCGCAGGTGGCACCTACGTGCGTGGCCTGGTCGCGGTCGCCGGACGGATGATCGTACTGCTCGACGTCAACCAGCTTCTCGGCGCGGAATTCCCGGCCGTTGACCCGGAAGACGCCACCCGGGCCGCCTGAAGAAGAACCACACCATGAGCATGCTTCGACAAATGCAATTGCGGCAGAAATTCGCGCTGCTGATCGCCGCGATGGCGCTGCCGGCGATTCTGGTGACGGGCTTTTACCTGTCGCAGTCCAATCAGACCGTGCGCACAGCCCGCAATGAACTGGAGGGTGCGCGTTACATGCAGAACGTGGGCTCCCTTCTCGCCCGCGTCACCCGGCATCGCACCGTCACGCACGCGTTGCTCAACGGCGATGCCGCAAGCGGGGAAGAAGGCGTGCGACTGGAAGCCTACATCGAAAAGCAGATTGACCAGCTCAACGGCCTGGATGCGGAATTCGGCGGCCGCTTCGGCACCACGGCCGCCTGGCACGCCGTGACTGACCAGTGGCATCGGATCAAGGCCGACGCCAGCGCCGCGACCCCGGAGCAGAACCTCGACGAGCACGATGCCGTGATCCGCGACATCACGATCCTGATGAGCCGCGTTTCGAGCGCCTCGCAACTGGACGTGGATCCGGACGCCTTCACCGATAACCTGATCAAAGCGGCAACACAGGATGTGGCCCAGTCGGTCATTGCGTTCTCGGAAGTGAACCAGCACTCGATGGCGGTTGCCGTCAAGGCCTACCTGGGCGGCGATGACCGCACGGCCATCCAGATCTACCTTGGCGAGGTGCAGCGAAATCTGGATGCAACCGCGGAGCAGCTGGCCGGGCAGCCAGACATGCAGCCGGTGGTGCAGGACACCGCGCATCAGCTGGAAATTTACCGCCACCTGATCCAGGCACAGATCCTGGGCGCGCAGAAGATCAACGTCAGCGCCTCGGATGTCTACACCGAGGGCACACCGGTGATGCGCGCGCTGCAGATGCTCTCGGATACGAGCTACGCGCGGATGGAAGCCGCGCTGCTGCAGCGTGCTTCCGCGGCAGCCATGCGGCGCGATGTCACACTCGCCGTGGCGGTGGCGGCACTGCTGGCCGCCCTGCTGATCAGCTGGACGATCGCCACGACCCTGCGCCGCTCCCTCGGCCGGGCCGTCGGGGTATTCCAGGAAATCGCCGACGGGCGCTATGACAACGACATTCCCGACGGCGGCGCCGACGAGGCCGGCCAGGTGCTGGCGGGCCTGCGGATCATGCAGGACCGGCTGCGCCTGCAGATCGAGACCGAGCGCGCCGCCGCAGCCGAGAACGCCCGGATCCGCCAGGCGCTGGATCGCGTGTCCACCAGCGTGATCCTGGCCGACGCGTCCCAGACCATCATCTACGTAAATGAAATCGCCGCGGCCATGTTCGCGCGGACCCAGAGTCAGATCAATCGCACGCTCCCCGGTTTCTCCGCGGCACGCCTGGTCGGCTCGACTCTCGATGTCCTCTCAGCCGAGCCCTCCCGCCAGCACCGGATGATCGATCAGCTGACCGGCAGTCTCGCGCAGGAAACGAAGCTCGGCGATTGCACCTTCCGCATGGTCGTGAGCCCGGTCGTGGCGCGCGACAATCAGCGCATCGGCACCGTCATGGAATGGACCGAGCGTACGCCGGAAGTCGCGGTCGAGACCCAGATGCAGAGCATGCTGCAGGCCGTGCTCGCCGGCGATCTCACGCAGCGGCTGTCACTCGAGGGCAAGAGCGGCTTCTTCGAGGTCCTGACCCGTGCCGTGAATCAGCTTGCGGACAACATGGCGGAGATCGTCGCTGCCGTGAAACTCGCCGCCGGCGATGTCTACCGCGGCGCCGAGCACATCTCCCAGGGCAATGTGAATCTTTCGCAGCGCACCCTCGAACAGTCCGCCTCGCTCGAAACCACCGCCGCCTCGGTGGAGCGGATCACCGCAACGGTGCGCCAGAACGCCGAGAGCGCGGGCCGTGCGAGCGCGCTGGCAATGACCGCACGCGACCAGGCGGAGGCCGGCGGTCAGGTGGTCACCCAGGCGGTAGGCGCCATGGCGGACATCAACGATGCCTCGCGCCGCATCGCCGACATCATCGGCGTCATCGACGAAATCGCCTTTCAGACGAATCTGCTGGCGCTGAACGCCGCGGTCGAGGCCGCGCGCGCCGGCGAGCATGGTCGCGGCTTCGCGGTCGTCGCCAGTGAAGTGCGCAATCTCGCGGGCCGCTCTGCAACCGCCGCCCGTGAAATCAAGGCGCTCATCCAGGATTCGGTGCGCAAGGTCAATGACGGCTCGGAGCTCGTGACCCGCTCGGGCGACACCCTGGGCCAGATCGTCGCCTCGATCAAGACGGTATCGGGTCTCGTGGCGGAAATCGCGGCGGCCTCCCGGGATCAGTCCGAGGGCATCGAGCAGATCAACCAGTCCGTATTGAAGATGGACGAATTCATGCAGACCAACGGCAGCCTCGTCTCCCAGGCGACCGCTGCCTCGCAGGCCATGGCGCAGCGCGCGGGCGAGTTGAACGACATGATGGAGCGTTACCGGCTGCATGAGGCAGCGCAGCCGCAGGTGGCGGCGCCGCGTGAGACGCCGCCGCGCGCGGCCCCGGTCAAAACGAAGGAACGGCGCAGTACCGCCCGGCCCTGGAACGCACGCAAGAGCAGCCGACCGGCCCCGGGCACGCCCGCTGCGCCGCTGCGCGCGGCGGTGGACGATGACATGGATTGGAAGGAATTCTGATGCACAGCTATCACAGGAGATTGCCATGGCGCGGATTCTGACGGTGGATGACTCGCAGGTGATGCGCCTGATGGTCAAGGCGACCCTGGTCGAGGCCGGCCACGATGTCTTCCAGGCCGCCAATGGTGCCGAAGCGCTGCGGATCGCGGCGACGGACGTCTTCGACATGGTGATCACGGACATCAACATGCCGGTGATGGATGGTCTGGCGCTCACCCGTCATCTGCGCCAGCTCGCGGGTTATCAACGCGTGCCGATGATTGCATTGACCACCGAGGCGACCGCCGCGGTCAAACGCGCCGGCCGTGACGCCGGTGCGACCGCGTGGGTCGTGAAACCCTTCAATCCGCAGCGGCTCATAGCTGCCGTTGCGGAACTGCTGAACCTCCATGGAGACAGAGCAAATGCCGTATCGGCCGATGCATAGGCTGCCGCTTTTCCTGGCCGCCTCGCTCATTTACGCACTGCCGGTGCGCGCCGACTGCCTGCTGCCCGCGCCGCCCGGGCACATTCCGGACGGGCGCGTTGCCAGCGAGCCGGAAATGCGCGCGGCGATGCGCACGCTGCAGCAGTACAACGAGGATGTCGATGAGTATGGGAAGTGCCTCGAGTTCGAGCAGCGGGTCAAGCACGTGAGCCCCTACGATCAGGAAAAGCAGCGCACCGTGGCGATGGAAACCCGGGCGAACGTGGTCGAGCAGTTCAACCAGCAGGTGCGGCTGTGGAAGGCCCGGCGCAGCTGAGGAAACCATGTGATGGCCAGCCTCGACAGTCCGGTTCCTGCCGAAGGCGATGGCAGCTCGCGGGTGCGTGAATTCGCCTTCGACGACGAAGACTTCGTCGCGATCAGCACCTGGGTGAAAGGCGCGACCGGCATCCACCTGCCGCGGCAGAAACGCGAACTGGTCTATGGGCGGCTGGCCGTGCGGCTGCGGGCCCTGGGCCTGCGGAGCTTTCGCGAGTACCGCCAGATCGTTGCGACGGACCCCGAGGAGCAGGGCCGCCTGTGCAACGCCATCACGACCAATCTCACCTCGTTTTTCCGCGAGCCGCATCATTTCGAACATCTGCGCAATCAGGTTCTGCCGGCTTTTCTGCAAAAAGGCGGGCCGCGCCGGCTGCGCATCTGGTCCGCCGGATGCGCCAGCGGCGAGGAAGCCTATTCGATCGCGATGATCCTGCTGGAAAGCCTGCCGGGCCTTCCCGATCCGGACGTGCGGATTCTCGCGACCGACGTGGATTCGGACGTGCTGGCCACGGCGGCGGCCGGCCATTACGCCGCCGAGCGCATGAAGGGACTGTCTGATGGCCGGGTGCGACGCTTCTTCACCGAAGTCAAGGAGCGCGGCCGCGCTGTCCATGTCGTGCGTCCGGAGCTGCGCCGGCTGGTGACCTTCAGGCAGCTGAACCTGATGCAATCGCTGCCGATGTCGGGGCCGCTGGATGCAATCTTCTGCCGCAACACGGTCATCTATTTCGACAAGAACACGCAGCGCGAGCTGTTCGGTCGGATCGCGCCGCTGCAGCGCCCGGGAGATCTCCTGTACCTGGGACACTCCGAGAGCCTGCTCAGCGTCAGCAACGACTACGAATCGATCGGCCGCACGACCTACCTGCGGCGCTGAAATGACTGCCGATCACGATGCGTTCTTCCCGCCCCCGGGATCGGTGGCCCCGCGAGGCCTGCCCGACTTCGCCGGCACAGAGCGTCTGTGGGAGCGCGAAACGGAGCGCTGGACCGTGAAGGTGCTGCCCGGCGGCTGCTACGTCACGCGCGCTGACGAGGCGATCGTGACGGTTCTCGGCTCGTGCATCTCCGCCTGCATCCGCGATCCGGATACCGGCCTTGGCGGCATGAACCACTTCATGCTCGCCGAACAGCTCGCCGGCTCGAAGGAACATCCGGACTCGGGCTTCAGCCAGATAAACCGCTACGGCTGTTTCGCGATGGAGAGCCTCATCAACCATCTGCTGCGCCACGGGGCACAGCGCGAACGCCTGGAAATCAAGGTGTTCGGCGGTGGACGTATTCTCAAGTCGATGACCGACATCGGTGCGCGCAACATCGCCTTCATACACTCCTGGGCGCGGACCGAGGGCATGCGCCTGCTCGCCCAGGACCTCGGCGGGGTGCAGCCACGCAAGCTCATCTACTTTCCGGCCACCGGCCGGGCGCGGGTGCGCAAGCTGCCGCCGGTCGAGAGCCGCAGCATCGCCGACCGCGAGCTCAATTATCTGCAGTATCTGATCGAGGAGCCGGGTGAGGGAGAGGTGGAGTTCTTCACATGACCCGCGTACTCATCATCGATGATTCCGCGTACGTGCGGCAGATCATGACGCAGATACTGCGCGCCGATCCGGGCATCGAGGTGGTCGGCTGCGCGAGTGACGCGCACGTGGCGCGGGAAATGATCCGGCGACTCAATCCCGACGTGCTCACGCTCGACATCGAGATGCCGCGCATGGACGGTCTGACTTTCCTGAGACACCTGATGCGGCTGCGGCCCATGCCCGTGGTGATGGTCTCCTCACTGACCGAGCGCGGCGCGGAAGTCACGCTCGAGGCGCTGGCGGTGGGAGCCGTGGACTTCATGCCCAAGCCGCGCACGGACCTGGATGCGACGCTGCGCGAATATGGCGCCGAGCTTATCTCCAAGGTCAAGGCTGCCGCGCAGGTTGATGTCCGCACCCCAGCCGCCCCTGGCGCACGCGGCGCCCCGGGCGCAGGCGCCGGCCATCTGGTCAGGACCACGAACATCATCCTCGCCATCGGCGCATCCACGGGAGGCACGGAGGCCATCCGCGAACTGCTGGCGGGATTGCCGGCCGATGCACCAGGCTGTGTCATCACCCAGCACCTGCCGAAGGCCTTCAGCGCCGCGTTCGCGAGGCGCCTCAATGAAGCCAGCGCGCTGTGCGTCCAGGAGGCCGAAGACGGCCAGCAGGTGCTGCCGGGACACGCCTATGTGGCACCGGGCGATCGGCACCTGCGGATCGAACGCGACGGCACACGCTACCTGTGCCGGCTGGATCAGGGCGCCGCGGTCAACCGGCATCGCCCCTCGGTCGATGTCCTGTTTCATTCCGTGGCCGGCGCCGCCGGCGCGCGCTCGATCGGCGTGCTGCTGACCGGAATGGGACGCGACGGCGCTCAAGGATTGCTGCAGATGCGCAATAGCGGCGGCCAGACGGTCGCCCAGGACGAGGCCAGCAGTGTCGTCTGGGGCATGCCAGGTGAAGCCGTGGCACTCAAGGCCGCCCAACTGGTTCTGCCGCTGCCGGTGATTCCGGGCCGCATTATGACTCTCGTAGCTGCGATGGAGATCACGCGCGCGACCCGCTCTGCCTGATATTGTCGCCTCCGAACAGTTAAGGACTGGCTAATGACCGTAACGAAATCGCAAACCGGTTCGGGAACTGCGAACAAAGCCGCTTTTGAATTCGTGCAATTCCTGGCCCAGGAGCTGTCTTCCGGCAAGGTCGAACTGCCGAGCTTTCCTGACATTGCGATCAAGGT
>Ga0302314_10001110_pt1 | contig 50244 bp, 48 predicted proteins | sample III_Palsa_N2_3_FD_200533 | JGI IMG/M metagenome (GOLD analysis project Ga0302314, IMG submission 200533) | Peat permafrost microbial communities from Stordalen Mire near Abisko, Sweden - III_Palsa_N2_3 | ecosystem: Environmental > Terrestrial > Soil > Palsa > Peat permafrost | place: Sweden... | reverse complement strand
CGCGTGATCGATATCGCCATCTCGATCGCTCCTTCCAACATATCAAGCGAATCGAATCACAAAACGACCACCCGTGGGAATCCCCTACGCAATCCGAGAGTCAGAATTTCAGGCGATTGGTATAAGATCCTTGGCGCTGCGTTCGGCGCGGTGTTCGTCATGAACCTGGTGGGGCCTCTATTCAACAGCCCCAACACCACAGACCCCAACGGTCAACAGCACCTTGGCGGCGTTGTGGGAGCTGTAGGGCCGTTCCTGCCGCTCCTGTTGTTGGGCGGCCTCGGCTACGGGCTGTGGAAGCTGTTTAATCGGCCCGACACCTCGCTCAAAAAATCTGACATTACGACGGTCGAGACCGTGACCGGCGGCTCGTTCGATCCGTCGTCGCATTGGAAGCCAGATGCCGGCGTGTTTCTCGGCCGACAGTCCGACGACGCGCAGCCGGTCTACATTCCGAACGAGCTTTACCTCGAGCGCCACATGCAGATCATCGGGCCGACGGGCAGCGGCAAGGGGGTCCTGCTGGGCAACCTGGCGGCGCAGGCGATCCATGCCGGCCGGGGCCTGGTCGTGATCGACCCGAAGCGCGACAAATACATGGGCCACATTCTGGCGGATGCCTGCCGCAAGGCCGGCCGGAAACTGCACATCGTAGATTTGCAATTCCCCTTCGTACGTCAGCGTAAATCTCAATGCACACCCCGCGGACCGGAACTCCGGGTCTGCAAGTTGGACGCGGACCTCATGCATCATATACTACCTTTGGTGCATGGGTCCGCAAAGTAGAATACCGCCCATTTCCCCCTTGCGGAACAAAACAGGAACTCGTATATTCGTCAAGCTCGTGTCACGCCCGTGGGATCGGTCCAGCCGCCCACCGGATGGCACAATCCCGGGCCGGCCGCTGGGCATTTGTCCCAGGGCCGGCCCGGCAAAATTCGGGTCAGGTTAAATCTTTGTCATGCGTGCAAGAAACCTCGGGGCAGCCCCGTTGTGTTGGTGATCCGGACCGTGCAGCAAGCCCGGATCGCCCTGCCCCCCATCGCTGCATTGGAAAGACCCAGGACATGCGCTTTCTCACCTCGCTCGCCGTCGCCGCCCTGACCCTGTCGGTCGCGGCCCCCTTCGCCGCCCAGGCGCAGACCGTCGATCCGGCCGCGACGCAGCCCGCAACCCATCACGCGGTCCATAAGGCCAGCCACAAGGCCCATGCCAAGAAGCATGCGGCAAAGGTCCATAAGGCCGCGCACAAGACGCATCACGTCGCCAAGGCACCGCAGAAGCAGTCGTAATCGTCGTCGCCCTGGCGAGCGCCCCCGGGGGCCGGATCACCCGGCCCCCGGGTTGGGGCTTTCGCGTCAGGTCCGGCCGCGCGCCACGATATGGTGCAGCATCAGGCTGAGCGTCGGCTGGCCGTCCTGGTTGGTCACGTCGTAGCGGATATGCACCGCGGCCCGATCCGGCCGCCGCGCCGAGGGCGTGACGCTGACGATGGTCCAGTCCAGGCTCAGCACATCGTCCGGCCGAACCGAGCGGAGCCATTTGACGTCGGTCATGCCGCTGCCGGCCAGATTGCAGCGCGACAGCAATCCCCCGCGGACCGACAGGCCGACGATGGCCGAAATGGTCTGCATGCCGCTCGCGACCAATTGCCCGAAGACCGATTTTTCCGCTGCCGCCTCGTCCAGATGGAACGGCTGCGGATCGTAATTCTGGGCGAATTCCACGATATCGGCCCGGTCGAGCGAGACGCTGCCCAGACGATAATGCTGGCCCGCGGCCAGATCCTCGAAGCCGCCGATCGGGGGAATCGGGTCGGACGGAAGGGTGAAGATCATGCCGGTCGTCTCGCCTGGTCGTTGCTGCGGCCGCCAGCCTAACCGATCCGCCACAATCCCGTCAGATTGCATCCATAGGGTCGGCCGCGTCCTTGTCGCCGCCGGCCGGAGCCCGTTCGATCATGCGCCTCGCTATTGCCTTCCCTGCCCTGCTGCTGTTGGTCGTGGCCGGCTGCGACCAGACCCCGTCGGCGAGCAGTACCAGCGCCGGCGTCGCAGCGGCGCCCCGCGTGATGGGCGCCGCCATGAAGCTGGCCGAGGCGCCCGACGGTCCGAAGCTGGCCTACCATCATTGGCTCGAGTTCGAGATGCCGGCGCCGAGCGTGGCGCCGCGCTATGAGCGCGCGCGCGACAAGTGCCTGGCCGATCCGGCCGCGGGCTGCATCCTGACCAATGCCTCGATCGATGCCGGCGATCCCCGCAACGGCCGCGGTCCCCATGCCAGCCTGACCCTCCGACTGCCCCATGCCGCCGTCGCCGGCTACGAGCAGGCGCTGGAGCAGCCGGTCGCCGGCGAGGCCGCGGGCGCCGTCGAACTCAAGGCGCGCAACACCACGGCCGACGATCTGACCGCGGCGTTGCAGGATACCGGCCGCCGGCTCGCCCAATTGACCGACTATCGCGATCGGCTGACCGAGTTGGCGAAACGCCCCGACGCCAAGGTCGAGGACCTGATCAAGGTCGAGCAGGAACTGTCGAACACCCAGAGCGAGATCGAGCAGATCACGGCGCAGCAGAGCCACCTCAACCAGCAGGTCGCGACCGAACTGCTGACCATCAACCTGTCGGCCGACGCCGCGACCGACGGCATCAGCGGACCGGTCGCCCAGGTCTGGCACAATGCCCGCACCGTGCTGGGCCAGAATACTGCCGCCGCGCTGCGTTTCGCGATCGGCGCCGTGCCCTGGCTGGCGATCGGCGCCGTGGCGCTGGCGCTGCTGGCCGTCGTGCGGTCGCTGTTCCGCCGCCGGCGCAAAAGCTAAGGCGCGGTCGCCGTCACGATCCAGACCGCACCGGCCAAGGGCACCCGGCCGCCGTCGACATGGGGCGTGAGCGCGTCGCGGATCGCGCCGGCCGCCGCCGCGCGCAGCAGGTCGGACACGCCGTCAAGCGCCCGGCTGGTGGCGCCGATGTCGAGCGTATAGGCGACCGCGGCATCCAGCCCGCGGCCCGAAGCGAGGTCGAGCATCACATCGGCCGGCTCCAACGCCACGTCGGCAAAGCCGGCCTGGGTCAGGATGCGCCGGACCCGGTCCGGATCGCCGAACGAGAAGGGGCCGGGATCGTCCGGATCCTGCTTCGGCAGCTTCGGCACATGCAGATAGGCCGCCTGCAGCGGCAGCATCATCCAGGGATTTTCCACGGGCTTGCGCCAGCAGGCGAACACGGTCCGGCCGCCCGGCTTCAGCCCTCGGCGCATATTGGCGAAGGCGGCGACCGGATCGCCGAAGAACATGACGCCGAAGCGCGAGAACAGCAGGTCGGCCCAGCCGGCCTCGAAGCCATGGGCCGCGGCATCGGCGCAGACATAGGCGACGCCGGGCCGCGTGCCGATCCGCTGGCGCGCGCGGGCCAGCATCGGTTCGGACACGTCGGCCGCGACCAGCGCGCCGCCCGGCTGGATCACATCGGCCAGGACCAGGGTGGTGGCGCCGCAGCCGCAGCCGATATCGATGACCCGCTCGCCCGGCTTGGCCGCCGCCCGCGCCAGCACGAGCTCGGCGACCGGCGCCAGCACCAGGTCGGTCAGTTCCTGGCGCCGGGCCCAATGATCGCCGCCGGCCCCGTTCCAATAGGCAATCTGGTCGGCATGCAGATCCGCGACCGCTTTCGTCATGATGTTCCTCCTGGACTGTGCGCCTGGCCCATCAGGCCCAGTCGGCGATCGGCCTCGCCTTGAATCACCGCCAGCAGCGCGGGCCGCGACGCGGCGATCGCGCGAAAATCGGCGATATCCAGCACCAACAGCCGGCATTGCGTCAATGTCATGATCGTCGCGGTGCGCGGTCCGCCGGTCAGCAGCGCGATCTCGCCGAAGAAATCGCCCGGCCCCATGATGTGGGATTGCGGCTGGACCATCGCCTCGACCTCGCCCTGCACGATGAAATACATGCAGTCGCCGGGCTGGCCGCGCCGCGCGATCACCGCGCGAGCCGGCACTTCGCGCGGGCGCAGGATATTGGCCAGATCGGCGATCGCGCCCGGTCCGACATCGCGCAGGAACGGCACCTGAGCGACCAGGTCCCAATTGCGCAGGAAGTCGCGGCGGCGCAGCTCGCTGGAAAAGCCGGTCGCGAGAATGCCGGCCAGCAGCCCGAACACGGTGATGCCGCAGATCATGACGAAGCCGCCGAGCAGCCGGCCGAACGGCGTCATCGGCACCACGTCGCCGTAGCCGGTCGTGGTCAGCGTCGTGACCGCCCACCACAGTGCCATGGACAGGCTGCCGAAATGCTCGGGCTGGACATGGCGCTCGGCCAGGTAGGCCAGCACCGCCGCCACCAGCAGGATTAGCACGAAGATCAGGAACACGCCCAGCACCGGCTGACGCTCGCGCGTCAGCACGCGCCACAGCATGTCGAGCCCGGTCGTGTAGCGCGCAAAACGCATGATCCACAGCACGGCCAGCAGCGGCGCGCCGTCCGGCACCCAATCGGCCAGTGCCAATGCCACCGCCATGGGCAGCACGCTGCCGACGTCGATCATACCGTTGCGCGACACCATCCAGTCGAGCCGCGCGCGCCAGACCGACCGGTCCGACAGATCGATCCCATACGGCGCCACCCACAGCCGCGCCAGATAATCCAACAGGAAGCAGACCCAGACCGCCGCGATGGCACCGAGGCAGCCGTCGATGACCGCCGGCGACAGATCCGGCTGGGTCGCGGCCACGGCGGCGCCGATGCCGGCCAGCACCAGGAACGCATCGAACAGGCGATAGGCCAGCGCCGATCGCGACAGGGCCTGCTCGTCGATTACCTGGTGAATGATGGCTTCGAATGCCCGCATCGATACTCCGAACGGATCGGCCGGACGGCCGACGGCAGGGCCTGGGGCGATGGAACCGTGCCACAGTACCCGGGAATCGCGTGTGAAATACGTCATCGCAGATCGCGCGCGGCGATGCGACCGTATAGAGGAGTAGAGCGCTGATTTTTTGATGGGCGGGAGAGTGGAACCATGGGGCTGAAGGCGGTCGGCTGGCAGCTTCGACTGGCATTGGCCCTGATACCGCTGGGTTTGGCCCTGGGCTCGGTGACGTCTGCCCGGGCGGACGAGGACGAACCCGAAGCGGTCGGCCCCTACCCTGGCACCGTTTCGCTCGGCAGCTCCTATGCGCTGGCCGACGCCGTGCACCGGCTGGAAAAGGCCGTGCGCGCCAATGGGCTGACCCTGGTGCAAACCGTCAATTCCGGCGGGCGCGGGCAGACCGGCGTCTCGGTCATCCTGGTGTCGAGCAGCGATTATTGGGGCCGGATCCTGAAGGTCGACCAGCTGGCCGGCATGGAAATGCCGATCCGGATCTATGTCACCGACACCGGCAACAAGACCTCCGCCGTGATCTACCGGGCGCCCAGTTCGATCTTCGCGCTGTACGACAGCCCGGAACTCGACCGCATCGCGGCCGACCTGGACCAGGTGTTCGCCAAGATCGTCGATGACGCGATCGGTGAATGAGGCTGCAAGCGGCGGCATGACCGATCGCGCGCACTACGACATCTGCGTGATCGGCGGCGGCAGCGCCGGCCTCGGCATCGCGATCGGCGCGGCATTGCTGGACGTCCCGGTCGCCCTGGTCGAGCCGGGCTCGCCCGGTGCGGACGGGGCGGAGGCACTGGCGCGGGCGACGCTGCTGAGCGTGACGGCTCGGCTCCAGGCGGCCCGGCGCACGCCCGGCCTGGAGATTTCCCCTGCGATCGACCTCGCCGCGATCCGGTCCCATATCGCCGACACCGTCAAGGCGGCCTCGGCCGCCACCGGTGCCGACCGCCTGCGGGCACTGAGCATCGATCTCATCGAAGGGCATGCTCGTTTTCTCGCGCCCGACCGGATCGCGACCGACGGCAGCCCGCGCCTGCTGACCGCCCGGCGCTTCGTCATCGCCAGCCTCGGGACCGCCCGGATTCCCGAGATCGCCGGGCTGGAAGACGTCCCGTTCCTGACACAAGCCGGCCTGATGGCACTGGACCGATTACCGGCGCATCTGGCGATCCTTGGCGGCGGTGCCGACGCGCTGGAACTGGCCCAGGCCTATCGCCGGCTCGGCTCGGCGGTCACGCTGATCGCCGAGGGCGCATTGTTGCCCGACCAGGACCCCGAACTGGTCGATCTGCTGCGGCTGCGCCTCCAGGCCGAGGGCATTCGCGTGCTGACCGACCGGCCGGTCGGCCGCATCGCCCGCGACAGCACCAGCATTACCCTGACCCTCGGACCGTCCGAGACCGTCGTCGCGAGCGATCTGCTGATTGCGGCCGGGCGGCGCGCCGATCTGGGCGGGCTGGATCTGGCCAGCGCCGGGGTGCAGGGCGGACCGCATCGCCTCCCGGTCGATGGCCGGCTCCGCACCAGCAATCGCCGCATCCATGCGGTGGGCGACGCGATCGGCGACGAAGGCAGCGTCCAGGATGGGGCGGCCCAAGCCGGTATCGTGTTGCGTACGCTGCTGTTCCGCCAGAATGCGCGCTTCGACCCGATGGCCGTGCCACGGGTCGCCCGCACCGATCCGGGACTGGCTCAGATCGGCGCCACGGAACGGCAGGGGCGCCAGACCGCCGGCGGCGTGACGATTCTACGATGCCCGCTACATGACACCGACCGGGCCCGGGCCGACGGCATGCCCCACGGGCTGGTCAAGGTGACGACGGACCGGAAGGGCCGGATTCTAGGCGCAGGCATCCTGGCCCCGGACGCGGACGAGCTGATCCAGCTCTGGCAGCTGGCCATCGCCCAGCGCATGAAGATCGGCGCGGTCGCTGGTTTGATTCCGGCCTACCCAACCCTGGGCGAGGCCTCCAAGCGGGCCGCCGGGTCGTTCTTCGCGCCACGATTACTCGGCGCCGGCACAAGACGACTGGTTCGCTGGCTCGCCAGGCTTGGCTGATCAGTCGGCTCGGACGATGTCCGGCCCCGGGCGCAGCGCATCGCTCAAGCGGACGCCGGCCAATTCCGGATCATGGATCGTGTGCATGCGCTGCCATGCAAGCTCGATCAGCGCCACACGTCCCGGCGACAAGCTGTCGCTCTCGATCATCACGGCGCGGACGTCGTCGATCAGCGTGCCCAGATCGCGCGCGCCCTCGGAGAAGGTCGCGATCGGCCGGCGGATCGCGGCCAGCCGCGTCCGGAACAAGCCCCAAAGATCGATCCGCTCGCGCGGGACGAAGCCGACCAGACGCCGGACCTGTTCCGGCTGGACGCGAATAACCTCGCGGCCGGCGCAGGAGCTGATCTGGAGTTGAACCAACCTGACATCGTCGGCGCGGCGCCCGGTCGCCTGGATGACCTCGACCGCCACCGCGGTGCTTTCGACGCTGATGCTCCGGACGAACCGTCGCTCGATCACGCCTAAAAGGGTTCCCTTGGGACACAGAACCTCGTAACCATTCATCCCATCGAACGGTTGTGGCGTGTCGGAAACATTCGAATTTTTCGGCATTCGCACGATTTTGCGCCATCCCAGGGGCTACCGGCCCACCATCGGCAGCCTTGCAGTCTACCCCCATCGTATTGAATGCATTTCCGAGCTATGTTAATTCCTGTTAAAAGTCTATTTTCCGTGGTCCTCAGGCGAAAACGTCCGAGCCCCATCATCCTTGCAAAGCGGGACTAAAGGTCCATGCGACATTTGTTAGTGGTCGAGGATGAGGACTTCTCCCGGTCTTTGCTCTCCGCCTATCTTGAGACCGGCGGTTTTATCGTCTCGGGCGTCGGCTCCGGCGAACAAGGGCTGGCCGCGATCGACACCGGCAAGATCGACGTGGTCCTGCTCGATCTGGGTCTGCCCGACATGGACGGCATCGAGGTGCTGAAGCGCATCCGCGCGCGCTCGGCCCTGCCCGTCGTGATCATTTCGAGTCGGGAACGATTGGAGGATCGGCTGGTCGCGCTCGAAGCCGGCGCGGACGATTTTCTGGTCAAGCCGTTCGACCCGCGCGAATTGGCCGCACGGCTCAAGGTCGTCCTGCGCCGGAGCGCCGGCAGTTCCCAGCGGTCGGAGTCCGACAGCCAGGAGCTGAAGGAACTGCGCTTCGACGGCTGGAAGCTGCGCTTCGCCACGCGCGACCTGATCTCGCCCGACATGGTCGAAATCGCGCTGACCCCGTCTGAATTCAACCTGCTCGCCGCCCTCGCCTCGGCGCCGCTCAGGGTGCTGTCGCGCGAGAAGCTGCTGGATTCGATCGCGCGCAAGGAAGACGCCCCGATCGATCGCACGATCGACGTGCTGGTCAGCCGCCTGCGCCGCAAGCTCGAGACCGATCCGCGCAAGCCGCAGCTGATCGTGACCGTGCCCGGCTTCGGCTATCGTTTCGCCGTCTCAGTGACTGAAACCATGTCGCCGAATGGGGTGGGCTAACCCCAATACTGTTGATTTAAGCGATGCGAATGGTGGTTGCGATGTCGAGTGGCCTTGATGTGGGCCCCCCCCCTTTTCGCCTGAGGTTATAGCTGCTCATCTTCCGTTTGACGCCGCGTGGACGCCGGTGACTTCGGCTTGAGACTGCGCGTTCCTGTAGGATTTCGGCGAAGACGGCCTCAAGGAATTTCGTCCTCCTCTGAGGGGGGAAGGGCGCTGAACGTGGCCAGTTTGCGTCGAATGATGCGGACGGCGTGGATGAAGGATAGTCGGTCTGGATCTTCGTCGGCCTTCAGGGCGGCCTGATGCATCAACTCCCGGATGGCGAAGTGGGCCATCATCAGGCCGTAGAATTCCTGGCGTACCAGGTCGGGGGTCTTGCTGCGCAGGACGATCTTGGCGCCGCGCAGATGGGTTTTCAGTTCGTCGAGCGCCGTCTCGATTTCCCATCTTTCGTGGTAGAGCGCCGCCAATTCGGCGGCAGGCGCTTGGGTGGGATCAAGAAGGGTCGTCACCAGCCGGTAGATTGGCTCGGCCCCCTCGACCCCTTCGAGGCGATAGTCGACAACGCGCAATTCCACGCCACCACGCGCCCCGGGTCGCCGCCGCCGCAATCGGCTGCACCACCTCGTCATGCAGCTGCTTTACCGGCTCCCAGCCAAGCCGCGTCCTGGCGCGCGAAATCCCAGAGGCCCCAGCGACTTTGAGCGGTGCCGAAGGGTCCAGCAGCCACTGCACCCCCTCCAGCAGGCACCGAGAACTTCCCGATAGGACGACTGCATGTAGAGCGCCAGCGCGATCACATAGTAGACCACCACCTGGGCCGGCAGATCCCGCTCCCGGATACTCGCCCGCCCGGTCGACGCAAGCACCGACCGGATCTTCTCTACTGGAAACGTCTTCGTGATAACGCCAAGGCTGATGTAGTCCGTTATCCGAGGAGCAGCCGGAAGCGTCGCCGTCGTGCGCGCCATCGAAATGCTCCCTCCTCAGTTGTCCCGAGGAAAATGCATCGCATAAATTACCAAAAATCACCTTAAATCAACAGTATTTGGCTAACCCGCCATCCGCCCGTCGGCCTTGATCCCGGCGAGGGTCTGGGCCAGTTGCGCGTCGGCGCCGGCGACCACTTCGGGCAGATGGTCGGCCAGGATCGACAAGTCGTCCTTCTGCCCGTTGCGCGCCGAGGATTCGAGCTTTTCGGCCAAGCCGCGCAACGCGTCGAGCCGGGCCGAGGCCGCAAGACCGGCCAGCTTATGGGCCGCGGCCGCGATCGGCGCGGCATCGCCCTGCGCCAAGGCCGCAAGCAGCGCGTCGTTCGACTGAGCCAGCGACGCACGCGCCGTGATCAGCAGCCGCTCTGCGATCTCCGGCCCCAGGTCATCGACCAGTTTGCCGAGCGCGCTCGGCGCTGGCGATGCGACCGCGGGTTCGGCGACCCTGCCGCCGCCCAGCAGCACCACCAGCGCCTGCAGCAGCTTCTCGATCACGATCGGCTTGACCACGACATCGTCCATGCCGGCTTCGTGGCAGGCCGCGATATCCTCGGGCCACGCATTGGCGGTGACGCCCAGCACCGGGACCGCGCGCGTGGCACGTCCCTGCCGGCGCAGGCGGCGCGTGGTTTCCAGCCCGTCCATATCGGGCATGCGCATGTCCATCAGCACGGCGTCGACGGTGATGCGGCTGAGGATATCGAGCGCGCCTTCGCCGCCCGCCGCCTCGACCACGACCGCGCCCTGCGCGCGCAGCAGCTCGCCCAGCAGGAAGCGATTGGCCGGCTCGTCATCGACCACCAGCAGCCGCTTACCCGCGACGCCGGCCACGACCGGCGGCGCTTCGACCGCCGGCGCCTGATCGAGCGTCACCGGCAGGGCCAGCCAGAAGCAACTGCCCGCGCCCGCCTGACTGACCACGCCGACATCGCCGCCCGAAAGCCGCGCCAGCCGCCGACAGATCGCCAACCCCAGGCCGGTGCCGCCGAATCGGCGCTGGATCGAGGCATCGGCCTGGACGAACGGCTCGAACACGATGCGCTGCTGGTCGTCGCTGAGACCGATGCCGGTATCGACGACCTCGATCCGCAGCAGCATCTGGTCTTCCCCGGCACCGGGGCGCAGGCCGCCGCGCACGACGATGCCGCCGCGCTCGGTGAACTTGACCGCGTTGCCGATAAGGTTGAGCAGAATCTGCCGCAGCCGGCTTTCGTCGCCGACCAGCAGCTCGGGCAAGGCACCATCCAGCATTGCGACCAGATCGAGCGCCTTGCCGCTCGCGTCCGGCATCACGAGAGCGACCGCATCCTCGACGATCTGGCGCGGTCGGAACCGGGTCGACACCGGTTCGCTCTGACCGGCGGCGACGCCGGCGAAATCCAGAATATCGTTGATCGTGACCAGCAGGGTTCGGCCCGCGACCGCGATGATATCGACGCAGCGCCGCTGCATCCGGTCGAGCGTGGTGTCGGACAGCAGCCGGATCGCCCCGATCGTGGTGTGGATCGGCGTGCGCAGCTCATGACTGATCGTCGATAGGAAATTCGTCTTGGCCCGACTAGCCTCGTCGGCCTGGGCGAGGGCCGCCCGCAGATCGTCGGTCTGCCGGACGAGGCGGGTCGCCAGCCCTTCGTTCTTGAGCCGCAGCGTGAAGGCGTGGGTGTAGACCCGGCCGATGTTGCGGCACTGGATCGCCAGCAGGACGGACAGGACGCCGGTCGTTACCGCCATGGCGGTCGGGAACCTGCCGCCATCGAGTGCCAGACGCAGCGACAGCAGCGGCAGGCACGGCAGCAGCGACGCGAAATAGGCCGGCGGAAACGTCGACAGCAAGCCGGCACCGGCGGTGTTGAGCACGCTCAGCGCCAGAATCAGAATCGCCTGCGGCTCGATATCGCCCGGCACGTAGAACAGGATGGCGCTAAAGCCCCAGACCACCCCGGTCGCCAGCGACCCCAGCACGGCGCCCCAGATCCAGCGTCCCTGCTCGCCCAGCAGATCGCCGCGGCGAAAACGCCGGAACAGCAGAATGCGCGCTGCCAGCACCAGCACGTGGCCGCAAAACCACGCGACCACCATCGTGCGGTCGAATCGGCTGCCGATCGCCCAGATCACGATCGTGGCGGCGACGAAATTGCCGCTGAGCACGGTCGGCAACGATTCGAAATAGGCGGTGAGCTGGGCCGCCCGCAGCGCTGTCGGATCGACCGGCACGGGTTCGTCCAGCAAAACTTCGGTGGCCGGCGGCATTGTTCCTCCCCCGCGGACGGGTGCTGTTTCACAATCCTTTGCTACCATAGCAAGCGGGAACGTTACTTTTACGTTTCGTCCGCATGATCGCCAGCGTTACGCTGCGTTGGACCCGTTCTCGTGCGGAAAGGACATTGCCTGCATGACCCTGATGCGCGTGCCCCGGACGACCATCGCGCTGGGCGCCGTCGCTTTGGCCGCCCTCGCCGTCATCGCGCTGTCCGGCTGGTTCGCGCTCGAATCCCGCACGATCGCGCTGGCCAACGCCGGCGTCGCCGAACGCAATCTGGCGCGCGCGCTGACCCAGAATGCCGATCGCGCGATCGAGGGCACCAATATCGTGCTGCGCACCAGTGTCGATCTGGTCGAGCAGGCCGGCCTGAAGACCTTCACCGAAGACACGTTGCACGCCTTCCTGCAGGAGCGCTCGGACGGGCTGCTCGCGATCAAGTCACTGATCGTCGCCGATGCGGACGGCCATCTGCTGGCCGACTCGGAGGCCTATAACGTCACCGCCGTCTCGGTCGCGGATCGCGATTTCTTCAAGATCCACAAGGACGCAGTCATCAACGATTATTTCGTGGGATCGCCGGCGCATTCGCGACTCGACGGGCAGTGGACCTTCGCCATCAGCCGACGCATCGGCAACCCCGACGGCAGCTTCGCCGGCGTGGTCGTGGCCGATGTCGATCTCAGCTATTTCAAGCTGTTCTACGACACGATCGACGTCGGCACCGCCGGCCGCATCGCGCTGATGCGCACGGACGGCACGATCCTGACCGAAAAGCCGTACGAGGCCGGCACGACCGGATCGCACTATATCGACGATCCGGACTATCACGCCCACGTCGCCTCGGTCGATCTGAACACGTTTCGCGCGGCAGGATTGGACGGGGTCGAGCGGCTCTTGACCTATCATCGCTCGGAGGACGGCCGCTTCGTCATCGCGGTCGCCTTGCCGATGGCGAGCGTGCTGGCCGATTGGCGGCGCGACACCCAGCGCAACATGGAAATCGCCGGCGCGGTCGGCCTGGTCATCCTGCTGCTGGGCGTCGCCCTCTGGCGGCAATATAACCGGTCCGAAACGGCCACGCGCGAGGCCGCCGCCGCTGCCGCCGCGACGCTCGAAAAGAACGCGATCCTGACCACCATCCTGCAGAACCTGCCGGACGGCATCCGCGTGCTGGATCGGGAACTGCGGCTGGTCGCCTGGAACAATGTCGTGTTCGACGTGCTGTCGATCGATCGCGACGCGGTGCTGACCGCCCCCGATCCCGGCCGCACCATGCGGCGCGTGTTGGCCGAGCGCGGCGACCTGGGCCAGGCCGCCGTCGAGAAGCTGCTGTTGCGCGAGGAAAACCGCATCCGGTCCGGCAAGCCGATCCGGTTCGAGCGCCAGCAGCCCAATGGCCGCTGGATCGAGGTTCGCGCCCATCCGATGCCGGACGGCGGCGAGGTTGCGATCGTGCGCGACATCAGCGAGCGCAAGCAGCGCGAGATGGAGGTCGAGGAGGCCCGCCAGCGCCTGGAGGGCCAGGCGGCCGACCTGATCGCGGCCTCGGGCGAACTGACCATCGCCCGGGCCGAGGCCGAGGCCGCGCGCGCCCACGCCGAGGCCGCCAACCAGGCCAAGTCCGAGTTCCTGGCCAACATGAGCCACGAAATCCGCACGCCGATGAACGGCGTGCTGGGCATGGTCGGCCTGCTGCTGTCGAGCGGCCTCGACATCGAACAGCAATCCTTCGCCGAAGCGATCCAGGCCTCGGGCGAGAACCTGCTGGCGATCATCAACGATATTCTCGACATCTCGAAGCTGGAAGCCGGCCGGGTCGAGCTCGACGCGATCGATTTCAATCTCGAGGCGCTGGTCGAGGGCGTCGTCGAGATCATCACGCCCAAGGCGGCGGAGAAGCGGCTGCAGATCGGCGCGCTGGTCCATCCGACCGCGAAGGGCGATTTCCGTGGCGACCCGAACCGGCTGCGCCAGGTGCTGATCAATCTGGTCGGCAATGCGGTCAAGTTCACCGAGGCCGGCAGCGTCACGATCGAGGTCGCGACCGTCGCGGTCGACGGCGACGCCGCGATCATCCGGCTCGAAGTCAGCGATACCGGCATCGGCATTTCCGAAGAGGCCCGCGCCTATCTGTTCCAGAAATTCAGCCAGGCCGACACCTCGATCACCCGCCGGTTCGGCGGCACCGGCCTGGGTCTGGCGATCTCGCAGCAGCTGGTCGAGCTGATGGGCGGCGCCATCGACATGACGAGCGGGCCCAACGGCTCGACCTTCTGGTTCACCGTCCGGCTCGACCGCGCTCAGACATCGATCAGCGCGCGGCCGGCCGAGACCGTGCCGCTCGACGGGCGCCGCGTGCTCGTGGTCGATGATCTGCCGCTCAATCGCCGGATCTATCGCGGCCAGCTCGAAGGCTGGGGCCTGATCGTCATGGAAGCGGAAGACGGGTTCGCCGCTCTCGCCATGATCGAGCGGGCACATGCCGCCCGCATCTCGTTCGATTTCCTGATCTGCGACCAGCATATGCCCGGCATGCTGGGCGAGGAGCTGGCGGAGCGCGTGCGCGACCGCGCCGAACTGTTCGGCGGCCATATCATCCTGGCCTCCTCCGCCGGCCTGAAGCCCAAGACCGCCGGCGAGCGGCGGCTGGCCGACGCGGGCCTGATCAAGCCGATCAAGGCGCGCGCGCTACACGACTGCCTGGTCGACCTGCTGTCGGGCAAGGCGCCGGCCGAGCCGCCGGCCCGCCTCCTCGCCGGACCGGCGCCGGACCGTCCGCCCTTGGACGGCGGCCGGCGCGTGTTGCTGGTCGAGGACAATGTCATCAATCAGAAGGTCGCCCGCGCGCTGCTGGAGCGCGCCGGCCATCACGTCACCGTCGCCGGCCAGGGCGCCGAGGCGCTCGCCCGGATCGAGGCCGAGGCGTTCGATATCGTCCTGATGGACATCCAGATGCCGGTGATGGACGGGCTGGAAGCGACCCGGCTGATCCGCGCCCGCACCGACGCCAAGGCGCGCCTGCCGATCGTCGCCATGACCGCGAATGCCATGGAGGGCGCCCGCGAGGAATATCTGGCCGCCGGCATGGACGAATATATCTCCAAGCCGATCGAAGCCCGCCGCATGCTGGATCTGGTCGCAGCGCTGGCCGGCGACGCCCGCCCGGCCGAAGCAATACCCCGGGCAAAGCCGCGCAAGACCAAGCTGAAGCCGCGCGAGGTCCCGGCGGTCGATGAGGCCCATCTCGACTCGATCCGCCAGGTGCTGCCGCCGCGCGAATTCGTCCAGCTGATCAGCGACTTTCTCGACGGCGCCACCGACCGGCTGGCCCGGATCGAGCAACTCGCGGAAACCGAGGATTTTCCTGCCCTGTTCCGCGAGGCCCACGACATGGTCTCGACCGCCGGCAATTTCGGCGCCCGCCGCGTCGAGAGCGTGGCGCGCCAGCTCGAAGCCGCCGCCAAGAACCGGGACCAGGCCGCCATCGCCGAAACCGCCGCCCGGCTGCAACGCGAAAGCGCCGAAGCCCTGGGCGCGATCCGCGAGCGGGTCATGGGTGTGCCGGCGTAAGGGTCGATAGTCTCCACGCGGTGAAAGACGGACGGATCATCCTGCTTCACGTGAATGCCGGTTGAATTTAGGCCATCGGGCGTCGAGGCGGTATGAACCCGCGGCTAAGCGACCTGCCGGTCCGTCTCCGCCCCCTGCACCATCAAGCGATAGATCAGCGCGTCTTCCAGCGCCTGATAGGACGCGTCGATCACGTTGGCGCCGACACCGACGGTCGACCAGCGCTCGCCCGAGCCGTCGCGGCTTTCGATCAGCACGCGGGTCACCGCCTTGGTGCCCGCCTCCGGCGTCAGGATGCGGACCTTGTAGTCGGTCAGGCGCACGCCGGCGAGCGCCGGAAACACCGGCTCCAGCGCGCGGCGCATGGCGGTGTCGAGCGCATCGACCGGGCCGTTGCCCTGGGCCACGACCATGATCGGCCGATTGCCGATCTCCAGCTCGATCTGCGCCTCGGACAGGGTCTCGATGCTGCCGTCGGCGGCGCGGCGGCGCTCGTCCACCACCCGGAAACCGGCCAAGCGGAAGAAGGCCGGCGGGGCGCCGACATCGAGCGCGCGGCGCACCAGCAGTTCGAAACTGGCCCCCGCGCCGTCATAGGCGAAGCCAGCGGCCTCGCGCTCCTTCACCTGGGCGACCAGGGCCGCCAGTTTCGGATCATCGGCCGCCAGCCGCAGGTCGAGCTCGGCCAGCCGCATCATCAGCGTGGCGCGGCCGGCCTGGTCGGACACGACGATATGGCGTTCGTTGCCGACCAGGGACGGCTCGATATGCTCGTAGCTGCGCGCGTCCTTGGCGATGGCCGAGACGTGGAGGCCGCCTTTGTGCGCGAAGGCCGCGGCGCCGACATAGGGCGCGCGCGGATCGGGCGCGCGGTTGAGCCGATCGTCGACCTGGCGCGACAGCGCGGTCAAGTCGCCGAGCGCCTCGGCCGTGACGCCGGTTTCGTAGCCGAGCTTGAGCGCCAAGGTCGGGATCAGGCTGATCAGATTGGCATTGCCGCAGCGCTCGCCCAAGCCGTTGAGCGTACCCTGGATCATGCGCGCGCCGACCCGGACGGCGGCCAGCGAATTGGCGCAGGCGTTGCCGGTGTCGTCATGGGCATGGATGCCGATCCGGTCGCCGCCCAACAGGTCGGCCATGGTGCCGACGATGCGCTCGACCTCGTGCGGCAAGGTGCCGCCATTCGTGTCGCACAGCACGAGCCAGCGCGCGCCGGCCTCGGCCGCGGTGCGCAGGCATTGACGCGCGAACGGCGCGTTGGCCTTCCAGCCGTCGAACAGATGCTCGGCATCGAACACGACCTCGCGGCCCTGCTCGACCGCATAGGAGACCGTGTCGGCGATCATGTCGATCGCCTCGGTCAGACCGACGCCCAGCGCCGAGGTGACATGGAAATCCCAAGCTTTACCGACCAGGCAGACTGCCGGCGTGCCCGCCGACAGCACGGCGGCAAGGCCGGGGTCCTCCGACGCCTTGAGCCCGGCCTTGCGCGTCATGCCGAATGCGGCGAAGCGGGCATGGCGCAGCTTGGGCAGGTCGGCATAAAGCGCGGTATCGGCCGGATTGGCCCCGGGCCAGCCCGCCTCGATCGTGTCAACGCCCAGCCGGTCGAGCATCAACGCCAGCGCGCGCTTGTCGGCGCCGGAGAAATCGACGCCCCGGGTCTGCGCGCCGTCGCGCAAGGTCGTATCGTACAGATGGATCCGCGTCATGGCTCAAGCCCCGCGCGCCGACAGAACCTCGGCGGTGAGCACGCGCTCGACCACCCAGATCTGCCGCAGGGTTTCGGCGACGATCTCGACCATCGCCGGCTCCAGGCCGGTGACCTGCAGGTCGACCGACAAGGCCGGCTCGGCGTCGCCGGTCAGCCGCGCCTGGAGGCTGGACGGCACCAGGCCGCGCTTGGCGAAGATTTCGAGGATGCGTGGCAGGCTGCCCGGATCCGCGGCGGCGCGGACGGCGAAACAGAAAGTCGAGAAATTGGTTTGTTCGGCAGGGGCGACGCGGTCAGCGTCGAGACGGACGGAATCCGTGGACATGATGAGAAAACTCACACTGGGCATGAAAGCGCAACAATTCGACCCGATCCTCCGAGAGGACCGGGCGAATAATTCGCCGAATGGCCAGAATGGTCAGGTGCCGGTTCATGTCGGGGCGGACGCTAACTCAAGCCGGGGCCGCCGGGCAAGAGGCTATTTTCGGGCTCTTGCGTAAAAGCGGTTACGCGCGCAACATTCGGAAAGGAGATTGGTCGATGAATCCCGGCACTTTCGATCTCGATGCCTACCTGGCCCGGCTCGGCCATGACCGGCCGCTCACCGTCAATGCCGCCTGCCTGGCCGAGTTGCACGAGGCCCATCTGGCGGCGATCCCGTTCGAGAACCTGGACATCCTGCTCGGCCGAGCGATCAAGCTCGATCTCGACTCGGTCCAGGCCAAGCTGATCGGCGACCGTCGGGGCGGCTATTGTTTCGAGCACGTCACCCTGTTCAAGGCCGCGCTGGAGCGGATCGGCTTTGCCTGTCGTCTGTTGGCCGCCCGGGTCCGCATCCGGACGCCGCCGGGCGTCATCCGGCCGCGCACCCATTTCCTGCTCGAGGTCGATACGCCCCAGGGCCAGTACCTGGCCGACGTCGGCTTCGGCGGCGACGGCCCGCTGCGGCCGCTGCCGCTGCTGCCCGATCTGATCAGCCATATGCCGGGCTCGGCCCATCGCCTGCGCCATGACAGCGGGCTGTGGGTGCTGGAAAGCGATCTGGGCGAGGGCTGGGGCGATCTCTATGCCTTCACGCTGGAGCCGCACCATCCGGTCGATCTGGAGGTCGGCAACCATTACGTCTCGACCCATCCGGCCTCGCCGTTCCGCACGACCGCGACCGTCCAGCGCATCCGCCGCAACCGTCGTGCGATCCTGCGCGATCGGCTGCTCGAAATCCGCGCGAACGGCGAAACCGAGCGGCACGAGATCGAGACGGACGGTGATTTGTTGACACTGCTGGAGACCGAGTTCTCGCTGGTCTTCCCGGCCGGAACGCGCTTCACTCCGGCGGAGATCAGCGAGTAAAGCACATGCCTGCCGACAGCGTCAGCCGTCCCCGCGTCCCGATTTCCCAGACCGAGCTGGATGAGGTGATCCGGCGCCACGCGCTGTTCCAGGCCGGACGCCATGGCGGCCAGCGCGCGATGCTGTCCTATCGCGATCTGAGCGGGCTCGATCTCAGCGGCAAAAATCTATCGGACGGCGATCTGACCGCGGCCAACCTGACCAGCGCGCGCTGTACCGGCACGCTGCTGAACAGCGCGATCCTGTTCGGCGCCAATCTGACCAAGGCCGATCTGCGCGCGGCCAAGCTGATCCGCGCCGACCTGCGCGGCGCGAGCCTGCGCGGCGCCGACCTGACCGGGGCCGACCTGTTCGATGCCGACCTGCGCGACGGCACGCTCGCGACCCGGGTCAGCAGCGGCGAGATCGTCAATGTCCGAATCGACGAAGGCGCGAGCGATCTCGTCGGCGCGCGCATGGTCAACGCCAACCTGACCCAGGCCAAAATGTCGGGCATGGTCGCGAGCCACACAGATTTCAGCGACGCGATCATGCGCAATTGCAAGCTGGTTCGCGCCGACCTGCGCAATGCCAACATGACCGGCTGCAATCTTGAGGGTGCCGATCTGAACGGTGCCGACCTGCGCGGCGCCTGCCTGAAGGACGCCATCCTGGTCTCGGCCGACATGAGCCAGACCGAGACCTATGGCGCCGACATGAGCGGCGTGCTGACCGATCGGGCCTCGGGCAAGCCGCTGTCGCAATTGTCCATGCCGCTGGAAGATCTGGTGCGCCGGCACGAGGAATGGGCGGCGACCAATGGCGCCAGCGGCGCGCCGCTCGACGTCAGCGGCTTCGACCTGCGCCACGCCCGCATCAAGCGCGGCGCGCAGCTGACCGCGCTCAAGGCGAACGGCGCGGTGTTCGTCTCGCTCGATCTGGAAGGGCTGGGATTGCAGGGCGCCCAGCTGGAAGGCGCCGATCTGCGCTCGGCCAAGCTGGTGCGCGCCGACCTGCGCGGCGCCAATCTGAAGCACGCGAAGCTGAATTACGCCGACCTGCGCGACTGCAATCTGGGTGCCCTGGTGCTGGGCGCCAGCCGCTACCTGCCGGCCCGGCTCGATGGCGCCGAACTGCGCCATGCCGACCTGCGCGGCGCCGACCTGCGCCGGGCCAATTTCACCGGGGCCGATCTGTCGCTGGCCAACGTGACCGGCGCCCAGTTGGAGGAAGCTGATTTCGCGAATGCCCAGCTTTCCGACATGATCGGAATGGAAAGCTGACCTGAACAATCCGCTTATTGCGGCGCCCAAGTATTTCGTGCTGACTGAGCGCCCTTTAATCTCCTTGCTCCCGAGTTGCGCCCGCCATGGCCGAGTCCGAATTTCATCGCATCCGTCGCCTGCCGCCCTACGTCTTCGCCGAGGTCAACCGGCTGAAGGCGGCGGCACGCGCCGCCGGGCGCGACGTGATCGATTTCGGCATGGGCAACCCGGACATGGCGACGCCGCCCCATGTCGTCGCCAAGCTGATCGAGACGGTGCAGGACCCGCGCACCCACCGCTATTCCAATTCCAAGGGCATCACCGGCCTGCGCAAGGCGATCGCCGGCTATTACGACCGGCGCTTCCAGGTCGATCTCGATCCGGAATCCGAGGTCATCGTCACCTTGGGCTCCAAGGAGGGCCTCGCCAACCTGGCCCAGGCGATCACCAGCCCGGGCGACGTGGTGCTGGTGCCGAATCCGTCCTACCCGATCCATGCCTTCGGCTTCATGATCGCCGGCGCCGCGATCCGGCATATTCCGCCGACCGAGCCGGACCAGTTCCTGGCGGCGCTGGAGCGCGCCTACAAGCATTCGGTGCCGGCGCCGATCGCGCTGATCGTCAATTACCCGTCGAACCCGACCGCGGAAGTGCGCGATCTGGATTTCTACGGCGAGATCGTCGAGTTCGCCCGGGCGCGCGGCATGTATGTGCTGTCCGACGTCGCCTATAGCGAGATCTATTTCAACGACAAGCCGCCGCCGTCGATCCTGCAGATCCCCGGTGCCCGCGATGTCGCGGTCGAGTTCGGCAGCCTGAGCAAGACCTATTCGATGCCGGGCTGGCGCGTGGGCTATGCCGTCGGCTGCCGCAAGCTGGTGACGGCGCTGGGCCGAGTCAAATCCTACCTGGATTATGGCGCCTTCACGCCGATCCAGGTCGCGGCCATCGCGGCGCTGAACGGCCCGCAGGATTGCGTCGCCGAATTCCGGGCGACCTACAAGCGCCGGCGCGACGTGCTGATCGACGGGCTGGCCTCGGCCGGCTGGCACGTACCTTCTCCCGAGGCCTCGATGTTCGCCTGGGCGCCGATCCCCGAGCCGTTCCGCGCGATGGGCAGCCTGGAGTTTTCCAAGCTGCTGCTGGAAAAGGCGAATGTGGCGGTCGCCCCCGGCATCGGCTTCGGCGAATATGGCGATGGCCATGTCCGTCTGGCGCTGGTCGAGAATACCGACCGCATCCGCCAGGCGGTGCGTAATCTGAAGCCCCTGTTCGGGGGCTGACCGCATCCCCATCTGATATCCCGAGGATCTCCCGCGACGAGGTCGAGCGTTCCCGCAATCCAAACCGTTTGGTCGAGTTGCCGCATGTCCTCAGCCCGTCGAGAGCCGTCCATCGTCGCCGAGATCCACCCCGCCAACGACACCGCCACCCTGATCGCGCTCGAGAAATACCGGGCGCTCGGCGGCGAGTCCCATCGCGTGCTGCGCTGCCTGGAGACGATCCTGGCGGCCGACCGGTACGCGGTCGTCGATACCGGCCAGATCGCCCGCTTCCTCGGCATCCGTTCCCAGGCGGTCAGCCGGGCGCTCAAGGTGCTGGTCGAACAATCGATCATCGAGCGCGGCCCCCGCATCGGCCGGTCCCATAGCTTCCGCCGGCTCGACGGCGCCGCCAAACCGGCCGCCGAGGACGGCATCCTCCGGCTCGACGCCGGCCAAGCCGACCAGGTTCGGAAGCTCTGGCATTTCCTGCAATGCAACGACCCCGGCTTCGATCAGGCCGCCGCGCGAAAATATCTGAAGTTCGGCATGATCCTCTATTTCCTGCACGACGGCCTGATCGCCGGCGTGGCGCTGATCGATTACAACAGCGTCATCGACAGCGGCCCGACCATCGCGCATCTGATCGTCGACCGGCAGATGCGCTCGCTCGGCCACGGCCGGAAATTCCTGATCCAGATCGAGCGCCATTTCCGCGACAAGCGCATCTTCGCCCATGCCCCGGTCGAGAATAAGGACCTGATCATCGCCCTGCTAAAGCACGGCTTCGACATCGTCGGTCAGCAAGTGACGGACGGCGAGATCGCGCTGATCTTGAAGAAGTCGCCCGGGCTTCAACCCTTCTGATCCGCCGCCGGCACCTTGGTCGGGAGGTGATAGCCGCAGGTCGGCGGGAAGCGCCAGTCGCCGGGCAGTTCGGCCAGGGACGGTCCGCCCGGGTTCTGCGCCGCCTGATAGGCGCGGATGCCGGGCGTCCAGGTGCTTTTGATATAGGCGATCGTCGCATGGATCTGGGCCGGGCTCAGTTTGCCCTCGAACGCCGGCATCGCCGTCTTGTAGCCGGCCGGCGCGAAGGCGGCGACGCTATGGGCGACCAACTCGGTCAGTTCGGCATCGGAATGCTGCCAGGTGTGGCCGGTCGCGTCATGCGGCGGTGCCGGCAGCAGGCCGTCGGGCCCGGGCTCGTACCAGTCGGGTTGGCCCTCCAGATGGGCGCCGTGGCAGGCGGCGCAATTCGCCTGATACAGCACGGCACCGGCCGCGATCTCCTTGGGGTCGTCGCCCGGCACGGACCAGGCCGGCCGGGCCGGGGCGAAAGCATAGCCGGCCAGCACCACCCCGCCGGCCGCCAGCGCCGCGACCGCGACGCCGAGCGCGATGATCGCGCTACGGCTCACGAGGCGAGCGACATCAACTTGGCGGCCATCTGGTCCGGATCGGTCTCGTGGGTGAAGTTCGTGACGAACCGGCCGGACGGGTCCATGACATAGATGATCGAGCTATGGTCCATGTCATAGCCGCCATCCTTGGTCGGATGCTTGGCGGCATAGACGCGATATGCCTTCTCGGCCTTGGCGATCTGATCGGTCGAGCCGGTCAGCCCGACGATGTCGGGCGCGAAGCTGGCGGCATAATCCTTCATCACGTCGGCCGTATCGCGCTCCGGGTCGATCGTGATGAACAGCGGCGCCATGGCCCGGCGCTTGTCGCCCAGCTTGTCGAGCGCCAGCGACAGGTCGTTGAGCGCCGTCGGGCAGGCGTCGGGACAATGGGTATAGCCGAAATAGATCAGCAGCCATTTGCCCTTGTAATCCTGGTCGGTCACGGTCTTGCCGCTCTGGCTGTCGACCAGCTGGAACGGGCCGCCGATCTTCGCCATCGGCGCGCCATCGTGATATTTTTCCCAGGCGATGCCGCCGGCGAGCAGGATGCCGACCAGCAGCAGACCGGCGAGCGCCACCAGCCCGCCGATCTGGATCGTCTTCAGGCGGCTCATCCCTTGTGCTCCGACATGTCCATCGGGGCCATGGCGCCGGCCGGACCGGAGGCACCGACGCCGCCGATCGCGACATCGGTCTCGACCGTGCCGCCCTTCTCGAAACTCAGGGTCAGCGGGAAGCTCTGGCCGGCGATGAGCGGCGCCTTCAGGTCGATCAGCATGATGTGGTAGCCGCCGGGCGACAGCACCACGGCCTGGCCGGCCGGCAAGGGCACGGCATCGACCTGGCGCATCTTCATGACGCCATTATCCATCGTGTGCTGATGGATCTCGGCGACCCGGGCGACCGGCGTCGCGGCGCCGATCAGGCGATCGCCGGCCGGCGCGGTCATGGTGGCGTAGGCGGTGCCGATGGTCGATTTGCCGGGCGTGGCGCGGGCCCAGGCCTGGGTCACCGCGACCTTGGGCGCCGGTTGCGCTTGCTGGGCCAAGGCGGCGCCGCCGACGGCGACGAGGGCGGCAAGCCCGCTGAACAGAAAGCGACGAAGATACATCGCGGAGATCCTTGAACGAGAGACTGGCGGCCTCGACAGCGCGCCTGGAAGTCTCAGGCGGCGGAGGCCAAACGAGAGCGGCGGAGATCAGCCCGCGACCGGCGGTCCCCGGGCCCTGACGCTCGCGAAGGTGGCCGTCGCGGCAACCACCGTCTCATGGCGCCAAACCACCGGACTCGCGTCTCGCAGGCCGGCGACGTAGGTCTGTGGCGACGGCACGAAGCCCCAGGCGACCGACGGGGCCTGGCACAACGGACAAGCCCGGTGCGCTGCCTTGTGCGGCCCGTCTTGGCCGCCGACATGATTGCCGCCGGACGTGCAGATCGGCGCGCCACCAAGCGGATCCGCCATGGCGAAGGTCGCGGCGCTGGGCAGCAGCAATTGCACCAGCAGCGCCACGAGCGCCAGCAGCGCGCCGACGCGCGGTGGGCGAACCCGGGGGAAGCTGGCAGGACTCCGTCGCATGGCCACGATCCTAACCGATGTTTCGGCACCGCGTCAGGACATTCCGTCGCAGGCCTTCCCCGCGACGATTGACCCGCGCGGCGGCGCCGTCGAGACTAAGGCCCTGGAGGATATCGATATCGCCACTTCACCGAGACGCGCCCATCGCTTGCGCCGGCCGCAAGCCCTGTTCTTTTCGCGCCGGCTCTGGCGCCGCCGCCTGGTGTTCTGGGGCGGGGCGCTGGCGACGGGTCTGATCAGCGCCGGCTTCGCCGTCGCGGCCAACAAGGCCAGTCATCTGTTCGATCTGGTCACCGGCTGGTCGTCCTGGATTCCGCTGCTGCTGACCCCGGTCGGCTTCGTCGTGTCGGCGCTGGTCTGCCGGCGGATGTTTCCCGGCGCGCAGGGCAGCGGCATCCCGCAGGCGATCGCCGCGCGCCATATCCGGGATCCGGCAGGGCGCAACCGCCTGCTGTCGATCCGGCTGACCGTCGGCAAGGTCCTGCTGACCCTGTTCGGTCTGGCCTGCGGCGCCTCGATCGGGCGCGAGGGACCGACCGTGCAGGTCGGCGCCTCGATCATGCTGCAGGCGGCGCGGCTGGGCGGCATGGGGCGCGAGCGCGGGCTGATCCTGGCCGGCTCGGCCGCGGGTGTGGCCGCCGCCTTCAACACGCCGCTCGCCGGCATCGTGTTCGCGATCGAGGAAATGGGCCGCAGCTACGAGCATCGGACCAACGGGCTGATCCTGTCGACCGTGATCCTGGCCGGCATCGCCTCGGTGGCGCTCTTGGGCAATTACAGCTATTTCGGCGTCACGACCGCCAGCATCGGCGCGCTGGCCGATTGGCCGGCGGTGATCGCCTGCGGCTTGGCCGGCGGCGTCGGCGGCGCCTGTTTCAGCTGGCTCGTGCTGGCCTGCACCAGCCGGATCCGCAACTTCGTGCTGCGCCGGCCCGACCGCAACACCGTGATCGTGGCCGCGGTCGCCGGCATGATCGTGGCCGGGCTGGGCGTCGCCAGCCATGGCGCCACCTACGGCACCGGCTATGACCAGGCGCGCGGCGCACTCGAAGGCACCCCGCTCACCTGGGCCTATGCGCCGATGAAGCTGCTGGCGACGCTCGCGTCGACGCTGTCGGGCATTCCGGGCGGCATCTTCGCGCCGTCGCTGTCGGTCGGCGCTGGCCTCGGCAGCGCGCTGGCGCCGCTGTTCCCGGCGACATCGGCCGGCGCCATCGTCGTGCTCGGCATGGCCGGCTATTTCGCCGGCGTGGTGCAGGCGCCGATCACTGCCTTCGTCATCATCGTCGAGATGACGGCCGATCATGGCATGGTCATCCCGCTGATGGTCGCCGCCGTGGTGGGCTTCGGCACCTCGCGGCTGATCTGCCCGCAACCGCTCTACCACACACTGGCGGAACATTTCATCGCGACTCTCGCCCCCAAGGAGGAAGCCTCATGATCGACCGGAAGACCGCCCTCGTCATCGCCGCCGGCCAGGGCATCGGCGCCGCCTGCGCCCGGACGCTGGCCGCCCAGGGTTGGCGGGTCGGGCTGATGTCGATCTCGGACGCGTGCGAGAGCCTGGCGCGGGAGTTGGGCGGCTTCGCCCGACGCGGCTCGGTCACCGAGACGGCCGACCTGCAGGGGTTGGTCGATCTGGCGCTGACGGAAACCGGCCGGGTCGACGCGGTCGTCAACAACACCGGCCATAGCGCCGGCTCGAGCAGCGTCACCCAGGCCTCGACCTACGATCCCGGCGGCGAGCACCACCTGCTCGACATCACCGACGCTGAATGGCACCAGGGGCTCGACCTCTATCTGCTGAACGTCATCCGCATGGCGCGGATCGTGACGCCGATCTTCCAGCGCCAGGGCGGCGGCGCCCTGGTCAATATCTCGTCGCTCGGCACGGTCGAGCCGCGGCCGGAATATCCGGTGAGCGCGCTCAGGCTGGCGCTGCACGGCTTCACCAAGCTCTATACCGACCGCCATGGCCGCGACGGCATCCGCATGAACAATGTGCTCCCGGGCTTCGTCGAGAACTGGCCGCTGGCCGACGCCGTGCGCGACGCCACCCCGCTCGGCCGCGCGGTCACGCTCCGGGAAGTGGCCGAGACCGTCGCCTTCCTGCTGTCGGACGGCGCCGGCGCCATCACCGGGCAGAACATCCTGGTCGACGGCGGCCTCAACCGGTCAGTGCGTTAATCGGGGTTTGCGCTAATCAGGGGACACGATACTTAATTCGACGAAATATGTATTGTGTCCCCGGATTGGAAGGCGGAAGCCGGGGCGCGGTGGGCGCCCCGGCTTCGCGCGTCGGCCTCCCTAGAGCGCGGTCGTGACCGCCTTGGTCTCGGTGTAATTATGGAACACCGCCTCGCCCATCTCGCGACCCCAGCCCGATTGCTTGTAGCCGCCGAACGGCAGCGCCGCGTCGAACACGTTATGGCAATTGATCCAGACCGTGCCGGAGCGAATCCGCGCGGCGAGCTTGTGGGCGAGCCCGCCGTCGCGCGTCCAGATGCTGGCCGCCAGCCCGAAGATCGAATCGTTGGCTTGGGCTGCGATCCGCTCGATATCGGCATCGTCGAACGGCTGGGCGCAAACCACGGGCCCGAAGATCTCCTCGCGTACCACGCTCATCGTGGGGTTGGTGTCGGCCAGCACGGTCGGCCGGACGAAATAGCCGTCGCCCTGATGCTTGCCGCCGGCCAGGAGTTTGGCGCCATCCCGCTCGCCCTCGCCGATGTAGCGCGAGACCCGGGCGAACTGCTCGTCCGACACGAGGGGACCCATTTCCGTGGTCGGATCGAGGCCCGGCCCCATCTTGATCTTGGACGCGATCGCGGCCACGCCATCGACCACCTCGTCGTAGATCTTGCGATGCACGAACAGGCGCGAGCCGGCGCAGCAGCATTGGCCATGGTTGAAGAAGATGGCGCTGGCGACGCCCGGGATCGCCTTCGACACGTCGGCGTCCGGAAACACGATCGCCGGCGACTTGCCGCCCAACTCGAGCGACACCTTCTTGAGGTTGCCGGTCGCCGCATGAACGATCAGCTTGCCGACCTCGGTCGAGCCGGTGAAGGTGACCTTGTCGACCAGATCATGGGCCGCCAGCGCCGCGCCGGCCGTCTCGCCGAAGCCGCTCAGCATATTGACCACGCCGGGCGGGAAGCCCGCTTCCAGCACCAGTTCGGCCAGGCGCAGGGCCGACAGCGGCGTCTGTTCCGCCGGTTTCAGCACCACGGTGCAGCCGGCGGCCAGCGCCGGGGCCAGCTTCCATGCCGCCATCAGCAGCGGGAAGTTCCAGGGGATGATCTGCCCGACCACGCCGACCGGTTCGCGCAGCGTGTAGGACAGGTAATCGCCGGGCATGGAGAGCGGGATGGTCGAGCCGGTCAGCTTGGTCGCCCAGCCGGCCATATAGCGGAACATGTCGACCGCCAGCGGCACGTCGGCGGCACGGGCGACCGCGACCGGCTTGCCATTGTCGAGCGATTCCAGCTCGGCGAACTCGTCGGCATGCTGTTCCAGCAGGTCGGCGAGCTTCCACAGTAACCGCGAGCGCTCGTTCGGCTTGGTCCGCGGCCAGCCGTCCTCGTCGAACGCGCGGCGCGCGGCGCGGACCGCACGGTCGATATCCTCGCTGTCGGCCTCGGCGACCGAGCAGACCACGGTGCCGGTCGCGGGATTATAGACCGGAAAGCTCTTGCCCGATGCGGCCGGCACCAGCTTGCCGTCGATCAGCAATTTGCCGACCCGGTTCAAAAAAGCTCTGGTGTCCGTGCTGAGGCGGGGATCGAGGGCGATCGTATCCATAGTCGTCTTCCTCCTTGGCGCTGGGTGCGGTTGCCCGAGACGGGTCCGTCACCTCTGCCTCGGGGCCGAGGCATTGACTCCGGCCCGAATGTCATCAAGGGAGAAGCGTCGATGGTCGCCGAGCATCCAGCGCGCCTCTCCCCGGGATAAGGAAAGCAGCAGCGCTATATTCCTATGAATAGAGCGATTAGGCTAGAGCGATCAGGCTTTGGTGTTCGCCGGCGGCAGCAGATGCCGCCGGGTCTGGGCCAGAATCTCGTCGGCCAACGCACGATCGGCGCCAGCGACCGAGCGCGACAGCACGAGGGCGCCGGGCACATTGATCGATCAAACAGGCGCCGCTCGCGACAGCGGCGCCTGTTTCGATTTGGTGAAAATTTTGACGCCCCCTGGCATCCGAGGCCTGCGATGCCCAAATCCCGGATCGCAAAAACGGTCGGCGCCGGTGCCCTCGCGCCACCGACGGTGCCGTCGCAACCGAACGGAGCCTCCCCCATGACCAAGCAGCTTCATCTGGGCGCCTTCATGCGCCCGATCGGGATCCATACCGCTTGGTGGCGCTATCCGGGGGCCTATCCCGATGCGAATTTCAACCTGCAGCATCTCGTGACGTTCATCAAACAGCTGGAGGCGGCCAAGTTCGACGCCTTCTTCATGGCCGATCATCTGGCCGTGCTGAACATGCCGATCGAGGCGCTGCGCCGCAGCGCCACCGCGACCTCGTTCGAGCCGCTGACCCTGCTGTCGGCGCTCGCCATGGTGACCGAACGGATCGGCCTGATCGCCACGGCCTCGACCACGTTCGACGAGCCCTATCACATCGCCCGCCGCTTCGCCTCGCTCGACCATATCAGCGGCGGCCGCGCCGGCTGGAACGTCGTCACCACGTCCAACCCGGACGCGGCGCTGAATTTCGGCCTGGACGACCATGTCGAGCATGACGAGCGCTATCGCCGCGCCCGCGAATTCCACGGCGTCGTGACCGGCCTGTGGGACAGCTGGGCCGACGATGCCTGGCTGGAGGATCCTGCGAGCGGCATCTTCTTCGATCCGGCCAAAATGCATGTGCTGGATCACAAGGGCGAGCATCTGTCGGTCCGCGGCCCGCTCAATATCGCGCGGCCGATCCAGGGCTGGCCGGTCATCGTCCAGGCCGGTGCGTCCGACGCCGGCCGGCAACTCGCGGCCGAGACCGCCGAGGTCGTGTTCGGCAGCAGCCGCACGATCCAAGACGGCCAAGCCTTCTACAAGGATGTGAAAGCCCGCATGGCGGCGCGCGGCCGCGGGCCGGAACAGCTGAAGATCCTGCCCGGCGCTCTGGTCATCGCCGGCCGCACGACCGCGGAAGCGCAGCAGAAAAAGGCACTGCTCGACAGTCTGGTCCATGCCGAAAGCGGCATTCCGAACCTGTCGATGCGCCTGGGCGTGGACGCGTCGGGCTTCGAGCTGGACGCGCCCCTGCCGGAAATTCCGGAGACGAACCAAAGCAAGAGCGGACAGGCCACGCTGGTGGCACTCGCCCGGCGCGACAATCTGACGGTGCGCCAGCTCGCCACCCTGGTTGGTGGTTATGGCGGCCTGCAGATGGTCGGCACGCCGGTCGAAATCGCCGACACCATGCAGCAATGGCTCGAGACCGAGGCAAGCGACGGTTTCAACATCATGTTCCCGACCGTGCCAGCCGGCCTCGACGATTTCGTCGAACTGGTCGTGCCGGAACTGCAGCGGCGCGGCATCTATCGCCGAGAATATGAGGGCACGACGCTGCGAGACCACCTGGGTCTGGCACGGCCGGAAAATCAGTTTTTCCCAGCAAAATAAACCTTCTCCCGCAGTTCGCGGGAGAAGGTGCCGAGCAATAGTGAGGCGGGTGGGGTCGTGCCACCGAACGGTCTCTGGCCCCCCTTTCTCCCCGACGCGCCGCTCTATCTCGCCCCGTAGGCCGTCGCGCCGAACAGGTCCTTGTGCTCGTGCGGCGGCGCGCGCCAGTAGGGCCGCGGGGCTTCGACCGTACCGCCCAGTTCGGCCGCCGCGTGCCAGGGCCAGCGCGGGTCGTAGAGCATGCCGCGGGCCAATGCCACCAGATCGGCCTTGCCGCCGGCGACGATCGCCTCGGCCTGGCGCGCGTCGGTGATCAGGCCGACCGAGGCGGTCTTGAGCCCGGTCGCGGCCCGGATCGCCTCGGCGAACGGCACTTGGTAGCCCGGACCGACCGGGATCTTCTGCAAGGGCGAGATGCCGCCCGACGACACGTCGATCCAATCGACCTGGCGTGACCCCAAGGCCTTGGCGAACTGGATCGTCTGCTCCAGGTCCCAGCCGCCCTCGACCCAATCGGTCGCCGAGACCTTGATGCCGAGCGGCATGTCGGCCGGCGTCACCGCGCGCACCGCGTCGAAGATCTCCAGCGGATAGCGCAGGCGGTTTTCCAGCGAGCCGCCGTATTCGTCGGTGCGCTTATTGGAGATCGGCGACAGGAACTGGTGGATCAGATAGCCGTGGGCGCCATGGATCTCGAGCGCGTCGACGCCCAGCCGCAAGGCCCGCGTCGCCGTCGCGACGAAGGCATCGCGCACCCGGTCCATGCCGGCGCGGTCGAGGGCGATCGGCGCTTCCTCGCCATCCTTCTGCGGCACGGCCGATGGGCCGCAGGTTTCCCAGCCGCCATCGGCTTTTGGAATGAACTGCCCACCGTCCCACGGCACCTGGCTCGAGGCCTTGCGGCCGGCGTGGCTCAACTGCAGCGTGACCGGGATGTTGGAATAGCGCCGGACGGCGGCGAGAATCGGCTTCAAAGCCGCCTCGGTCGCATCGTCCCACAGGCCCAGGCAACCGGGCGTGATACGGCCGGCCGGCTCGACCGCGGTCGCCTCAATGAACAGCATGCCGGCGCCCGACAGCGCCATGGTGCCGATATGGATCATGTGCCAGTCGTTGGCGAGACCGTCGGTCGCCGAATATTGGCACATGGGCGACACGACGATGCGGTTCGGCAGATGAACGCCGCGCAGGTCGAACGGGGAAAACAGAGCGCTCATGGCGATTTCCTGATGAGGGACGCAAGCCTCCTAGGTAAGGCATGGTTCGGCGAACGGAATGGGTTACCCGGTCCGAACAGAGCGGACGGAAATATCCGATCAGCGGCGCACGACGACCTGGCGCACCGGCGCCGCCGGCACGAACAGATGCTCCGCCAGAAAATCGATGAACACGCGCAGCTTGGGCGGGACGAAGCGGCTCGACGGCCAGACCGCGCGGAACGTGCCCTTATGGTCGATATGCTCGCCCAGCACCGTCACCAGCGAGCCTTCGGCCAATTGCCGGCGGATGGCGAAGTCCGGCACGCAGACCAGGCCCAGGCCCAGCTCGGCCAGCGAGACCAGCGGTTCGACCGTGCTCGACGCAGCCGACACCGGCAGCACCACGTCCGACGGGGCGAACGGCCAGCGCTGCAGCTTGCCCGTGGTTGGGTAGCGGTGATGCAGGCAGGTATGGTGCACCAGATCTTCCGGCGTCGCCGGCATCCCGGCCCGGGCGAAATAGGCCGGCGATCCCGCGACCTCGAGCCGATAGGTCCCGATCGTCCGCGCCATCAGTCGGGAGTCGCCGGCCTCGCCGGTCCGGACAACCACATCGAAACCGCCGTCGATGACATCGACCAGTTGGTCGGTGAAATCCATGTCCAGCTCGATCTCTGGATAGGCTCGCATGAATTGGCCCAAAGCCGGGATCATCAGCATGCCGATCAGCGGCAGGCTGACGCGCAGCTTGCCGGTTGGCGCGCCCTTGGTCTGGGCGAATTCCTGCTCGACCGCCTCGATCTCGGCGAAGATCCGCCGGCAGCTGTCCAGGAACAGCGCGCCCTCCTGGGTCAGCGTGATGCTGCGCGTGCTGCGGTGGAACAGCCGGACGCCGAGACGCTCCTCCAGCCGGGCCACGGCCTTGCCGACCGCCGAGGACGATACCCCCAGCTGGCGCGCCGCCTCGGTGAAGCTGCGCGTGTCCGCCGCGCGGACGAAGGCGTTCAGGGCACCCAGACTGTCCAATGCCATCCCCCGGCTTCGGACATTCCTGTCCGGAAAGTTCAGAATGATACCCGCCTGCTTCCGAATGACAAACCGCCGTCGGCGCTTCACACTCCGCCCGCAACGATGTCGGGAACAGCATGGACCGCCTCGGCCCGCTCAACGCTTTCATCCATGCGGCCGAGAGTCGGAGTTTCACCGCCGCCGGCCGCGATCTGGGCATCTCGGCCTCGGCGGTCGGCAAGGCCGTGGCCCGGCTGGAGGAGCGTCTGGGCGTGCGGCTGCTCCACCGCAGCACGCGCAGCATCGCGCTGACGCCGGAAGGCGCGCTGTTCCTGAAACGCTGCCAGACCATCTTCGCCGAGATCGAGGCCGCCGAGCTGGAGCTGGCGGACTCCGCCTTGGCGCCGCGCGGCAAGCTGCGCGTCAGCCTGCCTTCGTCGACTTCATGGCGGCCAAGCTGCTGGCGGACGGCGCTTAGGCGGCGACTTCCGTCTTTTCCTCATACCGGGCGAAGTCGGTATAGCCGCGATGATCGCCGCCCCAGAAGGTGTCGCGGTCATAAGGCGTCAGCGGCAGGTCGCGGCGCAACCGTTCGGCCAGGTCCGGGTTGGCCGAGAAATGGCGGCCGAACGCGACCAGATCGGCATCGCCGCGCTCGACGATCTCCTGGGCACCGTCGCGATCGAAGCCGCCGGCGACGATGATCGTGCCCTTGAAGATCTTACGCAGTTGGGCAGCGGCCGCCGGCGGCAGGCCATCGACCGGCGCCTCCGCGCCGACGATGCGCGGCTCGACCAGATGCAGATAGGCCAGGCCGAACCGGTTCAGCGCGCCGGCGACATAGCCGAAGGTCGCCTCCGGGTTGCTGTCCGACATGCCGGCCCAAGTGCCGCTGGGTCCGAGCCGAACGCCGACCCGGTCGCCACCCCAGACCGAGGTCACCGCCTCAACCACTTCCAGCAGTAGCCGCGCCCGATTCTCGACCGGACCGCCATAGCTGTCGTCACGCTTGTTGCTGCCGTCCTGCAGGAATTGATCGAGCAGGTAGCCGTTGGCGCCATGGATCTCGACACCATCGAAGCCGGCCGCCTTGGCGCGCTCGGCGCCCGCACGGAATTCCTCGACGATGCCCGGGATCTCCTCGATGGCGAGCGCCCGATGCGGCGAGACCGGCACCCAGCCGTCCCGGGTGACGACGACCTGTTCGAACGGCACGACCGAGGGGGCGACCGGGGCCACGCCGCCGGTCATCTCGACATGGCTCTGCCGCCCGACATGCCACAGCTGCAGGAAAATGCGGCCGCCCTGGGCATGGACCGCGTCGGTCACCTTGTGCCAGCCCACGACCTGGGCGTCGGAATAGATGCCGGGCGCGCCCAGGTAACCGCGGCCGGTGATCGAGACGGTCGTCGCCTCCGCGATCTGCAATCCGCCCTTGGAGGCGCGCTGGCCGTAATGCGCGGCCATCAGATCGCCCGGGACGTCGCCCGGCCGTTCGGACCTGAGCCGGGTCAGCGGCGCCTGCACCACCCGATGCGACAGCGCGATCGGGCCCAATGCGACGGGCGAATAAAGCTTGGACATGATGATCTCCCAATGTCTCGGAGCGGAACCGCTGTTCCGAAATCTCCCGACGCTTGAGATAGGCCGGCGACGCTGACGCCAGTAGCCGGGTCTGGGTTGGAACGCCCCGGACTGCGCTGTCCGTAATCAGGGCTGGTCAGGGATCGGGCGCGGGCGATCGAGCGTTAGCGAGCGGAACAGTGCAATTACGGTGTTTTGAATGATCGATCGCATCGACCACTTCGTGCTGACCGTCCGGCCGCTGGAGCCGAGCTGTCGCTTCTGTGAGCGTGTGCTGGGCTTCGAGCGCCTGGACGCGCCCGGCCGACCGACCGCGTTGACGTTCGGCCGGCAGAAGATCAACCTGCACGAAGTCGGCCATACGTCCGAACCGAAGGCGTCGGCGCCCACGCCCGGTGCCGGCGACTTCTGCCTGATCACCACCGACCCGATCGAACAGATCCATGTGCATCTGCTGGCCTGCGGCATCGTCGTGGAGGCGGGCCGGTCGCGCGGGATGGCACTGAGGGCCCGATGACCTCGCTCTATTTCCGCGCCCCGGACGGCAATCTGGTCGAGGTCAGCCACTATGACGTGCCGTCAGCAAAATAATGCGACGGTGCCGGAAATCTGTTATCGCATGATCGCTCCCGGGCAGGCCGGTATCCAGGCACAGGCGCGAATTTTTCGGATGTTTGGTCCCAATATGATGAACGAAAACGAAATCGATCTGGCGCTTTTGATTATCGACACCCTGAATCTGGATTTCGATATTGAGTCGGCCGAACCGACCACTCCGCTTTACGGCGAGGGATTTGGTCTCGATTCGATCGATATCTTGGAGGTCGCCCTCGCGGTGTCACAGCGCTATGGCGTCAAATTGAAGTCGGACGACAAGAATAATGTCGAGATATTCAAGTCTTTGAGCGCACTGAGCGACTATATTCAAGAAAACAAAACCAAATAAATGCGCGCTCGACTCAGGAGCGTTCTTCGGATTTCATTGACGTTGATCATCATCGCGTTGCCGCTGATCACGCATTTTGCGCTCACGGCCGAGCAATGGGGCGTAACGGCCTATGCGCTTATTCTGGGGCAGGCGACACTCGGTGTGTGGTTGGTGCTGACCCTGGTTCGGCAGCCCTATAAATATGTGGCGGCGGCGGCCTTGCTGGGCTGTTCGCTGACGCTCTCGATCTTGCATCTGAAGAGCGGGCTCGTGCTGTCGTCCGGCCTGCCCCATGCGCTGGTGAATTTTGGCCTGCTGATCGTGTTCGGCCTGTCGCTCCGGCCCGGCCAAACGCCCGTAATCACGGCGCTCTCGCACCAGATCCATGGCGATCTGGCGCCGACCATCGACCGATATACCCGGCGCGTCACCTGGTCCTGGTGCCTGTTCTTTCTGTTCGAGCTGGCCGGTTCGGCGCTGCTGATGGCATTCGCACCGGTCGCTTGGTGGTCGTTCTTCGTCAATGTGCTGAATGCCCCGCTGATCGCCGTTCTGTTCGTCGGCGAAAAACTGACCCGATCTTTCTGGGTAACTAATCCACCGCGCGAACGTTTGAGCGATATAGTTCAGATGGTCGCGTGGGTTAGCGGCCGGCTGACGAAGCGCGGTCGTCGCGGTCTAAGCGCACGGGAATCCTGAATGCAGCACGTTTTCTATCCTTTTCTGCGCCACGACAGCCGCGAGGCGACGTTGGTCCACGGAACTGCGGGGCCGGTCACGGTCGAACGCTTCCTGGGCGACGTCGCCGCCCTCGCGGCACGGCTGCCCGACGCGCCCCATGTCATCAATCTCTGCACGGACCGCTATCGCTTCACCGTCGGATTCGCCGCGGCGCTCTGTCGCCGGCAGGTGACGCTGCTGCCGTCGAGCGATGCCACGGCACCGCTGGAGCAACTGGCCCGGCAGTATGACGGCGCCTATTTCCTGCATGACAGCGGCTTCGTCGCGGCACCCGACCTCGCCGTGGCCGCCTTTCCCGGCGACCTCGCCGGCGACGGCACGGGACCGGTGCCCAGCTTTCCGGCCGACCAGATCGCGGCGATCCTGTTCACCTCCGGCTCGACCGGCGATCCGGTGCCGCATCCGCGCAGCTGGGGCGCCCTGGTGCTCAGCACCCGCGCCGCCGCGCGCAGTCTGGGCATCGCCGATCTGGCCGGCGCCACCTTGCTGGGCACGGTGCCGCACCAGCATAGCTACGGTATCGAATCGATCGTGATGCTGGCGCTGCAGCATGGCTTCGCCTTTCATGGCACGCGCTCGCTACTGCCGGCCGACCTCGTCGCCCAACTGGCGGCGCTGGCGGCCCCGCGCATCCTCATCACCACGCCGGTCCATCTGCGCAGCCTGGTGGCCTATGACGACGCGCTGCCGCCGGTCCATTGCATCGTCAGCGCGACCGCCCCGCTGGCGGCCGAGTTGGCGCGCCAGGCGGAGCAGCGGTTCGAGGCGCCGCTCTACGAGATCTACGGCTGCTCCGAGGTCGGGCAGATCGCGGCGCGGCGCACGGTCCGGACCGAGGAATGGTCCTGCATCGACGATATCGCGCTCGACGCGCGCGACGGCGAGGTCTGGGCCTCGGGCCCGGCCGCCGCGATCGCGGCCCCGCTCAACGACATCATCGAGCTGAACGGCCCGAAGCACTTCCTGCTGCGCGGCCGCAAGCAGGACATGATCAACATCGCCGGCAAGCGCAGTTCGCTGTCGTACCTGAACCATCGCCTGAACGCGATCGAGGGCGTAAGCGACGGCGTGTTCGTGCTGCCGGACGGCGGCGGAACCACGAGGTTGACGGCCTATGTCGTCGCGCCGGGCCTGACCTCGCGCCAGATCCTGGCCGCACTGCGGCGGGAGATCGATCCGGCGTTCCTGCCCCGGCCGCTCTATTTCGTCGATGCCCTGCCGCGCAACCCGCTCGGCAAGATCTCGCGCCATGCCATGGAGCAGCTCAGTCTTGAAACCATCGAGCGCTGACCTGGCCTGGTCGTCGGTCGAGCATCGCTTCGATGCCGACCATCCGACCGCGGCCGGCCATTTCCCCGGCAACCCGATCATCCCCGGCGCGCTGCTGCTCGACCATGCCCTGGGCGCGATCGGCGTGGGCGGGCCGCTGGAGGTCCAGGTCGCGAAATTTCTGCGTCCGGTCCGACCGGGCGACAGCGTGGCGATCCGCTGGCAGCAGCAGGACGGCGGCGCGGTGAAATTCGAATGCCGAGTGCAGGACGCGCTGGCATTGTCCGGTGCGGCGAGGCCGGTGCGATGAGCGTCATCGAGGCCCAACGCCCGGAATGGCTGCGCCGCAAGGAGCGCGGCTCGACCTCGGTCATCCGCCTGATGGTCGGCATCGCCCTCGGCCTCGGCCGGCCGGTGGCGCGCCTGATCCTGCCGGTCATCTGCGCCTATTTCGTGCTGTTCTCGATCGAATCGCGCCGGGCGTCGGCGCAATATCTCGCCCGCGCGCTGAATCGGCGCTCGACGATCCTCGACGTGTTCCGCCATTATCATACCTTCGCGTCCTGCGTGCTCGACCGGGTGTTCTTCCTGAAGAACCGCACCGGCGAATTCGACCTGCGCATCCATGGCGAAGAGATCATGACCGACATCCTGGCGTCGGGCGGCGGCTGCATTCTGCTGGGCGCGCACATGGGCAGCTTCGAAGTGCTGCGCGCGGCCGGGCGCAAGCATCCGAACCTGCGTGTCAACATGGTGATGTACGAGGAGAATGCGCAAAAGGTCAGCGCCGTCCTGAACGCCGTGGCGCCCGAACTGGCCAAGGACGTCATCAGCCTGGGCCGCGCGGATTCCCTGATCACGATCCAGCGCTGTCTGGAGGACGGGCATTTCGTCGGCATGCTGGCCGACCGCAGCCTGAGCAACGAGCGCCAGTGCGCGCAATCCTTCCTGGGGGCGCCGGCGGATTTCCCGGTCAATCCGTTCCGGATGATCGCGATCATGCAGAAGCCGGTCGTGCTTGCCGTCGGCATCTATCGGGGCGGCCGGCGCTACGACATCCATTTCGAGCGCTTCGCCGACCTGGGCGAGATCCCGCGCCGGCCGGACCCGGACGCGTTGCAGGGCCTGATCGGCCGCTATGTCGCGCGGCTGGAGCATTATTGCCGGATCGCGCCCCATAACTGGTTCAATTTCTACAATATCTGGCGCTGATGCGAACGCTTGTCCTTGTCGCGATGCTGGCTGCGGGCGGCGTGGCATCCGCCGCCGACGCGCCCTGGGGGCTGGCGCCGCTGATGGCGCAGCTGCACGCGGTCACCCAGGCCCGGGCCCATTTCACCGAGCGAAAATACGCCGCCATGCTGACCCAGCCGATCGAAAGCACCGGCACGCTCAGCTATCGGGCGCCGGGTTCGCTGGAGAAGGTCACGCTGACGCCGAAACCGGAAAGCATCACGCTCGATGACGATCAGGTGAGCGGAATCCAGGCGAACGGCGACCGCTTCGACGTCCGGCTCAGCGACCATCCCGACATCGGCGCGCTGGTCGAAGGCGTGCGCGCGACCATGGCCGGCGATCTCGCCACCCTCGGCCGGTACTATTCGATCGCGCTCGAAGGCAGCGCCGACGACTGGCATCTGGCGCTGACCCCGCTCGACCGGGCGGTGCGCGCCAAGGTCGATGCCATCCGGATCGACGGTGCCGGAACCCAGCTGCGCCGGATCCAGGTGCACGAGCCGGACGGCGACCGGTCCGACATGATCGTGACGCCGGACCAGCCATGAGCCGGGGCCGGCGCGCGGCGCTGATCGTCTGGCTGCTGGGACTGCTGATCTCAATCGGCATCATCCTCAGCGTGCCCTTCACCACCGACATGTCGGCCTTTCTGCCGCGCTCGCCGGAACCGACCCAGCAGGTGCTGGTCGATCAGCTGCGCGACGGCGTCGCCTCGCGCCTGATCCTGGTCAGCTTCGAAGGCGCGCCGACCGCCACCCTCGCCGCCGTCAGCCGTTCGGTCGCGGATGGCTTGCGCGCGGCGCCGGACTTCAGCCTGATCGACAATGGCACCGGCGTCAGCCAGGCCGACCAGGATTACATCTGGAAAAACCGCTACCTGCTGAGCGACGGCGTGACGCCGGATCGTTTCACGGTCGCGGGCCTGCACCAGGCGCTCGACCAGGATCTGCAACTGCTGTCGTCCGGCATGGCACCGCTGCTGAAAGCCAGCATCGGCCCGGATCCGACCGGAGAGACGCTGGCATTCGTGCGCCGGATGGCGGGCGAGGCCCAGCGCCAGATCCGCGACGGGGTCTGGACCGCCGAGGACGGCGCCAAGGCGGTGCTGCTGGCCCAAACCAAGGCGCCCGGCTTCGACATCGATGCCCAGGAACGGGCGCTGAACGCGATCCATCAGGCGTTTGCGACGGCGCAAGCGAGCATCGACGGCGGTTCCGCCGTGCGCCTGGTCGCGACCGGTCCGGGTGTGTTCGGCGTCAAGACGCGGGGCGAAATGAAGCATGACGTCACGCTCTATTCGAGCCTCGCGTCGCTAACCATCGTCCTGCTGCTGCTCGCGGTCTATCGCTCGCCGCGCATGCTGGTGCTGACCCTGGTCCCGGTCGTGACCGGCGCGCTGGCCGGGATCGCGGCGGTCGGCCTGTGGTTCGGCTTCGTCCATGGCGTCACCATCGGCTTCGGCGTCACGCTGATCGGCGAGGCGGTCGATTATGCCATCTATCTGTTTGCCCAAAGCGATGCGGCGAGCGGCCCCGAAGGCACCTTGAAGCGGATCTGGCCGACCCTGCGCCTGGGCGTGCTGGTGTCGATCTGCGGCTTCGCGGCCATGCTGTTCTCCAGCTTCGTGGGCTTCGTCCAGCTGGGCGTGTTCACCATCGTCGGACTGGCCGTGGCACTCACCATCACCCGGTTCGTGCTGCCGGGGCTGGTGCCGCGCAATTTCGGTGGGTTGCGCCAGGCGGGCTTCGCACCCGCCCTGCTGCGGCTGGTCCGGGCCGCCCCGCGGCTGCGACCGGCGCTGGCCGTGCTGGTGCTGGCCGCCCTCGTGCTGATCGGGCTGCACCGCGGCTCACTGTGGCAGGACGAGCTGTCGAGCATGAGCCCGGTCTCGGCTGCCGACCAGCAGATCGACCGCGCGCTGCGCCACGATGTCGGCGCGCCCGACGTCCGCGCCATCGTCGTGGCCGAGGCGGCCGATCGCGAGAGCGTGCTGCGCGCCGCCGAACAGGCCTCGGCGGCGCTGCGCCCGCTGATCCCGGCGGGGGCGCTGTCAGGCTATGATTCACCCGACCGCTATCTGCCCAGCGACCAGATGCAGGCCCGACGCCAGGCGGCGCTGCCCGACCGGGTGACGCTGGCGGCCAATCTGGCCGGCGCGCTGGACGGGCTGCCGTTCCGACCCGAGGTGTTCCAGCCGTTCCTGGACGATGTGGCCGCGGCCAAGGCATCCGACGCGCTGACCCGGAAATCGCTCGACGGGACCGCCCTGTCGCTGAAGCTGGATGCCCTGCTGATCGAGCGTTCGGGCAATTGGGTGGCGCTGCTGCCGCTCAGGGACGTGAGCGATGCCGGCCGGATCGGCGCGGCGCTGGCCGGCATTCCGGGCGTGCGCCTGCTCGACCTCAAGACCGAGTCCGACCGACTGCTGCATCGCTATCGTCAGGAGGCACTGACCCTGGCACTGCTCGGCAGCGGCGCCATCGCGCTGCTGCTGCTCGCGAGCTTCCGCGCGATCGGCCCGCCCCTAACCGTGCTGGCACCGCTGGCGCTGGCGGTGATCGTGACACTGGCGATCCAGACGGTCGGCGGCCGGCAATTGTCGATCTTCAACCTGTTCGGGCTGCTGCTCGTCGTCGCGGTCGGGTCGAACTATTGCCTGTTCTTCCAGCGCGGCGGGTTGCGCGGGCCGGAGGGCGAGCGGACCGTGACCTCGCTGCTGCTGGCCAATATCTGCACGGTCGTGGGCTTCGGCGCGCTGTCGCTGTCGCGCATTCCGGTGTTGACCGGCATCGGCGGCACGGTCGCGATCGGCACCGCGCTGAGCCTGGTCGCGGCCGCGATCCTGACCCGGTCGGCCACGCGATGACCATGCGCATCATCGGCGATGTGACGGGCGCGCCGACCCTGCTGGTCATGCTGCCCGGCGCCGAGATGAGCGCCGAGGAATTCCGGACCAACGGTTTCCTCGATACGACGGATTCGGTCGACCGGATCGCGGTCGAGACCGGCATGGAATGCTATCTGGACGAAATCTCGGTCCAGCGGCTGCATGACGAGGTGATCCTGCCAGCCCATGCGCGCGGCTCGGTGCGGATCTGGCTGGTCGGCATTTCGCTGGGTGGCATGGGCGCGTTGCTTTATGCCCGGGCCCATCCGGACCGGATCGCCGGAATCCTGCTGCTGGCACCGTTCATCGGCAGCCGCGGACTGATCGCCGAGGTCGAGCGCGCCGGCGGCCTGCGGCACTGGCACCCGATCGATCTGACGACGAGCGAGCGTAGATTGCTGACTTGGCTCGGAACCGGCGAGGGTTTGCCCGACATGCATCTGGCCTATGGCCTCGACGACCGCTTCGCCGCCGCCCACCGGCTGTTGGCCGATCTGCTACCCGCCGCGCGCGTCGTGACGGCACCCGGCGGCCATGACTGGCCGACCTGGTGCCACCTGTGGCGCGCGTTGCAAACCCGATGGAGCGCCGCATGACTGCCCTCTTCCGCTGGCTGCGCGGCCTGATCGAGCCGGCGCTCGTCGCGGGGCTGCTGCTGGCGACCGGCGGCTGCGTCACCGGCCCGCATATCGATCCGCCGCCGACCACGGCCAGCGAGGAGCAGGTCTATCGCAAGATCTATCCGACCTACGCCGAGATCTGCGCCGTCACGCAGCTGGGCAAGAAGCCCGGTTTCGGCGCCGAACTCAGCAGCGGCATCGGCGGCCATGCCGTGCTGTATCTGAACGGCGTCTGCCGCAAGCAGGACGTGGATTATCCCGTCCTGGTCATGTGCAGCGAGAACAAGCACCCGTCCGACGGCGTCGGCCTCAGCGTCAACGAGCACTACAAAAGCGCCGAATGGGTCGCGACCGAGGGCCGCGAGTTCTTCTTCAACGGCGGCCTGCAGCCGGGCGAGCCCGTGACACAGGACGCCTATCGCCGGATCCAGGCGGAGGCGCAGGCCAAGGGCATCTTCACCGGCGTGGCGTTCCATCAGCGCTTCTACGACGATATGGCACCGGGCTTCACGCCGGCGACCTATCAATATGAACTCTCGGTCGCGACCGATTACGCCATCACGCTCGGCCGCAACCGCTATTGCGCCCGCGTGCCGCTCGACCCGGCGCAGATGCAGACCATCGTCGCCTACCTGAACGAGCAGAACGCGCCCTATCGCAAGGGTGAGCCGTTCGACTGGAACCTGTTCGAGCATAATTGCGCGCATCTGAACCATAACGCGCTGGCCGCCGCCGACATCTGGGACGCCTGGCCGACCGACCGGTTCATCCTGATCTCGCTGTTCGATTTCCCGGTGCCGAAGAACGAGTTCGTCAATCTGATGCGACGAACCAACGACGTGCCGATCGACGATCTGGCAGCGCTCTACGATGATGCCGCCGCGCGCCGGCTGTTGCTCGAGCACGGCCGCCTGCCGACACAGCCGGGGGCGCTGATGGATCTGGGCACCATCCCGCGCCAGAACGCGGTCTATGATCCGGATTCGGAGATCATCTTCTACGACGAGCCGCTCACCGGTTCCTACCGGGGGTGGTTCCGTGCCATCCTGACCGAACCGCGCTACTCCAAATTGCGGGACAATCTGGCTTACTTCGCCGGCCTCTACGACAAGATCAAGGCAAACCGCCGCCCGGTCGAAACCTATCTCGCCGACCGGACGCCCGACGAACAGACCTCTTTCCGAACGTTCTATTCGGCCTATTTCGACTATATCGATCGGGAGTCCGCGGAAGTCGGCCGGAATCTGGCGGCCCTGAAATCGTAAACCTTTGACGCCGTTGGATATCACTCTGTGACGCCTCTCCTGCTCAGCCATTTCAGCCTCGCCACCGCCTTGGGCGCCGGTCGGGACCAGACCGTCGCCGCGCTGCGCGCCGGACGCAGCGGGTTGCGGCCCTGCGCGTTCGAAACCGCGGAGATCGCGACCCGGATCGGCATGGTCGAGGGACTCGACAGGCCGATCACCGGCGCGCTCGCGGACTATGATTGCCGCAACAATCGCCTGGCGCTGCTCGCGCTGGAGCAGGACGGCTTCGGCCAGGCCGTGGCCGATGCCCGCCGGCGCTATGGCGCGCACCGCATCGGCGTGTTCGCCGGTACCAGCACGTCCGGCATTCTGGAGACCGAGCAGCTGTTCCGCGAGTGCGATCCGGCGACCGGCGCCCTGCCGCGCGGTTTCCATTATCGCGAAACCCACAACAGCTATTCGGTCGCCGATTTCGTCCAGCATGCGCTCGGCCTCAGCGGGCCGGCGCTGGTCGTGTCGGCCGCCTGCGCCTCGACCGCGAAGGCGTTCGGCAATGCGGCGCGCATGATGGCGCTGGGCTTGTGCGACGCCGCGATCGTCGGTGGCGCCGACAGCCTGTGCCTGACCACGCTCTATGGCTTCCATTCGCTGCAACTGACCGCCGAGGGGCCGTGCCGGCCGTTCGATGCCACGCGCAGCGGCATCTCGATCGGCGAGGCTGCGGGCTTCGCGCTGGTCGAGCGGGCCGATCCGGCGGCGGGCGACATTCAACTGCTGGGCATCGGCGAGAGCAGCGATGCCTATCATATGTCTAGCCCGCATCCCGAAGGCCTGGGCGCACGCCTCGCCATGGACAAGGCGCTGGCCTCGGCCGGGCTGGCGCCGGGCGATATCGACTATATCAACCTGCACGGCACCGCGACCCAGGTCGGCGACGCGGCCGAAGACCAGGCGATCTGGGGCCTGTTCGGCGACCGTACCGCCTGCAACTCGACCAAGGGCCTGACCGGCCATACCCTGGGTGCGGCCGGTATCGTCGAGGCGATCATTGCGGCGCTGAGCCTGGAGCACGGCTTCATTCCGCCCAGCCCGACGACCGAGACGCTCGATCCGACCCTGAGGAGCCGCTATCTCGTGCGCGGCGAGGACCGGCCGCTGCGGCGGATCATGAGCAATTCCTTCGGCTTCGGCGGCAGCAATTGCAGCCTGATCCTGGGACGCGCGTCATGAAGCTCCATGTCGAGGGCATCGGCCTGCTCGGTCCAGGCCTGCCCGACTGGGCGACCGGCGCGCCGATCCTGGCCGGTCGCACGCGCCATGAGGCGGCACCGGTCACACTGATGCCCAGCGTACTGTTGCCGCCGGCCGAGCGGCGGCGCATGACCGACACGGTCAAGCTGGCGCTGGCCATCGGCAGCGAGGCGGTGGCCCAGGCCGGACGCGAAGCCGAGGATCTGCCGTCGGTCTTCACCTCATCGGGCGGCGACGGCGTCACCATCACCTCGATTCTGGCAATCCTGGCGTCGGCGCAGCGCGACGTGTCGCCGACCCGCTTCCATAATTCGGTCCATAACGCACCATCGGGCTATTGGAGCATCGCGACCCAGTCGCGCGAAAGCTCGACCAGCCTGTGCGTGTTCGACTACAGCTTCGGCGCCGGCCTGATGGAAGCGGCATCGCTGGCGGTCACGGACGGGCGCCCGGTTCTGCTGGTCTCGTACGACATGCCCTATCCGGCCACGCTGAACGCGGTCCGGCCGATCGGCTCGATCTTCGGCACGGCGCTGGTCCTGGCGCCGGAGCCGAGCGCCCGCAGCCTCGCGGCACTGACCCTGTCGTTCGGCCCCAGCGATGCGGTCGAAGCCACCCTGCCGGCCCCGGCGCTGGAAGCGCTGCGCGCCAACAATCCGTCCGCCCGCGCCCTGCCGCTGCTGATCGCGATCGCCGAAGGCGCCCAGCGGGAGGTGACCATCCGGATGATGGCCGGCAACCTGCTGACCATCGGGGTCGCGGCACCATGATCGATCGCGCGCGCATCGCGGCGCTGATCCCTCATGCCGACAGCATGTGCCTGCTGGATCAGGTGATCGACTGGAACGAGGGTTCGATCCGCTGCCGCGCCGTCAGCCATCGCGATCCGGGCAATCCGCTGGCGGTCGCGGGCCGGCTGGGCGCCGCCTGCGGCGTCGAATATGCCGCCCAGGCGATGGCGCTGCATGGCGGCCTGACCGGCGCGGTCGACGGACGCCCGGCGGCGGGATATCTCGCCAGCCTGCGCGCGCTGGTGCTGCGGGTCGATCGGCTGGACGATCTGGCGGGCGATCTGATCGTCGAGGCCCGGCGGTTGGCCGGCGAGGCGTCGAGCGTGTCCTATCAGTTCAGCCTCAGCCATGCCGGCACGCTGCTGCTGAGCGGCCGCGCCGCGGTCATTCTGGATGCGGGGGAAGCATGAAGCACGCGCTGGTCACCGGCGGCAGCGGCGATATCGGGTCCGCCATCTGCCGCAAGCTCGCCGCCGAGGGCGCGCATGTCCATGTCCATGCCAACCGCAACCGCGACCAGGCCGAGGCGGTCGCGGCCGAAATCCGGGCGGCTGGCGGCAGGGCAGACGCGGTGCAATTCGACGTGACCGACGCCGATACCACGGCGGCGGCGCTGGAAGCCCTCGCCGGACCGATCCAGATCCTGGTCAACAATGCCGGCATCCACGAGGACGTGGTGATGCCGGGCATGCGGCGCGACCAATGGTCGAGCGTGATCGACGTCACGCTGAACGGCTTCTTCAACGTGACCCAGCCGTTGCTGATGGCGATGATGGCGACGCGCTGGGGCCGGATCGTCAACCTGTCCTCGGTCTCGGCCCTGGTCGGCAACCGCGGCCAGACCAACTATGCCGCCGCCAAGAGCGGCCTGCACGGCGCCACCAAATCCCTGTCGCTGGAACTAGCCAGCCGCGGCATCACGGTCAATGCGGTTGCCCCCGGCATCATCGCGTCCCGGATGACCGAAGGCAGCTTCGACAAGGAGACGATCGGCCGGCTGGTGCCGATGAAGCGCGCCGGCACCGCCGACGAGGTCGCCGATCTGGTGGCCTTCCTGGCCTCCGACCGGGCCGCCTATATCAGCGGCCAGATCATTTCGATCAATGGCGGGATGATCTGAACCGGCGTAGCAGGACGAGCGGCAGGCGGATGAGAAACGCCGCCAGCAGCCTGGCATGCATCCAGCTGAGCAGGACATTGTCGCGGCCATAGCGGAAATGGGACACGCCGCCCTGGTCCGGCGTGAAATAGCGCACCGGCGCCGGCAGGTTGATCGGCGTGCAGCCGCTCCAGCACAACCGCACCGCCGCCTCCGCGTCGAAATCGAACCGGCGCATCCAGCGGCTGGATTCCATCACCCGGCGCAGCCCGCCGATCGGATAGACCCGGAAGCCGAACAGACTGTCGAAGCTGCCGGCCCACAGGGTCTCGACATCGGTCCACCAGTTCGACAGCTTGCGGCCCAGCACCCGGATGCGCGGCGCGCTGGCGTCGAACACCGGCCGTCCGAGGATCAGCCCGTTGGGCTGGGCGCACGAGGTCGCGATGAACTGCGGGATCAGCGCCGCCGGATGCTGGCCGTCGGCATCCATGGTCAGCGCATGGGTGAAGCCCTCGGCCTCGGCATGGCGGATCCCATGCAGGATGGCGGCACCCTTGCCCTGGTTCCGCGGCAGCGTCAGGACGCGAATCTCGGCATCGGCCGCGGCCAGCGGGGCCAGTGCCACGTCGCTGCCGTCGGTGCTGCCGTCGATCACGACCCAGACCGGCGCCCAGAATCGCCGCGCCTCGCGCACGGTCTCGACCAGTTTCGGGCCGGAATTATAGCTGGGAATCAGCACCAGATGGGTCCGTGGCGCCGTGAGCGGGGCCGGCAGCGCCACCGGTCAGGTCCTGGGTGCCATGACGGGCGAGCGGCCGAACAGCCGCCCCACCCGGCTCGCCAGTGTCTTGGCGTAATAAATTCCCTTGAACATCAGGATCCGGGAGCGGATCGGCGAGTCCGGCGCGACGTCGCCGGCCAGCAGCGACAAGACCGCCGCCTTGATCCGGAACGGGCTGCCCGGCGCCATGAACAGGTTGCGGATCGCCGGGCTGGTGATGCGGTAGATGAACCAGGTGAAGCGGTCGCGTCCGCTCGCCACCTCGCGCTCGAACGCCTTCAAGGCCGCCTTGGCCTCGGCCGGCCGATCGAGGCAGGCCACGACCGCATCGGCGCCGATGAAGGCGCTGCGCATGGCCAGATAGACCCCGGTCGAGAACACCGGATCGATGAAGGTCGAGGCGTCGCCGATCAGGATATAGCCATCGCCGCTCATCCGGTCGGTGCCGTAGGAATAATTGCCGGTCGCCGTCGCCGGCCCGGTCAGCGTCGCGTGCTTGAGGCGCTCGGCGAGCGCCGGGCACAGGCCGATCAGATGCCGGAAAAACTCGGTGACGTCGCCCTGGCGTTCCTTGATCACCGCCGGCGGGCAGACGGCGCCGACGCTGGTCGTGCCGTCCGACAGCGGGATGAACCAGATCCAGCCCTTGGCGAACCAGAAGATGCTGATATTGCCCTCGGCCTTGCCGGGCAGCCGCTCGGCATCGGTGAAATGGCCGTAGATCGCGGCACTCTCATGCCGGCGGTTGCGCTGCTTCAGCTTTAGGCGATTGGCCAGGAACGTATCCCGCCCGGTCGCATCGACCACGAAGCGGGCACGCCAGTTCCGCGTGCTGCCGTCTGCCATCGTGCCGCTCGCCGTGGCGCCGCCGCCCGCGACGAAATCGAATGTCTCGACCCGGCAGCCCTCGACCACCCGGGCGCCCTTGGCCGCCGCGTTCTTCAGCAAGATATGATCGAAATCCGAGCGGCGGACCTGGAAGGAATAATCCATGCCCTGCTGCCAGCCCTCGCCGAATTCCAGCAGGCTCGGCTTCGGATGGTTGGGCGAGACGAATTCGATGCCGAACTTCGGCATGCCGACGCGCTCGACCGCCTCGCGCACGCCCAGCTGGTCGAACAGGGGCATGTTGAACGGCAGCAGCGATTCGCCGATGTGAAAGCGCGGATGTTGGTCCTTGTCGACCAGCACGACGCTCTTGCCCCGCTCCGCCAGCAGGGCCGCGATGGTCGATCCGGCAGGGCCGCCGCCGATGACCAGAACGTCGCAAATCTCTTCCATCGCGCTGACGCCCGCCTGTACCATGTGGATACTCCGGATTTAGCATAGGGGTTTGCCCCCAACCAGAAGCATCTGCTATGGGAGTTAACGCGAAATCCCGCTCGGAGATCCTGACAGCGCATGGATGATGGTGACAGTCAGATAACCGGACGAACCGCACCGCATTTCGTGCGGGCGCTGTTTAACGACACGGCACCCCATTACGACACCGTCAACCAGGTCTTCTCGCTTGGCTCCGGCAACTGGTACCGTCGGCGCTGCCTGCGGCGCGCCGGGCTCGCCCCTGGCCATCGGCTGCTGGATGTCGCGATCGGCACCGGCCTCATCGCGGCGGCGGCCCTGCGCATCGTCGGCCCGACCGGGGCGGTCGTCGGCATCGATCTCAGCGAGGCGATGCTGGCCGAATGCCGGCGCAAGCTCGATATCCCTTTGATCCAGGGTCTGGCCGACCGTCTGCCGCTGGGCGACGGCATGGTCGATGTCGTCACCATGGGCTATGCCATCCGGCATATCGACGATCTGGAAGCCTGCTTCCGCGAGTTTCATCGGGTGCTGAAGCCGGGCGGCATCGTTCTGCTGCTCGAGGTCTCGAGCCCGACCAAGCCGATCTATCGGACCACGCTCGCGCGCTACCTCGGCCGTGCCGTGCCGGTGTTGAGCCGTTGGATTACGCGGCAGCCCAAGCTCCGCCAACTGATGGCCTATCACTGGGAAACCATGGAGACTTGCGTGGCACCGGCCGCAATCGAGGCGGCCATGGCACAAGCCGGCTTCGCCAGCGTTGTCTGCGAGTGCTGGTTCGATCTGTTCCGGAGCTATTCCGGGCGTAAGGAGAGCGTTTAATGACCGCTTCGGTGCATCAGGCGGAACATCTGCTGTTTTCCGTGCTGCTGCAGCTGATCATCATGATCGGTGCCGCGCGGCTGCTGAACAGTTGCTTCCGCCGCCTGGGCCAGCCGGGCGTGATCGGCGAGATCGTCGCCGGCCTGATGCTGGGGCCGTCGCTGCTCGGCCATTTCTTTCCGGGATTGTCGGCCGAAGTCTTCGGCACCAGCGCCTCGCCGCCGATCGCGGTCCTGAGCCAGATCGGCCTGATCCTGCTGATGTTCCAGATCGGCACGGATTTCGAGTTCGGCCATCTGAAGGCCGCACGCAACCGCCGCGCCACGGTCACCGTCGCGATCGCCTCGATCTGCGTGCCGTTCGCGCTGGGCTTCGCCATCGGCGAGGCGTCGGCGCCGACCCTGGCGCCCGGCATCGATCCGCTGACCTACAGCCTGTTCCTGGGCGTGGCCGTCGCCATCACCGCCGTGCCGATCCTGGGCCGGATCCTGCGCGAATACGGGTTGAACCAGACCGAGATCGGTGTGGTCGCGATCTCGGCCGCGGCGATCAACGACGTGGTCGGCTGGATCCTGCTGGCCGGCGTGTCGGCCTATGCCACCGCGCGCTTCTCGACCCTGCAGATGGGCCTGCAACTGGGTGGCCTGATCGTGCTGATGGTGGTGCTCTGGGTCGCGCTGCGGCCGCTGGCCGATTATCTGCTGAAGCAATTGCCCATTCGGGAGGCGGAGGTACCGCCCAATCTGATGGCGATCGTGCTCTGCCTGATCTTCGCGCTGGCGATCTGGACGTTCCAGCTCGGCATCTTCGCGATCTTCGGCGGCTTTGCGGCAGGATTGCTGTTCCATCGCCATCTGCCGTTCGTCGAGGCCTGGCGCCGTCAGGTCGGGCAGTTCGTGCTGGTGTTCTTCCTGCCGATCTTCTTCACCTTCACCGGCCTGCGCACCAATATCCTGGGCCTGGCCGGCGCCACCGACCTGGAGTGGCTCGCCCTCGTGCTGGCCGCCGCCATCCTGGGCAAGATCATCCCGGTCTATATCGGCGGCCGCCTGGGGGGCTTCAGCCACCATGAATCGACCATCCTGGGGTCGCTGATGAACACGCGGGCGCTGATGGAGCTGATCGTGCTCAACATCGGCTTCGATCTGGGTTTCATCCCCCAGAATGTCTTCACCATGATGGTGATCATGGCGGTGGTGACGACGGTGATGACCGGTCCGCTGCTGAAAGTCCTGCTGCCGCGGGCCGGTCACCGCATCCCGGTCGGGATCGAGGCGTGACCCTCAACCCCGTCATCCCCGGGCCTGACCCGGGGATGACGGGGTTGCGGCGACGCATATACGTCTCAGAACCAGCGCCAAGCGGAGGCACGTGGATGCCCGGGTCAAGCCCGGGCATGACGAAATTATTATTTGATTTGCGGAGCTAAAAATCAGTTCCCGTCGACGAACTGTTCGTTGCCGACGAGGGAGAGTTTGGTGAGGCCGAGGCGCTGGGCGTCGGCCATGACGGCGGCGACGTATTTGTATGTCACGAGCTTGTTCGGCCTGAGGTGGAGTTCCGGCTGGATCGGTTCGGCGGCGGCGGTGACGATGCGGGCGTCGAGGCCGCCGCGGTCGACGACCTCGTCGTTCCACAGGATGGTGCCGTCGAAATCGACATCGACCGTGTCGACGACCGGCGGGACCGGCGGCGGCGGCGGGTTGCCGGCCGGCAGGTCGAGCTTCACCGCGTGGGTCTGGATCGGGATGGTGATGATCAGCATGATCAGCAGCACGAGCATCACGTCGATCAGCGGCGTGGTGTTCATGTCCACCATCACCTCGGGATCAGCGCCTTCGTTGCCGGATCCGACATTCATGCTCATGGGTCTTGTCCTTCTAACTCTCTAGTCCAATGCCGAGACGTTCCACCCTCACCCCAACCCTCTCCCAAAAATGGGAGAGGGAGCTTCCTTGCCCTCTACCGCTTGCGGGAGAGGGGGGACCTGCAAAGCGGGTGGGTGAGGGTCTTGCGAACCGCTCGATCTCAACCGCCGTGCGGCGGCGGTTCGGTGATGAAG